>FTIH01003032.1_pt1 | contig 29919 bp, 28 predicted proteins | sample 1658451 | NCBI WGS metagenome assembly FTIH01 (sample SAMEA3914826, study PRJEB12502) | metagenome | biome: forest; material: soil | place: Canada | collected 2011-07-03 | depth 0.3 m
CGCCTACCGCGAGGAGCTGCTGCAACGCTACGACGCCCTGTTCCCGGCCGCGGCCGCACGTCCGGCCAGGAGCGGGGAGGGCCGGCCCCAGGGCGGGGAGCCTGGACGCGGCGGGCAGGGGCAGCGCTGGCGCGGCGCCAGGATGGGGGCGACTGCCTACGCGCTGCCGCCCACGCCGGAAGGCAAGGCCGCGGCCAAACGCCTCTCCGTCTCCCTCGATCCGGTGTCTGCCGCCATGGCCAAGGGCGCCCTTCTGGACCCCCATCGCCTCGACGAACAGCTTGAGGCGCTGGAAGCGGTCGGGTTCGGCGATCCGGCGCTGGACGATTTGGCGAAAGAAATCATTCGGCTGCGCCTGGAGGGCGACGTCCTTGACACGGCGGCTCTGGCTCGCCACCTAGCGGTCAAGGGATTTGGCGGGCTGCTGAGCGAAATCGACAAGGCTGCAGACCGATCCGGCGCGCCGTTCTTGGACCAAGGTCTTTCGCTCAACGCCGCCAGAACCCAATGGTCGCACGTGTTCGAGTCCATGACTCGAGTGGCCGCGTTGGAGCGCGCGCTGGTGTCCGCCAAGTCGGACATGAGCGATGCTGCCGACTCGGCCCGATTCGCGCGACTGAAGGCTGAACGGGACGCCCTCAAGCGGGCGATCCGGGCAGGAGACATCTGGGCGGACGGCGCGTCGTGACCCCTCACGCGCCGGCCCGCCTTTTGCATCTTTCGGCGGTCCTCCGCTGGAAGCGGAGAGCCTGATGAGCACGACCGCCGCCGAGACCCCCGAGACCGAGACGATGACCGAGACGACCACCGACGGGCCCTTGCTCGACCTCACAGACGCCGGGGTCAAGAAGTTCATCAAACAGGCCAAGACCCGCGGCTATGTGACCATGGACGAGCTGAACAAGGTTCTGCCGTCCGAGGAAGTGACCTCCGAACAGATCGAAGACACCCTCGCCATGCTGAGCGAGATGGGCGTCAACGTCATCGAATCCGAGGAACAGGCCGAAGAGGGTGAGGCCGCCGACGTCGTCGTGCGCGAAGAAACCGCCGTCATCGAGACCACCAAGGAAGCCGCCTACGACCGCACCGACGATCCGGTCCGCATGTACCTGCGCGAAATGGGCTCGGTGGAGCTGCTGTCGCGCGAGGGCGAAATCGCCATCGCCAAGCGGATCGAGGCCGGCCGCGACACCATGATCCGGGGCCTGTGCGAAAGCGCCCTGACCTTCGAAGCCATCATGGTCTGGCGCGAGGAACTGGAATCCGGCCGCATCCTGCTGCGCGAAGTCATCGACCTGGAACAGACCTATGGCGGCGGCGCCGGCCAGCCGGGCGCCGACGGGGTTGTCGTCGTGGCCCCGACGGGCGAAGCCGCCCCGATGGTCGCGCCCATGGTCGCCCCCGCCGCCCAGCCCGCTCCGGCGGCGCCGGCCGGTGAGGCGCCGGCGGCGGATGGCGAGGCGGATCCCGCCGAAGCGGCCGCGGAGGCGGACGCCGACGGCGACGACGAATTCGACGACGGCGCGGGGCCTTCGGTCTCCGCCATGGAGGCCGAGCTGCGCGAAGGCGTCATGGCGACGCTGGACGCCATCGCCGCCGAGTTCGAGGCCTTCCGCAAGCTGCAGGAGCAGCTGGTCGAACGCCGCCTCTCGGGCCAGGACCTCACCGAGGCCGACCGCAAGGCCTATGAGGCGCGCTCGGGCGCCATCATCCAGCACCTGAAGACGCTGAAGCTCAACAACAACCGCATCGAGGCCCTGGTCGACCAGCTCTACGCCATCAACCGGCGGCTGATGGGCCTGGAAGGCCGGCTGCTGCGCCTGGCCGATTCCTACGGCATCTCGCGGACCGAGTTCCTGCGCGCCTATCTCGGCAAGGAACTGAACCCGCAGTGGTCCGAGAACGTGAAAGCCGGCGGCGTGCGCTGGACCAAGCTGGTCGAGAACGACCACATCCAGATCACCGACATCCGCCAGGAGATCGCCTCCCTGGCCACCGAGACCGGGGTGCCGATCGACGACTACCGCCGCATCGTCCAGACCGTCCAGAAGGGTGAGCGCGAAGCGCGCCAGGCCAAGAAGGAAATGGTCGAGGCCAACCTGCGCCTGGTGATCTCCATCGCCAAGAAGTACACCAACCGCGGCCTGCAGTTCCTGGACCTGATCCAGGAGGGCAACATCGGCCTGATGAAGGCGGTCGACAAGTTCGAGTACCGCCGGGGCTACAAGTTCTCGACCTACGCCACCTGGTGGATCCGCCAGGCGATCACCCGCTCAATCGCCGACCAGGCGCGCACCATCCGCATCCCGGTGCACATGATCGAGACGATCAACAAGATCGTCCGCACCTCGCGCCAGATGCTGCACGAGATCGGCCGCGAGCCGACCCCGGAAGAGCTGGCGGAAAAGCTGGCCATGCCGCTGGAAAAGGTGCGCAAGGTCCTGAAGATCGCCAAGGAACCCATCTCGCTCGAAACGCCCATCGGCGACGAGGAAGACAGCCATCTGGGCGACTTCATCGAGGACAAGAACGCCGTCCTGCCCATCGACGCCGCCATCCAGTCCAACCTGCGCGAGACCACCACCCGGGTCCTGGCGTCACTGACGCCGCGCGAGGAACGCGTGCTGCGCATGCGCTTCGGCATCGGCATGAACACCGACCACACCCTGGAAGAAGTCGGCCAGCAGTTCTCGGTCACCCGCGAACGCATCCGCCAGATCGAAGCCAAGGCCCTGCGCAAACTCAAGCACCCCAGCCGGTCGCGTAAGCTGCGCAGCTTCCTGGACAGCTAGGCGAGCCGCTCCTCCAATCCGCTCGACGGCCGGGACGCCTGTCTCAACCGATCAGGCGGAGGCGCGCAGTTCACGACAATACGGTTTGAGCCCTGCGGCGGGAGCGGAGGCGCTGGGCCATGAGGCCAATCCCGATCAACGCCATGGCCCAGGTGGCCGGCTCAGGAACGTCGGTGAACAGGACCGTGTCGTTGGGCGTGAGCGTTATTCTTTCGCTCCCGATCGTCCACCACGCATCGACGATGTAGTTGTTTCCCAGGACCGACGCATATGACCGGTCCAGATCGAGGGTGAGAGCAGCCCCCGCATCGAGCATCGGACCAGACCAAGTATAGGCGAACCCATTGCCAGTGCTGTTTGGCGCGCCCCATGGCTGGGAGCCGATCTGCATGTCGCAGACGATGGATCTGAAGCAGAACGCGGTCTGCTGCCTCAGGAGGATCACGTGAAAATCGTCCGCTCCGCCAGGGCTTATGGTCTGCACCTTGGCGACGGCGTGGACATCTGTTCTCCTCGTTGAGAACTGACCCTATTTTCTCTGTCTCACTTCAGGGGTCCACTCCAGTATGGCGCCCCCGGATATCGGACCCTAAATTCCCGATACTTGGAGGCTAAGTTCTCGGCTGAATAATGTGGACGATGTCTAAAATCACACTCCACGCGCCCGACGCAAAAGCACAAAAGTACATCGCAACCAACGCCATGTATAAAATGGGATTACTAGAGTAATAGACCCCGCCAAACATAGGCACAACCACTCGACGAGTCCGAAGCGGACGTAAGAAGGCCAGAAAGAATACCAAGGCGAACACACCCTTCACGATTGTAGACGGCGAAAATGATTCCATCATTCAATTCTCACGGCTATTAGAGTCGCGCATGGCGGGTCCAAATTACGTCACGCCGCTAAGACGGGGACAGGAGCAACCTTCCCCTGACGTTCATAGCAGTACAGGTTGTACCTCGATGGCGCTAACGCCCCCCTGCCGTGACGCGCTCCGTCGTCATTTGCGCCAAGTCATCGCCGGTTCATGTTCGGCGCCGGATGCTGCTGGCAAAATGACTGGAGGAGTTTTCGCCATGCGCAGCCTTTTCGTGACCGTTCTTGCCGGTGTCGCCGCTCTCGCCGCGGCGGCCGCCGCCCAGCCGTCGTCGTCCGGGCCGCACCGGGACGCCGCGACCCTGTGCCTGGACGCGCTGGGCGAGAACCACGTGCCGGTCTGCACCAAGCAGGACGCCAGCCGGTTCGCCGCAGCGCCGGACATCTGCGTATGCAATGGACCCTACCGGCAGGTGGAAGCGCCCTGGTGCGCCAAGGGCGAGGTTCCGCCCGGCGACACCGCCGACTTCGAACACGCCCGCGCGGCGGCGGCCCAGAGCCACAGCTCCCTGTTCGGCGCGACCTATCAGGGCAAGCGCATGTGCGTGCCGCTGGGGAACTGAGGGGGTCGGCCTCTTCTCCTCCCCCATGAAATGGGGGAGGGGGACCACGCGCAGCGTGGTGGAGGGGGCGGATGCAGGGCGCCGTGCACCGGCCGCCCCTTCCACCGCCTTCGGCGGTCCCCCTTCCCCGTTCGCGGGGAAGGAGAATTGCGCTAGCCTCTGGGGGGCATGGCGTCGAATTCGGGCAGGCCGCTGTTGATGTGGTCCCAGGCCGGGCGGCTCCTGGTGTAGATCACGAACTGCGGGGTGAAGGCCGCGGTGTCGTCCAGGGTGCCGGCGGTGACGTTGATGACGCCCGGCATGCCCGCCGCCTGGCCGAACACCAGGCTGCCACAGGTGGGGCAGAAGTGGCGGGTGTAGCCCTGGCCGCTGTCGCCCTTGACGGTGTAGCCGCGGGTCTCGCCGGTGATCTTCACCCCGTCCGCGGGCAGGCCCGTCACCGAGACGTGGCCCGTCCCGGTGGCCTTCTGGCAGTCCGAACAGTGGCAGTGGCCGGCGAACAGGGGCTCGCCGTCGATCTCATAGCGCACCGCGCCGCACAGGCATCCGCCGCTCGCCTTCATCGCAAGTCTCCTCGTCCTCAGGGAACCGTCATGCCGCCGTCCACCGCCAGGGTGTGGCCGGTGACGTAGGAGGCGGCGTCGGAGCAGAGCCAGAGGATCGCCTCGGCGATCTCCTCCGGCTGGGAGACGCGGCCCATGGGGTTGTCGGCCGCGATGGCCGAGATCGGCACCTTGCCCTCGACCATCCGGTGCAGCAGGCCGGTATCGACCGGCCCCGGCGCCACGGCGTTGACCCGGATGTTCGACCGGGCCAGCTCCAGCGCCGTGGATTTGGTGAGGCCCACCACCCCATGCTTGCTGGCGGTGTAGATCGCCACATTGGCCAGGCCCGTCAGGCCGGCCTGGGAGGCGGTGTTCACGATCGCGCCCCCGCCATTGGCCAGCATGTGGGGGATCTCATGCCGGAGGCCGAAGAACACGCCCCTCAGGTTCACCGTGATGATGCGGTCGAACTCCTCGGCGGTGCGCTCATAGACCGGGCCATAGGCGCACTCGATCCCGGCGTTGTTGACGGCGGCGTGGATGCGGCCGAAGCGCGCCGCGCCCTGGTCCACCACGGCCTTGACCTCCGCCTCGCGGGTGACGTCCGCCTCGACGAACAGGGCGTCGCGCCCCAGGTCCTTGATCTCGGCCACAAGCGACCGGCCGAGGTCGGCGCCCAGGCCGGAGACCACCAGATTCGCCCCCGCCTTGGCGAAGGCCAGGGCGGCCGCGCGCCCGATCCCGCTCGTCGCGCCGATGACCAGCGCCGTTCGTCCCGTAAAGCTCATGCGCCTACTCCGCCGCGGCCGTCGCGGGGGCTGGGATTAGCCCCAGCTCATCGTCGGTGGCGCCAGGGCCCCATTTGTCCTTTGGCGGCATCGGGCGCCTGGACCAGTGCGGATCGAGCGTGAAGCTCGAGACCTTGCGCCCATCGGGGATGCGGCCGTTCCCGCCGCCCTGGCTGTAGTCGTAATAGAGGGTGATGATCTCCCGGTGGCTGCGCCCCTGGGCGGCCGGATGGGCCACGCAGGCGTCGCGCCAGCGCAGCACCCGCTTCAGGGTCTGGGGGATCACATAGTCCTCGTAGTATTCCAGGAACCACAGGCGCTTGAACATCGGGGTGAAGGCGACCTCGGCCCAGCCGAACTCCTCGAACAGGAAGTCGCCGTCCGGGGCGTAATAGGCCAGGAAGTCCTCCAGCCGCTGGTACTGGGCGTCGACCGCCTGCAGGCAGTCCTCGCGCTTGTCCGGATCACGGTTCAGGATCATGCGGTAGCCAGACCCGGAATAGGCGCCGTCGGTGGCGCACAGCATGCCCTCCACGGCGTGCCGGTAGGGATCGCGCTGGGCCACGGGCCGGTCCGGAAAGCGGTCCTCGATGTAGCGCATGATCACCATGCTCTCCTTGAGGGTCTCGCCGTTCTCCAGGGTCATGGCGGGCAGGGAGGTGGTCCCGCGGGTCTTCGCCAGCAGCCAGTCGGGCCGGGGCTTGGAGATGTCGATCTCCACGTCGTCCATCAGGCCGTGCAGGCCCTTGAGCTCCATCAGGATCTCCACCCGCTCCGAAAAGGGGCAGCCGGGGATGTGGTAGATGGTCAGACGCTCGTCGTCGGCCATGGCGCGGGCCTCCCGGGGGACAATTTCGCGCCAGGATGCGGGTCCAGGCGTCCGGGTCAAGCGGGGAGGCGCCAGCCTTGACCCGATCCTCGCCAGACAGGAACGTCCCGGCCATGACTCGCCATCGCCTGCGACCGCCCTATGAGCGCCTGAAGCAGCCGCTCGCGCCCATGGACGTGTTCCTGAAGCGGGTGCTGACCAACCTGGCCCTGGTGCTGGCGCTGATCGCGGTCTCCCTCATCGTCGGCATGTGGGGCTATCACGACCTGGAGCGGATGAGCTGGATCGACGCCTTCGCCAATGCGTCCATGATCCTGTCGGGCATGGGCCCCTTGGGCGAGCTGCACAGCTATGGCGGCAAGCTGTTCGCGGGGATCTACGCGATCTATTCCGGCCTGTTCCTGATCATCGCTGCGGGTATCATGCTGGCGCCCCTGCTGCACCGCTTCCTGCACGGCCTGCACCTGGATGACGGCGACAAGGGACCCTGAGGCCTCGGGAGCGTGCATGTCCGACTCCATCGACTGGAAGACCTACGACGACGTCATCTACAGTGCGGCGACCAACCGCCTTCCTGCGACCGACGCCCTGGTCGGCAAGACCCTCACCATCCTGTCGCAGCACGGCCCCAAGCTGGAGCTGACGTTCGAGGCGCCGGACCGGGTCAGCTGGATCAGCGGCGCCTCGCGCGGGACGGACTGGTGCGAGGTGGTCGAGACCGCCCCCGACACCTGCTTCATCGACATGACGTTCGAGGCCTGGCCCCGGGAGGCCCTGACCATCATCGTCAACACCGTCACCCGGCGCACGCTGTCGGTCCGCTCGATCGTGCGCGAAGAGGATGTCCCGAGCGAGCCGCGGGTGATGCAGCGCTTCGATCCCGGCGTGCTCGAAGGCCTGGCGGCCACGGGCCAGACCCCCGCGCCGACGCGGGACCTGGTCGGCCTGCGCACCTTGAACATCTACAGCCCCAACCACGCCTATGAGCACGTCTTTCTGAGCTCGGAACGGTATGCGTGGCAGTGCCTGAGGGGCTTCCAGCGCGGCCACGGCGACGTGGACCTGACGACCACCTACAGGTTCGCCGAGGACCTTTACGTGTTCACCTTCCGGGAGTTCAAGATCGCGGTGGCGTCGGTGTTCTTCCTGAACTTCAAGGACATGCGATCGACCGGCAAGTTCCTCGGGATCACCGCCGACGGCCGGGTGTCCAACGAGCCGGCGGGCGCGCACGTGCGCAAGTCCTCAATGACCTTCTATCCGCCGGAGGCTCAGCCCGTATGACCCGCGACGACGAACGCTTCGCCGCCGATCCGTCCTTCGAGTTCGTGTTCGAAGCCAGGGTCAAGGTCGCTCAACCGCTGCTGCTGGGCGAAGCCGGCGGGCTGCAACGCCGGATCGTGCCGATCCTTGGCGGCGTGGTCGAGGGGCCGAGGCTCCAGGGCGAAGTCCTGGCCGGCGGCGCGGACTGGCAGGGGATTCGGCCGGATGGAGTGACCCAGGTCCTGGCGCGCTACGTCATCAGGGCCGCTGACGGGACCATGATCTCGGTGGTCAACCAGGGGGTCCGGCGGGCGAGCGAGGCGGTGATCCGGCGCCTGCTGGCCGGCGAGCCGGTGGATCCGGCCCTGGTCTACTTCCGCGCGGCGCCGACCTTCGAGGTGGGCGAGGGGCCGCACGCCTGGCTGACCGAGAATCTGTTCGTGACCGCCGGCGCACGGCGGCCGGACTCCGTGGAGCTTCGGTTCTATAGGGTGTGCTGAGAGACGTCTGATCGGAGGTCGCGCCGGTGTCTGCTGGAAGAGGTCCAATGGTCGGCATCGTGGTCCTGACCGCCATCACCGCCCTGGTCGCCGGATCGGCCCTGGCGCAGTCCCAGCCGCTGGTGCAGGCGACCAAGCCCGTGTGCAAGGCCACCGCCCGCGAGGCGACCAGCCGTCCACCCGTGTGCCATGGCGGGCAGGGGCGTCTCACGCCACCGGATGTCTGTTTCTGCGCGGACGGCGACATGCTGGTCGAACTGCCCGCCTGCTGGCAGGATGGCCGGCCAGCCATGCACCGTCGCGGCGAGGATTTCACCGGGCGGGAATATGAGAGCCTCGTCGCCTGCGAGGACCTGGACCGCGGCGGCCGGCGCTAGATGGAATCGATGAAGGGAAGACATGGCTGACACGCCCACCCCCGCGACCTCGGCCTTGCTCAACGCCGGCGTCCTGCCGAGGCTGTTCCGCATCTATGCGACCCCGGATGGCGAATCCCATATGGAGCAGCTCGCCGTGGCGGCGTCGGCCGGCGTGCTGCCGCTGACGGGCCTGACCGCGCGCTCGTACAGCCCCACCGCCGTCACCTGGCACGTCGCGCCCCAGCGCCAGTTCGCCATCAACCTGACGGGCGAACTGGAGGCCGAAGTCTCCGATGGCTCGCGGCAGCGATTTGGGCCCGGGGACCTGGTGTTCCTCGAGGACACCATCGGCAAGGGCCACGTCACGCGCCTTCTGGAACCCGTCACCTGCATATTCATCCACGTCGAGGGCGACTTCGACGTCGCGGCCTGGGCGGCGGGCAAGCCATCGGCCCCTTAGTCACAATCACAGGCGCGCCGCGAGCGACGCCGGGAGGACCCCAAGATGATCAAGTCCGCTGTCGCCGTCGCCGCCCTGCTGATTGCAGCGTCGATCGGATGCGAGGCCCGCGCCCAGTCCGGCACGGTCGCCGCGCCCGTCGCCAATTCCGTGCCGCCGCGTATCTTCCACGTCTTCGCCACGCCGGACGGCGAGACCCACTTCGAGGAACTGATGGTGGCGTCCACGGCGGGCGTCCTGCCCCTGACCGGGCTTCGCGCGATCTCCTACAAGCCCAACAAGGTGGACTGGCACCACGCGCCCGCGCCGCAGTTCGCCATCAACCTGACGGGCGACCTGGAGGTCGAGACCTCCGACGGGTCCAAGCACAAGATCGGCCCGGGCGATCTGGTCTTCATGGAGGACACCACGGGCAAGGGCCACGTCACCCGCCTGCTCAGCCCCGTCACCGCCCTCTTCATCGTGCCGACGGCGAACTTCGACGTCCGCGCCTGGGCCAAGGGGACGCCATAGGCGGGCCGAACGGCTTCGGCTACGGCGTCACGCCCCAGGCCGCGTATCGGCCGGGGAGCTGGGGATCCAGGGCCTCCGCGGCCGCGATGTCGGCCTGACCTTCGTCCGTGCGTCCGAGCCGCAGTTTCGCGACGCCCCTGACAAACAGGGCCGCCGGGAGTTTGGGATTGAGCTTCAAGGCCTGGTCCTCGTCCGCGATCGCCTTGGCGAACTCGCCCCGCCGGAGCTGAACGAAGCCGTGGCTGTCGTAGATGGCCGGCATGTTCCGACTGAAGTACAGGGCGCGGTCACAATCGTGGAGCGCCTTGTCCAGCTCAATGCCAGCAACGGCCCTTGTCCAGCAGCGCGCGTTCAGGATCGGGGCGTAGTCTTCATTCCCGCCCAACGCGACATTCAGATCTTCGATGGCGCGCTTGAAGTCCCCTTTGACGCGCCAGGCGACCGAGCGGCCGAGATATGCGGCATAGAGGTGGGGCTCAAGTCGGATCGATTCGTTGAAGTCGGCGATCGCACGATCGGGTTCGCCTTTGCCCAGCCAGGCCCTGGCGCGATTGTTGTAGGTCAGGTTGTCATCGGCCTTGAGCTTGATCGACTGGTCGTAATCCGCCAGGGCGCGATCGTAGTCACCCTTGACGTTCCAGGCGTTGCCCCGGCTCATATAGGCGACAGACAAGCCGGCCTGGTCCAATTTTCCCGAATCGATGACGAGGTTGCAGCTCGCCACGATCAGATCCATGTCGTTCAATTCGCTGACGCATCGGTCGTGAGCCTTGCCCCAGTCCGCCTGGGCGGCCGCCGACGCCGATGACGCGGCCAGGAGCAGACTGGCCGACAGACCGACCAAGGCGCCCACGAATCGCATTCCCGCTTCCCCACCGTGACACGGCTCTATGGTTGATCATCAGCGTGTGCTTGCCAAGGCTTCAACCCAGCGGGGTTGAGTGGTTCAAGCCACCGGGGCAGTCCCACCCCCGCTCACCCCCGCGAACGTGAGCGGGAAAAGTGGAGCGGACCGCCAAGGGCGGGCTGCCTCGAGCTGCTGGACGGCGCTTGGCGCGAACCGGCCGCGCTCAGGACGGCTTTCGACGCCGTCCACCGGATGGCCCTTCGGTCAGGGCGTCCGCCTCGGCGATGTGCTGGATGGCGACATAGTCGGTCTTGCCGGAGGCCAGCATCGGCACCTCGCTGACCGTGATCAGGCGGCGCGGCGCCGAAAGCTCGGGAACGCCGTTGGCCCGGGCGTAGGCGAGCAGGGCGCCCGGTTCGGCGTCCTGCTGTTCGGTGACCAGCACCAGCCGCTCGCCCTTCTTGGGATCGTCGATGGAGACCACGGCATGGCGCGCGTCGGGCCAGACTCCCGCCGCCAGCTCCTCCACGGCCGTCATGGACACCATCTCGCCCCCGATCTTGGCGAAGCGCTTGGCGCGGCCGAGGATGCGGACCCAGCCATCCGGTGCGATGTGGACGATGTCGCCGGTGTCGTACCAACCGCCGGCCAGGGCCTCGACGCCGCCGCCCGGGGCGAGATAGCCGGCCATGACGTTCGGCCCCTTCAGGAAGAGCCGCCCGCCCTCGGCGATGCCCTCGACGGCCTCCAGGCGCGCCTGCATGCCGGGCAGCAGCTGGCCGACGGTGCCGATACGGTTGTCGGAAGGCTTGTTGACCGCCGCCACCGGCGACGCCTCGGTTGCGCCGTAACCCTCCACGATGGGAACCCCGAAGCGGGAACTGATCAGTTCATGGGTCTCCGGCCGCACGCGCTCGGCGCCGCAGACAATGAACTTCAGACCCGAGAGGTCCTGAGCCTGGGAGGCGCGGGCGTACTGGTTGAGGAAGGTGTCCGTGGTCAGCAGCACGCTGGCGCCCGTCTCGCGCACCAGGCCGGGAATGATCTTGTAGTGAAGCGGCGAAGGGTACTGGAACGCCCGCAGCCCCCTGAGCAGGGGCACGAGCACCCCGCCGGTCAGGCCCATGCTGTGGAAGGCGGGCAAGGGATTGAACCAGCGCCACGTCGGATCGAGCTCGATGTGCCGGGCGATCTGGAACACGTTGGAGAGCAGATTGGCGTGGGTCAGCACCACGCCCTTGGGCGATCCGAAACTGCCCGAGGTGAACAGGATCACGGCCACGTCGTCGGGAGAGGCCGGGGCGCGGAACCTGCGCGGCATCGCCCCGGCGAGCGCGGCATAGGCCCGGTCCAGCGGCCCGATCTTGCGCCGGACGTCCTCCAGATAGATCACCTCGGCCAGCTCGCCGAGGTCCGCGATCAGGTCCTCCAGCCGCCCCTGGGCGACGAAGCGGCGCGCCGTCAGGATCCGTTTGACCCCGGCCGATGCACAGGCGGCGCGAAGATTGCGGGCGCCGGCGCTGAAGTTCAGCATCACCGGGATGCGGCCGATGGCGTGCAGGGCGAAGAAGGTCGCGACGACGCCCACGCCGGTCGGCAGCAAGACGCCGACGCGCTCGCCCGGCGTGGTCACAGGCTTGATCTTGCGCCCCAGGGCGAAGGCCGCGCGGATCAGGTCGGTGTAGCTGAGGGGCCGGCGGTCCTGGTCCTCGACGATCGGGGTCTGGCCGCCGAACTGGTCGCGGGCGTCGATGAGGGCGTCGAACAGGGCGCGGCGGCCCTCGGCAGGATCGAATGCGGTCGGCGGTGATTCGTCCGGCAAAGGCCTTTACCCCTCTGGCGCCAGCCTAGCCTGGGCGGGCGGGGGCGCAAAGCGCGCGATGTCCGCCTCGATGAAGTCCGATATCGCGGTGAGCCACGCTTGGCGCACATCGTCGGCCTCCAGGTGCAGGGCGGCGTCGGCGGGGCCGAACAGCCGCGTGGTGCAGGTGGTGAAGCGCGCGCACAGGGCCTTGGCCGCGGCGGAGCCCTTGTCCGGCTGCAGGATCAGCACGGGCGTGGCGACGCGATCGAAGCGGGCGTCGGCCTCGCGCCGGGCTTCGTCGGCGAAGGCGGCGCGCCACGACCAGGTCGGACCGCCCATGCGCAGGTCGGGATTGGCTGTCTCCCAGGCCAGCCGCAGCCGGCCCCGGTCCGCATCGTGGGTGAGACCTAGCGCCCGGTCGTCCGGCCCGTCACGGCGCCAGCCGCCGGCGCCGTCGGCCCTCAGCCATCCCAGCTGGATGCGCGCCATCATCCTGGCCTTGTCGAGATCAACCCCGGAGTCGGGCGCGATGGCGGGGGCCGACAGGATCAGGCCTTCCACCGGCAATCCGGCGCGCACCGTGTCCAGGGCGGCGCCGGCGCTGGAGCGGGACGCCATGAGGATCACCGGCCGGCGGCGGACGAACCGCTCGACCATGGCCCTGGCCGCGACGGCGTCCACGTCGAAGCCGGGCGCGTGGCCGAGGTCGCGGGGCAGCACATACCGGCCCGACCCGCCCTGGCCCACGGGCTCGAGCACCCAGACCACATAGCCCCGCCCGTTCAGCGCCGCGGCGGTTTCGAACCAGACCTCGGCCGGCTCGCCATAGGAGGCGAGGATCACCACGTCCGCCCGCGGCCGCCGGGGCGGGGCTGAAACGCCGTAGCGCGCCGGCGGGGCATCCCCCACCTTGACCAGGCCCCAGGCCCAGCCAGTGGGCGGATAGAACCGGTGCTCGACCCCCGGCGGGATGCGGCTGTCGGTGAAGGGGGCGCGCGGACCCTGGCGCCCGCAGCCGGCGAGGCAGATCAGGGCCGCCAGGGCCAAGGGGAGAACCGCTCGCATGGCCTCCAAATCTTCACGGGCGCGGGGCCCGACGGCAAGGCTTTGCAAGCCCTGCTTGATCAATCGGCATCGAAGGACGATCTAGGCGCCATGGTCACTGTCATCGATCAGTCCGCCGCCCGCGCCCTGCGTCACCCGGAAAAGCAGTCCCGGCCGGATACGCCGGTGCTGAAGAAGCCCGACTGGCTGCGCGTGCGCGCGCCCGGATCGCCCGGCTATCTGGAAACCCGCGACATCGTGAAGGGCCATGGCCTGGTCACGGTCTGCGAAGAGGCGGCCTGTCCCAACATTGGCGAATGCTGGTCGGTGAAGCACGCCACCTTCATGATCATGGGCGAGACCTGCACGCGCGCCTGCGCCTTCTGCAATGTGCGCACGGGCCTGCCGGGGCCGCTGGACTCCGATGAGCCCCGCCGCGTCGGCGATGCGGTCCTGCGCATGGGCCTGAAGCATGTGGTGGTCACATCGGTCGATCGCGACGACCTTCAGGACGGTGGCGCGGCGCACTTCGCCGGGACCGTGCGCGCCATCCGCGCCGCCTCGCCCGCGACCAGCATCGAAATCCTGACGCCGGACTTCCTGCGCAAGGAGGGCGCGGCCGAAGCGGTGATCGACTCCCGCCCCGACGTCTTCAACCACAACCTGGAGACCGTGCCGCGGCTCTATCTGAGGATCCGGCCCGGCGCCCGCTATTACCACTCCCTGCGCCTGCTCGAACGGGTGAAGGAGCGCGACCGGAGCCAGTTCACCAAGTCGGGCCTGATGGTCGGCCTGGGCGAGACCAAGGAAGAGGTGATGCAGGTCATGGACGACATGCGCACCGCCGGCGTCGACTTCATCACCATCGGCCAGTACCTGCAGCCCACCCGCAAGCACGCGGCCATCGACCGCTACGTCGAGCCCCGGGAGTTCGCCGCCTATGAGGCCATCGCCCGCGCCAAGGGCTTCCTGATGGTGTCGGCCAGCCCCCTGACCCGGTCGTCGCACCATGCCGGCGAGGACTTCGCCCGCCTGCGCGCCGCCCGCGCCGCCGCGGGCTGACGCCGGCCTTGCACTCGACCCGTGTCACCCGGCTCCTGCCCTACGCCCCGGACGAGCTGTTCGCCCTGGTGGGGGATGTGGAGTCCTATCCGCAATTCGTACCCTGGGTGTCCGCCCTCAGGGTCTGGAACAGGACCGAGCCCGACGCGGGGATCAGGAGCCTGGACGCGGAGGCCCGGGTGGGCTTCGCCATGGTCCGTGAGACCTTCGCCACCCGGGTGCGCCTGGACGCCGCCCGCCGCACCATCAACGTCAGCCTGCTCTACGGACCCTTCCGGCGGCTGCGCAATCACTGGACGTTCACCGAGGCGCCCGAGGGGACGCGCGTCGATTTCGAGATCGATTTCGAGTTCAAGTCGCGCCTGCTCGACGCGATCCTCGCCGCCAATCTGCATCGCGCGGCCGAGAAGCTGGTCGGGTGTTTCGAAGCCCGGGCCGCGGCGCTCTACAGACCGCGTGACGGCGCGGTCTGATGCTCGGCCAGCTCCGTGATCAGGCCGACCAGCTCGACGATGTTGCCCAGCAGGCTCTCCAGCGCGAACACCAGCCCATAGACCCGCGCGGCGGCGTCGAAGGTCATGTCTGAGGTCAGGCGGGCCTGACGCATGCGTTCCACCGCTTCCTCGAAACGGGCGCGGGGCTGGACCACCCCGTCGCTGTCGAGCCGGGCGCCGGCGACGATCGCCCTCGCCATCAGGCGAAGCTCGGTGCTGGTGGCCTCCAGCAGCGCCATGGCGCAGGGCGAGAGGATCTCGGCCACCACGGGCGGCAGGGGCTGGGCCAGGGCCCGCCCGACCATGACGGTGTCGGTGCGGACCCGCCACAGGCCGGACAGCAGTCCGTCGGGCACCGTGGCTTCGCTGAACCCGGAAGCGCTCTCGCGGGCGGCCTCGGTCATGGCCTGTTCGACCCCGGCCATGGATTTGCGGTTGGCCTGGTGGGCCAGGTGGAGCTCGGCGCCCACCTCGTCGCCCTCGAGGCTCCGGGCGTTGAGCTCCAGCACGCCGGCGAGCTGGAGCATGGCGCCGGAGATGCGCTGGATCACCGCCTTGCGCGCGCGTGCCGGGAAGATCAGCAGCGTCGCGGCGACCCCGATCAGGCTGCCGATCACGATCTCCACCACCCGCCAGGCGGCGGCGATCAGGGGGTCCATGTGGGCGGTCGAGCCTCCGACCAGCACGATGGCGGCGGTGATCGGGGCGACCTTCAGGCTCGGCCGGACCGCGGCGGCGAAGGCCAGGAGCGCGACGGCGGCTGACAGGATCAGGCCCTCTTCCACCACGGTGCTCGCCCGCACATAGGCGGCCGCGACCCCGACCAGGCCGCCGACCACCGTGCCCATCAACCGCTCGCGCGCGGCCGCGATGGTGCCGCCGATGCTGGTCTGGACGACGATCACGGCGGTGAACACCGCCCAGTAGGCCTGGGGCAGATGCAGGAGGGCGCCCACGGCGAAGGCCGCGCCCACGGCCACGGACACGCGTACGGCGTGGCGGACCTCGCCCTGGCGGGCGTAGGCGGGGATCAACGCCTTGCGCAGCAGGGGCGTCGGCGCCTCGAATTCGGCTTCAGCGCTCATCAGCCAGTCGTTCCTCGAACAGGCCGAGCGCCGTCTTCACCGACGCCAGGCGCACCTCTTCGCGGCCGATGTCGCCGTAGCGGCGGACCGTGGCGAGAGTCTGGCCATTCCTTTGAGCACTGGCGAAGCAGACGAGGCCCACGGGCTTGTCGGCGCTGCCGCCGCCGGGGCCAGCCACGCCGGTGATCGCCACCGCCAGGTCGACGCCCAGGGCCTTCACGGCGCCCTGCGCCATCGCCCGCGCCGCCTGCTCGGAAACGGCGCCGTGCGCGGCGAGCAGCGCGGAGTCCACGCCCAGCACCCCCATCTTGGCGGCGTTGGAATAGCTTACGATCGCGCCGGCCACGACGTCCGACGAGCCGGCGATGGCGGTCAGGGCGCCGGCGACCAGCCCGCCGGTGCAGCTCTCAGCCGTGGCGAGCATCAGCCCCCGCGTCCGCGCCAGGTCGAGAACGCGGCGCGCGAGCGCCTCGATCTCCTCAGGAAACATCCGGTCACCCCTTTTTCCCGTCGCCGCAAGTGTAGGGCCCGGCGGCTGTCCGCCAAGCGCCATCCTGGAGTACGGTCGATCCTATCCGCTGATTCCCGGGCGCGACCTCAATGACCCACGGTGTCTGGTCCGAGCCGGCTCGCCTAAGCGCGGCGCCCCTGCTGTTCGTGACGGCGGTGTTCGCCAGCGCCGGCCTGGTGTTCCTGGTCGAGCCCATGATCGCCCAGCTGCTGCTGCCGCGGCTCGGCGGCTCCCCGGCGGTGTGGAACACCAGCCTGGCCTTCTTCCAGACCGCGCTCCTGCTGGGCTACGGCTATGCCCACCTGCTGCAGAAACTGGGCGCGATCCACCGCCAGATGATTGCGCACCTGATGGTGCTGGTCGCCGCCGGCCTGGTCCTGCCGCTGCATATCTCGGGCCTCTTGGGCGCCAGCTCCACCGATCATCCGGTCCTGTGGCTCCTGGGCGTGCTCACCCTTTCGATCGGCGCGCCCTTCGCGACCCTGTCGGCGACCGCGCCCTTGCTGCAGGCCTGGTTCGGCCGCGCCGTCAGCCACCGCGAACCCTATGCCCTCTACGCCGCGAGCAACCTCGGCAGCCTGCTGGCGCTGCTGGCCTATCCGTTCGTGCTGCAGCCTCTGGCGGGGCTCGCGGCCCAGGCCCTGGCCTGGAGCCTGGGATATGGCGCCTTCATCCTCCTGGTGGTGATCCTGGGCGCGGTGCTGTGGCGGCTGCCGCAGGTCGCGCCATTGGCGAGGGCCGGCCCGACGGCGGCCGGGCAAGGGGCCTTGGCGCGCTGGCGCGAGCGGCTCGCGTGGATGTTGCTGGCCGCCGCGCCATCGAGCCTCCTGGTGGGCGTCACCGCCCACATCACCACCGACGTGGCCTCCGCGCCGTTCCTGTGGGTGCTGCCGCTGGCGCTCTATCTCCTGACCTTTGTCATCGCCTTCCAGACGACGCCGTCGGTCTCGCCGGCCTTCGCCCTGGTGCTGCAGGCGTCGATGACGCCGATCTGCCTCCTGATCCTGCCGATCAAGAGCAGCCTCTGGCTGCCCCTGCTGGGGGTGCACCTGACGGCGTTCTTCCTCACCGCCCTGATCTGTCATCAGGCGCTGGCGGCGCGACGCCCGGATGTGGGCCGCCTCACGGAGTTCTATTTCTGGATGTCCCTGGGCGGGGTCGTGGGCGGATCCTTCAACGCCTTCGTGGCCCCGGTGATCTTCAACGCGGTCTGGGAATATCCGCTGGTCCTGGTCCTGGCCGGTCTGGCGCGGCCGTGGGAGCGCGGGCGGCCCAGCGTCCCCGCCATCGCCCTGGCCGCCGTCGGCCTGGTCGGCGCGGCGCTGGTGGCCTGGCCCCACTCGCCCGGCCCCGCCTGGCTGCAGGAAGGCCTGCTGGGAACCCTCATCCTCGCCGCCTTCCTGATGCGCGACCGGGCGCCGCTGTTCGTCGTCCTCCTGGCCGTCCTGGCCGTCTCCAGCGAGGCGTCCCAGGCGCGCTTCGACATCAAGGAATCGCTGCGCAGCTTCTTCGGCGTGGTCCAGATCGGCGAGTTCAACAGCCAGGGCCTGGGCCGGCTGCGCTACATGGTGCATGGCTCGACCCTGCATGGGGCGCAGGTGCTCGATCCGGCGCTGAGGTGCTCGCCGCTTGTCTACTACGCCCCCGCCAGCCCCATCGGACAGGTGCTGACTGAGCGCCAGGCGGCCCGCCCCGGCCTCAGTCTCGGCGTCGTCGGCCTCGGGACCGGGACCACGGCGACCTATGTCCGCGCCGCCGACCGGATGCGCTATTACGAGATCGATCCCCTGGTCGCCCGCATCGCCGAGGATCCCGCCCGCTTCAGCTACCTGCACGGCTGCGCCAAGGGCCCCGTCAGCGTGGTGCTGGGCGACGCCCGCCTGTCCCTGGCCCGGGAGCCGGACGGCCAGTTCGACGTCCTGCTGGTGGACGCCTTCTCCTCCGACAGCGTGCCGGTGCACCTTCTGACCGTCGAGGCCCTGAAGACCTACCTGCGGGTGATCAAGCCGGACGGCGTCGTCATCCTGCACCTGACCAACCGCAACCTAGAGCTCATCGCGCCCGCCTCGGCCGTCGCCCGCGCCGCCGGCGCCGCAGCGCTCGTCCAGACCTATGAGCCGCCGGCAGGGCTGCCCACCTTCAAGGAATCCTCGACCATCGTCCTGATCGCCGCCCGCACGCCAGAGGCCCTGGCCGCGTTCCGCAGCGATCCGCGCTGGCGCACCACGGATCCGGGAACCACGCGTCCCTGGACGGATGACTATTCCAACGTGCTGGGCGCCCTGATCGGCCGGATGGCGCAGCCGCGGTAGGGGTCAGGCCGGGGTTTCCACCGCCACGATCGCCTGGGCGGCGAGGCCTTCGCGGCGGCCGGTGAAGCCCATGCCTTCGGTGGTGGTGGCCTTGACGCTGATCCGGCCGACCGGAAGCTCCAGAAGCTCGGCGATACGCTCGCGCATGGCCTGGCGGTGCGGCTTGATCTTGGGCTCCTCGCACACCAGCGTGACGTCGGCGTTGATGATCCTGCCGCCCGCCTGGCGCACCAGCTTCACGGCGTGGCGCACGAACTGGTCCGAGGCGGCGCCGCGCCACTGGGGATCGGTCGGCGGGAAGTGCTCGCCGATGTCGCCGTCGCCGATGGCGCCCAGGATGGCGTCGGTCAGGGCGTGCAGGCCGGCGTCGGCGTCCGAGTGGCCCACCAGGCCCCGGCTGTGGGCGATCTTGACACCGCACAGCCAGACTTCGTCGCCGGGTCCGAAGGTGTGGGCGTCCAGGCCCTGGCCGACGCGGGTGATGCGGGCCTGGCCCGCCAGGGCTTCCGCCATGTCGAAATCCTCGGGAAAGGTGAGCTTCATCAGCATCGGGTCGCCCGGCGCGGCCACGACTTTGCCGCCAGCCGTCTCGACCACGACGGCTTCGTCGGTGGGCGGTTCGGCGCCGGACCAGGCCTCATAGGCCCGCACGAGCACGCCATAGCGGAAGGCCTGGGGGGTCTGGACCCGGTAGAGACCGTCCCGGGAGATCGTCTCCAGGCCGCCGTCCGGCCGCCCGCGCTTCAGGGTGTCGGCCACGGCAAGGACGGGAACCGCGCCGTCCGCCGTCTTCAGCGCATCAAGGAGGGGCGCCAGATGGACGTCGGTGACGAAGGGCCGGGCGGCGTCGTGGACCAGCACCACGTCCGGCGCCTCGTCCGCCAGGGCCGCCAGTCCGGCCCGGACCGAATCCGCCCGCATCGCGCCGCCGGTCACGATCCGCACGCAATCCAGCCCGGCCAGGACCTCGGCCGCCTGTGCGGTCTCGCCTTCGCCAACGACCACCACCAGGGCCTGAGCGCCTGCGCGCGCCAGGGCCTCGGCCGACCAGCGCAGCACGGGCCTGCCAGCCAGGGTTCGCCATTGTTTCGGGGGGCCTGCGCCGGCGCGGCTGCCCGAGCCCGCGGCGACGATGACGGCGGAAAACTGCATGGCCCTGTTTCCGCGACCGCCTGCCGATTGTCCAGGGTGGACAACATTCCACAATTTGCCTAAAAAGGCGGCGATGACGTTGCTCAAAAACTAGGCATAGTAAATGGCGCCGACCGAATCCATAAAGGCGGCGGCCTTCGAGGCGGGGGCCGATCCGGCGCTCGTGATCGGGGCTGACGGCCTGCTGAAGGTCGCCAATGAAGCGGCGGAGACCCTGTTCGGTCAAGGCCTGGGCCTGTTGAGCCGGGGCCGGGTGCGCGACTCCCTGGTGGCCAGCGGCGAGATCCTGCAGCTGATGGAGCGGGCGATCGAGACCGGCGCCCCGGCCCGCGAGCGGGACGTCGAGATCACCCTGGTGGGCCAGCCGACGTTCCACGCCGACGCCATCGCCTCGCCGCTGGCGGACGACGCGGTGCTCCTGACCCTGCGGCCGCTGGGCGCCAGCACGACGCGCCGCAGCCTCGACGCCCAGAGCCTTCGCTCCATCGGCGGCCTGGGACGCATGCTGGCCCATGAGATCAAGAATCCCCTCGCCGGCATCCGCGGCGCAGCACAATTGCTCAAGACAGGGGTCAAGGCGGAAGATGCGCCCCTCGCAGAGCTGATCGTGGAAGAGACCGAGCGGATCCGCCGGCTGGTGGATCGGGTGGAGGCGCTGGGCTGGGACGCGCCGGTGCAGCGCCAGGCCGTGAATATCCACGCCGTGCTGGACCGGGTCCGCGCGCTCGCCGCCAACGGCGCCGCCGACGGACTCGTCATGAAGGACGCCTACGATCCGTCCCTGCCGCCCGCGCTCGGCGACGAGGACCAGCTGATCCAGATCTTCCTCAATCTTGTCAAAAACGCCGCGGAAGCGGCCCACGGGCGGGGCGACGGGCGCGGCGAGATCCTCATCTCGACGGGCTACAAGCATGGCCTGAGGCTGCGCAACGGCGACGGCAAGCAGGCCAAGGGTGCGCCACTGGAGGTTCGTATCCAGGATAACGGCGCCGGCGTTTCAGCAGGGCTGCGCGAACAGCTGTTCGAGCCGTTTGTCAGCTCCAAGGCGAACGGAACGGGGCTTGGCCTCGCACTTGTCGCGAAACTAGTCGCCGCGCATGGCGGTTTGGTCGATTTCGAGTCAGAGCCCGGCCGTACGGTCTTCCGCGTGCTCTTGCCGGTGCATTCACAAGACGGAGCGGGCTAAGTCCTAATCATGGCCATCCAGAGCAAGATCCTCATCGCGGACGACGATGCGTCCATCAGGCTGGTGCTCAGCCAGGCGTTCTCAAGGCTCGGCTACCAGGTCAGGGCCACGTCCAACGCCTCGACCCTCCTGAAATGGGTGACCGACGGGGAGGGGGATCTGGTGATCACGGATGTGATCATGCCGGACGAGAATGTGTTCGACGTCCTGCCCCGCATCCGCAAGCAGCGTCCGCGCCTGCCCGTGATCGTCATGAGCGCCCAGAACACCCTGCTCACGGCCGTGAACGCCGCGGAAATCGGCGCCTATGAATATGTGCCCAAGCCCTTCGACCTCGACGACATGACCAACGCCGCCCGCCGGGCCCTGGCCAGGCCCGCCGAAACCGAGGTGGCGAAGTCCCAGGCCCGGGCCGTGCGGGACGAGCGCCTGCCGCTGATCGGCCGCTCGGCCCCCATGCAGGAGGTCTACCGGACAATCGCGCGACTGGTCGGCGCCGACCTGACGGTGCTGATCACCGGCGAATCCGGCACGGGCAAGGAACTGGTGGCCCGCGCCCTGCACGATCTCGGCCGCCGTCGCGACGGCCGGTTCGTGGCGATGAACCTGGCCGCCACGCCGCGCGAGCGGGTGGAGACCGAGCTGTTCGGCCGCGGCGAAGGCGATACCGGCAAGCTGGTCGAGGCCGACGGCGGAACCCTGTTCCTGGACGAGGTCGGCGACATGCCGCTGGACGCCCAGACCCGCCTGCTGCGCGTGATCGACGGCTCCGAGCGGGCGATCAATCCCAAGACCAACCGGCCAGCCGACGCGCGAATCATCGCCGCCACCAACCGCGACCTCAGGGGCCTGATCCAGCAGGGCCTGTTCCGCGAGGACCTGTTCTTCCGCCTCAACGTCGCGCCCGTGCGCCTGCCGCCCCTGCGCGACCGCACCGAGGACATCGCCGAACTCGCCAGGGCCTTCCTGCTGCGCGCGCACCGCGAGGGCCTGCCCGCCAAGACCATCGACCAGGGCGCGCTGGACCGGATGAAGGTGCACCCCTGGCCCGGCAACGTGCGCGAGCTGGAAAACCTGATCCGCCGGATGTGCGCGCTCTATGCGGAGGACGTGATCTCCTCCCGCATCGTCGAGCGCGAGCTCAGGGACGAGACCGAGCACGCCGTGCCCGGCGAGGGTCCGGTCAGCCTGGGGACCCTGGTGGAACGCCATCTGGCCGCGGACTTCGCCTCCCAGCCCGACGGGGTGCCGCCGCGCGGCCTCTATGACCGGGTGATCGAGGAGGTGGAGGCGCCTCTGATCCGGCTCACCCTCGCGGCCACGCGGGGCAACCAGATCAGGGCCGCGGAAATCCTCGGCCTGAACCGCAACACCCTGCGCAAGAAGATCCACGACCTCGGCCTGCAGCCCGTGCGAACCAAGGCCTGAAGCATCTTTGCAACGGACCTGTTGAAATCCGGGCACAGTCCCCGCTAAGCTCCAGGTCATGACGGATCCTGGCGCGACTGTGTCTGCGCACCCCCTGAGCGTATGGCGCTCGTGGCGGGAGCGGTTCGGATCGAGCTTCGCGCTCGGTCTGTTCGGCTACGTCGTCGCCTTCCTGCTGACCCTGACCTCCATCTACCTGTCCACCCGCGCGCCGGGATCGGGCCCCATCGGTCCGGCGAGCCGCACCGTCCTGGCCCTGGTCATGGCCAACCTGGTGCTCATTCTGGCCCTGGCGTCGGCCGTGGGCTGGAGCGTGATCCGCCTGATCGGCGAACAGGCCCGCGACGCCGGGGCCCGGCTGCACCTGCGCTTCGTCTTCATGTTCGCCACGGCGGCGGTGTTGCCGGCCATTGTGGTGGCGCTGTTCTTCGGCGCCCTGGTCACGCGGGGTGTGGAGAACTGGTTCTCGAGCCGGGTGCGCACCGTGGTGGAGAACTCCGCGGCCGTCGCCCGCTCCTACGTCGACGAACAGAAGAACACCCTGGCGGGCGACCTGCAGGCCATGGCCAACGACCTGAACAACGCCGCGCCCCTGTTCCGCGCCAGCCCCGTCGGCTACGGCCGGCTGCTGGAAGGGCAGGCGGCGGCGCGGTCCCTCGCCGCAGCCTATGTGATCGACCGGGAGGGGCGCATCCTGGCCAGCGCCGAGGCCAACAACGCCCCGGCCTACCTGGCGCCGCCGCCCCGCACCCTGCTGTCCATCAACGGCGGGGACGTGGTGGAGAAGACCTTCGAGCAGGCCGATCTGATGCGCGGCCTCTACCGCCTGAAGGCCTACGACGACGCCTATCTCTATGTGGTCCGCCGCTTCGAACCGGGGATCCTGAGCAATCTGCTTTCGGCCTATGGCGCCCTGACCGCCTATCGCGACGCGGAGGTCAACCGCCGCCAGATCCAGGCCGTGTTCCAGCTGACCTATGTGGAAACCGCGCTGCTGGTGCTTGTAGGCGCCGTCTGGCTGGGCATGGCGGCCGCCAACGCCATCTCCGCGCCCGTGGCCAGGCTGGTGGCCGCCGCGAACAGGGTGGCGGAAGGCGACCTGACCGCGCGCGTCCGGGCGGACCTCGACCCCGCCGAGATCGCGGTGTTGTCCCGTGCATTCAACAAGATGACGAGCGATCTTCAGGCGCAGCAGGCGGCGCTGCTGGCGGCGAGCGTGGAGGCGGAGTCCCGGCGCGAGTTCATCGAGACCGTGCTGGCGGGCGTGAGCGCCGGCGTGCTCGGCCTTGACGGCGCCGGACACATCTCGGCCGCCAACGGGCCCGCCCACGTGCTGCTGGGGCTGGATGAAAACTCCATCGGCCTGGCCCTGGCGGATCTGGCGCCGGAACTGGACGCGGTGGCGGCCGGCGTCGGGCGGACGGGCGGGGAGGCGGAAAAGGAAGTCGATGTCGTGCGGGCGGGCGAGACCCTGCGGCTGCGCGTGCGCGCCTCGGCGACGGCCGAGGGCGGCCTGGTCCTGACCTTCGACGACATCACCCGGCTGATGAACGCCCAGCGCAGCGCGGCCTGGCGGGACGTCGCCCGCCGCATCGCCCATGAGATCAAGAACCCCCTGACCCCGATCCAGCTGTCGGCCGAACGGCTGCGCCGCAAGTACCGCAAGGAGATCCAGAGCGATCCGGAGATCTTCGACCGGTGCACGGAAACCATCATCCGGCAGGTGGGGGACATCGGCCGCATGGTCGACGAGTTCTCGGCCTTCGCCCGGATGCCGGCCCCGAAGTTCGAGGCGACCAGCGCCAATGAGCTGTTGCGCCAGGCGGTGTTCGCCCAGCGGGTGGCCGATCCCGACACCGAGATCGACCTGGAGGAACCCCAGGGCGACGTCCTTTTGATGTGCGACGGCCGGATGGTGGGACAGGCCCTGACCAACCTCCTGAAGAACGCCGGCGAGGCGATCGCCGCGCGCCAGCTGGCGGCGCCGGAGCCGCCGGGCCGGATGATCGCCCGCCTGACGGTCGATTCCCGGGGACTGGCTTTCGAGATTGAGGACAACGGCGTGGGCCTGCCGACGGCGAATCGGGAGCAGCTGACCGAGCCCTATGTGACCACCCGCGAAAAGGGCACGGGGCTGGGATTGGCGATCGTGAAGCGGATCCTTGAAGAGCATGGCGGCGAACTTCTGCTGCTGGACGCGGCCAGCCTGACGGGTGCGAAGACGGTCCTGCGGTTTCCACCGTCGGCGGTTATTGAACAGACCGCGCCCCAGGGCGCGGCGATCGGGTGAGGGCGATGGCGACCGACATCCTTGTGGTGGACGACGAAGCGGACATCCGCGAACTGGTGTCCGGCATCCTGTCGGACGAAGGCTATGCGGTGCGCACCGCGCCCGACTCCGCCGCGGCCCTGGTGGCGATCCGGCAGCGGCGTCCGGCGCTGGTGCTGCTGGACATCTGGATGCAGGGCGGCGGCATGGACGGGCTGGAGCTGCTCGACATGATCAAGGAGCTCGATCCCGATCTGCCGGTGATCATGATCTCGGGCCACGGCAACATCGAGACCGCGGTGAGCGCCATCAAGCGCGGCGCCTATGAGTTCCTGGAAAAGCCGTTCAAGTCCGACCGGCTGCTGCTGTTGATCGAGCGGGCGCTCGAGGCGTCCAAGCTGAAGCGCGAGAACCGCCGCCTGCGGGTGCAGACCCTGGCGCCGGACGGGCTGATCGGCCATTCCCAGGCGACCCAGCAGCTGCGCCAGATGCTGGCCAAGGTGGCGCCGGCCAACAGCCGGGTGCTGATCTCGGGGCCGCCCGGTTCCGGCAAGGAGCTGGTCGCGCGGATGATCCACGCGGCGAGCCAGCGGGCCAAGGGCGAGTTCGTGGCCATCGCCGCCGCGCGCATGACGCCCGAGCGGGTGGACAGCGAGCTGTTCGGCGAGGATGGCGAGGGTGGCCGTCCCAGCAAGATCGGGGTGTTCGAGCACGCCCACGGCGGCACCCTGTTCCTCGACGAAGTCTGCGACATGCCGCTGGAGACCCAGGGCCGCATCCTGAGGGTGCTGGTGGAGCAGCGGTTCCGCCGCCTTGGCGGCGCCACCGACGTGCAGGTGGACGTCCGGGTGGTGTCCTCGACCTCGCGCGACCTGCGCGCCGAGATCGCGGCCGGCCGCTTCCGCGAGGACCTGTTCCACCGCCTCAACGTCGTGCCCCTGCGCGTCCCGGGCCTTTCCGAACGGCGCGAGGACATCGCCGAGCTGGTGACCTATTTCATCGACAGGATCAGCGACGCCACGGGCCTGCCCCGGCGCCGGCTGGGCGACGACGCCGTCGCCACCTTCGAGGTGCACCCCTGGCCCGGCAATGTCCGCCAGCTCATCAACAACGTCGAGCGGCTGCTGATCCTGGCCTCCGGAGACCCCTCGGAGGTGATCACCGCCGAAATGCTGCCGCCTGAAGTCGCCTCCGCCGGCGCCGCGGGGGCCGTGGGGGCCGAACGGATCATCGCCCTGCCGCTGCGCGACGCGCGAGAGGTGTTCGAGCGGGAATATCTGAACGCCCAGATCATGCGGTTCGGCGGCAACATCTCCCGCACCGCGGCCTTCATCGGCATGGAACGCTCAGCGCTACACCGCAAACTCAAGTCCCTCGGCGTCGCGTCGCGCAGCAGCGAGACCGGCGAGGAGGCCTGATGTCGCGCGTCGCCTATGTGAACGGCCGGTTCGTCCCCCACGCCGACGCCAGCGTCCACATCGAGGACCGCGGCTATCAGTTCGCCGACGGGGTCTATGAGGTGTGGGCCGTGTTCGAGGGCCGGCTGGCGGACGCGCCGGGCCATTTCGAGCGGCTTGAGCGATCGCTGGGCGAGTTGCGGATTTCCATGCCCATGAGCCGAAAGGCGCTGGAGCTGGTCCTGGCCGAGACCATCCGGCGCAACCGGGTCCGCGCCGGCCTCGTCTATCTGCAGATCACCCGCGGCGTCGCTCCGCGCGACCACGCCTTTCCCGCTCGGCCGACCCGGCCGGCCCTCGTCATCACCGCCAAGCCGGTGGACTGGGCCGCGGCCGAGACGAAGGCGGCCTCAGGCGTTGCGGTGATCACGACCCCCGAGACCCGATGGGCGCGCTGCGACATCAAGAGCGTGGCGCTGCTGCCCAACGTCCTGGCCAAGCAGGCGGCGCGCGAGGCAGGCGCCGCGGAGGCCTGGTTCGTGGACGACCTCGGCCTGGTCACCGAAGGCTCGTCCAGCAACGCCTGGATCGTCGACCGGGACGGGGTCCTGCGCACCCGCGAACTCAACGCCAACATCCTGCGGGGGATCACCCGCAAGAGTTTGCTGCAGATCGTCGCGGACGAGGGCATCGCCGTCTCCGAGCGGCCGTTTTCGGTCGAGGACGCCAGATCGGCCCGGGAGGCCTTCATCACCGCCGCCAGCACCTTCGTCATGCCGGTGGTGAAGGTGGACGGCGCCCCGATCGGCGACGGCAAGCCCGGTCCGCTCGCCCGGAAACTTCGCGCTCTTTATTTGAGCCATGCGCGGTCCGCCGTCGTTTAGGCGCCCGGCGCGGTTGCAGGCGACGCCTTGGCGGGCCTAGGATCGGCGCGTGTGTGGAAGCAGGTGCTTCCGGCTAACGAGAGGGCTCGATCCCCATGACGACCGACAAGAAGCAGAACCTTCAGGACACCTTCCTCAACAGTGTCCGAAAGTCCAAGACCCCCCTGACCATCTACCTGGTGAACGGAGTCAAACTCCAAGGCGTGGTGGCCTGGTTCGATAATTTCTGCGTGCTGCTCCGCCGCGACGGCCAGGCCCAACTGGTCTATAAGCATGCGATCTCGACCATCATGCCCTCGCAGCCGGTGCAGCTTTACGAGCCGGCCGCCGATCAGGAAGACGATTGACCGAACGTTCGATTGACCAGCGGCCTCCCGTCGAGGCCGCTCTCGTGGTCCACCCGGTCCGCCAGCGGACCGAACAGCTGCGCTCTCCTGAGCAGCGGCTCGCGGAAGCCGTGGGCCTGGCCGAAGCCCTCGATCTGGAGGTTCGCGACTGCGTCATCGCCCAGATCCGGTCGGTGACGCCGGCGACCCTGTTCGGGAAGGGTAAGACCCAGGAGATCGCGGCCCTGTGCTCTGAGAAGGGCGCGGGGGTCGTGGTCGTCGACGACGCCCTGACGCCCGTCCAGCAGCGCAACCTCGAAAAGGCATGGTCGGCCAAGGTGATCGACCGGACGGGCCTGATCCTGGAGATCTTCGGGCGCCGCGCCCGCACCCGCGAAGGCCGCCTGCAGGTGGAGCTGGCCAGGCTCGCCTATGAGCGCTCGCGGCTGGTGCGGACCTGGACCCACCTGGAGCGCCAGCGCGGCGGCTTCGGCTTCCTGGGCGGCCCGGGCGAGACCCAGATCGAGGCTGACCGCCGGCTGCTGGCCGAACGCATCGGCAAGCTGAAGCGCGAGTTGGAAGACGTGCGCCGCACCCGCGGCCTGGGTCGCCGCGCGCGCAAGCGCACGCCGTTCCCGACCCTCGCGCTGGTGGGCTACACCAACGCCGGCAAGTCGACCCTGTTCAACCGCCTGACGCGGGCGGAGGTCGAGGCCAAGGACATGCTGTTCGCCACCCTGGACCCGACTCAGCGCCTGGTTCGCCTGCCCGATGGCCGCCCCGCCATCCTGTCCGATACGGTGGGCTTCATTTCCGACCTGCCGCACGAACTGGTCGAGGCGTTCCGCGCCACCCTGGAAGAGGTGCAGGAAGCGGATGTGATCCTGCACGTGCGGGATGTCTCCAGCGCCGAGTCGGACGCCCAGGCCGCGGACGTGGAGACCGTGCTCGACCAGATCGGCGCCGGTTCGGACTCCAGCCGGGCCATGATCGAAATCTGGAACAAGATCGACCTGCTGCCCGACGACGAGCGCGACGACGTCCTGTCACGGGCGCGGCAGAGGATCGGCGGGCGCACGCCGCCAGCGGTCCCGGTCTCGGCGGCGACCGGAGAGGGCTGCGAGCGCCTGCTGGCCTTCCTGGCGGAACTGGTGGATCGGGGCGCCCCGGTCGAGGCGCATCTGGAGGCGCGCGACGGCGAGGCCCTGGCCTGGCTCTATCGTCACGGCCGTATCCTGCGCCGGATGGACGATGACATCGGCGGGGTGCACGTCGCCGTCCGCCTCGACGCCCAGGCCCTCGGCCGCTTCGAGCGCCTCTTCCCGGAAACCCACCTCAGCGAGACGGTCGAGTAGGGGCCAGGCGGCGCCTAGTCCTCGGCGCCGGCCGGGGGCAATGACGGCGGGGCGCGGGTCAGGAAGGCCGGGGTGTCGTTGCCGAAGCCGACCACCTTGCGGTCGTCGTCCTGGGGTTCGCGGCCCCGGCGATGGTCGTCCCGACGTCCGTCGCGGCGGTCGTCCTGCCTCGGCGCCTGACGGGGCGCCTGAGCGGCGGACTGACGGTCCCGATGCTGGCGCTCCTCGGCGGGACGCTCTTGCGGCTGGCGCTCCTGAGGCTGACGCTCTTGAGGCTGGCGGTCTGACGCCGCGTCCCTGCGGGGGGAACGGTTCGCGTTGCGGTCGGGCCGGGCAGGGCGCTCCTGAGCGGGTTCGGGCGCCTGCACCTCCGCCGGCGGCGCGGCGGGCGACGCTTCGGCGCGCTCAACCGGCGCCTCGGCATGGTCGCTGCGCGATGACCTGGACGCGGGCCGTTCACGGTCGCCGCGACCGGTCCGGCGGGGACCGCGCGAATCGGACTCGGGACGGCGGCGCTCTTCGCCGACCGAGCCCCAGTCGACGTCCAGCTTCATTTCCTGGGGCGGTGAGCCGATCAGCTTCAGCACCTTGTCGAGGGAGCGGCCGTCGGCCGGCGTCACGATCATGTAGGTCTCGCCGGCCTTGCCGGCGCGGCCGGTTCGGCCGATGCGGTGAACGTAGTCGTCCGCGTGGTGCGGCACGTCGAAATTGAACACGTGGCTGACGTCAGGGATGTCGAGCCCCCGCGCCGCAACGTCCGAGGCCACGAGCAGCCGAAGCTCGCCCTTGCGGAACGCCTCCAGCGTCTTGGTGCGCATGCTCTGGTCCAGGTCGCCGTGGATCGGCGACGCATCGAAGCCGTGCGAACGCAGCGACTTGGCGACGGTGTCGACCTCGCTCTTGCGGTTGCAGAAAACAATGCCGTTGCGCACGTGGGCCTGGCCGACGAGGGCCCTCAGCGCCAAGCGCTTCGCCTTCGGGTCGGAGGACGGGATGCGCGCGATGTGCTGCGTGATGGTCGTCGCCGTCGTCGCCGGCGGGTCCGCCTCGATGCGGACGGGGTCGTTCAGGAACTGCTTGGTCAGCCGGGTGATCTCTGGCGGCATCGTCGCAGAGAAGAACAGGGTCTGTTTCTTGACAGGGGTCAGCTTGAAGATGCGCTCGATGTCCGGGATGAAACCCATGTCGAGCATGCGGTCGGCTTCGTCGACCACCATGATCTGAACGCCGGTCAGCAGGAGCTTTCCACGTTCGAAGTGGTCGAGCAGGCG
>FTIH01000113.1_pt4 | contig 28712 bp, 18 predicted proteins | sample 1658451 | NCBI WGS metagenome assembly FTIH01 (sample SAMEA3914826, study PRJEB12502) | metagenome | biome: forest; material: soil | place: Canada | collected 2011-07-03 | depth 0.3 m
GGCGAGCGCCAGGGCCAAAGCCGTCACCACCGCCAAACCGCGCCCTGGGCCCATGCCTGCGTCTCCCTGGCGCCCGCCACAAGAGCCGGCGGGCGCCAGGGAGACGCAGGCATGGGCCCAGGGCGCGGTTTGGCGGTGGTGACGGCTTTGGCCCTGGCGCTCGCCGCCTGCGGCAAGGCCCAGGTCGACGGCAAGCGCATCGTCGAGGCCGACAAGCATCCGGGCGACTGGATGACCTACGGCCGCACCTACGACGAACAGCGCTACAGCCCCCTGGACAAGATCAGCACCGCCAATGTGGGCCAGCTCGGCCTGGCCTGGTCCGCCGATCTCGACACCGACCGGGGCCAGGAAGCGACCCCCCTGGAGATGGACGGCGTGCTCTACGTCTCCACCGCCTGGAGCAAGGTGAAGGCCTATGACGCCAGGACCGGCCGTCCCTTGTGGTCCTACGATCCCCAGGTGCCTGGGTCCTGGGGCGTCAAGGCCTGCTGCGACGTGGTCAACCGCGGCGTCGCGCTTTGGAAGGACAAGGTCTACGTCGGCGCCCTGGACGGGCGGCTGATCGCGCTCGACGCCAAGACCGGCAAGGTGGTCTGGTCGACCCAGACCTTCGATCCCTCCAAGTCCTACGCCATCACCGGCGCGCCCCGTGTCGTGAAGGGCAAGGTGATCATCGGGACAGGCGGCGGCGAGTACAACAACCGTGGTTTCGTGGCGGCCTATGACGCCGACACCGGCAAGCAGGCCTGGCGCTTCTACACCGTGCCTGGCGACCCCGCGAAGCCGGACGGCCAGCCCTCGGACAAGCCGCTGAAGGACATCGCGGCCAAGACCTGGGGCCCGGACGCCTGGAAATTTGGCGGCGGCGGCACGGTCTGGGACTCCATCGTCTACGACCCGGACCTGGACCTGCTCTATTTCGGCACCGACAACGGCGACCCCTGGAACCAGGGCTACAGGGGCAAGTCAGGCGACAACCTGTTCGTGACCTCGATCATCGCGGTGAAGCCCGACACCGGCGAGTATGTCTGGCACTACCAGCTGAATCCGGGCGACGAATGGGACTATTCGGCCACCCAGCCGATGATCCTGGCGGACCTGACCATCAACAGCCAGCCGCGCAAGGTGCTGATGCAGGCGCCCAAGAACGGCTTCTTCTACGTCCTGGACCGCAAGACCGGCGAGCTCTTGTCCGCCAAGGGCTTCGTCCCGATGACCTGGGCCAGCGGGATCGACATGAAGACCGGGCGGCCGATCCAGAATCCCGAGTCCCGCTATTCGGAGACCCACAAGGCCTGGCTGGGAACGCCGGGACCAGAGGGCGGCCACAGCTGGAACCCCATGGCCTACAGCCCCAAGACGGGCCTGGTCTACTTCCCGGCCAACGAGACCAGCTTCCCCTACGTGCCGGACGAGGCCTTCAAGCCCGCCGCCCTGGGCGAGAACGACGGCATCGACCTGAACGGCGGGCCCATGCCCAGCGACGCTGACGCCAGGAAACCCTCCACGGCCAAGTCCCTGGGCTACCTGATGGCCTGGGATCCGGTGAAGCAAAAGGCGGCCTGGACGGCGCCGCATCCGGGGCCGGCCAACGGCGGGGTGGTCGCCACCGCCGGCGGGCTGGTGTTCGAGGGCGACTACGTCGGGGAGTTCCAGGGCTTCGACGCGGCCACGGGAAAGGGCCTCTGGGCCTTCGACGCCCAGGCTCCGATCATCGCCGCGCCCATGACCTATGCGGTCGGCGCCGAGCAGTACGTCGCCGTCGTGACCTGCGGCGGCGGCGCCTATGGCCTGTCGGCCGGCGCGGGCGCCCGGATCAACGGCAAGCCGCCGCACAAGACCTGCCGCGTGCTGGCGTTCAAGCTCGGCGGGACGTCGAAGCTGCCTCCGGCGGCGCCCACCGATTTTCCGCCCTTGAACCCGCCGCCCCTGAACGCTTCGCCGCAGAAGATCCAGGCCGGCTACCACCTCTACGGCCGCTTCTGCGCCATCTGCCACGGCGGCGGGGGCGCCTCGAGCGGCCTGGTGCCGGACCTGCGCCACACCGCGCTGCTCGGCTCGGACGGCTTCTTCGCCGTGGTGCTGAACGGCGCCCTGCAGGACCAGGGCATGGCCTCCTTCGCGCCGGTCCTCTCACACGACGACGCCGACTCCATCCGCGCCTATCTGATCAAGCAGGCGCACCTGGAGCAGGACATGGAGGCGGTGAAGGGCAAGACGGCGGGGTAGGCTCGGCTGGTCTTCTCCCGCGCGCGGCAGGGGACCACGAACCGTTCACCGCGCCTTCTTGGTCACCTCGACGACGCCGCGGTCGCCGTCGACCTTGACCCAGTCGCCGGTCTCGATGACGTCCAAGGGATCGATGTCGAAATCGGTGACCGAGGGGCAGTGCATGACCACGCAGCCCAGGGCGATCTTGGTGGTCATGATGTTGAACAGCATGGCCTTGGGCGCCGTGCCCATCAGGCGGGTCATGTGGAACATCCCCGACCAGCCGGACGAGCCCTTGGCGCCGGGACAGACCAGGACCTTGTCCTTGAAGCTTATCCCGCGCAGCTCGTGGCGCGTCTCGATCACCGTGCCGTTGGTCGGGTTGACCCCGCCCCAGCCGGAGATGGTGTCGCGGGTGACCAGGGCCTCGCCCTCGGCGACGCCGCCCACGACCTTGCGGCCGCGCAGGACGATGACCTTGGGGGCGACGACAGTCTCGGCGCTCATGCGAGCCTCCCGTTCCAGCGGCCGGTGAGGGCCGCGTCGATGCAGTCCTGGGTCGTGCCGAACCAGGCCTCGATGCCCATGATCGCGGGCAGGTAGTGGGACTGCTTGGCCGAGTCGAGCGCCACCACCCGGGTGTTCTTGGGCATGGTCTGGCCGATGGCCGAGCAGGTGTCGGTCATCACCAGGCCGCCGGCGTCGCGGATGACCTTGGTGAACCCCTTGGCGTCGGCCTGGGCCTTGATCGCCCGCGAGGTGAACATCCAGAAATTGGTGTTCGCGCTGATCCTCTTGCCGTCGAGCAGCCGCGCGGCCTCCTCCATCTGCTCGAGCGCCGCGTGCGGGCAGCCCAGCATGACGTAGTCGACGTCGGTCTTGGTCCCGTTGGAATTCAGCTGCTCGTAGGTCCGTCGCCGTTCGGCCGGACCATAGTGGATCGTCTCCGTCGGCCGCCGCGAACCGAAGGCCGCCTCCAGGGTCGCCGCCTCGGGCGTGATCCCGACCATGTGGTAGAGCTCGACCCCGCCGGACGAGGCCGCCGCCGCGCCGAAATGCTTGTGGCGGATCAGGCTGGCGTCCGAGACCCGGCCGGTGATCACGGGGATATTCTCCTGCACCGCGTCGCCAATGAAATAGCCCAGCAGGCCCCAGTCGAAGACGCTGGACACAGGAACGTCCACCTCGATGCGGTGGGTGCCGCGCCGGAAGTCGTCCTGGTGGAAACCGAAATCCGGGATCTTGCCCGTGAGCATGGCGGAGCTCGTGCTCTCGCGCCCCTCGGTGTTGGTGCGGGCGCCGAGCACGGAATTGCAGAACACCACCGCCGAGGACTCCATCCAGGCGCAGTGCTCGCCGCGCCCCGGGGTGTTGCCCACCAGGTAGGGCGTGCAGGTCTTCAGCACCTGGATGCCGTGGTCGACGATGGCGGCCTCGTCCTCCATCTGGTGGTTGAACGCCGCCTCGCTCATCCCCTGTTCGCGCCACATCTGCGGGTCCAGGCCCCCCTGCAGGTGGCAGGAGTTGGCCCGCATCTTCGGCACCTCGACCACCTCGTCGGAGTCCAGGTCGAACAGCGAGAACACGGTCTCGTAGGTCGCGCCGCCCCGGTCCTTGTAATAGTCCGCCAGGTAGAGGTTCGAGGATCCCGGAACGCCCGCGACGTTGTCCGTATCGACGAACCGTTCCGCCCCCAGCGCCTCGCCGTAGCGGACCAGCAGGTCCATGGCCTTCTGCTTGGCCGCCCCCTCCTTGCCGTCCAGCATGGCTTGTTCGGCGTCGGTCAGGATCATGGCGTCTTCTCCGGCGGGCTTCGGGCGATCAGGACTGCGGCGCGGCCAGGACCGCGCCCCGGCTCATGGGCTGGACGTCATCGCGATAGAGCGACAGCCATCCGGTGGACGGATTGATCGGGCGCGGCGTCTCGGTCCGGCGACGGGCCAGCTCGGCTTCGGCCACCACCAGCTCAATGGTCCCGGCGTCGACATCCACCGTAATGCGGTCGCCGTTGCGGACCAGGGAGATCGGACCTCCCGTCGCGGCCTCGGGCGACACCTCGGCGATGGTCAGGCCCTTGTTGCAGAGCCCCGAGAGCTGGCCGTCGGTGATGAAGGCCACGTCCTGCGACAGGCCGGCGCCGTCGATGGCGAAGACGATCCCGGCCGCGCCGCCAGCCATGCCGGGGCCGCCCTTGAGGCCCTGGTTGCGGGCGATCAGCACATGACCCGGCTTCACCAGGCCGTTGGCGAGACCCTCCATGGCGTCGGGGCCGGTCTCGAAGACGATGGCCGTCCCGTCGAACTTGTCGGGCCGGTCCGCATCGGTGCGGATGCCCATCTTGGCGATGGCGCTTTCCGGGGCCAGGGAGCCGCGCAGGATCACGATCGGCGCCTTGGCGGAATAGGCCGTGTCGACCGTCCGGATGACGTCGTCGTCGGTCACTTCGAACCCCATGAGATTCTCGGCGAGGGTCTTGCCCGTCGAGGTCAGGGCGGAGGGCTCGATCAGGCCTTCCAGGCGCTTCAGCACGCCCCGGGCGCCGCCGGCCCGCTCGAAGTCCTCGATCAGGTGGGCGCCGTTCGGGCGTACCGCGCTCAGCACCGGGATCTTGCCGGCGAGCTCGCGGAACAGGCCGAAGACGTCCACGTCGCAGCCGCTTTCCACCGCCACAGCCTGCAGGTGCTTGACGCAGTTGATCGAGCCGGCCACCGCCAGAACCGCGGCGCTGGCGTTGACGAAGGCCTCGCGGGTCATGATCTGGCGCGGCGTCAGGTCCTCACGGACCATCTCCACGATGCGGGCCCCGGCGCGGCGGGCGTAGTCGAACATCTTCTCGCTGTTGGCGGCCACCGGGGAGTTCCCCGGCAGGGTCATGCCCAGCGCTTCGCACACCACGGCCATGGAATTGGCCGTCGCCATGCCGGCGCATACCCCGGGTCCGCGGATGGCGTTGTCGGCCATCTCGTTCAGGTCATGGTTGGAGACCCGGCCCATGCGGGCGTGCACCGAGGCCAGGAAGACGTCCTCGATGTCGACGTGATGGCCGTTCAGCTCGCCGGCCTTCTGGTAGCCGCCCATGACCAGCAGGGTGGGGATGTTCAGCCGGCCGGCCGCCATCAGGTGCCCCGGCGGGGTCTTGTCGCAGGACGACAGGCAGACCATGCCGTCGAGCAGCGCCGCCTCGACCTGGCACTCGATGTCGTTGGTGACGAGATCGCGGGAGGCGAGGATGTAGCCGCCTCCCTTGCCGGCCCCGACGATGAAATCGGACGGGGCGGTGGTGCGCACCTCGAAGGGCAGGCCGCCGGCCGCGCGGATGGCGTCCTTCACCACCTTGGCCACGCCGTCCAGGTGCGAAAAACAGATGGCCAGTTCGGACGATGAGTTCACCACCGCGATCTTGGGCTTCAGGAAGTCCTCGTCGGTGAGGCCCAGGGCGCGCCATTGGGCGCGACGGGGCGCGGACATCGCGGCGACGCTTCTCAGCGGCTTGGACATGGCGGGTTCCTCCGGCTCCTGACCTGGACGTGGTGGGGCGTTCGCCCTCTATAGCGCGTCAATGTCGGCGGGGATGCGCCAGGATGAGGCGCACTCTTCAAGGCCTGGCGTCTCCGCGGGGACAATGATGAGCAGGCTATCGATCTGCGCGCAATAGCCATTCGCCCGGCCCGGCGCGCGATTGCGGCGGGCCGGGATCCGGGACTCAATATTTGAAGCGCAGGCCGCCGCGATAGGCGCGTCCCACGGGATCGAACAGGATGCTCTGTCCTGAGCCGTTGGCGCCCGGAAAACGGGGCGGATCCTTGTCGAGGATGTTGTTGACGCCGACGAAGGCCGTCAGGGACCGGCCGCCCTGGCTACGGATCACATCATACTGGACGGTGACGTCGCCGTAGAATGCGCTCGGCACCGTATTGATGTTGGACGTGGCGCCGTAGAGCGCGTTCTTCGGGTCGCTCAGGGCCGCGGCGTAGCGCGGGTCTTCCGGGCCGATGAACAGGGCGTTGTAACGACCCGCGGGGATGTACTTGCCGTGCAGCGACACGAGCCAGCGGTCGTGCTTCCAGTTGATCAGGCCGTCCAGAGTGTACCGAGGCACGCCGGGCTGGGTGCCGCCGCGCACGCCCGTCTGGTTGGCGCGGTCCACCGGGCCGCCGCTGTCGACCGTGATCAGGTGCCAGACGTAGTTGCCGAGCAGGCGGAAATCGAGGTCGCCATAGGCTCCCAGGGGCTGATGGTAGCTGACTTCGAGGTCCAGGCCGCTGGTCTTCAGCTGGTTCACGTTCTGCTGGACGTCCGAGATCTGGGTGATGACGTTCTGCGGGTTCCTGACGATGAGGGCGCAGAACTCCTTGGCCCCCTGGAAGCAACGGTTGGCGATGGTCTGGGCGCCCAGGACGCCGATCGCCTGGTTGATGGTGATCTTGTAGTAGTCCAGCGACCCTCCGAGGCGGCTGAACCAGCCGCCTGTCGGCCGCACGACCATGCCCGCCGTCCAGGTCTCGGCGACTTCGGGCACGAGCTTGGGGTTCGAGCCGGAAAGGACCACCGGATTGGTCTGCAGGCCGCCGTTGGCCGGGTCGTTCAGGATGCCGAAGCCGGAGGTGTTGGGCCCGAACAGCTCGCTGACATTCGGGGCGCGGATGTCGTGGGAGCGGGCGCCCCGAAAGCGCAGATAGTCCGTGGGCTCCCAGACCGCCCCGAGCTTCCAGGTGGTCACGTCCACGGTCGAGGACGCGGCGGTGGGCGCGCTGCGGCTGTAGTGGGTGCGGCGGACCGCGCCGTCGGCCGACAGGGACTTGGCGAACACCATGTCCTTGGCCAGGGGGACCAGGGCTTCGAGGTAGCCCTCGGTCACGTCGACCTTGCCGGAGATCTGGCTGCCGTTGCCGGCGAAGAAGCCGTTGGGCGGCAGGATGTCGACGGTGTTGGGCGTGTCGGGATTGTCCACCCCGCCCTTGGAGAAGATGTCCGCGTCGCCCGTGATCTGGTCGCTGCGGAATTCGCCGCCGGCGGCGACGGAGACCGGTCCGGCCCAGAGGGAGAAGGGCTCGCCATGCAGGTTCAGCGCCGCCACGTGCTCGATGGTCAGGTCGGTCTGGAAGGCGTTGGCGGTGACATAGGCCTTGGCCGCGGCCGAGACCTGATTGCCGAAGGGATTGAGCGCGACGCAGCTGGGGTCGTCGTTGGCGGTCGAGACGTCGGCGTTGACCGCGCAGACGATCTGGCCGGCGCCGTTGCGCACGGCGTTGACGGCCTTGGCGATGCGCGAATTGATGACGCCGCCCAGCATGTCGGTGCGGAAGTCGTTGCGGCCGTACTGATAGTAGCCGTCCCACTTCCAGCCGCCCGGAAGCTCGCCTTCCAGGGAGGCCACCAGCCGGTAGGTGTTGTTCTTGGTGATAAGCGGCGGGTCGCCGATGTCGCCGTAGGTGCGGCCCAGGTTGAAGGTGGCGATGTGATTGGCGTCCATCAGCGCCGCCACAGAGGCGGGGATATAGGGATCGGCCCGCAGGATCGGCGTGTTGATGTTCTTGTACTGGATACTGTCCCCGTCGCCCGTCAGGTGGCCGTAGGACGCGTCCAGCGCGCCCTTGACGTGGTCCGTCAGGTCGAGGTCGGCATGGGCGGTCATGACATACCGCTCCGTGGGCGCCACGATCGGGACGCCGAAGTAGCCGTCCTCGTTGTGACCTTCGCCGCCGATCATGAAGAGCGAATTGACCGCCGTGCCGTAGACGAAGGGCGTCGGGGTCCCGTCGGGCATGAACGAGATGCCGTGCAGGGGTCCCGCTGAATTGATCACCCCCCGCTGGGAGACGGTGGACGTGTGGATATTGGGCAGGATGTTGTTGGCCGGGGTCCCCGGGATGCTCGCGAGGCTGGACCCGGCGCGCCCAAAGTTCAGCCATTCCTCGGCGCACCAGTTGCGCTCGGGACATTTGCCGACGCCGTCGCTCTTCTCGTATTCGCCGGCCACGACCACGTGTCCGCGCCCGTTCAGGAAGCTTGTCCCCGCCGCCAGGCCGGCGTGGTAGGTCTGGTCGTCCCCGTGTCCGGACTCCCCGTATTCCAGCGAGCCCTTCACGCCTTCCAGTCGATGGTTCAGGTTGAGGCTCACCACGCCCGCGACCGCGTCCGAGCCGTAGGCCGCCGAGGCGCCGCCCGTCACCACGTCCGCCCGGTCGACCAGGATCGAGGGGATCATGTTGGTGTCCACCGTCCCGAAGGTGGTGGACGGGACGAACCGCTTGCCGTCCACCAGGACCAGGGTCCGCTTGGGATCGAGGCCCCGCAGGTTGAGCATCCGGCCGCCCACGTAGGGGCCGTTGGTGTTCAGACCCTGGGCCGCGGGGGTCTGGCTGGCGAGGAACGCCGGCAGCTCGTTGACCACGTCGCCCACATTGGTGGCGGCCCGCTGCTCGATCCGATCCGCCCCCAGCACGGTCACCGGCGTCGCCGCCGCGAACCCGTTGCGCACGATGCGCGATCCCGTGACCACCACCTCACTGACCGAGGCGCCGCCTGAAGCCGCCGCCGCGCGCGCCGGGCCATGGGCCGCCAGGACGCTGGCAGAGGCCAGCACCAGCAGGCTCGCGCCCGCTCGCAGCACGCAGACAGATGCGTTCCGGACTGTCTGATGCATTGTCAGCTCCCCTTGGGTTTGCGCGCCATCTCTCGGCGCCGGCGACCGCCGGACGGGTGACGCACTGACACAAACTAGTCTCACGGTTTGCGGAATTGCCAGCAGATCTCGCTAGCTTGCTATCACTTATGCGAAATCAGCTTCACCGTAGGCGGGACCGGCCCGGATCGCGGTTCCGCGAGGAACCCGAACCGGGTTGAGCTCGTCTTGCTAGCAGTGGGGCAAACAGGCTAGTGCGCGCTGGCGCCGCGTGGCGGCGCAATTTCCGTGTCGAGGGAGAGCTTTTGGAATGGCTGGGTTGGAGCCGATCGGAGTCATGGCGGGCGCCAAGCCCGGCAAGGTCCCCTACAAGCGCATCGCCGCCGAAGAGGCGTTCTGTCCACCCGAAATGTTCGACGTCTACGCCAAGATCCTCGATGACAAATCCCTGAACGATCCGGGCTTCGACAGCCTGTGGGGCTTCTATCTGCGCAGCCCCAGCCCGCGTACCAGCTTCATCCGCGAGTACATGACGGACCTGGGTGAACGGCGGCTGGCGCACATGGACGCTGGCGGCATCGACAAGCAGATCCTGTCCCTGACGGCGCCGGGCGTGCAGGTCATGGACCGGGACCAGGCGGTGGGCTTCGCGGCCTTCGCCAATGACTGGGTGGCGGACAAGATCAAGGCCCATCCCGACCGTTTCGCGGCCCTGGCCGCCTGCGCCCCCCAGGACCCGGCCGCCGCGGCCAAGGAGATCGAGCGCGGAGTCACCAAGCTCGGCCTCAAGGGCGTGATCATCAATTCCCATACCCACGGCGAATACCTGGACGATCCCAAGTTCTGGCCGATCTTCGAAGCGGCCGAGGCCCTGGACGTCCCCGTCTACATCCACCCGCAGGGCCCCTCGCGCGGGCTGATCGAGCCGCTGTTGAAGCGGGGGCTCGACGGCGCGATCTACGGCTTTTCGGTGGAAGTGGGCATGCACGTGCTACGGATCATCGTCTCCGGCGCCTTCGATCGCTTCCCCAAGCTGAAAGTCATGTTCGGACACGTTGGCGAATCCCTGCCCTTCAGCCTTTACCGCATCGACTACATGCATCGCGCGTCGCAGACGTCCGGGCGCTACGCCGACATGCCGGCCCTGAAGCAGAAGCCGTCGGACTACTTCCGCCAGAATCTCTACTGCACCAATTCCGGCGTCGCCTGGACCCCGCCGATCAAGTTCATGCAGGAGGTGATGGGAGCCGACCGGGTGCTCTACGCCATGGACTATCCCTACCAGTACGTGGTCGAGGAAGTGCCGACCCTCGACGCCGCGGACATGACGCCCGAGGTGAAGATGCAGTTCTTCCAGACCAACGCCGAACGCGTCTTCAAGCTCTAGAACAGCAACTGACCATGTGACGGATAGCTCCCGCCGTGATATGTGGAGCGCATTGGAACTGGCCCGGGAGGTCCCCCGCATGTCTCGCTTCATCATCGCCCCGCACTTCCGGCTGCAGGAGTGGGTCGCGGAGGAAAAAGGCTACTTTCGCGCGGAAGGGCTCGACTATGAGTTCCGCGAGCAGGCGGTCTCGCCCGCGGGCGCCAAGCACGACCTGGGCGACCGGATCGGCGCGTACCAGACCTTCGAGCAGGGCCGCACCTGCGACGTCTCCTCGGCCTGCCACTGGACGGTGAACGTCGCGGCCTCCGCCGGTCACGGCAAGATGTACGGCGACTGCTACTCGGTCTCGCCCGCGGCGATCTTCGTGCCGCCGGAGTCGCCGATCCGCGAGCCGGCCGACCTGGCCGGCGTGACCATCTCGGTGGGCTACCAGTCGGGCAGCCACTATTCGACCATCCAGGCGCTCGAGCAGTACCTGCCGCTCGACCAGATCAAGCTGAGCTTCGCGGACGGCATGCTGTTCCGGCGCATGGAGCGGCTGCTCGACCGCGAGGTCGAGGCCGCCGCCCTGTTCTCGGGGCCCTATTATTTCGCCGAACAGCTGGGCTTCAGGAAGATCATCGACACCACCTTCATGATGGCGACCATGATCTCGGGCGACCCGGATCCGGAAGACGTGCGCCGCTATTTCAAGGCTCTGCGCCGCGCCCAGCGGGACATCGATCTGCGGCCCGAGCTCTACACCCACTATTACACCAACGAGTTCCCCAGCCGCTGGCACGAACAGATGGACACCCGCCGCTGGGGCCCCGGCGAACGGATCGTCTTCGAGCCCTACGATCGCCAGATGTTCGAGGAGTCCTTCGAATGGGTCGCCGCCCGCGACATCTTCGAAGGCGGCGACATGGGCGCGGGGGACTATGACAAGGCCGTGGTGCTGCTCGACGCCCCGCTCTGAGGTGGGTCGGTCCCTGGCGCTTGCGTAACGCTGTTAACTTGAGCGGACTTGTGCGCTAGGTTGAGCGTGCGTGCGGCGGCGGGGGCGGTCGCCGCGCCCTGATGTCCAGGGGGATGACGACATGATCGCCCGACCCGCCGACCCTTGCCCGCCCGAAGGCGTCCCGAGCCTTGGGTTCCTCAAGGCCGGAGCCGGAACCCGCACATTCGCCGCGTCCCGATGACAGGCCGCCGCTGCGCGCTGCCGGCCATCGCCGCGAGCCTCCTGGCCGCACTGGCGGCGGCGTCTTCCAGTCTCGCCCAGACCAGCGCCGACGACCTTGTGTCCCGTGGCCGCTACCTGGCGACGATCGGTGAATGCGCCGGCTGCCATACCGGCGCGGCAGGGCGCCTCGCCGGCGGACGGGAATTCCACTCCGGGATGGGCGTGGTCGAGTCCGCCAACATCACCCCGGACGAGCAGACGGGCATAGGGACCTGGTCCGGCGACCAGTTCTACCGGGCCCTGCACGAGGGTCGCAGCAAGACCGGCGCGCACCTCTATCCGGCGTTCCCCTATCCCTATTTCACCCACATCACCCGCGCGGACTCCGACGCGCTCCATGCCTTCCTGCGCACCACGCCGCCCATCCGCAACACGCCCCACCGAGACCGGCTCGCGTTCCCCATGAGCATCCGTGGGATCATGGCCATCTGGAACCACCTGTATTTCCGTGCCGGCGAGTTCCAACCCGACCCGACCCGACCGCCCGCGTGGAACCGCGGCGCCTATATCGTCACCGGCCTGGCCCACTGCGGCGCGTGCCACTCGCCCAAGAACGCGCTGCAAGCCGACAGCCGCCGCCATCCTTTCGAAGGCGGGGTCATCGAGGGCTGGTTCGCGCCAGACCTGACCGGCGATCCGCGCAGCGGGCTCGGCGGCTGGACCGAGGACGAATTGGTGGATTTCCTCAAGACCGGCCGCAATCGCCACACCGCCGCTGGCGGCCTGATGGTCGGGGTGGTTCAGGGTTCGATTTCGCATCTGGACGACGCCGACATCCGCGCCATCGCGACCTACATCAAGAGCCTGTCGCCCTCGTCCCCGCGTCCCGCCGGGCACGTCGCCCCTGGGGCGCTGACCCGCGGCGAAGCGGTATTCGCTGCGCGCTGCGCCAGCTGCCACACTGGCGAAGGCCAGGGCGGCGGCGGCGAACTGCCGGCGCTGCAGGGGTCACCCAACGTCCAGGCCTCCAACCCGCTGACGCTGATCCGCTTCGTGCTCAAAGGGACGAGCACCGCGGTCACCTCGGCGTATCCAACCGCCGCCGCCATGCCCGGCCTGGGCGACCAGATGGATGACGCCCAGACCGCCGACGTCCTCACCTACATCCGCAATTCGTGGGGAAACGCCGCCCCGCCGGTGAGCGCCCGCCAGGTGGCGAAGGTACGCGCGGCGACCGCGCCGCCGCCCTTGGGACGCTGACCCCATGGCCGACTTCGGACCAGATCGGTCGGTCTCGACGGGCCATGAACGCGCTTGCGAGGCGCTGATCGTCGGGGCGGGTCCGACCGGTCTGTGCCTGGCGCTGGCGCTGCGGCGGCAGGGTGTGGATTGCCGGGTCGTCGACGCCGGCGACGCCCCGCGGGCCGAGCCAAGAGCGGCCGTGGTCTGGCCGCGGGAAGCGGAGCTCCTGACCGCCCTCGGCCTGGGCGACCGGCTGCGCCAGGCCGCGCGGCCGCTTGGCCCCACGGCCGTGTTCATGGGGCGGCGCCTGCTTGGCGAGATGCCGTTCGACGGCGTCGCCAGCGCCTTCGATCGGCCGCTGGTGATCGAGCAGCATGTCCTGCAGGCCTTGATCGAGGCCGAGCTGCATGACGCCGGGGGCCGGGTGGAGTGGCGGACGCGGGTGGCGGACGTGGTCCAGGAGGACGGCGGCGTCCGCGCCGACCTGGTCCGCGCTGACGGATCGGGTCTGGTCGCCCGGGCGGGATGGCTGGTCGGATGCGACGGCGCGCACAGTTTCGTGCGCAAACGGCTTGGCGTGCCGTTTGTCGGCCGCGCGGTCCCCGACCTGGAGGTGGTGCAGGTCAAGGCCGAGGTCGATTGGCCCCATGACCCGGCCCGGGGGGCCCTGTTCCTGGCGCCGGGAAAGTCGTTGGGCAGCTTCCTCATGCCGGACGGCCGCAGACGCTTCTATTGCTTCAAGACCATCGAGGCGCCGGAGCGCGCCTCCGCCCCAACCCTGCAGGAGATGCAGACCCTGATCGGGGCGACGATGGGCGGGCCGCCTGTGGCGTTGCGCAACGCCGACTGGCTGAGCCGGGCCCGCTTTCAGGAGCGGATCGCTGTGCGCCTCAGGCTCGGGCGGTTTCTTCTCGCGGGGGACGCGGCGCATGTCTGGCCGGCCGTCGGGGGGCACGGCATGGCCGTGGCCATCCTCGGCGCCTGCAATCTCGCCTGGCGGCTGGCTGCGGTGATCAAGGGCCGGGGTCCCGTCACCCTGCTCGACGGCTATGACCAAGAACAGCGCGCCCAGGCGGCCGTCATGATCGGCAAGATGCGGCTGAACCTGTTCGAGCGCCCGCTGCCAGGGATTGCGCTCGCCGGGTTGGCCGCGGTCCTCCCCTGGGCCCTGACGTCCGGCCGTCTGCGGCGCGCCATCGAGCACGGGCTGCTCAGCGACCTCGGGCTGCATCATCGAACGAGCCCGCTCTCCACGACAAGGTCGGGCGGGCGACTGCGCGCCGGCGACCGCCTGCCCGATGGGGCCGTGGTCGTGCAGGGGACACGGACCACGCTGCACGCCCTGCTCTCGATCCGGCGCTGGACCCTCATCCTGCCGCCGCACGCCGACCCGGGCCCGATCGCCCGGCGCCTGGGCGGCAGGTCCGATTTCCGGATGGTCGCCGCCGCGCCCGAGGGCGAAGGGGCGGCCGCGGCCCTGGGCGCCTCGCGCGCCATGTGGCTGGTGCGTCCTGACGGCTTTATCGGCATGACCGCGCCGGCCGAAGACCTGGCCGCCCTGGACGCCTACCTGGGCGCCTGGCTGCCGCCGCCGCAGGTGGGCCGTCGCCATGACGCATTGGCGCGGCTGCCCTGACCCCTCGCCGTCACAAGGCCGGGCATGACGCCGCCTGATGGCGCGGGGTCTACAGCCGCGAGAAGCGCTGTTCCTGGCTGGTCATGAACTCGAGCAGGGCCGGCACGCCGGCCTCGGTCTGCGCGATGCCGCGCTTGATGGCCGGGACGATCTCCTCCACCGAGGTGATGCGCTCGCCGTAGCCGCCCAGGGCCTTGGCGAAGTCCGCGTAGTTCCCTGAAATGTCGGTGGAGCGGTACTTCTTGGTGGCCACCGGCATGATGTCGAGTTCGATCGCCATCGAGGAATTGTTCAGCAGGATCGACAGGATCGGCGCCTTCTCGCGGGCCGCCGTCTCGAAATCCATGCCGGTGAAGCCGATGGCCGCATCGCCCCAGACGTTGATGCAGAGCTTGTCCGGGCAGGCCAGCTTGGCGCCCATGGCGAGGCCCAGGCCGTAGCCGAGCTGGGTGGTCTTGCCCCAGCCGATGTAGCTGAGCGGGGCGGTCGACTTCCAGAAGGGCGAGAGCTGGTCGCGCGGGCTGCCGGCGTCATGGGTGATGATGGTGTTGGATTTGTCGACGATGTGCTGCAGTTCCCACAAAACCCGGTAGGGCGTGATCGGGCTCTCGTCCGAGGTCAGGATCGGCAGCCATTGCTTCATCCAGTCAGCCTCGACCGCCTTGATTTCGGCGGCGACGGCGGAGGGGACGCGGGGGGCCTTGATCAGCTGGGTGCAGGCGTCGATCAGCATCCGCAGGGTCAGCTGGGCGTCGCCCAACAGGGCGTGTTTGGTCGGCAGCACCTTGTTGATGTCGGTTTCGTCCAGGGTGTTGTGGACGATGACCTTGCCCTCGGGCATGCGCACGCCGAAGGGGGTCTCGGAGAAGCTGGCGCCCACGCCGAAGATCACGTCCGACTGGTCCAGGAACTGGCGGACGGCCTTGGGGATCGCCGCTCCGCCCGAGCCCAGCGCCAAAGGATGGGTCTCGTCAAAGGCGCTCTTGCCCTCGAGGCTGGTGCACACCGGCGCCGCCAGCAGCTCGGCGAGGGCCTTGAGTTCCTCATAGGCCTCGGCCCAGTGCACGCCCTGGCCGGCGTAGATCACCAGCTTGCGGGCGTCGACCAGGGTCTTGGCGGCGGACTGGATGGCGTCCGGATCGGGCGCATAGCGGGTGCGCACCACCGGTTCATAGACCAGCGGCTCGGGCACATCTTCGGCGCTGACGTCGTAGGGCAGCTCCACCAGCGCCGGGCGCGGGCGGCCGTTGCGCAGCTGGGTGAAGGCCCGGCGCATGATGTTGGCGGTCTCGGCCGGCACGTTGATCGGCTCGGCGGACTTGGTGATCCCGGCCATCTGGACGGTGGCGTTGTAATTGTCCGGCACGTGGGCGAGGCGGCGGGAATAGCCCTGGGGGATGACCAGCAGGGGGATGGATTCGCTGTAGGCCTGGGCGACGCCGCCATAGGCGTTCTCGGTGCCGGGACCGTGCTGCATGGCGAAGACGCCCATCTTGCGGCCGCGGGTCATGCGCGAATAGGCGTCGGCCATATGCAGGCCGGTGCGTTCCTGGCGCACGATCACGGTGCGGATGTCAGCCGCGGCGGCCGCCTCGATCACGGCGTTCCGCGGATAGCCGAACAGGATGTCGACGCCTTCGCGCTTCAGGATTTCCGCGATCGCGGCCGAGACCTTCATTCAGCTTCCCCGTTTGTTTTGATCGATGGGCGGGAACTGCTCTAAAGCAGGCGCGCGCCAGGATCGAGAGGGATCATGACCATCAGCCAGCGCCTCTCCGGCGGGGAAGCCATCGTCCGGGGACTGCTCGACCACGGTGTCGACACCGTCTTCGGCCTGCCGGGGGCGCAGGTCTATGGCCTGTTCGACGCTCTGAAGCTGGCGGAGCCGAAGCTGCGCACCATCGGCGCCCGCCACGAGCAGGGCGTAGCCTATATGGCGTTCGGCTACGCCCGGGCGTCGGGGCGGCCGGGTGTCTACGCCGTGGTGCCGGGGCCGGGGTTCCTGAATTCCGGCGCGGCCCTGCTCACCGCCTACGGCTCGAGCACGCCGGTGCTGTGCCTGGCGGGCCAGATCAACACCCATTTCCTGGACCGTGAACGCGGCGCCCTGCACGAAATGCGCGATCAGCGGGGCGTCATGCGCTCCATCGCCAAGTGGGCGGAGCGGATCGAGCATCCGTCCATGGCCCCGGGACTGGTGGCCCAGGCCTTCCAGCAGATGACGTCAGGACGGCGCGGACCCGTGGGCCTTGAGATGCCGTGGGAGGTGTTCACCCAGCGGGCGCCGGTGTCGCCCCTGGCGCCCCTCGATCCCCTGCCCGCCCCCGAGCCCGACCTGGACCTGATCGCCGAGGCCGCGGCGCTGCTCGGCCGGGCCAAGACGCCGATGATCTTCGTGGGCGGCGGCGCATTACACGCGTCGGAGTCCATCACGGCCCTGGCGGAGGCGCTGCAGGCTCCGGCCGTCCCCTGGCGTAGCGGACGCGGGATCGTATCGGAGCGCCACCCCCTTGGATTCACCTGCGCCTCGGGCGCCCAGATCTGGCCGCAGTGCGACGTGGCGGTGGTGATCGGCACGCGCTTTGAGTTGCTGGACATGCGCTGGCGCTGGCGCCCGCCCGGCGTGAAGCTGATCCGCATCGACATCGACCCGGCCGAGATGCGCCGCCTGCCGCTGGACCTGAACATCGTCGCCGACGCCGACGCCGGCGCCCGGGCGCTGCTGGCGGCGCTCTCGGGCGAGGAGCCGGCTGTGGGCGACCGGCCGCGGCGCCTGGCCGAGGCCAAGGCGACGGCGACCGCCGCGATCCAGAAGGTCCAGCCCCAGCTCGCCTTTCTGGACGCCATCCGCGAGGTGTTGCCGGACGACGGATTCTTCGTGGACGAGATCAGCCAGATGGGCTTCGCCTCCTGGTACGGCTTTCCAGTGTACCGGCCGCGCAGCTTCGTCACCGCCGGCTGCCAGGGGACCTTGGGATCGGGCTTCCCGAGCGCGCTTGGGGTCAAGGCGGCGTTCCCGGACAGGGCGGTGGTGTCCATCACCGGCGACGGCGGATTCATGTTCGCGGTCCAGGAGCTGGCCACCGCGGTCCAGTACGGGATCAACCTGGTCACCGTGGTGTTCAACAACAACGCCTATGGCAACGTCCGCCGCGACCAGATCCAGGGTTTCGAGGGCCGGGTGATCGGCTCGGACCTGGTCAATCCGGACTTCGTCAAGCTGGCCGAGGCCTTCGGCGTGGAGGCCCATCGCGTCTCGACTCCGGATGCACTCAAGGGCGCCCTGGCCGCCGCCTTCGCCGCAGATGCGCCGGTGCTGATCGAGGTCCCTGTCGAACGCGGTTCCGAGACGAGCCCCTGGGCCTTCCTGACGCCGTCGTTCGGCTAGGCTCTCGACCCATGGCCACCCGCGGCGCGACGTGCTATTCGCTCCGGACTGACCGGTACGTTAGAGAGTCGAATGTACCGATCGGTACAGCCGAAAACCGTTACAGGCGCTCATGTCTGACGTTGTCGCTCCGCCCAAACGCGCCGCCGACCGGATCCGCGAGACGGTCCGGGACCTGTTCTATCGCCAGGGGATCCGCGCCGTCGGGGTGGACCAGATCGCCCATGAGGCGGGGGTCACCAAGCCGGGCCTCTATCGCGCCTTCGCTTCCAAGGACGAGCTGACGGCCGCCTATCTGCGGGACCTCGGTCGGAGCTTCTTCGAGCGCGTCCACGCCGCCATCGCGGCTCATCCCGGGGACGCCCGGGCGCAGATCCGGGCCTGGATGACCGAGCTGGCGGGCCAGGCGGTCCAGCCTGGCTATCGCGGCTGCGGGATCTCGAACGCCGTCGTGGAGTTCCCCGATCCGGCCCATCCGGCCCGCGCGGCGGCCGAGGCGAACAAGCGGCAGCTGCGGGCGGTGCTGGCCGAACTGGCCCGGGCCATGGGCGCCCGGGATCCGCAGGCCCTGGGCGACGGCCTGATGCTCCTGATGGAAGGCGCCTACGTCTCAGGCCAGCTGTTCGGCCCGGGCGGCCCCGCCGCCCAGGTCGCCGACGCCGCCGACGCCCTGATCGAGGCCCACATCGCCCGGCGCTGAAGCCTATTTCCGGCCTTAGTGGGCATCGTCCCCCTCACCCTCCCATTCGCTCCGCGAACGGGCCCCTCCCTCTCCCCACTACTTGGGGCGAGGGCCAGCTTAGATCACCTTGCCGGGATTGAGGGTGCCCTTGGGGTCCAGGGCGGCCTTGAGGGTGCGCATCAGGGCCACTTCCTCGGGGGTGCGGGAGAAGTGCAGGAACGGGCGCTTGTGCACACCGATGCCATGCTCGGCCGAGATCGAGCCGCCCCAGTCGCCCACCGCCTGGTAGACCTCGCCGTCGATCTGGTGCTCGAGGCGCGGGTCGCCGTCGCTCTTGATGGAGAGGTGCAGGTTGGAGTCGGCCACGTGGCCGAAGAACACGGTGCGGATCCCCGGCCAGCGCTTTTCAAGGCGGGTCCGGCACTCCACCATGAAGTCCCCCATCTCGCCGGTGGGGATGGAGATGTCGAAGCTGATCTGGGGCCAGAACACCTTGGTGAACTCGCCCGGACAGTCGCGGATGGCCCATAGGTCCCTGGCCTCGCGGACCGACATGGCGATCACCGCGTCGGCGACCACGCCGGCCTCGATGGCCTGGCCGATGACGTCCTCGAAGCGCGCCTGCTCGGAAACCGGGTCGTCGCCCATGGTCTCGATCAGGACATAGACCCCGTGCTCGGGGGCGATGGGCGGGCGGCGGCCGAGGGCCGTGGTGCCCAGCTCGTAGAATTCCGGCCACATCATCTCGAATGCCGACAGGGTGGCGCCCAGGCCGCCCTTGGCCCGGGCCAGGAGGTCCAGGACCTGGCCGTAATCCTTCAGCGCGCAGAGCGCCGTGCACACCCCCCGCGCCTTGGGATAGAGCCGCAGCACCAGCCGGGTGATGACGCCGAGCGTGCCCTCCGAGCCGATGAACATCTGCTTGAGGTCGTAGCCGGCGTTGTTCTTGATCATCTTGTTCAGGGAGGTGACCACCGTGCCGTCGGCCATCACCCATTCGGCGCCGAGCACCAGGGCCCGCATCATGCCATAGCGCACCACCCGGTTGCCGCCGGCGTTGGTGGAGGCGTTGCCGCCCACCTGGGCGGTGCCGCGCCCGCCGAGGTCGAGCGGGAAGAACAGCCCCGCCTCATCCGCCGCGATCTGGACCTTCTCCAGCGGCACGCCGGCTTCGACCGTGATGGTGGAGGCGGCCACGTCGATCTCCTGGATGGCCCGCATCCGTTCCAGCGAGAGGACCACGCAGGGGCCGATGGGCACCCCGCCGCCGGCGAGGCCGGTCATGCCGCCCTGGGGGGTGACCTTGATGTCGTGGTCGTTGCAGAACTTCAGGACCTGGGACACCTCCCCCGTCGTGCGGGGATAGGCGATGGCCAGGATGTCGGCGCTTTCCGGCGCGCCCACCAGGAAGTCGTGCACGTGCCGGCCCGCGTCGAATTCGCCGGGAATCTGCAGGACGTCCGAGCCCAGGCGCTCTCGCAGGGGGGTGAAGACAGTCATCGAACGCTCCTCGAACCTAAAGCTCGGCCGGGGCCAGGGGCGCGCGGCCCCGGATCATGTCCGCGGCCTTTTCCGCCACCATGATCACCGGCGCGGTGGTGTGCCCGCCGATGGTCACCGGCATCACCGAAGCGTCGACCACCCTGAGGCCCTCGACGCCGCGCACGCGCAGCTGGGGATCGACGACGGCCTCTTCGGTGATCCCCATGGAACAGGTGCCGACCGGATGGTGGTCGAGCTCCAGCGAGCGGCGCAGATAGGCGTCGATCTCCTCGTCTGTGGAGACGCCGGGGCCCGGCTTGATCTCCTTGTCGATCATCTCGCCGAGCGGGCCCTGGGCGTACATCTCGCGCACCAGTTTCACCCCCGCGCGCATGGCCAGGCGGTCGCTCTCGGCCTGCAGGAAGTTGAACAGGATGCGCGGCGCCTCGGCCGGGTCGGTGGAGCGCAGCGTCACCTCGCCGCGGCTCTCGGGATAGAGCAGCGACGGGCAGGCCTCGAAGGCGTGGGGCAGGGGGGGCTTGATCAGCGGGAACCAGACGTCGGCGTCCAGGCGGACTGGATTGCAGAAGATCTCCAGGTCCGGCCGGTCCAGCTCGGGCCGGCTCTTGATGAAGCCCAGCGCCGTCAGCGGCTGGTTGGCCATGGGCCCGGTGTTGAAGGCCATCCAGCGCAGGGTGGCCACCGCCAGCTTGTCCCAGCGGAGCTCCTTCATGAAGGTCACGGGACCCTTGGTGGCGAACTGCACGAAGGAATAGACGTGTTCCTGCAGGTTCTTGCCGACGCCTTTCAGGTCGTGGGCGACCGCGATCCCCTTGGCCCTCAGCTCGTCGGCCGGGCCGATGCCGGACAGCAGCAGGGTCTGGGGCGAATTGTAGGCGCCGCCGGCGAGGATCACCTCCCGGTCGGCCCGCACGGTCTTGATCTGGCCGCCCTGGCTGTATTCCACCCCGACAGCCTTGCCCTTCTCGAGGATCACCCGATGGGTGAGGGCGCCGGTGGTCACCGTCAGGTTCGGTCGCGACATGGCCGGGTGCAGGAAGGCGGTGGCCGCCGACGAGCGGCGGCCGTTCTTGACCATGATGTCGACGGGGGTGAAGCCCTCCGGCTGGTCGCCGTTGATGTCGGTGGTGACCGGATGGCCGGCCTCGCGGGCGGACTGGATGAAGGCGTCGAAGTGCAGGCCGTTGACGTCGATCGGCGAGATCCCCAAGGGCCCCGAGCCGCCGTGATACTTGCCCTCGCCGCGCCAGCTGCCTTCCGACTTCTTGAAATAGGGCAGCGCGTCCGCGTAGCTCCAGCCCTCGTTGCCGAGCTGGCGCCACTGGTCGTAGTCGCGCGGATGGCCGCGCAGGTAGAGCATGCCGTTGATCGAGGTGGAGCCGCCGAGGGTCTTGCCCCGGGGCGCCATGATCTGGCGGTTGTCGAGACCCGGCTCGGGCTCGGACAGGTAGTTCCAGTTATGTTTTGGGCCGCGCCAGATCTGACGCCAGCCGAGCGGCATGTGCATGTAGAGCGAGTTGTCCGGCCCGCCCGCCTCAAGCACCAGCACCTTGGAGGTCGGGTCTTCGCTCAGGCGATTGGCCAGCACGCAGCCGCCTGCGCCGGCGCCCACGATGATGTAGTCGTATGTCGAAGTCAGGTTGGCCTCCCCGTGCTGGTCTTGCCTCGCTCGATGTACCCCTCCAGCAGCGCCATGCGCTCGGCATCGGGTCCCTCGGCGAAGTCTTTGGCGATGGCCTGATAGAGGTCCGCCGCCCCTTTGAACATCTTTGAGCCGCCGGTCTCGGGCTTGAGGAACCTGGCGATCTCCTCCATTTCCCCGTCCCACCGGTAGGCCTTTTTGTAGACCATGGGCAACTGCCGCACGGCGCCGGACAGCAGACCCGGCCGATCCGCCTCGATCTCCTTCCAGAGGGTCTCGGCCACGCCCGCGCGCGCCGCCCCGAGCATCATCGAGATGGCGATGGCGGTGGAGCCCTTGGTGCAGCCGGCGAAGGCCATCTTCAGCGCCGAGGCGTCGCCGACGGCCTTGGAGAACGGTTTGACGTCCAGGCCGTAGTTGTTGAGCCGGGCCAGATACCCCGCCGTCTCGCCCGAGGCGTAGATACGGGGATTGTAGCCCGCTGGCGTCGGCGGGCCGCCGAGGATGCCCGCGTCCGCGAAGGGCAGGCCCGCGGCCTGGAAGCCGGCCGCGATCTCCAGCACCGTCTGCGGGGCGACGGCGTTGCAGTCGGCGTAGAGCGGGCGGCCGCCGGACTTGAGGATCGCCGGCAGCAGGCGCTTGGCCAGCGTCCCCGCGCGGGCGGGCGGTACGATGGAGAGGATGAAATCCGCGCCGGTCACCAGGGCTGCGTCGTCCTGGACGACCTCGACCCCCGCCTCCGCGGCCCTGGCGGCGCTGGCCTCGCTGCGGCCGTCCAGATTGGTGCGGACGCCGGCCCCGCGCTCGACGAGCCGGCGCGCCACCCCGGCGCCCATTTCGCCCATGGCGATCACCGCGACCGTGACGGTCATGTCAGATGCTCCAGGCGGCCCGCCAGCGGTGTAGGGGGCCCGCCCAGCCGTGGCAAGCACCCCGGCTCCGGGCGCCGCTTGCACCCTTCTCGCCCCCTGACTAGGGTTGCCGCGACTGCCGCTCAGGGCCCGCGGCGAACAAATAGCCCTCGGAGGATCCCATGAACGCCCCAGTTCTCACCGACCGCATCAAGGCTCTGGAAACCGGTTTCTTCGCCGAGTCGCACAAGCTGTTCATCGGCGGCGAGTGGGTCGACGCCGAGTCCGGCGAAACCATCGACGTCACCAATCCGGCCACCGGACAGGTCATCGCCAAGGTCCAGGCCGCCAACGCCAACGACATCGACCGCGCCGTCAAGGCCGCGCGCAAGGCCTTCGAGAGCGGGCCATGGCCGACCATGAACGGCACCGACCGGGCCAAACTGCTCTGGCGGCTGGCCGACGCCCTGGAAGCCGAAGGCGACGAGGTGGGCCTCATGGAGACCCTCAACAACGGCATGCCGATGATGATGGCGCGGATGGGCGCGGTCGGCGGCTCGGCCAACAACCTGCGCTACAACGCCGGCTGGGCCGGCAAGGTCACCGGCGAGACCATCGAGGGTCACGGCGTCAATCGCCACGTCTACACCCTGAAGCAGCCGATCGGCGTCGTGGGCGCCATCACGCCCTGGAATTTCCCCCTGCCCATGGCGGTGGCCAAGATCGCCCCGGCGCTCGCCGCCGGCTGCACCGTGGTGCTGAAGCCCGCCGAGCTGACCCCGCTCAGCGCCGTGAAGCTGGCGCACCTGATCCAGCAGGTCGGCTTCCCGCCCGGCGTGGTCAACATCGTCACTGGCTACGGCGATCCGGCGGGCAAGGCCCTGGTCGAGCACCCCGGCGTGGACAAGATCTCCTTCACCGGCTCGACCGCGACCGGCAAGTGGATCGTCCAGGCGTCCGCCGGCAACCTGAAGCGCGTCTCGCTGGAACTCGGCGGCAAGTCGCCGGTGCTGGTCTTCGCTGACGCCGATCTCGAAAAAGCCATTCCCGGCGCGGCCATGGGCATCTTCGGAAATGCCGGCCAGGTCTGCGTCGCCGGCTCGCGCCTCTATGTGCACAAGGATGTCTTCGACAAGGTGGTCGACGGCGTCACCGGCATGGCCAAGGCCCTCAAGGTCGGCCCGGGCATCGATCCGGCGACCCAGATGGGGCCCCTGATCTCGCAGAAGCAGCTGGACCGCGTGTCCAGCTACATCGCCTCGGGCAAGGAACAGGGCGCCGAGGTCGTGGTCGGCGGCGAGCGCTCCGGCAACCAGGGCTATTTCATGCAGCCCACCGTCCTGGCGGAAACCAACCGCGAGATGCGGGTGGTGCAGGAAGAGATCTTCGGACCGGTGGTCTGCGCCATGCCCATCGACGACAACGACATCGAGCGTATCGCCAAGACCGCCAATGACACCACCTATGGCCTCGCCGCCTATATCTGGACCCGCGACATGGGCGTCGCCCACAAGCTGGCCAAGAAGATCCAGGCCGGCACGGTGTCGGTGAACGGCTCGGCGGGCATCGATCCGGCAGTGCCCTTCGGCGGCTTCAAGCAGTCCGGCTGGGGCCGCGAGAACGGCTTCGAGGGCGCCGAGCACTATTACGAGACCAAGACTGTTTCCGTGAACCTGGGCTGAGGCCCTGGCGCCCGGGGCGGCGACGTCCCGGGCGCTGGTCTTTCCCGCGGGCGATGTGTGCCCCGTCGACCACGCCGCACGGACAATTCGTTGGCGACGCGCGTTTGCAACCAGCAACCGTTTCACTCCGACTACCAGTATCGTAGGGTTGTCGCCGTTAGGTCCTCGGCGGACCGGAGGGTCGCGCGCCGCCTCAGGCGGCGGACGGATCGCCAGTGCACAGCGGCCGCGGCGTAAAGTCCCGCAACGACTCGGGATGACGGGGTGAGACATGCCAGCCATTCGCGTGGAACGGTACTCGACCGACTCGGCGCCCCACGGCGACGGTCTGGCCTTCTGGAACGGCCTGGCCAGCGAGACCTTCAACAACCTGGTGGTGGATGCCCCCGACCGGGACGGCTTCCGGGGCGAAATGGTGCGCGCGCCGCTCGGGCGGCTCAGCCTGATGAGCGCGGATTCCACACCCGCCTGTGTGAAACGGATCAACGACCCCGAACGCGTGACACGGGCGTCGCGCACCTTCGACCTGCACTACCAGCTCGCCGGACGCAGCCTCAATATCCAGTCCGGCCGTGAAGCCGTGCTGGAGGCCGGCGAATTCACCCTGTGCGACGCCTCCCAGCCCTATTCGGTGCAGTTCACCGAAGCCAATCACATGATCTGCCTGAAGCTGCCGGCGGACATGCTGGCGACCCGCATCAGCGAGATCGAAGCCCTGGTCTGCCGGCCCATGCCGGCCCGGCGCGCCGCTGCGGCGACCCTGTCGTCATTCGTGCGCACGGTCTGGGACCAGCTCGAGGATCCCGGCGACGAAGCCTGGGGCGAGGCGGTTTCACGGGTGATCCTGGATCTGGTCGACCTCGCCTACCGGCCGCTCAACGCCGAGCGCTGCGGCCCGACCGGCCAGGATCAGATGCGCGACCGGGCCAGGGCCCATATCGACGAACGCCTGTGCGATCCGGAGCTCGGGGTGGGCTCGATCGCCGAGGCGCTGGGGGTTTCCCCCCGTTATATACAGATGCTGTTCGCCGGCGCGTCGACGACGCCGTCGGCCTATATCCTGGAGCGGCGGCTGAAGCTCGCCGCCGAACGTCTGCGCGGAACCAGGGACCTGGGTGTCACCGATGTCGCCATGGGCCTGGGCTTCAATGACCTGACCCATTTCGGGAGGGTGTTCCGCCGCCGTTTCGGCGTCGCGCCGCGGGACTATCGGGCGGGCGTCAGGAACGGTCCCTGGGCCGCCAAGGCGAGCGCGCTGTCCATCTAGCCGGCGGCCCGCTGGGGGGTGCGGCGCCCCACAACGCAGACACCTTGTGTCGTTCCTGTAAGATTCCGTTCCATCCCGCCGAGATCTGGCGGGCGCCGCGCGTTCCGACTTCGCATCGGGTCGAATGCACTTCGCGCGCAGCCGAGCATCGGATCTGCCCGTGCTGTTAGTGATGGCCTCGCTTTGAACATTCAGTGGCTGCTGAACAGCCCAGATCTTGCGAAAAATCGAGGGGAACCATGAAGAGTTATAAGTCCAGACTGGTCGCGTCGACCATCATCGCCTCGTGCGCGATCCTTGGCGCTCCGGCCCTGGCCCACGCCGCGGCGCCCCCGCCGGCGAGCGGCGACACCGTCGCCGAAGTGGTGGTGACGTCTCAGAAGACCGCCCAGAACGTCCAGAACGTGCCGATCGCAGTCACCGCGGTCACGGCCAAGGCCCTGCAGGCCAAGGGCATCGATGACGTCGCCAAGCTGAGCAACATCGCGCCGAACGTCTCGCTGGACGCGGGCACGCCGTTCTCCGGTTCCGACACGGTGCTGTCGGCCTACATCCGCGGCATCGGCCAGGACGACTTCGCCTTCAACCTGGATCCCGGCGTCGGCGTCTACGTCGACGGCGTCTATCTGGCCCGCAGCGTCGGCGCCAACACCAACATGCTCGACGTCGACCGGGTGGAGATCCTGAAGGGGCCGCAGGGCACCCTGTTCGGCCGCAACACCATCGGCGGCGCGATCTCGATCGTGACGCGCGATCCCGGCAAGGATTTCAGCTTCAGGGGCGAAGTCACCACCGGCCAGTTCTCCCGCCTGGACGTGAAGGCCACGGCCGACCTGCCGATCAACGACAAGGTCCTGACCAGCCTCACCTTCTCCGAAGAGCGGCGCAACGGCTGGCAGCATCGCATTCCCTTCCCGGGCGCGACCAAGGGAAGCTCGGGCATCCCCGATTGCGAATCGGACGCCAGCATCACGGTCGGGTCCAATTGCCCGGTGGTCTTCGACGCCACGAGCCAGTTCCCGGCCGCGGGCTACCAGACCTCACAGCGCCCCGGCGGACAGAACAAGTGGAGCGGACGCGCCAAGGTGCTCTTGCTGCCCAGCGACACCTTCAAGGTCACCCTGACCGGCGACTACACCTATGTGGACCAGCCCGCCTCGGCCAACTCCGCCATGCAGATCGATCCAGGCCTGGGTCTGTCGGCGCTCTACAACGCCTGCATCAGCATTCCGACCGCCGTCATGCCATTCACCGGCCTGGGCGACCTCTGCGGCACGCGGATGAACGCCGTGCCGAACCCGGCGAACTCCACGCCGGTTCCGGCGCTCGGCAGCGTCAACAACGACGGGATCCAGTCCAACAACCGGCTGCCCTACGACAGCCGCTTCCAGACCGGCAACATCAACACGACCTATGAGACCGGAAACAGCTTCTCGCGCCTCAAGAACTGGGGGGGCTCGATCGCGCTCGACTGGGCCGTCGCGCCGGAAACGAACCTGAAGCTGATCAGCGCCTATCGGCAGCTGCACTGGGATACGGGCATGGACCTGGACGGCTCGCCGCTGTCCGAGCTCGAACCGTCCTTCGACATGACCCAACACCAGTGGTCGGAGGAACTGCAGGCCACCGGCAAGGCCTTCGGCGATCGGCTGAACTATGTGTTCGGCGCCTACCACTTCGAGGAAGCCGGCCACCTGCACGACTATGTGCGGCTGGGCACCTTGCAGATCGACGGACCCAACGACCTGTGGACCCGGTCTGAAGCGCTCTACACCCACCTGAACTACAAGGTGACGGACGCGTTCTCGATCACCGCCGGCGCCCGCTACACCTGGGAATACAAGAAGTTCGAAGGCCACCAGTCCGACGACAACGCGTTCAGCTACAAGATCGCACAATGTTTCCCGGCCAACGCGGCCAGCCCCGCGCCCGGCCAGGACTGCCAGCAGTTCCTTGGATTCCCGAGCGCCAGCGAGCCCTACCGCTATTTCCCGCCGGGCGTCTTCCACCAGAACTTCACGAACTTCTCGCCGACCGTGGGCGCGGAGTTCCACCCGAACATGGATATGATGCTCTACGCGTCCTATTCGAAGGGCTTCAAGACCGGCAGCTGGACGACCCGCCTGTCGGTGCCGAACACCACCTATAACGACTCCCTGCATTTCAATCCGGAGCACGCGACGACCGAGGAGGTCGGGATCAAATCGGAGTGGTTCGACCGGCGCCTGCGCCTGAACCTCGCGGGCTTCCACACCGACTACCAGGGCATCCAGCTCAACTCGCAGATCGGCCCCTCGCCGACGATCGTGAACGCAGGCGACGCCCGGATCTGGGGGGCCGAGGCCGAGGCCGAGGCGATCCTGGGTCACGGCTGGTCGGTCAACGCCAGCGTCGGCTACGCGAACGCGGCCTACACCTCGATCGGCTACACCGACTCCAGCGGAACTTTCCACGCCGTGACGGACAACGGCTTCACCCTGACGCTGAACTCCTGCCCCGAACGGCTGCCCTACACCGGGACGAACAACCGCTTCACCCACCAGGATAACGCCGCCAGCCCCGCCCTGAACGGCGCCTGCTCCCTGCCCAAGACGCCCAAGCTGAAGATCTACCTGGGCCCACAGTACGTCGCCGACCTGCATGGGGCGGGCACGCTGCAGTTCAACGTGGACTGGACCTATACGTCCACCGAATACAACGACATCGGCAACACCGCCGAGCTGAAGCGGCCCTACACCAACAACGTCAACGCCTCGGTCACCTACAAGGCGCCGGAGGACCGTTGGGAGCTGGCGGTCGGCGGCACCAACCTCACCAACCAGCGCTATGTGGTGAGCGGCCAGTGGCAAGGCGCGATCTCTGTGATCGACGCGGTCTACAGCGATCCGACCGAGTGGTACGCGACCGTGCGGTTCCATTACTGAACGTCCCAGAGCGCCCAGTCTTCCAGGGCTCTCACCTGATGGAGCCGCCGGTCCCGAGCCGGCGGCTCTCTTTTTGGTCGCGGCGCGGCCAGGGACCGCTAAGCTCGTGCAACTGCGTCGCCAGGACGGCGCCGGGAGGACCTGCCTGAGTGCAGAGTTTCGATTTCATCGTCGTCGGCGCCGGATCGGCGGGGTGCGTCCTCGCCAACCGGCTGTCGGCGGACGGTGACAACCGCGTCCTGGTGCTGGAGGCCGGCGGTCCCGACCGCCACCGCCTGCTGAAAGCCCCGCTGGCCTTCTTCCCGCTGATGCGCGACCCGGCTGTCAGCTGGCCGTTCCGGACCGAGCCCGAACCCCATGCCGACCAGCGCGTCCTGACCCTGCCACGGGGGCGCATGCTGGGCGGCTCGTCCTCGATCAACGGCATGATGTACGCGCGGGGGTCGTCCGGCGACTACGACCAATGGCGTCAGCTCGGCCTGGAGGGCTGGAGCTACGCGGACG
>FTIH01000896.1_pt6 | contig 28651 bp, 23 predicted proteins | sample 1658451 | NCBI WGS metagenome assembly FTIH01 (sample SAMEA3914826, study PRJEB12502) | metagenome | biome: forest; material: soil | place: Canada | collected 2011-07-03 | depth 0.3 m
ACGTCGCCGAGCGCGCCCAGGCGCTCGACTCGTTCGAGGAGGATGACTTTCATGATTCAGCTCCTCACTTCACGACGTGAGGAGCTGAATCATGAAAGTCATCCTCCTCGAACGAGTCGAGCGCCTGGGCGCGCTCGGCGACGTGGTCACCGTCAAGGACGGGTTCGCGCGCAACTTCCTTCTGCCGCGGTCCAAGGCCCTGCGGGCGTCCGAAGCCAACCTGAAGGTCTTCGAATCCCGCCGCCACGACATCGAAGGTCAGAACGCCAAGGCGCGTGAAGCCGCCGAAGCCGCCGCGAGCGGCATCGACGGCCACGGCTACATCATCATCCGCCAGGCGGGCGAGAGCGGACAGCTCTACGGCTCGGTCGCCGGACGCGATGTCTCCGAGGCCATCCAGGCCGAAGGCGGCCAGGTGGACCGCTCCCAGGTGATCCTCGACCGTCCGATCAAGACGCTCGGCGTGCACCCGGTGAAGGTGCGCCTGCACCCGGAAGTGACGATCACGGTCAACGTGAACGTCGCCCGCTCGCAGGACGAAGCCGAACGTCAGGCGCGCGGTGAAAACGTCATCACCTCGCAGTTCGACGAAGATCGCGCCATGGCCAAGGAAGCCGCCGAAGACCTCTTCGATGGCGGCGCCGGCCAAGTCATGGCCGACTCCCGCGAAGAGGCCTGAGGCCCTTCAGGATACAATCGATGAGACGTCCCAACACCCCCGCGCAAGCGGGGGTGTTGTCGTTTGGGCCGGCCGCGCTGTCGCCCACGCCCCTGAGGTGTATGGCGCGGCTCACCCCCAGAGGGTGGTTGCAGCGCCGCCACCGCGGCAGGGGGCGGCGCCAGACGATCCACAGCTGCGGCGACTTGTCCCCTCCGGATCCGATCAGCGTGCATTCAATGGCGGCTGCTCTGCGCTAAGTTAACGCCATGGCGCTCGCCCCCGCACTCGACTTCCGTTCCTCAGACCCCATGCCGGCCCACGCCCCCTCCAACATTGAGGCGGAACAGGCGCTCCTGGGCGCGATCCTGTTCGACAACGCCGCCTATGAGCGGGTGGGCGACACGCTGAAGGCGCATCACTTCTACGAGCCGTTCCACGCCCGCCTCTATTCGGCGATGGAAGAGCACGTCCGCAAAGGCCAGCTGGCCGAGCCGATCGTGCTGATGGAGCGGTTCCGGCGGGATCCGGCCTTCGAGGAACTGGGCGGACTGCGCTATCTGGCCGACCTGGTCGACCGCGCCCCGCCGGCGGCCAACACCGGCGACTATGCCCGCGTCATCCATGACCTGGCCCTGCGGCGCGAGCTGATCCGCATCGGCGGCGACATTTCCAGCCAGGCCAACGCCGACGCCGAGCGGACCGCGCGCGAACAGATCGAGACGGCGGAGCAGCAGCTCTACGCCCTGGCCGAGACCGGGATCGCGTCCTCGGGCCTGACGCCCTTCTCCGAGGCGATCAAGGGCGCCATCGAAATGGCCGCGGAGGCCTATTCGCGCGACGGAGGGCTGGCGGGGCTCTCCACCGGCCTGATCGACCTGGACAAGATGCTGGGCGGTCTGCACCCGTCGGACCTTCTGATCCTCGCCGCGCGTCCGTCCATGGGCAAGAGCGCGCTCGCCACCAACATCGCCTTCCACGTCGCCCGCCACTTCGCCTGGGAGCCCCGGCCGGACGGCACGCGCAAGACCGTGAACGGCGGGGTCGTCGCCTTCTTCCAGCTGGAAATGTCGGCCGAGCAGCTGGCCATGCGCCTGCTCGCCGAGGTCTCCGGCGTACCCTCGGACCGCATCCGAAAAGGCGAGATCGACGCATCGGAATTCGGCCAGATCCGCGACGCGGCCTTCGACATCCAGGAAGCGCCGCTGTTCATCGACGCCACTGGCGGCATCTCCATCGCCCAGCTCGCCGCCCGCGCCCGGCGGCTGAAGCGGACCACGGGCCTGGACCTGATCGTGGTGGACTACCTACAGCTGGTCACCGCCTCCGATCGCGGCCGCAACGACAACCGCGTGCAGGAGGTGAGCGAGATCACCCAGGGGCTCAAGGCCCTCGCCAAGGAGCTGTCAGTGCCGGTGCTGGCCCTGGCCCAGCTGTCGCGCCAGGTGGAGAACCGCGAGGACAAGAAGCCCCAGCTGGCGGACCTGCGGGAATCCGGCTCGATCGAGCAGGACGCCGACGTGGTCATGTTCATCTACCGGGAGGCCTATTACAAAAGCCGCACCGAGCCGCGGGAGGGCACCCCGGAACACCTGGCCTGGCAGGACGAGATGGAGAAGGTCCGCCATCTGGCCGAGGTCATCATCGGCAAACAGCGCCACGGCCCCATCGGCACCATCAAGCTGCACTTCAACGAGAACCTGACCAAGTTCGGCAACCTGGCCCGTGAAGGCCGGTTCGACGTGCGTTGACCTCCAGAGGGCGCGCCCGCCTCACCATCGACCTGGACGCCCTGGCGGCCAACTTCACGCGCCTGCAGGCTGAGGCCGGCGGGGCGGAGGCCGCGCCGGTGGTCAAGGCCGACGGATATGGGCTCGGGGTCGGACCAGTGTCGCGGCGGCTCTGGGCGCAGGGCGCACGGCGTTTCTTCGTGGCCCGGATCGAAGAGGGCCTGGTCCTGCGGGCCGCCCTGGGCGCCCGCGACGCGGTGATCCACGTCCTGGACGGCGCGACATCCGCCACCCTCTCCGAGATCTCGGCGGCGGACCTGACTCCGGTGCTGAACAGCCTGGACCAGGTGGAAGCCGCCATGAGCTTCGCCCGCGCCCGGGGGGGCCTGAAGGTCGGCCTGCACATCGACACGGGGATGAACCGGCTGGGTCTGCGCCCTGAAGAGGCCCGGGCGCTGGCGACCGCGCCGGATCGCCTGGCGGGCCTCCAGATCGATCTGGTGATGAGCCACCTGGCCTGCGCCAGCGACCCGGACGCCGCCATGAACGCCCGCCAGCTGGAGCGTTTCCGCGCCGCCGCCCCGGCGTTCGCGGGCGCGCGCTTGAGCCTGGCGAACTCCGGCGGCCTGTTCCTGGGCCCGGCCTATCGCTTCGACATCGTCCGGCCGGGGATCAGCCTCTACGGCGGCTGGCCGTTCGAACGGCCAGACCCCCGCATCACGCCCGTCGTCCGCCTGGAGGCGCCCATCCTGCAGGTGCGCACCGCCGCGCCCGGCGAGACCGTCGGCTATGGCGCGGTGCACGCCGTGGAGTCGCCCCGCCGCCTGGCGATCGTGGCCGCAGGGTATGCGGACGGGATCCTGCGATCGTCCGGCGGCAAGGGCGTTGTCTGGTTCGACGGGGCGCCGCGCACGATCATCGGGCGGGTGTCGATGGACCTCATCACCATCGACGTCACGGGCAGCGACGCCGCCCGCCCGGACGCGATGGTCGAAATCATGGGGCCGAACGCGAGCCTGGACGAGCTGGCCCAGGCGGCGGGCACCGCGCCGCACGAACTGCTGGTCCGGCTTGGCGGCCGCCTGGAGCGGGTCTACCAGGGAGAGGAAGCCTAGCAGCGCCAACACCAATTGCCCGACGGGGGGATGGCTGCTAACGCCTCCGCGCTGTTTTCACGAAGGAATTCGCCATGGCCCGCATCATCGGCGCGATCGCCACCTCGCACACGCCGACCATCGGCTTCGCCTACGACGGCAAGAAGCAGGACGATCCTGTCTGGAAGCCGATTTTCGAAGGCTATGAGCCGATCAAGGCCTGGCTCGAGGAGAAGAAGCCGGACGTGCTGTTCGTGGTCTACAACGACCACGTCACCTCGTTCTTCTTCGACCACTACTCCGCCTTCGTACTGGGCATCGGCGAGGAATATTCGGTGGCCGACGAAGGCGGCGGGCCGCGCAACCTGCCCCCGATCAAGGGCCACGGGCCCCTGGCGCGCCACATCGGCGCCTCCCTGATGGCGGCCGAGTTCGACATGTCGTTCTTCCAGGACAAGCCCCTGGACCACGGCTGTTTTTCGCCCCTCTCCATCCTCTTGCCCCACGAGCCGGACTGGCCGATGCCCATCGTGCCCCTGCAGATGGGCGTGCTGCAGTTCCCCGTGCCGTCGGCCGCCCGCTGCTACAAGCTGGGACAGGCGTTGCGCACGGCGATCGAAAGCTATCCGGAAGACCTCAAGGTGGCCCTGGTGGCCACGGGCGGCCTGTCGCACCAGGTCCAGGGCGAACGCTGCGGCTTCAACAATCCCCCCTGGGACAAGAAGCTGATGGACCTCTACGAAAACGACCCCGTCGCCCTGACCCGGATGACCCACACCGACCACGCGCGGCTCGGCGGCATGGAAAGCTCGGAATTCGTCATGTGGCTGGTGGCGCGCGGCGCCCTGTCCGCCGGCGTCAAGTGCGTGCACAAGAGCTACTACCTGCCCTCGATGACGGCCATCGCCACAGCCATCTATGAGAACCAGGCCGAACCCATGACGGCCGAGGACGCCGCCGGGGCCCGCGCCCAGTCAGGCGCGCAGCTGAAGGGGATCGAAACCCTCGAAGGCACGTACCCCTTCGACCTGGAGCGCAGCGTCGGTCACTACCGGATCAACCGTTTCCTGCACGACCTGGTCATCCCCGCGCATCGCGCCGCCTTCATGTCCGACCCGGAAGCGTCGTTCGAGAAGGCCGGTCTCACCACCCAGGAGCGGGACCTGATCCGCCGCCGCGACTGGCGCGGCCTGATGCAGTACGGGGCGATCTTCTTCGTGCTGGAAAAGCTCGCGGCCGTGGTCGGGGTCTCCAACCTGCACGTCTATTCGCACATGCGCGGCCAGACGCTGGACGAGTTCCAGAAGACCCGCAACGCCCAGGTGCTCTATTCGACCGGCGGCCAGGAGACCCACGACAAGGTCGAAGCCAGCGGGACCTGAGCCGTTCAGGCGTACTGGCGCGCGGCCGGGCGGTCGGGAACCCCGGCGTCCCTGCCCCCGCCCGCCGGCTGGAACAGGAAGCGTCCCGCGAGGCCGCCGTCGCGGAGCATGATGTGGACGTCGGCCGCCGCGCCGGCTTCCGCCATGGCCTCGCCCAGCTTGCGCGCACACCATTCCGCCTCGGCGCCGCTGGCGAAATAAACCGGCTCGGCCGCGCCGCTCCGCATCGTCCAGCCGCCGTCCCTGGGCGCCACCGTGATCACATGCGACATGAAATCCTCCAGCGTGGTCATGGGCTTCTGGGGCGTCATCGCCGATTCTGATAACAGTTGCGCCCTCGCCCGCCCCGCCGCGCGCAGAATCCCGACCTGGGCCCGCGCGACACCTGCCCACCCGACGCCGTTGCGGGCGTAGGCCTCCGCCTGGCGGCCTAGCCGGGCGCGCAAAGCCGGCGTCGTGAGCAGCTGCAGGATCCGGCCGGCGAAGTCGCCGGCGTCGCCCGCGCGGGCGAGGACGCCGTTCAACCCCCCGGTGACCACCTCCTCGACGCCCTCGAGCCGGGACGCCACCACCGGCAGGCCGTTGGCGTTGGCCTCGAGCATGACCAGTCCGAAGCCCTCCATGTCGCCGGCGATCGGCACGTTCGGCATCACGAACAGGTCGGCCCCCCGGTAGAGCGCCGCCAGGCGCGGCTCACTGAGCTTGCCAAGGCGATGGACCCGATCCGTCACGCCCGCCTCCCGCGCGGCGGCGTCGATGGCGCCGGCCTGGGCGCCGTCTCCGGCGAGCCAGAACTGAACGGCCTCGGGCAGCATCGGCACCACCTCCCGGACGAACCAGGCATGCCCTTTGCGCGGGACCTGGCGGCCCACGCAACAGATCACCTGCCCGTCCGCAGCCAGCGCCGCGGCCTCGGCGGGAAAGGCCGCACGGAGGATCGCGCGCCGGTCCTCCATCGGTGGCGCGGGCGCGAACCGCGCCGCATCGACGCTATTGGGGGTGACGTGCATCCGGCGCGGATCGAGCCCCCTTTGCAGGCACGCCGCGCCCGTGGCCTGGCTGACCGCCATGACCGCGTCCAGGTCTGCGAACATCCGGCGCACCAGGCCCTGGTAGGGGGCGAAGTCCATGATGACGTCGTGGCCGTGGGCGATCGCGCCGCTGACCACATGGCGGCGTCGGAATTCCCCGGCGAGCAGCACGCTCATCCAGGCGGTCGGCAGGCCCGTGTGGAGCACGGCGTCGATCGCCCCGGCCCGGGCCAGGCGGCGCAGGGTCGCCACCGCGCCCGCCGAATAGGTCAGGAAGCGCAGCCGGTTGCTGGCCGCCCGCGCGATCACGGGCGTGACGATCACCCCCGGCTGGTCCTTCAGCGCCACAAGCAGTTCGGCCGCCACCCGTTCGGCGCCGCCGACGCGCGAGGCGGTCAGGTCATGGGGGTTCAGGCAATGGGAGACATAGGCGAGGCGCAGGGGCCCGGGCCTGTCGCCCGGATGGGCGTTGACGGTCCTGAGCCGGCCGATCGACACATCCAGGCTGTCCATGACTCCCCCTCGCTGGTGGGGGAGCCATAGCCGGACTTGTACGATGTCTTCGTGACGGGGAAGCCGAGGCCGCCCTAGCCCTTCGCCAGGCTCTCCAGCCGGCCGAGGCCGACGGCGTTCACGGCGGCCTTCAGATCGGCCATGTCTGCGCCCGATCCCTCCGCGTCGACCATGAAGCGGCTGGCGACCATGACCCCGTACTTGCCGCTCTTGGAGGAGGTGTCCCAGCTCTCCTGGGTCATGTGACCATCGACCATGTGGACCTTCTCGTAGCCCGTGGCGGTCTGCTTGTCGGACTGGACGTTGAAGGCGGCGCCCATGGCCGCAAGGGCTCCGGCGGCGGCGGCGTCCGTGACCGTCAGCGTGATCCGCGCGTCGCCCTTGGTGTAGACGCCTTCGGCGGTCGAGCCCTGCAGCCCCCCGGCGCCGCCACTCTCGGACGACACTTCGGTGCGGGCGTAGCCTGCCCCCAGGCTGGCCGGCAGCAGCCCCTTCAGGGTGTCGGCAGGGACGGCCTTGATGGTGGAGGTTCCATTGGCGGCGGCTTCCATCTGCTTGGACGCCGCCTGCAGCTTGCCAAGGTCGACCTGGGCGCCGCCGACGCTGACCACCCCACCGGCGGGCGGGCTGTTGCGCACCACCATGGTGCCGATGCCGCTCGAGGAGCTGATGACCCCGGCCGAGATGGCGGCGATCACGATCGAAACGCACACGGCCACGATGACGCTGACGATGGTGTAGACCAGCGCCTTGTCCGCCGGGGCTTTCATCAGCTTGGGCAGGCCCAGGTAGAGCAGATAGAGGCTGTAGATGCCGATGATCCCGAGCGCGCTGACGTTCGGCACCAGCTGGAATATGCCCGCGAGCCAGGCGGCCGTCGACGAGTAGACGGCCAGCTTGAAGGCCTGGAGCCGGTTCTTCTCGCCTCCGAAGCTCGGCGCCAGGGCGTCGATGATGAGGGCGAAGACGAAGACGCCGACCAGGCTCAGGACGTAGCTGACGATGGCGCCGACGATGGAGCTGATCAGCGGCGGACGGTAGCTCAGCCAGAAGGCGTGGAAACCGAACAGCTGCGAACCGATCAGCTGGGCCAGCGGGCCGATGGCCGCCAGGATGCAGGCGTAGCCGGTGTAAAGGCCCTTGATGGTCGCGGGCTCGGCCGCGAGCTGCGTCCATTCGGCCTCGGGCGAAAACAGGATGCGTTTGATACGCTCGACCAGGTTGTTAAGGGCGGGCGCCTGGACGGGTCCTGGATCTGTCACGGTCATATCGTCCCCCAAATTCGTTGCGAGTGGAGTCGCGCCGCCAGCATAGGCGCTATTCGCCTCGCAGGTGAAATCAGGATGCGACGGGCGGTCGGCCCCGACTCTCCCTACATTGGGGGCCCATCATCAACGGAGATTTCCGGCGTGGCGCGCGACGGTGCGATCTATGTCTGCCAGGGCTGCGGCGCGGTCCACACCAAGTGGTCGGGGCAATGCTCCGCCTGCGAGGCCTGGAACAGCCTGGTCGAGGAGATCCAGTCGCGTCCGCCGGGCGCGCTGGCGCCGGCGAAACCGTCAAAGCATCGCGGCCTCGCCTTCGAGACCCTGGTCAGCGACAGCCCCGCCCCGCCCCGGCTGGTCACGGGCCTGGAGGAGTTCGACCGCGTCTGCGGCGGCGGCCTGGCGCAGGGCTCGGCCATCCTGCTGGCCGGCGACCCCGGCGTCGGCAAGTCGACCCTGCTGCTTCAGGTCTGCGCCGCCGCCGCGCGGACGGGCGCGCGCTGCGCCTACGTCTCGGGCGAGGAGGCCGTGGACCAGATCCGCTCGCGGGCCCATCGCATGGGCCTGGCGGACAGCCCCGTGAAGCTCGCCGCGGAGACATCCCTGCGGGACATCCTGGACGGCCTGAAGCGCGACCGCTTCGACATGGTGGTGATCGACTCCATCCAGACCCTCTGGAGCGACGCCCACGAAGCCGGCCCGGGCTCGGTCACCCAGGTGCGCGCGGCCACGGGCGAGCTGGTGCGCCTGGCCAAGAAGCAAGGCACGGCGGTGGTCCTGGTCGGCCACGTCACCAAGGAAGGCCAGATCGCCGGCCCCCGGGTGGTCGAGCACATGGTCGACGCGGTGTTCTCGTTCGAGGGCGAGCGCGGCTACCCCTTCCGCATCCTGCGAGCGGCCAAGAACCGCTTTGGCGCCACCGACGAGATCGGCGTGTTCGAGATGTCCGACGCGGGCCTGCGCGAGGTTCGCAATCCCTCCGCCCTGTTCCTGAACCAGGGCGGGGAGCGGGCCGCCGGCGCGGCGGTGTTCGCGGGCATCGAAGGCTCAAGGCCTGTGCTGGTGGAATTCCAGGCCCTGGTGGCGCCCTCGGCGTACGGGACGCCCCGCCGCGCGGTGGTCGGCTGGGACTCCGGGCGCCTCGCCATGATCCTCGCGGTGCTCGAAGCGAGGTGTGGTCTTGGATTCGGGGATCGCGATGTCTACCTGAACGTCGCGGGCGGTTTGCGAATCAGCGAACCTGCTGCGGATCTCGCCGCAGCGGCCGCCCTGGTGTCTTCGGCGCTGGACGCGCCGCTTCCGCAGGATTGCGTGGTGTTTGGAGAAGTCAGCCTTTCGGGCGATGTGCGGCAGGTCGGCCGCATGGAGGCGCGCTTGAAGGAGGCCGCGAAGCTCGGATTCGGGCGCGCCCTGGCGGCGCCGGCGGCGGAGACCGCCGCATTGACCGTGTTCGGCGTTTCCCGCCTGCCCGAGGCTGTCCGCCGGATCGCCGATGGAGTATGGGACTGATGCACGTCGAGGCCCCCTCTTGACCCTGTTCGACATCATCGCCGTGCTGATCCTCGTGGTGTCGGCTGTCATGGGCTTTGTCCGCGGCGCCGCGCGTGAGGTGTTCACCGTCGCCGCCTTCATCCTGGCGGTGGTGATCGCGGTCCTGAGCCTCAGGTTCACCGGCGCCATGGCGCGCCACGCCCTTCACCCAAACGTCCTGGCCAACGCCGTGGCCATCCTGGGCGTGTTCATCGTCGCCTACATCCTGCTCAAGGTGCTGAGTTCGGGCCTCGTGAAGCGCATCCACGAGGCCGAGGCGCTCGGCGGCATCGACCGGACCCTGGGCGCCGTGGTCGGCCTGGTCCGCGCCCTGGCGGTCCTGGGCGTGTTCTACCTCGTATTCAACGCAGCGACGCCGAGCGAGCGGGTGCCGTCCTGGATCAAGGACGCCAAGCTCTATCCCGTCGCCGGCGCCTCGGGGCGGCTCCTGATGAAGCTCGCGCCGGAGGGCTCCGCGGTCGCGGGCCAGGTCGCGCCGGTGCTTGCGGGCGCGGTGAAGGACGGGAGCGCGGACACGGTCGATGCGCCCTCGTCCCGGCCGGGCGCCGGCTACGACGACAAATCCCGTAAGAGCGTGGACGATCTGGTGGAGAAAACCCGATGACCAAATCGTTGAGGCCCATCGAGCGGGACCCGGACGACGACAAGCCCAGGCTGGAATGCGGCGTGTTCGGCGTGTTCGACGTGGACAACGCCAGCGCCCTCACCGCGCTCGGCCTGCACGCCCTGCAGCATCGTGGCCAGGAAGCCTGCGGCATCGCCAGTTACGACGGCCAACGCTTCCACAATGAACGCCACCAGGGACAGGTGGGCGACGCCTTCGGCGGCGGGGACCTGGACAAGCGGCTGCCCGGCTCCAACGCCATCGGCCACACCCGCTATTCCACCGCCGGCGGCAGCTTCCTGCGCAACGTCCAGCCGATCTTCGTGGACCTGGAGGCCGGCGGCATCGCGCTGGCCCACAACGGCAACCTGACCAACTTCCTCTATCTGCGCGAACGCCTGCAAGGCGACGGCGCGATCTTCCAGTCGACCTCGGATTCCGAGGTGATCCTCCACCTCATCGCCCGCTCGCGCAAAGGCAAGATCGTCGAGAAATTCATCGACGCCCTGTCGCAGATCGAAGGCGGCTACGCCCTGGTGGCCCTGACCAACAAGAAGCTGATCGGGGTGCGCGACCCGCTGGGCATCCGGCCGCTGGTCCTGGGCGACCTGAACGGCAAGGCCGTCCTCGCATCCGAGACCCGGGCTCTGGACATGATCGGCGCCCGTTTCGTGAGGGACATCGAGCACGGCGAGATGGTGGTCATCTCCACCGAGGGGATCGAATCCCTGCGCCCCTTCCCCGCCGCCCGCGCCCGGCCCTGCATCTTTGAATATGTCTACTTCGCCATGCCCGACAGCGTCGTGAACGGACGATCGGTCTATGAGGTGCGCAAGCGCATGGGCATGCGGCTGGCGCAGGAAGACAGCGTGATCGGGGACGTGGTGGTGCCCGTGCCGGACTCCGGCGTGGTCGCGGCCCTCGGCTACGCTCAGCAGGCCGGCGTCCCGTACGAGATGGGGATCATCCGCAACCACTACGTCGGCCGGACCTTCATCCAGCCCACCCAGGGCGCCCGCGAGATGGGCGTGCGCATGAAGCTCAGCCCCAACCGCTCGGTGCTGGCCGGCAAGCGGGTGGTCCTGGTGGACGACTCCATCGTCCGCGGCACCAGTTCGGTGCACGTGGTGCGCATGGTGCGCGAAGCGGGCGCCAAGGAGGTGCACCTCAGGTCGGCCTCGCCGCCGATCATGCATCCGGACTTCTACGGCATCGACCTGCCGGACCGCGACCGGTTGCTGGCCGCGAACAACACCCTGGAAGAGATGGCCCGGTTCCTCGAGGTCGACAGCCTGGGCTTTCTGTCAGTGGAGGGGCTCTACTGGGCCCTGGGCGAGCCGGAGCGCAACACCGCCTCACCTCAGTTCACCGACCACTATTTCACCGGCGACTATCCCACCCGCCTGCTCGACCGTGAACTTGCGGAAGGGCGCAACGAGGTGCTCGAGCGCCAGCTGTCCCTGCTGGTCAGCGCGTAGGCCGCGGGCGCGGATGCGCCAATCCCGGGTGGATCCCGGGCCTACGCGCTACGCGCTCCGCCCGGGATGACCTCGAAGGGGAATGGCGACCCCTCCACGTGGGTCGTCATCCCGGAAACCGCGCAGCGGTTGTCCGGGATCCACCCCCAGCGTCGAATTCCATGCGACCCGCGAACAATGCGTTCGCCAATGCGATCCCGCAGCGCTGTCAGCGATCGAACTTGGTGGACAGGATCACCGAGGAGGTGGTGCGCTCGACCCCTTCCAGGGCGCCGATGCGGTCGATCAGGGCGTCCATGTCGCCAATCGAGGGCGTCGCCGCCTCGGCGATCATGTCGAAGGGGCCGCTGACCGAGTGCAGGGCCCGCACATCGGGCATGCGGCGGACGGCCGCCTCCACCCCCGCCGACTTCTTGGGGCCCGCGGTGATCATCACCAGGGCGCGGATCATGCCGCGATCGTGGTCCTCGGAGGTGCGCGCGGCGTAGCCGACGATCACCTTGGACCGCTCCAGCCGGGCGATCCGGCTCTGGATCGTCGTGCGCGACACGCCGAGTTCGCGCGCCAGGGCGGCGGTGGAGGCCCGGGCGTTCTCACGCAGGCGCGACAGGAGCTGGCGGTCGACGTCATCCATGGCGATATGTCCAGCATAGCATCAAATTCGCCGAAACCATCCATTCGATTCGGCGAAATGCCCCTGGAATCTGACCGTTCAGGGGCGCAGCTTCCGATCGAAGCGGCTGAGGGCGCACGGCATGAAGGATGTGGCTGTCGTCGGTGCGGGCAAGATCGGCTCCATGATCGCCGATCTGCTGGGCCGGACGGGCGATTATCGCGTGACCGTGCTGGACCGCTCGACGGACCAGCTGGCCAGGATCGAGACCTCAGCCCCCTTCGAGGCCGTCGAAATGGACGTCGCCGATGGCGGCGGCCTTGAGGCCATCCTACGCGGCAAGTTCGCGGTCCTGAGCGCCGCCCCCTACGACATCACCATCAAGGTGGCCGAGGCCGCCAAGGCCGCGGGCGCGCACTATCTGGACCTCACCGAGGACGTGGCCTCGACCCGCCGGGTCAAGGCGCTGGCGGCGGACGCCCGTACGGCGTTCATTCCCCAGTGCGGCCTGGCGCCTGGCTTCATCACCATCGTCGCCGCCGACCTGTGCAAGCGCTTCGACCTGCTGCACGACGTGCGCATGCGCGTCGGCGCCCTGCCGAAGTATCCGTCCAACGCCCTGAACTACAATCTGACCTGGTCCACCGACGGGCTGATCAACGAGTACTGCGAACCCTGCGAGGCGATCGTCAACGGCGAGCTGCATGAGACCCCGCCGCTGGAGGAGCTCGAGGAGTTCTCCCTGGACGGCGTGACCTATGAGGCCTTCAACACCTCGGGCGGTCTCGGGACCCTGTGCGAGACCCTCCAGGGCAAGGTCCGCAACCTGAACTACCGGACTATCCGCTATCCGGGCCACGCCCACATCATGAAGGCGCTGCTCAACGACCTGCGCCTGCGCGACCGGCGGGACGTCTTGAAGGACATCCTGGAGAACGCCGTCCCCGCCACGCTGCAGGACGTGGTGATCGTCTTCGTCACGGTTTCCGGCGTACGCCAGGGCCGCCTGGTGCAGGAGACCTACGCCAACAAGATCTATAGCCAGGTCGTCGGCGGCGTGACCCGCAGCGCGATCCAGATCACCACAGCGGCCGGCATCTGCGGCGTGCTGGACCTCCTGGCCGAGGGCCTGCTGCCGTCCAGCGGCTTCGTGCGCCAGGAAGATATCGCCCTGGACCTGTACCTGAACAACCGCTTCGGGCGTTACTACGCCTCGTCCGACGAGACTGCGCGCCCGGCGCAGCCCCCTGCAGCCCCGGCCACCGCTCGTGCGCCGCTGATCGGAGCCTGACATGGACCAGACCCTCACCGCCCTGCGCGCCGCTCCTCAATCCGGGCTTTCGCCCGTCGCCGACGAGGCCCACGCCTACCTGCGACGGCTCGGCGTCAGCTCCACGATCTGGACCGACGGCGACCTCGAGGCCCGCTCCCCCATCACCGGCGAGACCATCGGCCGCCTTACCTGCGCGACCCCGGCCCAGGCGATCGCCGCCATCGAGCTGGCCCACCGCGCCCATCTGGCCTGGCGCAAGGTCCCGGCGCCGCGACGGGGCGAACTGGTCCGGCTGTTCGGCGACGAACTGCGGGCGGCCAAGGCGGATCTCGGCCGGCTCGTCACGCTGGAAGCCGGAAAGATCGTTTCGGAGGGCCTGGGCGAGGTCCAGGAGATGATCGACATCTGCGACTACGCCGTCGGGCTGTCGCGGCAGCTGACCGGCCTCACCATCGCGACCGAGCGGCCCAATCACCGGATGATGGAGACCTGGCACCCCTTGGGCGTCGTGGGCGTGATCTCGGCGTTCAACTTCCCGGTCGCGGTGTGGTCCTGGAACGCCGCCCTCGCCCTGGTCTGCGGCGACGCCGTCGTCTGGAAGCCCTCCGAAAAGACGCCCCTGACGGCCCTGGCCGTGCAGGCCCTGTTCGAGAGGGCGGCCTCCCGGTTCGGGGGCGCCCCGGAGGGCCTGTCCGCGGTGCTCATCGGCGGCCAGGATATCGGCGAGGCGCTGGTCGACCATCCGAATGTCCCGCTGGTGTCCGCGACGGGATCGACCGCCATGGGCCGGGCGGTGGCGCCCAAGCTCGCGGCGCGCTTCGCGCGGGCGGTGCTGGAGCTCGGCGGCAACAACGCGGCGATCGTCGGTCCGACGGCGGACCTGGACCTGACCCTGCGCGGGGTCGCCTTCTCCGCCATGGGAACGGCCGGCCAGCGCTGCACGAGCCTGCGTCGTCTGTTCGTTCACACCGACGTCTATGACGCCCTCATGCCCCGGCTGAAGACCGCCTACGCCTCGGTGCACGTGGGCGATCCGCGCGACCCGGACACCCTGGTCGGTCCGCTGATCGACCGCCAGGCGCTGGACGCCATGCAGAAGGCCCTCGCGGCCGCGCGCCAGGACGGCGGGACGGTCCACGGCGGCGAGCCGGTGCGGCTGGGTCCGGACGGCGCCTATGTCCGCCCGGCCCTGGTGGAGATGCCCGGCCCGTCCGAGGTCATGGCCCGCGAGACCTTCGCCCCCATCCTCTACGTGGTCCGCTACCGCGACCTGGAGGACGCCATCCAGCTGCAGAACGACGTGCCGCAGGGCTTGTCGTCCTCGATCTTCACTAACGACCTGCGTGAAGCCGAGCGGTTCATGTCGAGCGAGGGGTCGGACTGCGGCATCGCCAACGTCAACATCGGCCCCTCGGGCGCGGAGATCGGCGGGGCCTTCGGCGGCGAAAAGGAATCCGGCGGCGGCCGCGAGGCCGGTTCGGACGCCTGGAAGTCCTACATGCGGCGCGCCACCAACACCATCAACCACGGCCGCGCCCTGCCGCTGGCCCAGGGCGTCCGCTTCGACATCACCTGAGGTCCCTCAAAAGGCGCATCCGCCGGCTTGCCCGAGCTGCGTTGACATGATCAATGCACGCCGTCCGTTCGCCCCGGAGGGTTCCAGATGAAGTTCGGCGTCTTCGATCACGTGGATGATTCAGGCCTGCCGCTGGCCGACCACTACGACATGCGGCTGAAGCTGGTGGAGGCGCTGGAGCGGCTCGGCTTCGACAGCTACCATACCGCCGAGCACCACGGCACGACCCTCGGCTACGCCCCTTCGCCCAGTGTCTATCTGTCAGCGGTCGCCCAGCGCACCCGCCGCCTGAAGTTCGGCCCCCTGGTCTATCTGCCCGCCCTCTACCACCCCATGCGGCTCGCCGAAGAGATCTGCATGCTCGACCAGATGAGCCGGGGACGGCTGCAGGTGGGCATGGGCTCGGGCGCGGTCTGGATCGAACAGCTGCTCTACGACATCGACCCGCAGTCCGTGCGCGACCGCTATGTGGAGGCGCGCGACATCGTCCTGCAGGCCCTGACATCGGAAGAGGTGAATTTTTCCGGGAAGTACTACCAGGTCGACGCCTTCCCCATGAAGCTGACGCCCTATCAGAAGCCGCGCCCGCCGCTCTGGTACGGTCTCGCCAGCCCGGAATCGGCGGTCTGGTGCGCGGCCAACGCCGTCAACGCGGTCTCCATGATGGGCGCTGAAATCGCGCGCCGGCCCTTCGAGCGTTATCGCGAGGAGTGGGACAAGGCCGGCCGTTCCGCAGGCGACCTGCCGGTGCTCGGGTTGAACCGGCACATCGTGGTCGCCGACACCGACGAGGCGGCCCTGCGCATCGCCCGCCCGGCCTACCTGAAGTGGCGCAATTCCTTCTCGTGGCTGTGGGACTTGAAGGGCGTGGCCTTCCCCTTCCCCTATCCGGACACCTTCGACGCCCAGATGGCGGCCGGATTCGGCATCGCCGGATCGCCGCGGACGGTGCGTGACCACCTGGCCAGGGACCTGGAGGTCTGCGGCGGCAACGGCGTGATCGGCCAGATGATCTTCGGCTCGATGCCCTACGAGGACGCCCTGCGCTCGCTTGAGCTGTTCGCCGCCGACGTCATGCCGGCGCTCAAGACGGAACCGGCGACGGCCTGAGGCCGTCGCCGGATGTGATCCGCAGGCCGGTGGGACGCGCCGAGGCGCATCCCGCCGGATTCACCAGGCGTGCTTGGCCATGTTGACGGTCTTGGCCTGGGTGAACTCTTCCAGGCCTTCCTGACCATATTCCACGCCGAGACCCGACTGCTTGGCGCCGCCGAAGGGCACGTCGTTGGGCAGGTCCAGGTGCTTGTTCACCCACACTGTCCCGGACAGGATCTGCGACGCGATGCGATAGCCGCGGTCCAGGTCCTTGGTCCACACCGTGCCGCCCAGGCCGTACTCGCTGTCGTTGGCGCGCGCGATGGCGTCATCGACATCGGTGTAGCTCATGATCGGCAGGATCGGGGCGAACTGCTCCTCGCGCACCAGGCGGGCGTCGTCGGGGATGTCCCGCACGATGGTGGGCGGGATGAAGTAGCCCGGCCGATCCAGCGGCGCGCCGCCGGCGATGACCTTGCCGTTGGCCTTGGCGTCGTCGAGGAAGCCCTTGACCTTCTCGAACTGCATCTTGTTCTGCAGCGGGCCCATCTGGGTCCCCTGCTCGAAGCCGTCGCCGACCACCGCGTCATTGGCGAGGCGCGCGAGTTCGTCGCAGAGCTCGTCGTACATGGCCGCGGGGGCGTAGACGCGCTTGATCGCCAGGCAGACCTGGCCGGAGTTCATGGTGGCGCCGCCGAAGATCATGGGGGCGACCTCCTTGGCGTCGACGTCGTCGAGGATGATGGCGGCGTCGTTGCCGCCCAGCTCCAGCGTCAGGCGCTTCAGGGTCGAGGCCACCGAGGCCATGACCTTGCGGCCGGTGCCGGTGGAGCCGGTGAAGGCCACCTTGGCGATGTCGGGATGGCTGGTGAGCGCGTCGCCCAGGTCGTTCAGGTCGGCGATGAAGTTCACCACGCCCGGGGGCAGGATCTCGGCGCAGATCTCGCCCAGCAGCAGGGTGGTGAGCGGGGTGGTCGGCGCCGGCTTGATCACCATGGTGTTGCCGGCCAGGAGGCCCGGGCCGAGCTTGATGGCCAGCAGGATCAGCGGAAAGTTCCAGGGCGTGATGGCGGCCACGACGCCCAGCGGCACGTGCTGCTGGACGATGCGGGTGTCGGCGTCGTCCTTGAGCACCTTGTCGGGCAGGTCCAGGGCCGCGAAATAGGTGAGGCTGCCGGCGGTGCCGGCCACTTCCCACATGGCCATGGGCAGGGGCTTGCCCTGCTCCTGGACCAGCAGGCGGGCGAACTCTTCCTGGCGGGCCATCAGGGCCTCGGCGATCTTGACGAGCAGCGCGCCGCGCTGCCGCAGGGGCGTCGCGGCCCATGCCGGAAAGGCGGCCTTGGCGGCGGCCACCGCTTCATTCAGCTGAGCCTTGTCGGCGCGCGGGCAGACCGCGACGACTTCCTCGGTAGAGGGGTTGAGCACATCCATGGTCGAGGCGCCCGGCGTCAGCCGACCATTGATGAGCAGCTTGAATTCCTGCATCGGAGATTCCTGTAAACGTTGCGACAAGGGCCTGACCGACTGCGCGCGGCCTTCCCATTAGCCAAAACCCTAAACGAAAACGCAACCACTGTCGCCGCTGAAGCGATCAAGTGGGGTCCTGGCCCGTTGAGCATTGCAAGTTCGCGTTCGGACGTTAGCTTGCGCGCCGTTTGAAGCTGTGCAGACGGAGCGACCATGCGCGCGATTTCGATGTTGGCCCTGACCCTGGGTTCGGTGGCGATGCTGTCGGGTTGCGGCAAGAAGGAAGAGGCGGTGATGCCCGCCGCGCCGTCGGCGACGCCCGCGGCGGCCCCGGCGTCCGCGGCCCCGCCCAGCGCCGACCAGCAGAAGATGCTCGCCGCCCTGCCCGCCCCGTTCAACACCGCCGACCCCGTGGCCGGTGAAGCCAAGTTCGCCCTCTGCCGCTCGTGCCACACCATCACCAAGGGCGGCCCGAACCTGACCGGCCCGAACCTCTATGGCGTGTTCGGGACAAAGGCCGGGGCCGTCGCCGGCTTCGACTTCTCCGACGCGATGAAGGGCTCGGGCATGACCTGGGACGCCGCGACCATCGACAAGTGGATCGCCGACCCCCGCGCCGTGCTGCCCGAGACCAAGATGACCTTCCCGGGCGTCAAGGACGCCAAGGACCGCACGGACATCGTCGCCTACGTGGCCCTGCAGCGGGATAAGTAACCCGCCGAGGCGGCCACCGCTTTATTCGGCCGCGACCCGCCCGGGCCTGGGCTGCCCCTCCGGCCCTCCGCCCGCGACAGGCTCGCGCGCGTCGAAGGAGTCGATCATGCGGGCGATCCATTCCGGCGACTTCGTGAAGCGGGCCAGGAGGTTGTAGAACACCGGGATCACGAACAGCGTCAGCATGGTCGCGAAGATCGCGCCGGAGAAGATCACCACGCCGATGGTGCGCCGGCTGCCGGCGCCGGGCCCGCCGGCGAGGATCAGCGGCAGGGACCCGAACGCCGCGGCGATTGAGGTCATGATGATGGGCCGCAGGCGGATGGTCGCGGCCTCGATCACCGCCTCGGTGACGCCGCGTCCCTGGTCGCGCAGCTGGTTGGCGAATTCGACGATGAGGATGCCGTTCTTGGCGGCGACGCCGATCAGGATGATCAGGCCGATCTCCGAATAGGTGTTGATGGTCGAACCGGCCATGAGGAGCCCGAACAGACCGCCGAGGGCCGCCAGGGGCACGGTCAGCATGATCACGGCCGGATGGATCCAGCTCTCGAACTGGGCCGCCAGCACCAGGAACACCAGGAGCAGCGCCAGGCCGAAGGCCAGGCCGACGGCGTTGGACGCCTCCAGATAGTCCTTGGCCGCCCCGCCCCAGGCGATGACGAAGCCGGTCTGCGGCTGGGCGGCGGCCTGGTCGCGGAAGAACTGCACGGCCTGGGCCACGGTATAGCCCGGCGCCGGCTCGGCTGTCAGGGTGATGGACCGCTGCCGGTTGGTGCGCTCGCGATCGGGCGTGTCGCCCCGCACCTCGGTCTTCACCACATTCGCCAGCGGGATCAGGTCGCCGGACGAGCCGCGGACATAGAGGGTGTTGAGGTCGCTGACGGCCCGCCGGTGGGCCAGGTCGGTCTGCAGGATGACGTCGTACTCCTGGCCGTTCTTCACATAGGTGGTCACCTTCTGCGACCCGAACATCGACTGCAGCGCCAGCCCCACGGACTCGGCGGACACGCCCAGGGTGGCGGCCTTGTCCCGGTCCAGCGTGACCATCATGCGCGGCGACGTCGGCTCGTAGTCCAGCCGCGGACGCTGCAGGCCTGGATTGGTCTGGGCGGCCTTGAGGATCGGCCGGATCCAGCGCGCGATCTCGGGATAGTCGTTGCCCTCGACGATGAAGTCGATGTTGGAGCCCGAACCGGATCCGCCCCGCTGGAACGGCCCGCGCACGCTGGGGACCACCCGGGCGCCCGTGATGGCGCTGAATTGCCGGCTGAGCTGGGCGGAGACATCCTGAGCGGAAATGGTCCGCTTGCGCCAGTCGCCCAGGACGACGTTGCCGAAGCCGGAGTTGTACTGGTTCTGGTTGAACCGCGGCACGCCGATCACATAGTGGGCCGCGACGCCCTTCTTCAGCAGCTTGTCGAGCAGGGGCTTTGCCTGCAGGGCGGCCTTCAGGGTGTAGTCGTAGCCCGCCCCTTCCGGCGCGGAGATCTGCAGGTCGATCCGGCCGCGATCCTCGGACGGCACCAGCTCCTTGGGCATGGCCACGAACAGGCCGGCGGCGATGACGCCGAGGACGATCACCCCGGCGCCCACGGCCAGGACCGCCCGGCGATCGGCCAACAGGACCTCCAGCGAGGCCCGGTAGGAGGTCTTCAGGCGGTCGATGGCGTGGTCCACGTTGCGCGCCAGCCAGCCCTCGGTCTCCACCGGCCGCAGGAGCTTGGAGCTCAGCATCGGCGACAGGCTGAGCGCCAGCACCGCCGAGAAGAACACCGCCGCGGCGATGGCCACCGCCAGCTCCACGAACAGCCGGCCGATGTAGCCGGGCAGGAACATCAGGGGCGCGAAGACGGAGATCAGGACGATGGTGGTGGCCACCACCGCGAAAAAGACCTGCTTGGCGCCCCGTTCGGCCGCCACCAGCGGCGGCTCTCCGCCGTCGATGCGGCGCTGGATGTTCTCCACCACGACGATGGCGTCGTCGACGACCAGGCCGATGGCCAGGACCAGGGCGAGCAGGGTCAGCAGGTTGATCGAGAACCCGAGCGGCGCCAGCACGATGAAGGTCGACAGGATGCAGATCGGCGCGACGATCGAGGGGATGATCGCGGCGCGCCAGCTGCCCAGGAAGATGAAGTTCACCGCGGCCACCAGCGCCAGCGACAGCCCCATGGTGACCCAGACCTCGTGGATGGCGTCGCGGGTGAACATGGTCCAGTCCACGGCGACCTGTAGCCTGGTCCCTGGCGGCAGGCCGGCGTTGATCTCCTTGACCGCCTTGTTGGCCGCGTCCGAGATCTGCAGGTCATTGGCCTGGGACTGACGGGTCAGGCCGAGGCCGATCTTCTCGACGCCGTCGTGCAGGAAGGTCCGCCGGCGATCGTCCGGACCTTCCTCGACCCGTGCGATGTCCCCCAGCCGGGTGATGTAGGTCGAGGTGACGCCCGCCTGGTTGGTGACGCCGTTGGCGCCGCCAGACGTGGCCGCGGTCGTGGCGCCCAGGCGGCTCAGCGCGCCGCCGGCGCTCACCGGCAGGGCGGCGAAGTCTTCCGGATGGGCGTAGGCCCGGTTGACCCGGATGGTGTAGTCCTTGGACTGGGACTCCAGCGCCCCGGCGGGCAATTCGACGTTCTGGGAGTTGAGGGCGCTCTGGACGTCCTCGATGGTGAGGCCGCGGGCGGCCATGGCGTCGGCGTCCAGCCAGATGCGCATGGCGTAGAGCTTCGCGCCCACCAGATTGACCTGTGCGACCCCCGGAATCGTCGACAGCCGCTGCACCAGGAAGCGGTTGGCGTAGTCCGCCAGGGCCATGGAATTCATCGTGGTCGACGACAGGGTCACGAAGACCAGCGCCTGGGAGTCGGCGTTGGCCTTGGAGATCTGAGGCGAGTCCGCGTTCTGCGGCAGCTGGGACAGCACCCGCGACACCGCGTCCCTCACGTCGTTCGCAGCGTCATCGAGCCGGCGGTCGAGGGTGAAGGTGATGTTGATCTGGGAGCGGCCGTCGCGGCTGGAGGAATTGATCCGGTCGATGCCCTGGATGCCGGCGACCTGCTGCTCGATCACCTGGGTGATCCGCTCCTCGACCACCTCGGCGGAGGCGCCGGTGTAGGCGGTGGACACCGACACCTGGGGCGGATCGACGTTGGGCAGCTCCCGCACGGACAGGGCTGTGAAGGCGGCGACGCCGATGACGCACAGGATGATCGCCGCCACCGCGGCGAAGACCGGCCGTCGAACGGACAGGTCTGAGAGGGTCACCCCGCGCGGCCCTGGCCGCGGCCGGCCTCGCCGGCTGCGGTGGACAGACGGACCGCCTCATTGGACGACAGGCGGTTGACGCCGTCCGCGACGATCTGTTCGCCGAGTTTCAATCCGTCCTTGATTTCGATGAGCCCGCCCTCGTCGGCCCCGGTCTGGACCAGGCGCTGCTGCACCACGAGGCCGCCGGCGCGGCGGACGAGCACGAACACGAAGGCCTCCTCGCCTTCGAACTGCACCGCAGCCTCAGGCGCGGCCAGGGCCTGGCGCTGACCCTGGTTCACCGAGACGTGGACCAGCATGCCGGGCTTCAACCGGCCCTGCGGATTGGGGAAGGTCGCCCGCGCCTTGATGGCCCGGGTCTTCAGGTCCACGCGGGTATCGATCTTGGCGATCCGGCCGGTCTCGACCTGATTGGGATAGGCGTCCGTGTGCGCCTTGATCTGCAGGCCTTCGCGCAGGGCCGGCAGATAGCGGTCGGGCACGTCGAAATCGACGCGGATGGTGGAGACATCATCGAGCGACACGATGGGCGCGCCGGGGTTGAGCAGCGCCCCCGGGGCGATGTCGGTCAGGCCGACCACGCCATCGAACGGCGCCTTGATCACCCGATCGCCCAGCCGGGACCTGGCCGCGGCGAGGTTGGCCTGGGCCTGCTGGTAGGCGACCCGGTATTGATCCACCGATGCGCCAGCGGCGATGCCCTTGTCGCCCAGGGTCTTCCAGCGTTTGAAATTGAGGTCGGCGAGGTCGAGCGCGGCCTGGGCCTGGGCGATGCCGGCGTCCTGTTCCTGCGCCTTCAGGTCCACCAGGACCTGACCCTTGCGGACGTGCGCCCCGTCCTTGAAGTGCACCCCGGTGACGAGTTCGGTGGCGCTCGAGGTCACGGTCACCGATTGTTGGCCCTTGGCGACGCCCAGGACCTCCACATTGTCCACGAAGGCCCGCATCGCGGGCGAAGCGGCCGAGACCAGCACCGCGGCGCGGCCCCCGGCGGCGGGGGCCTTGGCCCCGCTCAAAGCGGACGCGCCGAGCCGCAGCCCGCCGATGACGAGCATGAGCACCAGGACGCCGAGTGCGGCGATCAGGAAGAAGTGTCGTCGGACCAATGCACCTCGCTCGCGCGCGGGGGCCCTTCCCGGCGCTGGAAATCGCCGGCGACATATGGCGGGCAAGCCATCGGCCGTCCAGTGGTAACGACCGCCAGGCGATAAGCAGGCGCTTCGACGTCCGCCTTGAGGCCCGCCGGCCAAGGGGCTCGCTTCGCCTGCGCCTTCAAGCGAGGCCGTTAGCGACGGCTAACCACCGCGCCGCGGAGGCCAGGCGCCCGTCAGCACGGGATCAAGTCAAGGCGGCCAGCGCCGCCCTGGTCCGGCGTCTCAGCGCCCCGCCTGCCAAGCCGAAGCCGAGGATCATCAGGCCCCACGTGGCGGGCTCGGGCACGCCGACGGCGTAGCTGACCGCCATGGCGACCAGCTGGTTGGGGTCCGCCGTCAGAAGGGTGATGGAGGCGTCCGCGCCATCGAGGGAAAACCCGGCGTTTGGCGTCCCATAGCCGCAGCAGAAGCCTCCGACCGCGAAATAGCCCTGGTCCCAGGCGACCGTGCCTCCCCCGCCGATCGGCGCCGGCGGGCCCGAATAGCCGTTCATGATCAACTTCGACTTGGAGATGTAGGGGCCCGGTCCGCCCGGGCTGAGCTTGGTCGCGGCGGAGTCGAGCAGGCTCACCACGAACACGTCCTGCGTCGTGGATCCCGGGATCACGAGGGGCCCGGTCATGGTGACGTGGATGTTGTACTTGTCGCCCACGACCGCGGTGAACGGCGTCGCGAAGGTGATGGCTTCGGCGCAGAGTTCCACACCGCTGAAGGCGCCGCAGGTCACGTCGGCGGGATCGAACGCGAAGGTCTCGCTGTAGGTGGTGGCGGACGCGCTTGCCGGATGGATGGCGGCAGCCAGCGCCGCGGCGGCGAACAGGGCCAGCACGCGATGGAATGACAGCTTCATGGGTTCCTCCAGCCTTTGATGCGCGACGGGCGATCAGCGAGCCACCCCCAGGACAGGGCGGCCGGATCGAATCCGACACAAGGCAGGATTGCAGTCAAGAAAAAGCCAACCGATTCCAGCGGCGGCTTGAGAACCTCAGGCGTCGTAGCCCGGGGAGACGCGGTCCAATCGTCTCAGAAGGCCGGGCCAGGGCAGATTGGCCACGCTGCCAAAACCCTTGGCGACGATCCTGGCCACCTCGTCCCGGGCGCTCTCGGGCGCCATCAGCACCCCCTGCCGGCCGGCGGAAAGGGCCATGACCTGCATCTTGCAGGCTCGCTCCAGATGCCACAGCCCGACCCAGGCCTCGGAGGCGGTCGTTCCAGCGGCCAGGGTGCCGTGGTTTCGCAGCATCATCAGCGTCTTGTCGCCAAGGTCCGCCACCAGCCGCTCGCGTTCGTCCAGGTTCAGGGCGACGCCTTCATAGTCGTGGTAGGCCAGGTGCGGCAGGACGGCCAGGGCGTGCTGTGACAGGGGGAGCAGGCCCTCGGCCTGGGCCGAGACCGCGACTCCCTGGTCGGTGTGCACATGTATGACGAAACGCGCGTTGTCCCGCGCGCCATGCACCGCCGAATGGATGGTGAAGCCCGCGGGATTGATGCCGTAGGGGCTGTCCATGACGATATTGCCGGCCAGGTCGACCTTGACCAGGGACGAGGCCGTGACCTCCTCGAAGTACATGCCGAACGGGTTGATCAGGAAGTGGTGCTCAGGCCCGGGCACGCGCGCGGAAATATGGGTGAAGATCAGGTCGTCCCACTTCTCCAGGGCCACCAGGCGGTAGAGGGCGGCGAGATCGACCCGCGCCGCCCATTCCGCGTCGCTGACCTTGCCGTGCAACGGGCGGATGCCCGCGAGATTGCCGTCGGCCATGGCTTTGTTCTCCAGATCCCTGCCGTCAAGGGTCGTCCCCTGGCGGGGCGGGGTCAAGGGCGCCGATCACTCCACCTGGGCGCCGCGCACCTGGTCCACCAGGCCAAGCGGGTCGGCGGGGAGCCTGTCGCCGCGCCAGGCGACGTGCTGGTCGGGGCGCGCCAGCAGCAGCTTGTGGCGATAGGCGGCCGGGATTTCGAGCGCGCGCACGTCCAGAACCGTCAGCGGAACGCCGCGCTGGGCCGCGGCGCGCGACAGCGGATCCACCTCCACGGACGGGTCCAGACGCATGAGGGTGTAGCCCGGTCCGAAGGCGTCATAGAGGGATCGGCCGTCCTCGAGCCAGAGGTGCGGCGTGCGGCATCCGGGGACCGTGGACGGGGTGTAGTCGAACATGCTGTAGGCCGGCTGCGCCTCCCCGTCGTAGGCGATCAGGGGCGAGCGGTCATAGTAATAGCCATAGTTGAGGCCGGCGCAGGCGAACTGCTGGACGTTCAGGTCGTAGGCGGCCTTGCCCACCGCGGCGCGCGCGGCCGCGCCGGCGGGGGAGTCGTCCTCCAGCTCCGGGGGCACGCTGGTGCGTTCACGGATCGCGCCCTGGGCGTGCTTCATGGCGAAGCGCGAGACCTGCTCGGTGATGGGTTGCCGCTCCTGCTCATGGGCGCCGAGGATCGCCTCGGGCGCCCAGCCCTGCAGCCGTGCGGCCAAAATCCACGACAGGTTCATGGCGTCCGCGATCCCCGCGTTCATGCCGTAGCCGGCGTAGGGCACCCACAGGTGGGCCGCATCGCCGCAGATGAACACGCGCCGGTCGCGGAACCGGTCCGCCACCAGGCGGCGGCCGATCCAGTCCTCGTTGGTCAGGATCTCATATTCGAAGTCCGGCCCGACCCCGAGCAGGAGCCGGATGCAGCGGTCGCGGTCCACGGCGTCGAAGTCCGCCTCCGAAGGCAGCAGGTAATTGTGCACGAGCCAGGTCTCGCGGCCGTCGATGGCCACCAGGTTCCCGGCGCGCTCGGGATTGTAGAGGTAGCTCATCCAGGCGTCCGGCTTGGTCACCAGGTCGATCAGGGCGGGCGCCCGGATATAGCTGGACTGCACGCGCTGGATCACCTCGTCGCCTTCTAGCCTGGCGCCGATCGCCCGGCGCACGGCCGAGCGGCCGCCGTCGCAGCCGATCAGGTACCGGCAACGGATGTCGGCCGAGCCGCCCGTGTCGAGATCGCGGGCGCGGGCGGTGACGCCCTCCTCGTCCTGCTCGAACTCGTCCACGGTCGTGCGGTTCAGGACGGTGACGCCGGGCGTCGCCACGGCCTGCTGGTGGAGGATCGGCTCCAGGAAGATCTGGTTGATGCGGTGGGCCGGCTCCGCCGTCGGCCACCAGCCGTCGGGACCATCGGTGTTGGTGTAGCGCTCCAGACGGCAGGGGATCGGGATGCGAGTCAGCTCCTGGCCCGTCGCCCGGGTGCGGAACACCACGTCATTGGGGTAATCGTCGGGCAGGCCCGCGGCGCGGACCTCCTTGACGAATCCCAGGCGCCGAAAGGTCTCCATGGTGCGCGACGAGACGTGGTTGCACTTGACGCTCGGCGGCTCGCCGGCGTGGCGCAGCTCAGCGACGACAACGTCAACGCCACGCGACGCCAGGTCCATGGCCAGGCACAGACCCACGGGCCCGCCCCCGACGATGGCGACGGTCGCTTCAATTCGATTGGTCATGCCTCAGCCGCACTCCGTCAGGATCTCACCCGCGCGATTGCGTCCAGCCACCGCGCGTAGGCCGCTTCGCGCACATGGAGGTCCAGCTCCGGTGCGTAGGTTTCCGCCTCGGGCCGATGGGCCGCGGCCTCGTCCATGGAGCCGTACACTCCGGCCCCCAGGCCCGCAAACAGGGCCGCCCCGAGAGCTGTCGTCTCCTGGTAGGTGACCCGGCCGATCGCCTGTCCGGTCAGGTCCGCCAGCCGCCGGGCGAACCAGGCGCTGGACGCCATGCCGCCGTCGATGCGCAGCTCGCTGCCGGCGCCGAAGGCGTGGGGCGCGTCGGCGCGCATGGCTTCGATCAGGTCGCGGGTCTGGAAGGCCGCGGCGTCGAAGGCTGCTTCCGCGATTTCGGGAAGGCCGACGTCGCGGGTCAGGCCGAAGATCGCGCCGCGGGCGTCCGCGTCCCACCAGGGCGCGCCCAGGCCGGTGAACGCCGGCGCCAGGATCACACCGTGGCCGGGCCGCGCGCGGCGGGCCAGATCCTCGACGGCGGCCGGCCCGCCCGTCACGCCGAGCCCCTCGCCTATCCACTGGATGGCCGCCCCCGCGATGAAGATGGAGCCTTCGAGCGCATAGGTCGCCCGCCCGTTCACCCTCGCCGCGACGGTCGCCAGCAGGCGGGCCCTGGAAACGGGCCGCTGCTCGCCGGTGTTGAGCAGCATGAAGCAGCCCGTGCCGTAGGTCGCCTTCATGTCCCCGGCGCGAATACAGCCCTGGCCCATGAGGGCCGATTGCTGGTCGCCCACAAGGGCGCGGACCGGAAGCGCGCGACCGAGGATGTCCGCCCCGATCTCGCCGAAATCGGCGCAGGTGTCGCGGACCTCGGGCAGCATGGCCTCGGGCACGCCGAACAGCGCCATCATGCGGGGCGACCAGGCCTGCGCCTCGATGTCATAGAGCAGCGTGCGCGAGGCGTTGGTGGCGTCAGTGGCGTGGACCGCGCCGCCGGTCATGCGCCAGAGCACCCAGGTGTCGATGGTTCCGCACAGCAACTCGCCGCGCTCGGCGCCCGCCCGGGCGCCAGATACATGGTTGAGGATCCAGGCGATCTTGGTCGCCGAGAAATAGGGATCCAGCCGCAGGCCCGTGACCTGGGCCACCTCGTCCTCGGCGTCGCTGAGGCGGGCGCAGGCGTCGGCCGTGCGCCGGTCCTGCCAGACGATGGCCGGATGGATTGGGCTGCCCGTCGCCTTGTCCCAGACCACAACCGTCTCGCGCTGGTTGGTGATTCCGAGGGCGGCGATGTCCTCCACGCGCCGGCCCGAGCGCTCGACCGCCTCGGCCAGCACCTCCACGCAGGCCCGATGGATCGCCTCCGGGTCGTGCTCCACCCAGCCGTCGGCGGGATAGGACTGGTCAAGGGGCCTGGACGCGGTCCGCAAAGGCCGGCCGGCCGCGTCGAACAGGATCGCGCGGGTGCTGGTCGTGCCTTGATCCAGCGCGAGCAGCAACGGATCAGCCATCGCCTTCCTTCCGCCCTTTCAAGGGCGTCCCTTCCCCGTGCCGGGCCGCCTGGCCGGGATCACTCGTCCATCCGGCTGAACAGCACCGTCGCGAACTGCGAAAACCTTGAATCGTAACAGAAACCTTCGCGCGAAAAGTAGTCGAAGATCGCCTTCACGCCCCGCTGGCCGATCACCTTGTGGTGGATCTCCATGAACACCTTGCGCACGCCGTCGAGCCTGACATCGTTCAGCAGCTCCGTCTCCGAGCCTTCGACGTCGATGATCAGCATGGTCGGGGCATAGGCGCGGATCAGTTCGTCCAGGCCCAGCAACGGGATGTCGATCACGGCCTTCAGATGCTTGGGCTTGATCGGTTCGAGCGACGACGCCCAGAAATCGTGGTGCAGATAGAAGGGCGCCGTCTCGCGGTCCTTGCTGGACACCACCGCGGCGTTGCGCACCTCGGCGTGCACGCCGTTGGCGCGGTGGGTGCGCTCGATCAGCGGGATCAGGGCCGGATTGGCCTCCACCACCGCAATGAAGTCCGCCTTGCGCTGAAGCGCCACCAGGGCGGACAGGAACCCGATCCCGCCGCCAAGCTCGACCAGCCGCTCCCCGGGCTCGATCATGCCCGGCAGGTTCTTCGCCTCTCCCCGTTCGTACTTTCCCTCGCGGATGTGACGCTGGATCGTCGGGGACATGATCTCGGGATCGATGGGGATCCGAACGCCCTGGATCTGGACGACCTCGAGTTCGGCGGCGGGGGCGTCGATCGTCACTTAACAGGCTCCTCGAAGGGCGCGCACGCTAGCAATCTCCCCGAGCCGAGGCCAGCCGCGCGGCGCCAGGCCGGCGCGCGCACCCCAGCCGAGCACCCAGGATCGACGCCTTCAATCTCCGATTGCACGAATGCGCCCTCCCGGCCGCGTCCCTTCGCCGCCCTCGTTTACACATTCCGGAACCGATTGGTTTTCCAGTGGAATTCTGAACGCCCTCAGGGGGCTGCGGAAGCCGGATTAAGCATGTCTTCACTCGGGTCGGCGCATATTCACCGTCGTCAATAGACGGCCTCTCGGAGGGGCGAGTGAGCATAGCGATTCAGGCAGGGCGTTTGATTGCGCTCGCAAAGTCGCGCACCCCGGCGAATCGGGAAGAGCTGCTCCTCGCCATCACCGACCTTTGCGACAGCGCCCAGAGCGCGGGCGTGCTGGGCGC
>FTIH01003154.1_pt1 | contig 28477 bp, 31 predicted proteins | sample 1658451 | NCBI WGS metagenome assembly FTIH01 (sample SAMEA3914826, study PRJEB12502) | metagenome | biome: forest; material: soil | place: Canada | collected 2011-07-03 | depth 0.3 m
GCCGCGACGGCGGCGTCGCCCTCCAGGTCGTACTTGCCGCCCCAGCCGTTGAAGCGGAAGCCGGCCGCGCGCGCTCCATCGTCCGTGGCCGTGAAGATCGGACCGGTGTCCCGAAGCCAGATGTCGCCGAACCGGGCCGGCCGGATGTCGATCCCCGCCACGCCCCCGAGCAACTCCCGCGCCGCCCTCAGGGCGTCGTCGCCGCGGACCATCAGCTTGACCTGCTCGCGGCCCGGACCCGCCAGGGCGCGCGCCAGCGCCGCCACCTCGGCCTGGGCGGGCCCGAAGTCATCCTCCCAGAGGTCCGCATGGCTCGGAAAGCCGAGCCACATGGCGCGGTGCGGGGCCCACTCGGCGGGAACGGTCACGGTCATGGGCTCCCCATAGCATCGGAACGCGCCCAGGTGGGAAGCCGGCGCGACCTGGACAAGCCCGTGGCGCTTTACATCCATCCGGGCAGGCGCGAGGGAACGGCGTCAGGGAGTCGATCGCACGTGAATCCGGACGCTTTCAACGACGACGGGCGCGCCTGGCGGGCCGTGCTGTGGCTCGCCGCCGGCCTGACGATGGTGCGCATCGCCGCCCTTTTCTCCACCACGCTCGAACTCTATCCGGACGAGGCGCAGTACTGGCTGTGGTCCAGGGACCTGCACTGGGGCTACGTCTCCAAGCCGCCGATGATCGCGGCCCTGATCCGCCTGACCACCCTCGCCAGCGACCATGAGGCCTGGGTTCGACTGTCGGCGCCGCTGGTCCACGCAGGCGCCATGCTGGCCCTCTATCCCCTCGGCCGGAAGCTCTACGCGCCGGCCGTTGGCCTGCTCGGCGCGGTGCTCTACGGCCTGATGCCGGCGGTTCAGGTCTCCGCCCTGTTCATCGCCACCGACGCGCCCCTGATGCTGTTCCTGGCCCTGGCGCTCTGGGCCTATGTGGAGCTGATCCAGGCGCCGGACGACGGGCGACGGCGACTGATCGCGGCGGGATTCGGCGCGGCCATCGGCCTGGCGTTCCTCACCAAGTTCGCGGCCGTCTACATCCTGATCGGCGCGGCGCTGCATGGCCTGATTGACCGCGACGCGCGGCGGGTCTGGGGCGGCTGGGTCTGGGCGGCTGCGCTCGCGCCCATGCTCGCCGTCTTCGCCCCGAACCTGATCTGGCAGGCCAGCCACGGCTTCGCGACCGTGTCCCACACCGCCGAGGTCAATGCCCACTGGAGCCTGGCCAAGCTGTTCAATGTCGGCGGCCTGACCGAGTTCGTGCTGGGCCAGTTCGGCGTCCTCGGCCCCATCCCCTTCGCCGTCCTGATCGGCGGCGCGGTCATCCTGTGGCGCAGGAAGGCGCTCCAGCCTCAGGACCTGATGCTGCTCTGTTTCGCCTTGCCGCCCGTGGCCATCGTCACCATCCAGGCCTTCGTGGCTCGCGCCCACGCCCACTGGGCCGCCGCCGGATACCTGGCCGGCGCGGTGCTGGTCGCGGCATGGCTGATCCGCTGGCGCGCCCGCGGCTGGGTCATCGCCGCTCTCGCTGTCCAGGGCGTCGCCGCGATACTGATCCTGATCGTCGTCGCCTCGCCGTCGGTGATGGACGCCACCGGCAATGCCCGCCGGCTCGGGCGGGTGCGCGGCTGGGCCGAGACCGCCTCGATCGTGGTCGGCGCCGCCCGCGCCGAGGCGGACCACGGGGGCCTGACCGCCATCGCCGCCGAAGACCGGTATATGTTCAACGAGTTGGCCTACTACGGCCGGGACTTCTTCGCCGCCGCCGACTCCGCGCCCCTGCGCATGCGCGCCGCCGCCCACGCCCTGGACGAGGCCGAACTCTCGGCCCCCCTGACCCCGGCCGAGGGCCGCCGCGTGCTGATCACCGAAATCGCCGGCCAGCCCCCGGCCCCGGGCCTGCCGGGGGACTTCTCCAGCGTCGACACCCTTGGCCGCTGGAGCGTACGCCTGGACCCGAAGCACTCACGCGACATCGACCTGTCGGTGGGGCTGGGGCTGGGGCTGGGGCGTCCGAAAACGAACTAGTGGTCGAAGAAAAACGTGAGCTCTCCGACTTGTAGGTCATCCCCCCTCCCCGGAGTGTTGCACTTCGTCTGAGAATTCGGGGGACCCAGGGCTTTTCGCTGCTATGGGCGAAGCCCTATTTTACCGCAGAGGTCGCGGAGGAGGCGCGGAGGACGCGGAGGCCCGCGCCCTTCTCTGCGCGCTCTGCGTCTTCTCCGCGATCTCCGCGGTTATCTTCATCGGGCGGCGCCGAAACAAAAGCGCCTGGGTCCCCGCGTTCGCGGGGATGAGCGGGGTTTGGGGCTGTCCTGCGGGCTCGCGGCTAGAGTGAATAGAACCGGCGCCCCTAATGCCCGCTCCAGACCGCCTGGATGACGCGGTCCTTGCCGCAGCCGGTGCGATAGTTGCCGTAATTGGCCGGGTTCTTCTTGGCGTATTCCTGGTGGTAGTCCTCGGCCGGATAGAAGGGGCCGCGGGCCAGGATCTGGGTGACGATGGGCCGCCGCAGGAACGGCTGGGCCGAGGCGATGGCGGCCTTGGCCGCGGCGCGTTCGGCCTCGTTGGCCACGAAGATCGCCGGGCGATAGGACGGGCCCCGGTCGCAGAAGGCCCCACCGCCGTCCGTGGGATCAGTGATCCGCAGATATTTCGCCACCAGCTGGGCGTAGCTGATCTTGGCCGGATCGTAGGTCACCTTGATCGACTCATAGTGGCCGGTCGTCTCGGTGGTGACGTCCTGGTAGGTGGGATTGACCGTGTGGCCGCCAGCATAGCCGGCCTCGGTGGCAACCACGCCCGGGATCGGGTCGGCGTCATGCTGCATGGACCAGAAGCAGCCGCCGGCGAAGACGGCGGTGGCCAGGCCGCCCGCGCCGAAGGCGGGCACGGCGATCAGCAGCAGGAGCCCTGCGGCGATCGCGGAGAGGGGGGCGAGTTTCTTCATCCCTATAAGGTGGTCCAGGGTCGCGGCCGGATCAAGGCGCCGCGCGCGGCCCGTGGCTCAATCCAGCGTCGTCTTGTAGCGCATCACCGCCAGGGTGGAGACCGCCAGCACGATCAGGCCGAGGGCCCCGAGGCTCCCCCACATTTCGCTAAAGCCGTGCCCCTTCAGCAGGGCGCCGCGCACGATCCTGAGGAAATGGGTGACCGGCATGGCCGAGCCGATCACCTGGGCCCAGGTCGGCATGCCGCTGAAGGGGAACATGAACCCAGACAGGAGGATCGAGGGCATGATGTAGAAGAACGACAGCTGCATCGCCTGGCGCTGGTTGGAGGCCACCGTCGAGATCAGGAAGCCCAGAGCCAGGCTGCCGATGATGAACAGGAAGACCCCTGCCCCCAGCGCCGCCCAGCCCCCCTGCATCGGGATGTCGAACAGGCCCCGCGACAGGGTCAGGATCACCAGGGTCTGCACGATCCCCACCACCACATAGGGGGCGAGCTTGCCGATCATCACCTCGAAGGGCTGCACCGGAGTGGCCAGCAGCGCCTCCATGGTGCCGCGCTCCACCTCGCGGGTGACGCCCAGCGCCGTCATCATCACCAGGGTCATGGACAGGACCACGCCCAGGAGCCCCGGCACGATGTTGTAGGCCGTCAGGCCCTCGGGATTGTAACGCCGGTGCAGGATCACCTGGAACGGCGCCGCGCCGCCGGCCGGATTCGCCGCCGCGCCGACAAGGTCGTGGCTGAGGGCGAAGCTCGGCAGCTGAGTAAGGGCGGCGGCCGCGCCGCTGGTGGCCGAGGGATCGGAGGCGTCGGCCTCCACCAGGACCTGGGCGTCATCGTGGCGCAGGACGCGGCGGGTGAAGTCGGAGGGAATGGTGACGGTGAACTGCGCCTTGCCGATCGCCATCAGCCGGTCGAGCTCGGCCGGGCTGTGCGCCTCGGCCGTGATGTCGAAGTAGCGGGAGTTGGTCATCGCCTCCAGCACCGAGCGGGAGAAGGCGCTGTCGTCCTGGACCAGGACGGCGGTCGGCAGGTGCTTGGGGTCGGAATTGATGGCGTAGCCGAACAGCAGGAGCTGCACGATCGGGAACACCAGCATCATGGCGAAGGTGATGCGATCGCGCCGCATCTGGGTGAATTCCTTGGCGAGCACCGCCGCGGTCCGGGTCCAGGACAGGCCCTTCATTGGAAGTTGTCCTCGGCGCCGCCCATCAGCCGGATGAACACGTCCTCCAGCGTCGGTTCGACCTCGCTCCAGCGGAACGGCTCGCGGCGGAAGGGCGCGATGGCGGCTTCGAGCGGCGCGCGGTCGGGGCCCGAGACCCGCACCGCCTGGCCGAAGGGGGTGGCGGTCATGACTCCGGGCTTGCCGTTTAGGGACTCCGCCAGTTGATCGGCGCCGTCGCCCTCGCCCAGGAAGCTGATCAGGCCCGACTGGCTGACCACGTCGCGCCAGTCGCCGCGGGCGATCAGCCTGCCGTAGACGATATAGGCGATGTCGTGACAGCGCTCGGCCTCGTCCATGTAGTGGGTGGAGACCAGGACGGTCAGGCCGCGGCCGGCCAGGGTGTGGATGTGGTCCCAGAAGTCGCGGCGCGCCTTGGGATCGACGCCGGCGGTGGGCTCGTCGAGCAGCAGCAGTTTCGGTTCGTGCAGGGTGCAGGCGGCCAGGGCCAGCCGCTGCTTCCAGCCGCCGGACAGGGCCCCCGCCAGCTGGTCCTTGCGGTTGGTGAGGCCGAGGTCCTCCAGCGCCTGGGCGACCCGCTCGCGGCGCCGGTCAAGCCCATAGACGCGGGCGATGAAGTCCAGGTTCTCCTGGATGGTCAGGTCCTCGTACATGGAGAACTTCTGGGTCATGTAGCCGGTCTGGCGCTTGATGGCCTCGCCGTGGCTGCGGAAATCCAGGCCGAGCACGGTCCCTTCGCCGGAGTCCGGCGTCAGCAGGCCGCAGAGCATGCGCAGGGTGGTGGTCTTGCCCGAGCCGTTGGGGCCGAGGAAGCCGGTGATGCGCCCCTCTTCCACCTGGATCGCGACGTCCTGCACCACGTGCTTGCCGCCGAAGCTCTTGTTCAGGCCGCGGACGTCGATGGCGTTGCTCACCGCCGCGCCCCCGCGGTCGCCGCGATCGGCTGCACCTCCACCGGCAGGCCGGGCGCCAGGCCCCGGGCGTCCGGCGGAACCGCCTCCACCAGGAACACCAGCTTGTCGCGGCTGTTGCGGCTGTAGATCACCGGCGGGGTGAATTCCGAGCGGGGGCTGACATAGCTGACCTTCGCCGACAGGCCCTTGCGGCAGCCGTCGCAGCTGAACTGGACCGTCGCCCCCGGCCGATAGGCCTGCACCTGGGTCTCGGGCACGAAGAAGCGCAGCTTCACCTGGTCGTCGGGCAGGAGGCTCACCACCGGCTGGTTCGGCCCCGCCCATTCGCCGGACTGATAGAGCACGTCCTCGATGCGGCCGGCGGACGGGGCTCGCTGGGCCAGCTGTCCGAGGCGCACGCCCGCTTCGCCCAGACCGGCGGCGGCCTGGTCGGCGGCCCCGCGGGCGGCCTGGGCCTGCAGCATTGCGGCGGCGGCGGCCTTGTCGGCGGCCTCGCGCTGGGCTGTGGCGTTGGCGGCCGCGGTCCGGGCCTGGTCCACCTGCTGGGCCGCCACGGCCAGCGGGCTCGTGCGTTCGAGGCCGGCGAAGCGCTCCAGGTCCTTCCTGGCGTTCGCCTCCGTAGCTCGGGCGGCCTGCGCCGCGGCCTGGGCCTGGCCGGCCTGGGCCTCGGCCTGCGAGATCTGGGCGCGGGTCTGGCCCAGCCGCGCCCGGGCCTGGGCCTCCTGGGCCGACAGGGTCGCGGGATCCATGGCGAACAGCGGCGCGCCGGCCGCCACCCGCTGGCCCTTGACCACGAACACCTGGCCCACGGTCCCGGCGACGGGCGCGGACAGATAGAGGTCGTCGCCCTCCACGTAGCCTGTCAGGACATCCGCGTCCTCCGTCCGGGGGGCCCACACGCGCCAGACCAGCACGCCCGCCGCCAGGACGGCGAAAATCACGGCGATCGCCCTCAGCCGGCGGTTCATGGCGTCTTCTCCTCGAATTCCCTGCCGTCCCATCCGCCGCCGAGCGCCCGATAGAGCGACACCACGTCCTGGGCGCGCGCCAGCTCGGCCTGGGCGAGCTGATCTTCGCCGCCCGTCACCGCCTGCTGGGCGGTGAGGACTCCGACGAAATTGGTCAGGCCGGCGCGCTGCTGGTCCCGCGCCAGGGCCTCGGCGCCGCGCGCCTGATCCAGCGATGCCTGCAGCGAGCCCCGGGCTGCCTCGTCAGCTTGGCAGCGCGCCAGGGCGTCCTCGACGTCCCGCAGGCCCACAAGCACCGTCTTGCGATAGGCGAGCAGCGCCTCGGTCTGGGCCGCATCGGCCCTGGCCAGGGCCGCCTTCAGCCGGCCGCCCTCGAAGATCGGCCAGAGCACGCCCGCGCTCAGGGTGTAGCTGCGACTGCTCCAGTCGAGCAGGCTGGAAAGGGCCGTCGAGACGAAGTCCGGCTGGGCGCTCAGGGTCAGCTGCGGATAGAGGTCGGCGGCGGCGACGCCCACGTCCGCCGCGGCGGCGGCGACTTCGCGCTCGGCCCTGCGGATGTCGGGACGGCGGCGCAGGAGGCTGGACGGCAGGCCGGCGGCCGGCATGGGCGGGGCGGCCGGCAGGGCCTGGACGCGGGCCAGCCGTTCGGCCAGGGCGTCCGGGGCTTCGCCGGCGAGCACGCCGAGGGCGTGGATCTCGGCCCTGGCCTGGGCTTCCAGGGGATAGGTCCGCGCCTCGGCGGCGTTCACCAGGGCCTGTTGCTGTTCCACGTCCAGGCCGGTGACGAGGCCCGCGCCGGCGCGGGCGCGGACGATCGACAGCACCTCCCTCTGGCGGGACAGTTCGTCCCAGGCGATGGCCTCGCGCTGCTGCAGCGCGCGAAGGGCCAGGTAATGCGAGGCGGTCTCGGCCGCGAGGGACACCTGCAGATCACGGCGGCTCCACTGCGCCGCCTGCGTCCGGGCGCGGGCGCCCTGAGCGGCGCTGCGGATCCCGCCGAACAGGTCGACCTGCCAGGAGGCGTCGACGCCCAGGTGGTAGCTGTTGAACTCGCTGCCCGGCAGGCCGAAGGGCGAGGGCCGGCCTCCCGTGCTCTGGCCGGGCGGGACGGGGATGGCGTGCTCGCTGATCCGCGTGCGGCTGGCGCCGGCGTCGGCCTGGAGCTGCGGCAGGCCCCGGGCGCCGGTCATGATCGCTTGCTGGCGCGCCTGTTCGATCCGCGCGGCGGTCTGCCTGAGGTCGAGGTTGTCGGCGAGGGTGCGCGCGACCAGGTCGTCCAGGACCTGGTCATTGAAGCCCTTCCACCAGTCCGCGAGGTCGGGTTCGGGCGCGGCGGCGGGGGCCGGCGCCGGGGCCTCGGCGAAATGGTCGGGAACCGCCGCGTCGAGCGCCCGCGGCCCGGGCAGGGCGCAGCCGGAGACAAGGACGGCGAGGGCGGCGACCGCCAGGGTGAGCTTTCGCCGGATCATGCGGGCCGCGGCTCCGCAAGCATGCCGTGCAGGACGGTGCGGGCGTGCTGGGCGGCGAGGGCGGCAAGGTCCAGGGGGGCGGCGCCGACCGGTTCGAACACCGTGCGCCAGAACATCCCCGCCACCATCGGCCCCATGAGCGACAGGGCGTGCAGGCGCGGATCGCCGGGGCGGACCTCGCCTCGCGCCTGCGCTCGGGCGATCAGGTCGGTCACCAGCCCGATCGCCTGGGAGACCACGGTGTCGTGCCAGACCCGCGCGAGGTCCGGGAAGTTGTGGGATTCGCCGATCACCATCTTCGCCACGTCCGGCGCACGGCTGACGGTGGCGATCTGAGCCACCCGAGCCAGGAGCAGCGGCGCGAGGTCCTGGAACCGGCCCGGAAAGGCCTGGGCCATCGCCCGGGCGGCGTCGATGTTGGGGGTGACCGCCTCGCGGACCACGGCCCGGAACAGGTCATCCTTGGTGGCGAAATACAGGTAGAGCGCGCCCTTGGAGACCCCCGCCCGGGCGGCGATCTCGTCCAGCCTCGCCGCCGCGAAGCCCTTTTCCGCGAACACGTCCAGAGCCGCCGCGACGATCTCCGTCGGCCGGGCGGTCTTGCGTCTGCGCCACTTGGGTTCAGCGGTCGTCATCCCAGTCCACGATTTACTGACTGACTGGTCAGTTAGTTATCATGGGGTGGAAAGGATTGGCAAGGGGACTCGACGCCCTGCCCCCAAACCCCGTTCATCCCTGCGAAAGCGGGGACCCAGGCGTTTTTTCGGAACCACCAACACGTGCTGGAATTCGTCTGTACGACCGGGTGCGCTGGCCATCCATTCCAACCACCACCCTGATCTAAGGCATTGAAAAGCCTGGGTCCCCGCTTTCGCGGGGATGAGCGGCGGAGAGGGGGGATGGCTCGCCGCTGGGTCCTTCTCCGCTGCCCAACCCCTACTGCGGGGTGGTGCCGCTGACGGCCACGCTCTGGCCGGAGCGCGCCTCCACCTCGCGGAAGAAGCGCCAGACCTCCTGGTCGTGGGCGTCCCACTCCGCGATTGTCCTGCAGACGCGGTTGATGACCCGCATGCCGGCCCGATCTTCCTCGCGGCAGACGACCTTGTTCGGATCAACGTCGGTGCGGCGCGGGGCCGCGGCCTGCGCTTCGCCGTGAGGCGGCGGAGGGGGCTGGGCCCCGCCGGTGTCGGCGCCGGCCAGAACCAAGGCGAACATCACTGCGATCATGTGAGCATGTCCCATGACCGGCTCGCGCGCGATCCGCGCGGACCGTCCACGGCATTCTAGGCCTTGAACGGGGTCACAGAAAGTCCCCGTCGTCCGGCGACGCCCGGCTGCCGTATCTCAGCTCCTGCTTGCGGCTCGCGAGACGTTCGGTCACCCTTCGAAGCCACCGGGGGGAGCGAAACATGAAAGCCGGATTCGTCGTGCTCCTGATCTTCGCGACCGCCTGGGCGGTCGGCGGAATGTACGCCGCAGGCGCGCAGCCAGCCTTCATGGCGATACCTGTCGGCGTCTCCGCGGGGCTGCTGGTGGCCGCCAGGAGATCATTCGAAGGCCAGATCTCCACCCCTGAGACCGCCAGGAGAATCCGTCGGCTGGTCGCGGTCTGGAGCGCCGTCGAGGTCGTGCTGATCCTCGTGGCGGTCAACCTGCTGGCGCGCGCCGGCAAACCGATGCTGATCGGACCCACCGTCTGCATCATCGTGGGCCTGCATTTCATCCCCCTGGCGCGCGGCCTGCCGCAGGGGGTCTATTACGCGACGGCGGGCGCGATGATCGCAGCCGGCGCGATTGGCGCGGCGCTTCCGGCGCCCTCGGGATCGATCTTCATGATGTTCGTCGCGGCCTTGATCCTCTGGGCGACGGCCCTGACGATCATGGGCAAGGCGGCGCGCCACGCGTCAGAGGCGCGAAGCCAGAGCGGGTGAAGGCGGGCCTGGTAAGTCCACTTCCAGGTGCGGCGCCACCCACCTCTGCTTGACAAGTCCCGGGACGGCGCCGGAAACGGCGATGACCGAATAGCGCGGAACCCGCGAGGGCGACCGCTCGGACCCACGTATTAAGAGACGACAGTCTTTGGAGCCCGCGATGGCGATGTCCCTGCACAGTTTCTGCACCTGGCTCAGCGAGACGCCGATCAGTCTGACCATCCAGAACACCAGCTGGATCATCCCGACCGTACAGTCGATCCACATCATGTGCGTCGCCCTCGTCTTCTCTTCCGCCCTGCTGGTGGACCTGCGGCTCCTGGGCGTCATGGGCCGGCAGGTCCCTGTCGCCGACTACGGCGCGCGCTTCCTGAAGTGGATATGGCCCACGCTGCTGGTGCTCCTGGCCACCGGAACGATCCTGATCACCGCCGAACCGGCGCGGTCGCTGGAGAACCCATCGTTCCAGATCAAGATGGTGCTGCTGATCCTGGCCATGATCGCGACGGCGGTCCTGCAACGCCGGCTCGCGGGCGATCCGGACTATTGGCACTCCACCGGCGGCCGCAAGGCGACCGCCCGGCTGATCGCCCTGGCGTCCATGGTCCTGTGGATCGGCATCATCTTCGCCGGCCGCTGGATCGCCTACACCAACACCGGGGCCGACTGACCCGCCAAGTCGCGGCGCGGCCCGCCGGCCGCGCGGCGCTCACGTCCATTGCAATTCGGGGCGACCGACATGGTCTTTGATCCGTTCTTCCAGCAGCTGTACGACACGCCCGTCGCCACCGCGATCCGGGAGGGCAGCGTGCTGTTCCCATGGATCGAGAGCGTCCATGTGCTGTCCATCGTCACGGTGGTGGGCGCCATGGTCGTCATCGACCTGCGGCTGCTGGGCCTGGCCTGGACCAAGCGCCCCATCAGCAAGCTCACCCACGAGGTGCTGCCGCTCACCTGGCTGGCCTTCGTCCTGGCCGCGATCACCGGCCTTCTGCTGTTCTCGTCCAACGCGGTCAAATACACCCACAACATCTTCTTCCTGTCGAAGATGTGCCTCTTGGTCATCGCCTTCGTGAACATGGTGGTGTTCCACTTCATCACCGGCCGCGACATCCACCTGTGGGACGAGGCGCCCAGGGCTCCGGCCAAGGTGCGGGTCGCCGGCGGTATTTCCCTGGCGGTGTGGATCGCGGTGGTGGTCTGCGCGCGCTGGATCGGCTTCACGATCGGGGCCTTCTAGAGCGGTCGCGCGAAGGGACCCGCCGCCATGAGCTCAAAGTCCCCGCGCAAGGGCGGCCTGGGCGGATGGCTTCTTGGCGCCGTGTTGGTCCTGCTTCTCGTCGGCTACGCGGCGTGGCGCATCCACGTCCAGCAGCTGCAGACCGAGCTGCTTGTCACGCCCCCGGACCAGATCGTCCGCAACGCGGATCTGACCGCCTACGCCGAAACACTCGCCAAGCCCGCCTACGCCGACAATTGCGCCGCCTGCCACGGCGAGGACATGACGGGCGACCAGCAAAGGGGCGCCCCCAGCCTGAAGGACAATATCTGGCTCTATGAGGCCGGCGGCGTCGCGGACATCGAGCGGACCATCCTCTACGGGATCCGGTCCGGACACGGAAAATCGCGCAACATCACCGATATGCCGGCCGAGGGCCGCACGTTGCAGCTGACGCCGGCGGACGTGAAGGACGTCACGATCTTCGTCCTGTCGCTCACACGCCAAGGCGCGGACTTCGAGGCGATCAAGCGGGGATCGGCGATCTTCCAGGGCAAGGGCGTCTGCTATGACTGCCACTCCGCCGACGCCCGCGGCAATCCGGACTACGGTGCGCCGGACTTCACCGACAATGAGTGGCTCTACGGCGGCGACGTCGACACGGTCTATCGCTCCATCTACAGCGGCCGGCATGGGATCTGTCCCGCGTGGACGGACAAGCTGAAGCCCGCGGTGATCCGCGCCCTGGCCGTTTACATCCATCAGGTTTCCCACCCCGCCCCGGCAGGCTCCGCCTCAGGAGGCCAAGTTGGCTGACGACACCCACGACCCAATCGACGACTGGCTGGCGAGGCGCTGGAGCGTGCTGCACGTCGGCCCGCGCCGATCGCTGCTGCTGTACGCGCTCGGGGCGCTGATCGGCCTGGGTCTGGCCGGGTTCGCCCTGTTCACCGCCAAGGGCACGGCGGTGAAGACCTTCCCCCCCGAGGACGTGGCCCTGGTCAACGGCCGTCACATCCTGCGCAGCGACTTCATGACCCAGGCCCAGGTCGAGGCCGGCGTCTCGTACGCCCAGACGACCGAGGCCCAGCGGGCCAAGGTGCTGAAGGAAATGATCGACGAGGAACTCCTGGTCCAACGCGGCCTGGAGGTCGACCTCGCGGCGTCCGATCCCGACGTGCGCGTCGCCCTGGTGGGCGGGGTGAACCTGCAGGTGGACGCCGACGTGCTGGCCGAGCTGCCGACGGACGCCCAGCTGCGCGCCTATTACGACAAACACCTCGACAAGTACTCCAGCGACGGGGTGATGCGGGTGCGCGACCTCGTCATGCCGATCGGAACAGGCAAGGCCGAGGACGCCGTCGCCCGCGCGCAGGTCGCGTCCGACGCGCTCAACAAGGGCGCGCCGATCGACGGGGTCATGGCCCAGTACGCCCTGAAGGACTCCGGCGGGATCGACCAGGGCGACAATTTCGATTTCGCGGTGAAGGCCAAGCTCGGCGACGACGTCTACGCCGCCCTGGCCAAGGTCGCCGAGGGCCAGGCGACCGGGCCGGTCAAGCGCCCCGACGGCATCCACATCGTCCTGCTCACCAAACGGATCGCCTCGGTGAAGCTCGACTACGCCCAGGCCCAGGACAACGTCTGGCAGGACTACAAGCGCGAGCGGCGCGACGACGCCGAGCGGGCCAACCTGAAGTACCTGACCAGCCGCGCCGAGATCGCACTCGCCCCGGACTTCCGCAAATGACCCTGTTGGGCCGCCTGCTGCTGGTCCTGCTGGCGTGGCTCCTGGCCGGGACCGGGGCGGCGCAGGCCCATACCAAGAGCGAGACCCACTCGGTGTGGCGGGTGGCGGGCTCCACCGTTCACGTCACCTTCAGCGTCCCGGACATCGAGGCCAAGCGGCTGGTGACGGCGAGCGACCCCCAGCCGTCCGATGCGCGGCTGGGCGGCTATCTGACCGGCCGGCTGTCGGTCCTGGCCGCAGACGGCAAGCCCTGTCCCCGCCTCGGCCCCGCTCGGCCGACCTCCGCCTCGCCGGGGTTCCGCCGTTATGAGCTGACCTTCCAGTGCGCCGCCGCCATGGGCATGAAGCTCCACTCGGACGCCTTCTTCGACCTCGTGCCCTCGCACGTGACCTTCGCCCAGGTCGTCACCGAGAAGGGGGACTTCGTCGAGCAGCTGTTCACCAAGGACCAGCGCACCCTGGATTCCACCGCCGAGGGCGGCGGCAAGCTGCAGAACGCCAGCTTCTTCCAGTACGTCGGCATGGGGATGATGCACATCTTCACCGGCATCGATCACATGTCGTTCATCCTGGGCTTCATCATCCTGGCCCGGCGGCTGCGCGACCTGTTGTTCGTGGTCACCGGCTTCACCATCGGCCACAGCATCACCCTGGCGCTGGCGGTCACGGGCCTGGTGCGGCCCCACGCCGAATACATCGACGCCCTGATCGGCCTAACCATCGCCCTGGTCGGCGCCGAGAACATCTCGGTGCAGAGCGGTCGGCCCGCCATCGTCGGCCTCAGCATCATCGGGCTTCTGGGCCTGATGGCGATCGGACGGCTCCTGGGATTCGGCGGCCTGCCGTCGCTCTTGCTGCTGGGCGCGGCCCTGTTCACTTCCAACTACCTGATGGTGTCGGGCCACCTGCGCGACGCGGCGCGGGTGCGGCTGGTGGTGACCCTGATGTTCGGCCTGATCCACGGCTTCGGCTTCGCGGCCAATCTCCTGGACGAGCGATTGCCCAAGGGCCGGCTCGCCGAACTGATCGTCGGCTTCAACATCGGCGTGGAGATCGGCCAGCTGACCGTGGTGCTGGTGGTGGTGGGCCTCGTGGCCCTGCTCGCCAAGGCCCGGCTCGCCCTGCCCCGGCCGCTGGTGATCGATTTCGTCTCGGCCGGCCTGGTGGCCTTCGGCCTCTTCCTGTTCGTCACCCGCGGCTACGCGACGGTGTAGCGCCTGCGCCCTCAGCGCCGCGCACGCGACGCAGCAAGAATGTCTGACCGCAGAGGACGCAGAGGTTTCGCCGAGGACGCAGAGCGCTCTGCGTTCTCCGCGCCTTCTCCGCGATCTCTGCGGTTAAACTCTTGGGGCTTCGCCCGAGGGGTTCGGGGCGTCGGCCTAGGCGATGATGTCGGGGGTCAGCTGGTCTTCCAGCTGGGAGATCTGGTCGCGCAGGCCCAGCTTCTTCTTCTTCAGCCGGGCGATCTGGATCTGGTCCGGGCCCGCCAGAGCCTCGAGCGCGCCCACGGCGGCGTCGAGGTCGTGGTGCTCCAGCTTGAGCAAGGCGATCTGGGCCCGCAATGCCTCGGCATCGAGCTTCGGCTCATCGCTCATGGCGCGAACCTCCTGGACGGGCGTACCGCGGCGCTCGCCGCGACGGCGGGCCTCGTCAGCCCTGCCGCGCCTTGAAGCGGGGGTCGGTCTTGTTGATCACATAGACTCGACCCTTGCGCCGCACGAGCTTGCAGTCGCGGTGGCGAGTCTTCAAGGATTTCAAGGAACTGCGAACTTTCATGGCGGCGTCTTTCGGGGCGCCGGAATAAAGGCCGGCCCAGGTGTTTACAGAGCGCGCGCATATACGGCGACCCCTGGCCAAAGTCAATTCAGCCAAGGTGGTCAGCGCCGGATGAAGCCGGTCAGGCGCAGCACCAGATAGACGAGCGCGGCCGAGAGGCCGGCGAGACCTGTCGCCCATAAACTGCCCATCCGATCGCCCGTCCAGGGCAGGCCGCCGGTGTTCATGCCGAATATGCCGGTGACCAGGGTCGCGGGCATCAGCAGCGCGGTCAGGACCGACAGGAAATAGAGGTTCCGGTTGGTCTGCTGGGTCGCCTGCAGGTCCAGCTCGTCTCGCAGCAGCCGCAGCTGGCTCTGGATGGCCAGCAGCTCCGCGTCCAGATTCGAGAGCCTCGCGGCGAACCGGGACCCTGCCTCCTGGCTGAAGGCCGGCGCCTCGCCCTCGTCCTCCAGGCGGCTCAGCATGGTGCGCGCGCCGCCGTAGAGCCGGTGCATGCGCACCATCAGGGAACGTATGTTGATGAAGGTGCGGGCGTCCGGCGAGGGGCGATCCTTTAAGAGTTCGTCCTCGATTTCCTGCACGGCCCCCTCCAGCTCGTTGGAGATGCCGCGGAACACCTCCGTGAGGCAGGCGAAGATCAGGTCGAGCGCCGCGGCGGCGTCCGCGACCCGCGCCCCCGTCTCGATCCGCCGCTTCAGGAGCTCGGCCGACCGCAACGGGTGATGCCGGCCGGAAATGATCATCCCGGGCGCGAGCGCGACGCGGAACACCCCCACGCGGGGTTCGCTCTTGTGCAGTTCATATTCGATGTCGTGCAGCACGAGACCGATGGCCTCCTCGTCGAGGATGAACCGCTGGGCGGCGTCCACCGACAGCAGCACGTCCAGGACCTTCGGCGGCAGGGGCCGCACCGCGCCCAGCCAGCGCTGGGACCGCTGGTCCGCCAGATTGAAGTGCAGCCACCTCAGACCCAGCGGCCGTTCGTCCGGCTTTGAGAGGTCGGCGTCGCTCACCGCCCGCGCCAGACCGTCCATGAAGTCGAACCCCCAGACGAGCCCCTGCCGGGTCGCGGCCTCGCGTATGTCCTCATAGGTCATCGAGGCGTCATAAATGCCGATTGCGACGGGAGCGTCACACCCGGCGCGGGTCCTTGCCGACGCAGGTTCAATGTCGGGAGCCGCCGCGCTAGGATGTCGCCATGAAACGACGCGATCTCCTGGCGGGCGGCGTGGCCCTGCTGGCCGTGGGCGGCGCCCGCGCTCAGACTGACGCCCTCAGCCAGAGCCAGTTCGACGACTGGCTGGCCGGCCTGCGCCCCAAGGCCCTGGCGGCGGGCGTGCCCGCCGAGGTCTGGGAGTCCGGGCTGCAGGGCCTGAGCCCCGACCCCGTCGTCATCGCGCGCCGCGCGGCGGCGGCGGAAACCAACCAGACACTGTCGGACTATGTGCAGCGTCTGTTGAACGGGCGAGGCCGCAAGGCCCAGGCCAAGTTCGCCGCCATGCCCCAGCTGGCCGACATCGAACGCAAGTACGGCGTGCCGGGCGGCGCCCTGGTGGCGTTCTGGGGCATGGAGTCCGATTACGGCGCCAACATCGGCGACCGCGACGTTCTGCGCGCCACGGCCACCCACGGGGCGGCGGGGTCCGGGACCGTCGACTGGTCGGCGGAGTTCATCGCCTCCCTGCGCATCTTGCAGAGCAACGTCGTCCCGCGCGCGAGCCTGATCGGCTCCTATGCCGGCGCCATCGGCCAGACCCAGCTTATGCCGACGAACTATCTGAAATACGGCGTGGACTTCGACGGCGACGGCAGGATCGACGTCTGGTCCCAGCCGCTCGACGCCCTGGCCAGCGCCGCCGTGCATCTGACCCAGGCGTCCGGCTGGCGGCGCGGCGAGAGCTGGCTGGAGGAGGTCTTCCTGCCGGTCGGCTTCGACCTCTCCGGCATCGAGGCCGAGGTCACCGCCATGGCGCCCGCGGACTGGGCCAGGATGGGCGTGCGCCGCGTGGGCAAGGCGGCATGGAGCGCGGCCGACCAGGTCGAGACCGCCCAGCTGCTGCTGCCCGCGGGGGTCGAGGGCCCCGCCTTCCTGGCCTTCCCCAACTATCGCGCCTTCGAGGGCTATAACCCCAGCCTGCCCTACGCGATCGGCGTCTGCCTGCTGGCCAAGTTCGCCCAGGGCGAAGCGCCCGTATCGCGGCCGTGGCCGGCCGAGGCGGCCCTGCCGCGCGAGACGCGCATGGCGGCCCAGGCCGGGCTCGCCCGGCTGGGCTTCTATGACGACAAGATCGACGGCGACATGGGCAAGAAGTCCCGCAAGGCCCTGCGCGACTGGCAGCTGTCCACCCATCGCCCGCGCGACGGCCACCTGACGGCGGAAGAGGCCGCCGCCCTTTCGGCGTGACCGCGCGGGCGCGCTCACCCGAAGTTAAGCATTAACGACGAAGCTCCGCCGGACCTTTCCCGGGGCGGTTCATGTTCCAGATCATCGGCATCGTCGTGCTGTTCGTCACCGTGTTCGGCAGCTTCCTGATATCGGGAGGCAAGATGGCGGTGATCCTGGAGGCCGCCCCGCACGAGTTGATGGCGATCCTGGGCGCGGGCGTCGCGGCCTTCCTGATTTCCAACTCCATGACCACGATCAAGGCCACGGCCGGCACGTTCGGGACGGTGTTCTCGGGGCCGAAGTGGAAGGCCAGCGACTACCGGGACCTGCTCTCGCTGCTGTTCCTCCTGACCAAGACCATGAAGTCCAAGGGCGTCATCGCCCTGGAAAGCCACATCGAAAAACCCGGCGACAGCACGATCTTCGCCAAGTATCCGCGCCTGACCAAGGACCACTTCGCCATCGACTTCATCTGCGACACCCTGCGGATGATGACCATGAACCTGGAGGATCCCCACCAGGTCGAAGACGCCATGGAAAAGCAGCTCGAAAAGCACCACCACGAAAAGCTGATGCCCTCGCACGCCCTCCAGAGCCTCGCGGACGCGCTGCCGGCCCTGGGGATCGTCGCCGCCGTGCTCGGGGTCATCAAGACCATGGGGTCGATCACCGAGCCGCCCGAGGTCCTGGGCGGCATGATCGGCGGCGCCCTCGTCGGCACCTTCCTCGGGGTGTTTCTGGCCTACGGTCTGGTCGGCCCCATGGCGACGCGCATGAAAGAGACGGTCGACGAGGAGTCGTCCTTCTACCGAATCATCCAGTCCGTGCTCGTCGCGCACCTGCACGGCAACGCCGCCCAGATTTCCGTCGAGATCGGCCGCGGCGACGTGCCCAGCCCCGCCCAGCCCAGCTTCCTGGAAATGGAAGAGACGCTGAGCGCCATGCCTAACGAGCACTAGGCTCCCGTTTCCGAACCGGGTGCGACATCTGGCGCCACCCGTTTGAGTAGTAATGGAGGCGGGGCGATGCGGCGACGCTTGCCGGACGCCCGCGAAACGAGCTATTCGAAGCGGGAGCATCTGAAATTCATGACGCTCCAACCTGCTAAAGGGACCTTCTCAATGACCTCCAACCTCATCCGTAACGTTCTCGTCGCCGGCGCTTGCGTCGCGGCTCTCGGCATCGTGGGCTGCAGCAAGAAGGCCGCTGACGCCGCCTCTTCGGCCGAAAGCTCCGCCGCCGCCGCTTCCGACGCCGCCGCCGCCGCTTCCAGCGCCGCCGCCGACGCCAGCGCCGCCGCCTCCAGCGCGATGGCCGCCTCCGGCGCCGCCGCCGCCGCCGAGTCTTCGGCTCCGGCCTCCAAGTAAGCTCGTTTCGAGCCTGATTACGGGAAGGGCCGCCTCAGGGCGGCCCTTTTTGTTTGGCGCATGGTCGAGTCCGCGATCATCGACTGGGACGAGCACGGCGCGCCGCGGTCCCGCAAGTTCGACGACATCTATTACTCGCGCGACGGCGGCCTGGCCGAGTCGGACGCGGTCTTCCTCAAGGGGTGCGATCTGCCCGCCGCATGGGCCGGGCGCGATCGGTTCGTGGTGGGCGAGCTGGGCTTCGGCACCGGCCTGAACATCCTGGCCCTGCTCGACCTCTGGCGCCGCACGAGGCCCCCGGCCGGCCGCCTCCACATCTTCTCCCTGGAAGCCTATCCCCCGACCCGGGACGCCGCGCGCCGCGCGCTGGCCGCGTTCCCTGAGGTGGCCGATCTCGCCGAGAGGTTGCTGCGGGCCTGGCCCGGCGCGCGCGGCGTGCATCGCCTCGACTTTCCTGACCTTGGCGCCGTCCTTGACCTGGCGGTGATGGAGGCGGCCGAGGCGCTCAGGGGCTGGGACGGCCTGGCCGACGCCTGGTTCCTCGACGGCTTCTCGCCCGCCAAAAACCCGCAGATGTGGCGCGCGGAGGTGCTGGAGCTCGTGGCCGAACGGTCCGCGCCGGACGCCCGCCTCGCCACCTTTACTGTCGCCGGCGCGGTGCGCCGCACGCTTCAGGCCCAGGGCTTCGCGATCGCCAAGCGGCCGGGCTTCGGCGCCAAGGGCGAGCGGCTGGAGGGGCGGCTGGACCGGCCAGCCACGGGGGCGCGGGCCCGCCGCGATCCTGGCCGGATCTGCATCATCGGCGCGGGCGTCGCCGGCGCCGCCCTGACGCGGGCGTTCCGCTCCATCGGCCAGGACCCTCTGCTGATCGACGCCGAGGGCGTCGGCGCGGGCGCGTCGGGCAATCCCGCGGCCCTGGTGACCCCGCGCCTGGACGCCGGCGGCGGGGCGGGCGCCCAACTGCACGCCCAGGCCTTCCGCCGCGCCCAGGACGTCTACGGGCGGGACGCTCCGCACTGCGTGATCGCCCGGGGGGCCGTGCAACTGGAGGCGACCGACCGCGACGCCTCCCGCTTCGACCGGGTGGCCCGGAGCGACCTGTTCGAGGTTGACGCATTCACCCGCCTGACACCCGTGGACGCCGGCAGCCGGCTCGGCGAGGCCACCTGCGTCGGCGGCCTGTGGCTGAAGGACGCCCTGGTGATCGAACCGGCCGCAGCCCTCGCGGCCCTCATCGGCGATTGTCCGGTCCGCATCGCGCAGGTCGGGCGGCTGGAAGCGGCGGCCAGCGGCTGGCGCATCCTGGCGCCGGACGGCGCGGTGATCTGCGAGGCGGACACCGTGTGCATCGCCGCTGGCTTCGACTCCGGATCGCTGGCCGCGGACCTAGCGCTCCAGGCCATCCGGGGCCAGGCGACCACCGCCCGCGCGGACTCAGCGCCCACGGCCGCATCCTGGGGCGGCTATCTCATACCGACGCGGGAGGGCCTGCTGTTCGGCGCCACCCACGATCGCGATGACAGCGTCCAGGGCGTCCGGGCCGAGGACGACGCCCGCAATCTGGAGATGCTGGGCCGCGCGCGGCCGGCCCTGGCCGCGGCGCTGTCGGGCGGGACGCTCGGCGCGAGGGCGGGCGTGCGCGCGGCGGCGCAGGATCACCATTCCATCGCCGGCGCCCTGGCCGGCGGGGAGGGACTCTATGGGCTGACCGGACTTGGCGGCCGCGGCTTCGTCCTCGCGCCCCTGCTGGCCGAGCACATCGCCGCCCTGGCGACCGGCGCGCCTTCGCCGCTGCCCCTTGCCCTCAGCAGGATCGTCCGGCCGGAACGGTTCAGCCTGGGTTCAGGCTCGCGATAGGGCAATGGACGACCCGGAGGAAACACCATGACCCACAAGCTCACCCTGCCGATCCTGGCCGTGGCCGGGCTGCTGGCGGCGCCGATGGGCGCCGGCGCGGCCTCGCCGGCGCCCAAGGCCTGCTTTTTCGCCCACGAGCTGTCGAGCTGGCGCGAAGCCGGGGACAAGACCGTCAACCTCAGGGTCGGCGTCAGCGACGTCTATCAGCTGAAGCTGCTGGCCCCCTGTCCCGACCTGCCGTTCGCCGAATCGATCGGCGTGGAGACCTCGAACGGGTCGAGCAACATCTGTTCAGGCCTGGATATCAGCCTGATCGTGCCCAGCAGCGTCACCCACACCGTTCCCCAGAGGTGCATGGCGACCTCCCTGCGCAGGCTGACGCCGGAAGAAGCCAAGGCCCTGCCCGCGCGCGAAAAGCCCTGATCGACGGCTGAAGAGATAAGTCGACCACGAACGGCTGCCTGACAGACGACACGGGCGTCGCGCGCACACGGCCGATTAACCCGCGGCATGGCTCAATGGCCCCGAAGTCTCCGAAAGGTCGGATGTGGGCGCCGGGCCACTGGAATTGAACCAAAGCGCGCCTGAGGAGCCGCCGGTCGGCGCCGCGCCGTCGCGCGCGCGCGTCGCGCTGTTCAAGCGCCTGGCCGACGTGGTCTGCCTGCCCACCAGCCGGGTCAACACCTTCGAGCGGAGCATGACCGCCGACCTCCTGGTCGACATGCTGCGCGAGGCGCCGATCGAGGACCGCCTGAGGGTCGCGCGCCGCCTGGCGTCCCTGACCGAGATCCCCGCGAGCCTCGTGCGCCTGCTGCTGCGCGACCAGATCGAAGTCTCCCAGGCCCTGCTGGAGAATTGCGCCTCCCTGTCCGACGCGGACCTTCTGGACTGCGCCCGCCATTCCACCGGCGATCACCGCCGGCTCATCGCCCTGCGCCGCGGCGTGGGCGAGGTGGTCACCGAAGCCCTGGTCGAGCCCATGGAGCCGCCGGTGGTGGAGGCCCTGCTGCGCAACGAGCTGGCGCGGCTGTCAAATGCCGGCGTGGAGACCATGGTCGCGGCCTCCCGCGACGAACCGCGCTTCGTCACCCAGCTGCTGCGCCGGGCCGAGCTGCGGCCGCATCATGCCTATGTTATGTTCTGGTGGGCCGACGCGGATGCGCGCAAAGCGATCCTGCAACGGTTCTCGGTGTCGCGCGACGTGCTGCAGGAAGCGGTGACCGATGTCTTCGCCCTGGCCGCCGAAGAGGGCTGGTCGGACGCCATCTCACGCAAGGCGCTGCAGTTCATCGAACGGCGCCAGCGCAATCGCCAGGCGCTGGACCGCAGCCGCTTCGCCAGCCTCGAGGAAGCGGTCGCCGCCACACAGCCGCGCCTGACCCGCGAGACGGCCGAGGAAATCTCCTACCTCTCCGGGCTGAAACCCATGACCGGGGCCAAGATCTTCACAGATTCCGGCGGCGAGCCCCTGGCGATCCTGTGCAAGGCCACGGGCCTGCCGCGCGCGGCGGTGACCGCGCTCTGGAAGAGCCTGCGTCGGCCCGACGTGGACGCCTCCGGTGCGCTGACGCCCGCGCTGGAGCGCGTGCTGATCACCTATGACATGATCTCGGTGGATCGCGCCCAGACCGTGCTGCGTTACTGGAACTGGGCCCTGTCCTCCGCCCTGACGCCCGCCCTGCTGCGGGCGATTCGTGAAGGCGACGAAGACGGGGTGGACGACTACTCGGCGCCCCAGAGGGCGGCCATGCTGGTGCTGCAGCGCGATCTGGCACGCTGAATCACTGCGCGTCTAGCGCCTGTGGATAAAGCTGCAAACACCGGGAAGCCTTCGGCTCTAGATCGCCCGAATGCTCATCTTTGCTGTGGCTGCTCAATCCAGTAGATTTTTTCTTCAAAGGATAGTTGTGCAGTTCCAGGAAGGTCTATATGAACTCCGCATATTCAACAGAGAATCGGCGTCATATCAGGGACGCCAGCGTGAGGGCGAGAGCAAAATGGACGATAAGTCAGAAGTAATTGAGATGACGGCGGACATCGTCGCCGCGTATGTGGGAGCCAATTCCGTCGCCGCCAGCGATCTTCCTTCCCTGATCCAGAGCGTGCACCGGGCTCTGACGGGCGTTGCAACGGGCGTGGACACGACCGAAGCCGCGCCGAAAGAACCCGCCGTGCCGGTGAAGAAGTCGATCACCTCGGATTTCCTCGTCTGCCTCGAAGACGGTCGCAAGTTCAAGTCGCTGAAGCGCCACTTGCGGACCAAGTACAACATGAGCCCCGAGGACTACCGGGCGAAGTGGGGCCTGGCGAAAGACTATCCTATGGTTGCGCCCAATTACGCCAAGGCGCGGTCGGAGCTCGCCAAGCAGATGGGCCTCGGCCAGGGCGGCCGGCAGGCCGCGCGCAAGCGCTAAAGCCTGACCCACACAGGGTTTGGACGTTTGACGCCCGCCGGTTCCGGCGGGCGTTTTTCGTTGGGGATAGCGGCTAATTGACTCAGAAATAGACTCGGGGCGCCGGATTTCGATTTTCCGCTTGCCATCGATTCGGTGGTTAAGTGATAGTGAATCGAAGCGATTCCAATAGGTTGTTAAGGAATCCGGAATGCTCACTCAAATCGGCGCGCAGGCCGCAGGCGCCCAGGCGCACGAGGAATTGTTCGCCTACTGGGCCTCTCGCCGTGAACGCGGACGACTGCCCTGTCGCGCGAGCATCCATCCGGCGCACTTCAAGCGCCTTCTGCCGACGATCAGTCTGATCGACGTGGGACCGGATTCCCACGCCTATCGCCTGAGGCTGGCGGGCACCGGGCTCTATGGCGTCTACGGCCGGGAAATCACCGGCAAGACCCTGGATGAGATCTACAACGCCGCCGCCGCGGACTACTGGCGCAAGGAGCTCGACCGGGTGGTGAGCGAGCGCCGACCCGCGGTCGGGATCCACAGCCTCGCCTGGCGCGGCGCACCCCATCTCTCCGTCCTCTGGATGAGACTGCCCCTCGCCTCGAACGGCTTCGAGGTCGACATGATCCTGGGCTACGACGCCGTCATCGGCCAGATGAGCGCCAGCGCCTCCAGCGGCATCCGCGCGGCCTGATCCACCCGCGTCGCTTCGCCCAAGCTTGCGCGGGCTGCGGAGGGCTGACAGGGTTTTCCCGGACCGGGGGGGACCGAGGTGGACGGAGCTGACGAGCACGTGCGGCCCTCTTCGGCCTTCAGGATACGTCTGGCGGCGACCATGTCCGCCGAGCGCGCCTTCCAGGCGATCGGGCGCGCCTGCGTCGGTCATCTGAAGGCCAACGAGCGGGCGGTCGTGCAGACCCGGGCGCCGGAGGCGGTCCACCAGATGCGGGTGGCCCTGCGGCGCTGGCGCACCGCGCTGTCGGTGTTCAAAGACCTGCTTGAGGACCGTGGCGAAGCGATCAGGTCGGAGCTCAAGTGGCTGGCCGGCGAGCTGAACGAGGCCCGCGACCTGGACGTATTCGCCAGTGACTCGCTGGCGACAGCCGCCCCGCCGGGCGACCATCCCGACGGGCTCGCCGCGCTGAACGAGGCCGCGTCGAGGGCCAGGCGCCGCGCCTACGACAGGGCAGCGGCGGCGATCCGCTCCGAGCGCTATCGCAAGCTCATGTGGGATGGCGCGCGCGCCATTGAGTCGCCAGGCTGGACCGTGGGCGGCGCGCCCTCCATGCCGCCCGCGCGGGACCTGGCGCGATCCGCCCTGAAGCGGCGCTCAAGAGCGGTCCGCCGAAGAGGCGTCCGCCTCCAAAAGCTGGGGCCCCACGCGCGCCATGTCCTGCGTATCGACGCCAAGAAGGCCCGCTATACGGCGGAGCTGTTCTCGACCCTGTTCGACCACCCCACGCGCAAGCGCCGCTTCGTCGGCGCCCTGAAGGCGCTGCAGGACTCGCTGGGAGAACTCAACGACATCAAAGTCGGTCGCGACCTGGTCCGACGGCTCGCGGACGACGCCGGCACGCCCGAGGCCCTGGCCGCCGCCAGGCAGATCGCCAATGCGCGCGCCGGCGGCGAAGCCAGGCGCCTGAAGGCCGCGGAGAAGGCCTACGACCGCTTCGCGGGGGCCGAACCCTTCTGGTGAGCGGCGGCCGCGGGCTTGGGCGCGGCAGCGGCGGGCGACTGGCCTGACCGCAACAGGTCGCGGATTTCCTCGAGCAGGACCTCAATCGGCGAGGGCGCGGCGGCCACGGCGGTCGCCTCCGCCTCGTGCTCCTGCGCGGCCGCGAGCCGGCGGACCGCGTTCAGCATCTTGACCAGCAGGAACACCGTGACGCCGATGATCAGGAACTGGATCACTGTGTTGATGAATGCGCCGTAGAGGATCGCCACCTCGGCCGCCTTTCCGGCGGCCGGCTTCAGCACGATCTTCAGCTGCGCGAAGTCCGCGCCGGCCATCATCAGGCCGATGAGCGGCATGATCACCTGGTCCACCAGGCTGGAGACGATCTTTCCGAAGGCCGCGCCCAGGATGACGCCAACAGCCAGGTCGATGACATTGCCGCGGGAGATGAATTCCCGGAACTCGCTGATGATCTTCACGGGGACACCCTCGCATGTTCGATCCGCGCCCATGGGGCCGCCCATGGCGACCTGGCCTGGGCCGGACCCAAGCCTACGGCATTACGCGGGGGAGTGTGTAGGGGGCCAGCCGCCCTAATCGGCGTTCAGACGCTCGCGCAATTCCTTGCCGCTCTTGAAGAACGGTACGTGCTTGGCGCGGACGGCCACCGATTCCCCGGTCCGGGGATTGCGGCCGGCGCGCGCCGGCCGGGAGCGCACGGAGAATGCGCCGAAGCCTCGCAGCTCCACGCGGCCGCCCTTGGCGAGGGCCGATGTCATGCGATCGAGGATCACCCCCACGACCCGCTCGACATCCCGCTGCGTGAGATGCGGGTTCTCACTCGCCAATTTGGCGATCAGTTCCGACTTGATCATTAGTCCGCCCGTCCCCTTTGGCGGCGACCATGGTCGAGATACGCTGCGGTTTCAAGGGGTTGACGGCAAGATTCGGAGCCGACGCCCAGATCGGGCCGGCGCGGCGGCGCGGCGGAGCGCGGCTTTCCCGCAACGATCGCATTCTTGCGCCAACTCCTGCAGAGCCGGCATTGACCCCCAGGGAACCAAGCCTTATCTGTCGCCGCTCGCTAAACCGGCCCCGTGCCGGGCCCAGGTGGCGGAATTGGTAGACGCGCTGGTTTCAGGTACCAGTGGTTAATAGCCGTGGAGGTTCGAGTCCTCTCCTGGGCACCATCTTCGACCGTGGAGGTCACATTCCTCTCCCGCATGTCATTGCTGACCATGCCGGTCGCGCGGCGCCGCCGCGCGCGGCGCCTCTGCGCCTGAGAGCCTGACCCCGTGGCCAATCACCTGCACGAAGGCGATCTTCCGGACGGCCTCGACTTCGGCGCGTCCGTGGCGGTGGATTCCGAGACCATGGGCCTGCGCCTGGGGCGCGATCCCCTGTGCGTTGTTCAGCTGTCCGCCGGCGACGGCGACGCCCACGTGGTGCGCCTGAGACGCCCGGCCTACGACTGCCCCAACCTGAAGCGGGTGCTGAGTTCGCCCGACGTGCTGAAGATCTTCCACTTCGGCCGCTTCGACATCGCCATGTTCATGCGTCACCTCGGGGTGACCACCAATCCCATCTACTGCACCAAGACCGCCTCCAAGCTGGCGCGCACCTACACCGATCGCCACGGCCTCAAGGACCTGACCAAGGAGCTCCTGGGCGTCGACATCTCCAAGCAGCAGCAGTGTTCGGACTGGGGCGCCGACACCCTGACGCCCGAGCAGGTCGCCTACGCCGCCTCGGACGTGCTCAGCCTGCATGCCCTCAAGGCCAGGCTCGACGAGATGCTCCAGCGGGAGGGGCGGACGGACCTGGCCCAGGCCTGTTTCGATTTCCTGCCTTGGCGGGCCAAGCTGGACATAGCCGGTTGGGAAGACATCGATCTCTTCGCCCACGGCTAGGCGCCGATGGCTGCTGATCCCCCAACACCGACCGGCGCTGAGTCCGCCGAATCGATCCGGCGGCGCCAGGATCACGAGCGGCGGCGAAAGCGCTCACGCCGGATTCAGTTCTGGAGACGCGCCCTGCCCGCCGGCATCGCCATCATCGCCGGCCTGCTGGTGCTGTGGATCGGCGGGCGCTCGGTGATCATCAAGCTGGCCGCGGCGAGCGGGCCCAAGGCGTCCGGAGTGAGGATGGTCAATCCGAGGTTCTACGGCCGCGACACCAACAATCGCGCTTTCGTGCTCGGCGCCGCCGAAGCTTCCCGCGACCTGAAGACCGGCCACACGGTGACCTTGTCCGCGCCCAGCGTGACCCTGGACGCCGGCGGCCTGAACCCGACCCACGTGGAAGCGCAGCAGGGGATCTACCGTGAGGACCAGCGCCAGCTGAGCCTCGACGGCCAAGTAGAGGTCACCAGCGGGCGAGGCTTCAGCTTCGTGACGCCCAAGGCCGTGGTGGACACGACCACGGGCCTGGTGTCGGGCAATTTGGGCGTTCAGGGCGACGGGCCCCTTGGCCGGATCGTCGCTTCGTCCTATGGCGTCTATGATCGAGGCCAACGGATCATCATGAGGGGCGGCGTTCGCGCGCACATTGTGCAATGAGCCGGACCCCTGGACTCGCGACTGGCTTGAGGAAGGCTTCATGAAGCGGCTGACGGCGGCATTGCTCTTCAGCGCGACCCTGTCCGCGGCCGTTCCGGCGGCGGCGCAGTTCGCGTCGGGCGGCGGCCCTATCGACATGTCCGCCAACGAGCTGGAGCTGGTGGACGCCCAGCACCTGGCCATCTGGCGCGGCGACGTGGAAGCCCTGCAGGGGCGCAACCGCATGCACGCCGACGTGCTGAACATCTATTTCGCCGGGACGCCGTCGGCCGATCCCAAGGCGACCAGCACCGCCGCGCCGGGCCGCAACTGGGGCAAGGTGCAGAAGGTCGAGGCCGAGGGGAAGGTCTTCTTCGTCAGCCCCACCCAGACCGCACGGGGCGATCACGGCCTCTATCAGCAGGGCACGGACACCATCACCATCACCGGCGACGTCATCGTGGTCCAGGGGCAGAGCGTGATCCACGGCGACAAGCTCTTGATCAACCTGAAGACCAACCAGGCGACCATGGTCTCCAACGCCCCGGGCGGCGCCGGCCGCGTGCGCGGCGTCTTCTATCCCAACGACGTGACCCCCGCCGACGCGCCGACGCCCCCCGCGCCCCGCAAACCCTGAACCTGAAGCGAGCCGTGGACGCCCCATGCCGACTGCAAGCGATCAGGGATGCGCGCGCCATGGGCCGAAGGGCTGGCGATGACGGCTGACGACACCCGCCCGGCGATCACCGAAGGCCTGTTTGTCGACAAGATCGGCAAATCCTTCCGCCGCCGCCCCGTCGTGAAGGGCGTGAGCCTACGGCTCGCCCGCGGCGAAGTGGCGGGCCTGCTGGGCCCCAACGGCGCCGGCAAGACCACCTGCTTCTACATGATCACTGGCTTGGTGGCGGTGGACTACGGCCGCATCTACCTGGACGGCGAGGACATCACCGGCCAGCCCATGTACCAGCGCGCCCGCATGGGCGTGGGCTATCTGCCCCAGGAGACATCGATCTTCCGGGGCATGACGGTGCAGGAAAATGTCATGGCGGTGGTCGAGCTGCGCGAGCGCGACCGGACCCGGGTCCAGCAGACCACCACGCGCCTCCTGGAAGAACTGCGGATTGAGCACCTGCGCGAAGCGCCAGCCGTTTCCCTGTCCGGGGGCGAGCGCCGGCGGGTGGAGATCGCCCGCGCCCTGGCGTCGGAACCGTCCTTCATGCTGCTGGACGAGCCCTTCGCGGGCATCGATCCCATCGCCATCGCCGATATCCGCGAGGTGATCGGCTATCTGAAGCAGCGCGGGATCGGCATCCTGATCACCGACCACAATGTGCGCGAGACGCTGGACATCATCGACCGCGCCTCGATCATCGCGGGCGGCGAGGTGCTGTTCGAGGGCACGCCGGACGAGATCCTGGCCGACGCCGAAGTTCGCCGGGTCTACCTGGGCGACCGGTTCAACTGACCGGGCCTGGGCCCCCTCACGGCCCCGCATCGCAAGAATCCACGCGCAAAATCCCCACGATTAACTTTTCAGTGGGGTTGGCTCCTTACGTTGGCGAGCAAGAATTGGGCCAGCGGAGGACCGGTGTGGCGCTCAGCGCACGACTAGAGCTTAGGCAAGGCCAGAGCCTGGTCATCACGCCCCAGCTGCAGCAGGCGATCAAGCTGCTGCAGCTCACCAACCTTGAGCTCGAAACCTATGTGGACGGCGAGCTGGAACGCAATCCGCTGCTCGCCCGCGAAGACGTCGTCGATGGCGCGCCAGAGGAGCGCCGGGGCCCCGAAATGGACGCACCCGAGCCAGAAGCGCGCAGCGACGCGCCCGACACCATGGACCACAGCGACATGGACGTCCGCACGGACGATCTCTACGGCGACGCCTCGCCGGGGGAGCGGGCCGCCGGCGAACAGGGGGACGACCACCAGCAGACCGGCGGCCAGATCGACTGGTCCCGCGCGGGCGGCGGGGGCGGCTCGGACCTCTCCGGCGATGACCTGGAAGGCGCGCTGACCCGCGAGAAGACCCTCTCCGAGCACCTGCACGACCAGTTGGCCGCGGCGGGCCTGGATTCGGCGGGCCGGG
>FTIH01000013.1_pt2 | contig 28398 bp, 18 predicted proteins | sample 1658451 | NCBI WGS metagenome assembly FTIH01 (sample SAMEA3914826, study PRJEB12502) | metagenome | biome: forest; material: soil | place: Canada | collected 2011-07-03 | depth 0.3 m
CCCGGCGTGCTCGCGCGCGGCGCCGGCGCGGCCGCCAGGCAAGTCCAGTTCCTGTGGATGGCGGGCCGACCGGTCGCCGTCTCGATCGGCGCCGACCTGAAGCCCCGCGCCATCGCGCCAGAAACGGGGACCTCCGCGCCGCTCTCCGGCGTCGCCGTGGTCCGCGCCGCGGCGGCGTTGATGCCGCAGGCCCGGATAACCTTCAGCCAGCGACTGGATCAGGAAGACGAGTACTGGCACTCGGCCTTCGAAAAAAAGTCCCTGCCCGCGATCAGGGTCGGATTCAACGACGCCGCGCACACATGGTTCTACCTGGACCCCGACACCGGCGCCGTGCTGGACAGGCAGGACGACACCGCGCGGGCGTACCGCTGGATCTTCCAGGGCCTGCACGACCTCGACTTCCTGTTCCTGCTGAAGCATCGCCCCCTGTGGGATCTCGTCATCTGGCCGCTGGCCCTGGCAGGCCTCGCCATCTCGGTCACCGGCGTGGTGATCGGCTATCGCCGCATCGCGCGGGACCTGGAGCGTAGGCGCCTCCCGGCGCCGCCCGGCGCCGCGAGCCCGGCGTTCGAGGACGAGGCCTGGCGCCCCGACCCGGGCGATCCGGTCCTTGTCGCCTATTCCAGCCAGACCGGCACGGCGGAACGCCTGGCGCGCGCCGCCGCGGACCTGTTCGATGGGGCCGGCCACGCGGTGCGGCTGGAGCGCCTCGAACGTCTCGACGATGAGGACCTGCGGGGCTTTGGCTTCGCCGTCTTCGTGATCGCCACCGCCGGCGACGGCGACCCGCCCGATCTCGCCATGGCGTTCGAGCGCAAGGCCATGCGCCGCGAAGCGGACCTCGCCGGACTTCGGTATGGATTGCTGGCGCTTGGCGACCGCAAGTACACGCATTTCAACGGCTTCGGGCGCGCCGTCGACGCCTGGCTTCGCGGCGCCGGCGCCCGTCCGGTCGCGCCGGTCCTGGAGGTCGATGATCTGGGCGCCGACACGCTGGCGGCCTGGTCCGCGCGGCTGACCGGCTGGACGGGCCGCACCCCCGCTGTCGTCGAACTGCGCGGCCCGTTCGAGCCCTGGCGCCTGGTCGCGCGGACCTTCCTGAATCCCGAGGGGCTGGGCGCGCCGGCCTTCCACATCGAACTGGAGCCGCCGCCGGGGACGAGCTGGACCGCGGGGGACGTGGTCCAGCTGGCGCCCGAGCATGGCGCCGGCGCCTATCGGGAATATTCGGTCGCCTCCCTGGGGGATGACGGCCGAGCGCACCTGCTGGTGCGCCAGATGCGCGGACCCGACGGCGCGCTGGGCCTGGCGTCAGGCTGGCTGACGCAAGACGCCGCCATCGGGGCCTCGATCCCGGGCCGGATCCGGCCCAATCCCTCGTTCCATCCGGCGGGCGACCATCAGCCCGTCGTGCTGATCGGCGCCGGCACCGGCATGGCCGGCCTGCGGGTGCATCTGCGCCACCGCGCGAGGGCCGGCGCCGGCCAATCCTGGCTGGTGTTCGGCGAACGGAGCGAGCGGCAGGAGTTCTTCTACAGAGATGAACTCCAGGGCTATGTCGACGCCGGGCTCTTGACCGTGGACGTGGCGTTTTCGCGCGATGGTCCGCAGCGACACTACGTCCAGCACGTCCTCTTGGGCGCCGCCGACCGGGTGCGGGACTGGGTGGCCCGCGGCGCCGCCATCCTGGTCTGCGGCAGCCGCGACGGGATGGGCGACGCCGTGCACGCCGCCCTGGAAGATATCCTGGGCCCGGATGTCCTGGACGGCCTCATCGCGGCCGGACGATATCGACGCGACGTCTACTGAGCGCCGCCGCCCGACGCGGGCGTGAAGCGGGCGGTCAGGTCGTAGCTCTCGCCGGGGAACAGCAGCGTGACGTGGGTGATGGGCTGGCCCGCGCGCCAGGTCCATCGCTCCAGGGACAGGCAGGCGGCGCCGACGTCCAGCCCCAGGCGCGCGGCCTCCTCGGCGGTGGCGGCGCGGGCGGAGATACGGTGATCCGCCTCTGTCCAGGGGACATGGGCGACCAGCCAGGCGCTGGGCGAGATCGCCTGGAAATCGATGCTGGCCGCCTCCGGAGCGGCAGCCAGGCTGATCAGGCGACGTTCGTAGGCGAATGGAATGCCGTTGGCCCGGTGCAGCATCTGGACGGCCAGCAAGACGCCATTCGCCGCCAGGGTGCGCTCGGCCGGCTGGGCGGCGCCGGCAGGGCGTTCCACGCGGTCCAGAAGGTCAAAGCTGTAGGCCGCGCCGCGCGACTCCACCTCGGCGGCGATGTCGGCGATCTTGAGGACGGCGGAGTGGAACCGCGGCAGGGCCACCACCGATCCGGTGCGGCGCCGGCGCGTGATCAGCCCCGCGGCCGCAAGGGCCCCCACCGCCTTGCTCACGGTCATCCGCGAACAACCGTAGGCCTGCATCAGCTCGTGCTCGAACGGGATGCGGTGGCCGGGCGGCCACTCGCCGCTGCGAATCCGCCCTTCGATGTCGCCCATGATCTTTTGATGCAGGGTGTCGCCCCCGCCGAGGCCGGCGACCCTTTGGATCCTCTCGACGGAATGGCTCACTGAACCTCTGCGCCTGGCGCGACCAGAGTCCTTGAGTAGCGCGTTTCAGACCGGTCGGCACGCCTGCGATCGCCTGTCCAATCCTCCGGTGCGCGCACGGGCCGCGTTGCCAAGACGGTGATTCATCCCTAGGCACGCGCCGCCGCATTGTTGCGCACCAGCTGACCGTCCGCGTCGCCGACGTGAAATCGGTCCCGCCACCACTTGTCTAGACATAATAATGTGGTCGATGGTGGCGGGCGCGTGACAGCCACGCAACGAGCGGCGCCGGCCGGTCGGCTCAGCCACAGAACAGGGGACAATCAAAATGGGGGCGTCAATGAACGCACGGAACGAGATGACCTATGCACGGGCCCGCGGGTCGCGGAGACCTATCGGTCGAGGGTTGTGCTGCACTGTATCGGCGCTGGCGCTCGCCGGCGCACTGACCGGAGGCGTCGCCCAGGCCGAACAGACCACTGACGGCGCCAAGCCCAAGGCCGCCAAATCCACGGCGGTCCAGGAAGTCACGGTGACCGCCAGGACGCTGGAGGCCACCCTGCCGGAACAGCTGTCCAAGACCGGGGTCAAGGTCGACGTGATCAGCAATGCCGCCATCCGCGACGGCGGCTATGTCGACGTCGCCCAGTCGCTGCAGGCGCTGTCGCCAGGCCTGTTCATCCTGCCCAAGAACGGACCATTCGACTACGTTGACGTCTCGCTGAACGGCTCGGCGACGCAGGACGTCCTCTGGCTGGTCGACAGCGTCCGGATCAACAATCGCCTTTACGCCGGCACGACGCCACTCGACACCATCCCCAGCGGCGTGGTCGACCACATCGAGGTCCTCAGCGGCGGCGAGGCGCTCTTCTACGGCACCCAGGCCCTCGCCGGGGCGGTCAACATCGTCACCAAGCCGTTCTCGAGCACGCCGGACGGCAGCCTGACTCTCGCCGGCGACACCAACAATTCCGAGCACGTGGACGCCTATTTCCGGGATGGATTCGGCAAGAGCCAGTTCGTCGTCTACGGGTCGGCGGACTACTCGAAGGGGTACCACACCTTCCGGCCCCAGGATTACCAGCCCAGCGCCACGGACCGGAACCGCGGCTACGACAACTACACCCTGGGCGGCAAATTCCAGTACAGCTTCAGTGAGCGGCTTCAGGCCTCAGCCACCTACCAGCACACTATCGGCGACCTGGACTATGCGTCCCCATATCGGGTGGCCAAGAATGTAAATTCCAGGAAAGAAGATCTCGCAACGATCAAGATCGACTACGATGTAACGGACAATTTTTCGACCTATATAAAGGGATATTATCACAATTGGCACACCACTTATGACACTTACTATAACTCCCTGACCACGCCAGGCACGTTAGATGTGCTCTATCAGGACGCCTTCTGGGGCTATCGCGATTACGGGCTGAACGCGCTCGGCAAGTGGACGTTGAAGCCGGGCATCGAGGCCTATTTCGGCTACGACCTGCAGAAGTACGGCGGCCGCGACGAGGTCCTGGTGATCGCCCAGCAGGACGAGATGACCCAAGCGGGATTCGCCCAACTGCACCTGACGCCGGACCTCATCCCCCACCTCAACCTGGCCGCCGGCGTGCGCTACAACGCCCCGAACGTCGGCAAGTCGACGATGATCTGGAACGTCAGCGGCAAGTACGACCTGCCGATGGGCCTGTATGTGCGCGGCGAGGTCGGCACCAACTTCCGCCTGCCGTCGGCCGAGGAGTTGTTTGCGAACGATCCGCTGGACGAGCGCGGCAACGCCCAGATCAAGCCTGAGCACAGCATCGGCGTGAACGCCTCGATCGGCGGCCGGTTCATGGTCGGCTCCCACGCGCTGAACTGGGAGCTCATCGGGTTCGCGCGGAATATCACCGACCTGATCGACTACGCGTCCTATGACGCGGTCACCCAGCAGGACGTGTTCGGCAATGTCCCTGGCACGGAGCGCGTGAGGGGCGGCGAGGCGCAGATCGACGCGGCGCTCTCGGACGCCTTCACCTGGAATGCAAACTACACGTACAACAGCTCAAAGGACGCGAGCGGCGTGCAACAGCGGCGCGTACCCAAATCGCTGCTCAAGTCGTCGATCGACTATCACCCCGGCGACATTCCCTTCGGAGCGACCCTGAGCGTCGTCTACACCGGCGCTGTGGCCGATCGCGTCGCGGGCGCGAGCATTCCCTATGGCGGCTACACGGTGGTGGACCTGTCCGGGCGTTATTTCCTCGACATGGATCACCACCAGATCTTCAGCGTCAGCATCCAGAACCTGTTCGACGAGAAATACGGCCGGCCGGGCAAGGGCTGCGCCGACAATACGACCGACGGCGACTACGATTGCAGCCTTCCCTACGTCTACGTGAACCTGGGCCTGCCGCGCACGCTTCGCGCCAGCTACACCGTCAAATTCTGATCACGACAGGACGACAATTGCGGCGCCGGCTCAAGCGAGCCGGCGCCGTTCTGCTGTGCGGTCAGACCGCCGAGGTGTCGGCGATGGGTTTGGCGGGCGACAAGGGGCGGCCCTTGAAGGCCAGGTGCTTGGAGCCCACGAAGGTGAGGCACAGCCCGGTCACGGCCCCGAAAGCCAGGGGAATCACCAGCCATGGCCGGGGCACGTCGAAACAGATCAGCACCGCGCTGTAGACCAGGAAATTGGCCGCGAACCCGGCGCACTGGACGCCGAAATACACCGCCGCCTGCCTCAGGCCCGTGCCGGCCGCAGCCGCGTCCTTGAAGGTCCAGCGGCGGTTGAGCACCCAGGTCACGGCCACCGCGGCCGGGAAGGACACGAAGCGGCTGGTGAACGGATTGAGGCCGAGCCCCAGGGTCATCACGTAGAGCACCGCCGTGTCGGTGAGGAATCCGGCGACGCCCACCATGGCGAAGCACAGGAAGGCGGGATCGACCTTGGCGGCGAATCGGTCGGCGGCCGGCCGCCAGCTTTCGGGCAGGCGCGCGCGCAGCCACGCCCAGGCCCGGCCCGGCAGGCCGGCGGCTGGACCGATCCCCTGCCCCAGGCGGCCCCAGAGCGCATCCAGGGCGTCCGCGCCCATGCGCGTGCGGCGTCGCGCCCATGCCTCGGCCGGGATCAGGGACAGGGACAGGAGCACGGCCTCGGCCGGAAGCAGCCAGACCACGCGCGCCTGGTAGCGCGGGAAGGGGCCCGCGAGCACGCCGCAGACGCCGGCGTTGAGGACGATGGCCAGCCCGATCAGCAGCGCCGCCGCTGTCGCCCGGCCGGAGGGCTCTTCCCAGCGGAACGTGTCGCGCGCAAAGGCGCGCAGGCCGCCGCGCCGTACAAAGGCGACGGCAAGGGCGATAAGTGACAGGACGAGGACAGGCTCCTCGACCACCGCCAGGGCCTCGACGCTGACCTTCGGCTGGCACAGCTCGCCCATCTTGCCGCAATCGCCCACGCCGCGGATCAGCCCCACCAGATTGGTGTGCCCCCAGTAGTCGTGCTTCAGGAACACCATGGGCCGGCGCAGGGGATCATCCACCCAGACGCTGAACAGCTCCACGCCCCAGTTCTTCAGCGCGGCGACGGCCTCGCCCAGGGGATCGTAGGCGACGGTCGCCACGACGAAGGCGAATTCCTGCTTCTCCATGGCCACGCGGTCCTCATAGTTAGACCGGTTGAACACCCCGAACTCCGGCTCGGCCGACCACAGGATGTGATCCTCGGTGTCGAGCGGCAGGTTGCGGAAACGGCAGATCACCCAGGCCGCGCCTTTCGGACATGACGCGCGCAGGTAATTGCGGCCCGGCCCGTCAGCCAGGACCCGGGCCAGCAGGAAGGGCGGGCGACGGAACTCGTCGCCTGTCTTGGCCTGGATCGCCGCCGAATAGGTCATGCTCGCGAGGGCCGCCAGCGCCAGGGCCGCGAAGCTCATGACCGCGAAGCGCCGCAGGGACTCCGGATCGGCCTTCAGCAGACGTCCAAGTCCCAGGCCCACGGCCAGCAGGACCAGCATCAGCACGCTATGCGACCCGTGGAACAACACCGCCGCGAACAGAAGGAGCCACACGCCGCCCTTCTCCCAGCGCTCAAGCCGGTCGCGGTACAGCAAGAGCAGCGTCGCGGCCATGATCAGCACGGCCGCGAAGATGTCGGGCATGGCGAAGGAGGCGACCCAGGGCAGGCTGGTCGTCGCCGCCAGGGCGGCCATCATGGCGTAATAGGTCCAGGCCGGCGCCGCGGGCGCCATGGCGCGCCAGAGGAGCAGCAGCAGCCACGTGCAGCACAGGGCCTGGACGGCGGTCAGCAGCCACAGGGTGCCCCGGTGGGCCAGGGAGTAGAGGACGATGCCGTAGTAGGGCGACCGGGCGCCGGTATTGGAGTGGTCGAAGTGCATCTGCCACTGCAGACGCTGCCAGGCCCGCTGTTCTTCAGGCGTGCGAGGCGCCGGCTCCTTTTCGCCCAGGAAGGTGCGCCGGACCGCCTGGTAGAAGCGTGCGCCGTGGATCAGATAATCCCGCGTGTCGGTGAAGACCGATGGACGGCCCACGGCGAGAACCGCCGTCAGGACGATCATCGCCCCGACAGCCGCGGGCAAAAGGCTGGGAAGTCGACGGGTCATACCGGCGGTCATCTAACGCCTGATATTGAACACCGAAGCCAGGAACCCCGACGCCGCGAACTGAACGGAGACCGCGATCGCGGTCAGGGACACGACGAGCAGGCGCAGGAGTCCATAGAAATGGATGGGTCCGAACCCCAGGGACGCCCATTGCGCCACGGTCCACGCCACTCCGGCGACGCCCACGACGAAGACGCCCAGCGCGACCCTCAGGATGGATTCGAGGGTCATGCCCAGGAGGAAAGGCTTGAAGGTACGGGCCGGCGGCAGGAAGCCCTCGACCATGGCGTAGCGGCGGGCCAGGGCGCCGAACATCACCAGCTGCACGCCGATCAGGATGGCGAAGCAGGAGGCGATCAGTGAGTGGATATCGAGCTCGAGCGCCGGAGTCAGGCGCACCGCGCCCTGTGACAGCAGGGCCACGCCCCACAGACCCGCACCGGTGAGCAGGGTCCCCGGATAGATGAACAGGAACTTTGGGCTGTGCAGCAGAAGGAACCGCAGGTGCCGCCAGCCGTCGCTCCAGGTCTTGAGGTGGGGCCGGCGGGTGCGGCCGTCGGGCTTCAGCGTCGTCGGGGTCTCGGCGATCACCAGCCCGTTCAGGGCGGCCTTCACCACCATTTCGCTGGCGAACTCCATGCCCGGGCTCTTCAGCCCCAGCGCCAGGATGGCTTCCCGCGAAAAGCCGCGCAGGCCGCAATGGAAATCGCCGACCGGGATGTGGAAGAACAGCCGGCCGAGGAAGGAGAGAACGGGATTGCCGAGGTAGCGGTGCAGCAAGGGCATGGCGCCCTTGGCGATGCCGCCCTGGAAGCGGTTGCCCATGACCAGCTGGGCGCCCTTGCGCAGTTTCTCGAGGATGTTGTCGAGCCGCTCGAAATCATAGGAGTCGTCGGCGTCGCCCATGATCACGTAACGGCCGCGCGCCGCCCAGACTCCGCCGCTGAGGGCCGCGCCATAGCCGCGGTCCAGCACCCCGATCACCCGGGCGCCTGCCGCCTCGGCCAGAGCCTGGGAGCCGTCGGTCGAGCCGTTGTCGGCGATGACCACCTCGCCCGAAACACCCGCGCGCTGAAGAAAGCCCATGGCCTTGGCGACACAGACCTGAACCGTCTCCGCCTCGTTGAGACACGGCATCAGGATGGTCAGTTCGAGTTCAGGCGCCCTTGCCGGCGTCCCGACCTGAGGTCTGTCGTCTTGCCGCAGCAGCGTGGTCATGTTTCGCCCAGGTAACGCACGGATCAAACATCCGTGATGACTCCCACCAGAGGCGGAATTGCGACGATCCGGGCGATTGTGCAAGGGGCGAGGCCACAAAAAGCTCGGACAAATCGCCGCCGCCCGGCGCGCAGGCGCCCGAAACCACGTCCGGACGGCGCGCCTCAGGATCCGCCGGCGCGCAACTCGGTGATGGTGCGGCCGGGCGCGATGTCCTCGATCCCGGTCACCAGGTGGATGAGAGCCGGTGCGCCCGCCTTGCGGGCCTCCGCCAGGGCGGCCGGGAAATGCTCGGTGCGCTCTACCCGCACCGACCACGCGCCGAAGGCGCGAGCATAGGCGGAAAAGTCTGGATTGCGCAGATCGGTGGCGACCACGCGGCCCGGATAGCGCCGTTCCTGGTGGGCGCGGATGGTGCCGTAGGATCCGTTGTCCACCACGACGACCACGATGTTGGCGCCGTATTGCATGGCCGTGGCCATCTCCTGACCGGTCATCAGGAAATCTCCGTCGCCGGCGAAGCAGACCACCTCACGGTGGGGATGGATCAGCTTGGCCGCGATGGCCGCGGGAAGGCCGTAACCCATCGCCCCGGAGGTGGGCGCCAACTGGGTATGATAGCCGCGGTGGCGGTAGAAGCGATGGAGCCATGCGGCGAAGTTGCCGGCGCCGTTGCAGACGATCGCGTCCTCCGGCAGGGCCTGGGCCATGTGCGCGACCACGCGCGAGAGGTTGACCTGGCCGCTGGCCTTGATGGGCTTGGAGAAGGCCTCGTAGTCGGCGCGGGCGGCCTGCAGCCAGGGTCGCCAACCCGCGCTGCGGCTGGGATCCAGCGTCACCAGCCCGAGCGCCGCCGGTACGACGTCGGCCACCGCCGACACGGCCGCGGGCCATACCCGGCCAAGCTCGCGCGCGCCGGGGTGGATGTGGATCAGCTTGTTGGCGGTCTCCTCGCGGGTGAACAGCGAATAGCCCTGGGTCGGGTTCTCCCCGAGCCGCGCGCCGAGCGCGATCACCAGATCGGCCGCCTTGATCGTCTCGATCAGCTTGGGATTGGCTCCCAGGCCAAGGTCGCCGATGTAGGAGGCGTGGTTGTTGTCCAGCAGGTCCTTGCGCCGGAATGACAGCGCCGTGGGCAGATGGTGCACCCATAGCCAGCGGTCGAGCATGTCGCGGGCGAGGTCATTCCAACCCGAGCCGCCCAGGATCATCACCGGTCGCACCGCGCGCTCAAGCCGGGCTCCGATCAGCGCCAGGGCGTCCAGGTCAAGGCCCGTGCGGGCGGGGGCTATCGCGCGGGGCGGCGGCCCCACGACGTCCTGCGCGAGGATGTCCTCCGGCAGGGCCAGCACCACCGGACCCTGGCGGCCCTGCAGCGCCTCGGCGAAGGCGCGGTCCATGAATTCGCCCACGCGCGCCGGATCGTCGATCTCTGCCGCCCACTTGGCCAGGGTCCCGAACACCGCGGGGAAGTCGACCTCCTGGAAGGCGCCGCGGCCCCGGTCCTTGCGGGCGACCTGGCCCACCAGCAGGATCATTGGCGTGGAGTCCTGCTCGGCGGTGTGCACCCCGACCGCGGCATGGGTCGCGCCGGGGCCCCGGGTGACCATGCAGACCCCTGGCCGGCCCGTCAGCTTGCCGTAGGCCTCGGCCATGTTGGCGGCGGCGGCCTCGTGGCGGCAGGCGATCACCTTGATCTGGTCCTGTACGTCCGCCAGGGCGTCGAGCACCGCCAGATAGCTTTCGCCGGGCACGCAGAACACGTGGCTGACGCCGTTGACGATGAGGGAATCGACGATGCGGCGGGCGGCGGTGACGGGCGGGATCATGGCGGGCGTTCTCTACACCATTTGGGCCGTCGCGCGCCCCGTAACTCGCCCTTTACCCGGGACCTGCATAACCGTCCCAAAATGAGAGCCTGATCCAAAGAGGTTGGGCGTCAATGGTGGGACAGAGTGATGACCAAGACGGTCCTCGTCGTCGATGACGATCCGACACAACGGCGCCTCATCCAGGGGGTGCTGGAACGGGAAGGCTTCCTCGTGGCCATGGCCGATGGGGGAGACGCGGCGCTCGACCGCCTGATCTCCGGCGGCGCGGCCGATGTGATCCTGCTGGACCTGGTCATGCCGGGGATGTCCGGTGTGGCGGCGCTGACCGAGATGCGCGCCCGCGGCTTCAATCAGCCCGTGATCGTGCTGACCGCCTCGGGCGGCATCGACACGGTGGTGCAGGCCATGCAGGCCGGCGCCCAGGACTTCCTGGTCAAGCCCGCCGCGCCCGAACGCATTGCGGTGTCCCTGCGCAACGCCCTGAAGATGGGCGACCTCACCGCCGAGGTCGATCGCCTCAAGAAGCGCGCAACCGGCCAGACCACCTTCACGGAGCTGATCGGCACGTCCCGCGCCATGGGGCACGTCAAGAAGCTCGGCGAGCGGGCCGCGCGCTCCACCATTCCCATCCTGATCACCGGCGAAAGCGGGGTCGGCAAGGAGCTGATCGCGCGGGCCCTTCACGGCTGTTCGGACCGGGCCGGCAAGCCCTTCGTGGCCGTGAACTGCGGGGCCCTGCCTGAGAACCTGGTGGAATCCATCCTGTTCGGGCACGAAAAGGGCTCCTTCACCGGCGCAACCGACAAGCATCTGGGCAAGTTCCAGGAGGCCAATGGCGGCTGCATGTTCCTGGACGAAGTGGGCGAGCTTCCGCTGGACATGCAGGTCAAGCTGTTGCGCGTGCTGCAGGAGGGCGAAGTCGACGCCGTCGGCGGCAAGCGACCCACCAAGGTGGACGTGCGCATCATCTCGGCCACCAACCGCGATCTGGCCCAGGCCGTGGCCGAGGGCCGGTTCCGCGAGGACCTCTATTACCGGCTGAACGTCTTCCCCATCGAGGCGCCCAGCCTGCGCGAGCGCCGTGACGACATCCCGGCGCTGGTGGATCACTTCATCCGCCGTTTCAACATCGAGGAAGGCAAGAACGTCGCCGCCGCCACCGGCGAGGCGCTCGAGCTGCTGGTGGCGCACGACTGGCCTGGCAACGTCCGCCAGCTGGAAAACGCCGTCTATCGCGCCATCGTCCTGGCCGACGGCCCCTACCTGCAGCCGCATGACTTCCCCGCCATTTCCGGGCTGAAGCCGCCCATGAGCGAGCCGACGACGTCGGTTGCGGGCGCGGCCGCCGCCCTGCCCATGGCCCAGGCCTACATCGCTGACATGCCCAAGGAGGCGCCGGTGCGCATCCTGGACGAGCGAGGGCATCTGCGGACGCTGGAAGAGATCGAGAAGGACCTGATCCAGCTCGCCATCGGCATCTACTCCGGCCACATGAGCGAGGTGGCCCGCCGCCTCGGCATCGGTCGCTCGACTCTCTATCGCAAGGTGCGCGAGCAGGGGATCGAGGGCGTGGGCCTGGAATCCGAAGGCGACGCCGAAGCGGCCTAGCGGCTGGGTTCACTTGTAAGAGTGAACCACGAACGGCACGAAAAGCACGAACGGCGACCCGGCCGGCGCCGTGAATCCGGCGCCGTAGGCCCGGCCAATTTGTTCGTGTGGTTCGTGTGGTTCGTGGACAGACCTTGAGATCGGCATCCGGCTGAATCGACAAATTCCCCGCGTTTTGCTGATAAGGCGTCCTGGGGCGGCTCGGCGCTGAGTCTGATCGTGCGCGCCTCGCCATCGGCAGGGGAAGCGACGCAGTGACGGTCAACGCGCAATACAATCTGGCCAGGCCGGACTCGCTGCCGATCAAGGTGGCCGGCCACCAGCGGCGCAAGATGTTCGCCGAGTTCGTCGCCGCCATGGGCGTCGGCGAGCACGACACCATCGTCGACGTCGGGGCCACCAGCGACCAGAGCTACGACCACTCCAACTACCTGGAGGCCTGGCATCCCTGGAAGGCGGGCATCACCGCCGTGGGGGTAGACGACGCCGGGTTCCTGGAGACGCTCTATCCGGGGGTGAAGTTCGAGAAGGCCGATGGCCGCGCCCTGCCCTTCGAGGACGACAGCTTCGATTACGCCCATTCCAGCGCGGTCCTCGAGCACGTGGGGACGGCGGCGCAACAGGCGCAGTTCCTGAGGGAGCTGTGGCGGGTGGCGCGCAAGGGGGTGTTCGTGACGACGCCCAACCGCTGGTTCCCGATCGAGTTCCACACCGTGCTGCCGTTGCTGCACTGGCTGCCACCCAGGACCTTCCGCAAGGTGCTCACCGCCATGGGCAAGGACTTCTTCGCCGACGAGCAGAACCTGAACCTCCTGACCCCGGCCAGTCTGGCCAGGGCGGCGACAGCGGCGGGGATCAAGGGCTTCCGCGTGCGGACGGTGTCCCTGCTCGGCCTGCCGACCAACCTGCTGCTGGTGGCGCGCAAGTCCGGCTAGCCCGGGTGGACCCATCCGTCCAGGATGCGACCCGCGAGGCCGGCCACGCCGAACAAGGCCACGCAGGCGAGGCTCGCCGCGACCATGGCGAACCCCACGACCTGCCACGGCGCGAACCGGCGTTGCCGGGCGCCGACGACGATCCAGCCGGCGAGCGGACTCAGGACGGCCAGGAGCACCAGGGGCAGGGCGCGAAAGGCGTGGTCCGCCACGCGCACCTCCGTTTCGGCCGGCGGCGCCGATTGACGGATGTCCAACAGAAAGGCCGCGGCGTCGGCGACCTCCTCTTCCGGGACCATGACCCGGAAGCCGCCGATCGCCACCTGATCGACCCACATCACCGAACCGAAGTTCTGGTCGAACAGCTGGGCGTCGAAGCCGGCCGCCTGCAGCGCGCCGCAGGCCACCCGCGCTTCCACGAGACTGGAGAATTTGGCGGCGACCCTGAGCCCCATCGGGCTCAGGCTATCAGATTTCCAGGAGCAGGCGCTCAGGATCCTCGACGCCTTCCTTGATGCGGACGAGGAAGGACACAGCCTCCTTACCGTCGACGACGCGGTGGTCGTAGCTCACCGCCAGGTACATCATCGGGCGGATAACGACCTGGCCGTTGAGGGCGATCGGGCGGTCCTGGATCTTGTGCATGCCGAGAATGCCCGACTGCGGCGCGTTCAGGATCGGCGTCGACATCAGGGAGCCATAGACCCCGCCGTTGGAGATGGTGAAGGTGCCGCCCTGCAAGTCATTGAGCGACAGGGTCCCGTCCCGGGCCTTGGCGCCCAGGGCGCCGATGGCCTTCTCGATCTCGGCGACGCTCATATGGTCGGCGTCGCGGACCACCGGCACGACGAGGCCCTTCTCGGTCCCCACGGCCACGCCGATGTCATAGTGGTTCTTGTAGACGAGGTCCGTCCCGTCGATCTCGGCGTTGACGGCCGGGATTTCCTTCAGGGCGGCGATGGTCGCCTTCACGAAGAAGCCCATGAAGCCGAGCTTCACGCCGTGGCGTTTCTCGAAGGCGTCCTTGTACTGGGCGCGCAGCGCCATGACCGCGGTCATGTCCACCTCGTTGAAGGTGGTCAGCATGGCGGCGGTGTTCTGGGCCTCCTTCAACCGGCGCGCGATGGTCTGGCGCAGGCGGGTCATCCGCACGCGCTCCTCGCGCGCATGCGCCGGCGGGGCCTCGATCACGCCGGCCGGCGGGACGGGGACCGCCTGGGGCGCGGGCTGGCCGGCCCGGGCTTCGAGCGCGGCCAGGGCGTCGCCCTTGGTGATGCGGCCGTCCTTGCCCGAGCCGGGAATCTCGGCGGGGCTGACGCCCGCCTCGGTCACAATGCGCTGCACCGAAGGCGACAGCGGCAGGTTCGGTGAGGGCGCCGGGGCCGGCGCGGCCTTCGCGGCGGGCGCGGGTGCGGGAGGCGCAGGAGCAGCGGCGGCGGGCGCGGGTTTGGACGCAGCTCCGGTCTCGGACACATGGCCAAGCACCTGGCCGGGCGTGACGGTATCGCCTTCGCCGGCGGTCACGTCCTGCAGCACCCCGTCGGACGGCGCGGAGACTTCCAGGGAGACCTTCTCGGTCTCGAGCTCCACCAGAACCTCGTCCTTCTTGACGGAGTCGCCGGGCTTTTTGGCCCAGCGCGCGACGGTGGCTTCGGTGACGGACTCCCCGAGGGTGGGAGTCAGGATATCGGTCATTCTCGTTCTGCTCCGGTAAGGATCAGGCTCGCCTCAGGCGAAGGCCTCGGCGAGGAAGGTCTCGAGTTCCTTGAGGTGGCGGCTCATCAGACCCGCGGCGGTGGACGCCGAGGCCGGGCGGCCGACGTAGCGCGCACGCTTGGCGGAGATCTTCATGCGCGCGAGGGTGACCTCCAGCCAGGCGTCGGCGAAGGTCCAGCCGCCCATGTTCTTGGGCTCTTCCTGGCACCAGACCAGCTCCGCGTTGGCGAAGCGCGCCAGCACGTTGGTCAGGGACTTGGTCGGCCAGGGGTAGAACTGCTCAAGGCGCAGCAGATAGACGTCATTGCGGCCCGACTTGGCCCGCGCGTCGACGAGGTCGAAGTAGACCTTGCCCGAGCACAGCACCACCCGCTTGATCTTGTCATCGGAGACCAGCTCGACGCCGCCGACGTCGCAGCCCGCCTCCGCCCCGTCGACCATGACCCGGTGGAAGGAGGTGCCCGAGGTCAGGTCCTCCAGGTTCGACACCGCCCGCTTGTGCCGCAGGAGCGACTTGGGCGTCATCAGGATCAGGGGCTTGCGGAACGGCCGGTGCACCTGGCGGCGCAGGATGTGGAAATAGTTGGCCGGGGTGGTGCAGTTGGCGACCTGCAGGTTCTCCTCGGCGCAGAGCTGCAGGTAGCGCTCCAGCCGCGCGGAGGAGTGTTCCGGACCTTGGCCCTCGTAGCCGTGGGGAAGCAGCATCACCAGGCCGGACATGCGCAGCCACTTGCGTTCGCCCGACGAGATGAACTGGTCGATCAGCACCTGGGCGCCGTTGGCGAAGTCGCCGAACTGGGCCTCCCAGAGCACGAGGGTGTTCGGATCGGCGAGGGAGAAGCCGTATTCGAAGCCCAGCACCGCCTCTTCCGACAGGGCCGAATCCAGCACCTCGAAATTGGACTGGCCAGGGCGGAGGTTGTTGAGCGGGATGTAGGCCGCCTCGGTGGTCTGGTCGATGACGGCGGAATGGCGCTGGCTGAAGGTGCCGCGCACGCTGTCCTGTCCGGACAGGCGCACGGGGAAGCCCTCGTCGAGCAGGGTCCCGAAGGCCAGGTGCTCGGCGGTGGACCAGTCGATGTCGCGGCCTGTCCTGATCGACTCGTGGCGGTTCTCGATCACCCGGCGCAGCGTCTTGTGGGCGTCCACGTGCTCGGGGATGGTGGTCATCCTCAGGCCGATGTCGCGCAGCTTCTGCTCGGCCACGGCGGTGTCGCCGCGCAGCTCCGGATCGTCGGCGACGTGCATGTGCGCCCACTTGCCGTCGAGCCAGTCGGCCTTGTCCGCCTTGTAGGTCTTGCCGGCCTCGAATTCGGAATCGAGGAAGACGTCGAACTCCTTGACCAGGCCGTCGACCTGCTCGGCCGTGACCACGCCCTCCGACACCAGGCGCTGGGCGTAGAGCTCGCGCGTCGACGGCAGGTCCCTGATCCGCCGATACATCAGGGGTTGGGTGAAGGTCGGATCGTCGCCCTCGTTATGGCCGAAGCGGCGATAGCAGAACATGTCCACCACCACGTCCTTGCCGAACTTCTGACGGAACTCGGTGGCCACCTTCGCGGCGTAGACCACCGCTTCCGGATCATCGCCGTTGGCGTGGAAGATCGGCGCCTCCACCATCAGGGCCACGTCGGACGGATAGGGCGAGGATCGCGAATGCAGCGGGCTCGTCGTGAAGCCGATCTGGTTGTTGACGATGAAATGCAGCGCCCCGCCCGTGCGATAGCCCTTCAGGCCCGACAGGGTGAAGCACTCGGCCACCACGCCCTGGCCGGCGAAGGCGGCGTCGCCGTGCAGCAGCACCGGCATGACATGGCCGCGGCCGGCGTCGATATCCTGGCGCAGCGCGAAGGCCTGCTTGGCCCTCGCCTTGCCGATCACCACCGGGTTGACGATCTCCAGATGGCTGGGATTGGCGGTCAGGGACAGGTGGACGGTGTTGTTGTCGAACACCCGGTCGGACGAGGCGCCCAGGTGGTACTTGACGTCGCCCGAGCCTTCGATGTCCGACGGCAGGGCCGAACCGCCCTGGAATTCATGGAAGATCACGCGGTAGGGCTTGCCCATCACCGCGGCCAGGACATTCAGGCGGCCCCGGTGGGGCATGCCGATGGCGATGTCCTTCACGCCCAGGGCTCCGCCCCGCTTGATCACCTGTTCCATGGCCGGGACCAGGGACTCCGCCCCATCCAGGCCGAAACGCTTGGTGCCCGGAAAACGCTTGTGCAGGAAGCGTTCGAAGGCCTCGCCCTCGATCAACTTCTTCAGGATGGCGAGCTTGCCCTCCGGCGTGAAGGCGATCTCCTTGTCCTTGCCCTCGATGCGGGCCTGCAGCCAGCCCTTCTGGGCCGGATCGGAGATGTGCATGTACTGCACGCCGAGATTGCCGCAGTAGGTGCGCCTGAGGATCTGCAGGATCTCGCGGATGGTCGAGGTCTCAAGGCCCAGGACGTAGTCGAGGAAGATCGGCCGGTCGTAGTCGCTTTCGCCGAAGCCGTAGCTGGCGGGATCAAGTTCGGAGATGTCCTCGGGAGGCCCGGCGATGCCGAGGGGGTCGAGGTTGGCCGCCAGGTGGCCGCGCATCCGGTAGGCGCGGATCATCATGATGGCGCGCAGGGAATCGAGCGTGGCGGCGCGCAATTCGGCCGGTGTGGCCTTGGGCCGGGCGTCGACGATGGTCTTGGAAAGCTTGGCTTCCACCGCCGGCCACATGCCGTCCAGCGCCGAGAGCTGCTCGGTGCGCGGCGGGGCGGGAACCCTCGGCGTCCAGGCCGGATCGGCGGCGGCGCGAATGACTTCGTCGCTCTTGTCGCGGAGCGTCGAGAAGAAGGCCTGCCACGAGGGCTCGACCGACTTGTGGTCCGCGGCCCAGCGTGAGTAGAGGTCCTCCACGAACGAGGCGTTGCCGCCGTAGAGGAAGGACGTCTCCGCTAGAACCTGATTAATCCGCCCTGAATCGTCGGCCATGGTCTCAAATCCTGGTGTCTTCCACGTCCCGCACTATCACTGGGCCGTGAACATAGTCTGATCTTCCGGGTCCAGCCCGGTGAACCCGTCGGCCTGAGCGGACAGGGGCAAAAACGCCTCCAATCCGGCCAAACGAGGGCGCGGGGTCGTGCAACTAGCCCTTCAGCACCTCGAGCAAGGTCGAACCCAGGGCCGCGGGGGACGGGGACACGCGGATGCCCGCGGCCTCCATGGCGGCGATCTTGGACTCCGCCCCGCCCTTGCCTCCGGAGATGATCGCTCCGGCGTGGCCCATGCGCCGGCCCGGAGGCGCGGTGCGGCCGGCGATGAAACCGACCATGGGTTTCTTGACCTTCGACAGCCTGATGAACTCCGCCGCGTCTTCCTCGGCCGAACCGCCGATTTCGCCGATCATGATGATCGACTTGGTCTCCGGGTCAGCCAGGAACATCTCCAGCACGTCGATGAACTCCGTGCCCTTGACCGGGTCGCCGCCGATGCCCACGGCCGTGGTCTGGCCGAGGCCGGCGTTGGTGGTCTGGAACACGGCTTCATAGGTAAGCGTGCCCGAGCGCGAGACAACGCCCACCGAGCCTTTCATGAAGATGTTTCCCGGCATGATGCCGATCTTGCACTCGCCCGGGGTCAGGACCCCCGGGCAGTTGGGCCCGATCAGGCGCGACTTGGAGCCGTCGAGCGCCCTGTGGACCTTGACCATGTCGGCCACCGGAATGCCCTCGGTGATGCAGACGATCAACGGCGTCTCGGCGTCGATCGCCTCCAGGATCGAGTCGGCGGCGAAGGGCGGCGGCACATAGACCACCGAGGCGTCGGCCCCGGTCGCCTCGCGCGCTTCCCTGACGGTGTCGAACACCGGCAGCCCCAGGTGCTGCAGGCCGCCCTTGCCGGGCGTGACGCCGCCGACCATGCGCGTGCCGTAGGCGATGGCCTGCTCGGTGTGGAAGGTCCCCTGGGCGCCAGTGATGCCCTGGCAGATCACCGTGGTGGTCTTGTCGATGAGGATGGACATCAGGCGGCTTTCACGGCCTTGACCACCTTTTCGGCGGCGTCGGCGAGATCGTTGGCGGGGATGATGTTGAGGCCCGAGCCATTGAGGATGGCCTTGCCCTGGTCGACGTTGGTGCCTTCGAGCCGCACCACCAGCGGGACCTTCAGCCCCACCTCCTTGACCGCGGCCACCACCCCCTCGGCGATGATGTCGCAGCGCATGATGCCACCGAAGATATTGACCAGGATCCCCTTCACGTTGGGATCGGCGGTGATGATCTTGAAGGCGGCCGTCACCTTCTCCTTGGAGGCGCCGCCGCCGACGTCGAGGAAATTCGCCGGCGCGGCGCCGTAGAGCTTGATGATGTCCATGGTCGCCATGGCGAGGCCCGCGCCGTTGACCATGCAGCCGATGTCGCCGTCGAGCGCGATGTAGGAGAGGTCGTGGTTGGAGGCCTCGATCTCCTTCTCGTCTTCCTCCGAGATGTCGCGCAGGGCGCGGACGTCGTCGTGGCGGTAGAGGGCGTTCTCATCGAACGAGACCTTGGCGTCCAGGAGCTTCAGGTCGCCGTCGCCGGTGACGATCAGCGGATTGACCTCCAGCAGGCTCATGTCCTTGTCGACGAAGGCCTTGTAGAGGCCGGCCAGCAGGGGCCGCGCCTGTTTGGCGGCGGAGCCCTCGAGCTTCAGGGCCTTCACCAGCGCCAGGCCATGATGGGGGAAGACGCCGGTCACGGGATCGATGGAGAAGGTGATGATCTTCTCCGGCGCGGTCTTGGCCACTTCCTCGATGTCCATGCCGCCTTCGGTGGACGCCACCACGGCGACGCGGGACGTCTCGCGGTCCACCAAGAGCGACAGGTAGAGCTCGCGGGCGATGGAAGCGCCTTCCTCGATGTAAAGGCGCCGGACCACCTTGCCCTTGGGGCCGGTCTGATGGGTCACCAGGGTCATGCCGAGCATGCGGGAGGCTTCCTGGCGCACCTCCTCGATGGACTTCACCACCTTGACCCCGCCGCCCTTGCCGCGGCCGCCGGCGTGGATCTGGGCCTTCACCACCCAGACCGGTCCGCCGAGGCTCTGGGCCGCCTGGACGGCGTCCTCCACCGAAAAGGCGGGGAAGCCGCGCGGGACCGGGACGCCGTACTCCTTGAGGACGGCTTTGGCTTGGTGCTCGTGGATGTCCATGGGGACCGCAGACTGTGGGGGTCATCAAGACAACGCCGAACGGCGCGTCGGCGCCGCTTATAGGCAGGGTCGTTGTGCGCCGCAATGACGGCCGGCGCGCTTGGACCAAAATGAGTTGATGGCGACCGTCGGGCCCCGTCATCCAAGATTGGGCTGGCGACCTTTTCACGGGCGTGTTACCGATGATCACGGGTCCGTGATCGCAAATCGTGGGATCCACTGACTGGGAGAGCGGGTCTTGAAGCGTGCTTCCCTGCCGATCCTCACCATCGCCGTCCTCGCCTCGATGCTCGCGTCCTGTTCGAGGAAACCCGCGGACGTCGCCCTCCACGCCGACCTGATAACCGCGTCCAAGGCCGCGGCCGCCGCGCCGGCGTCCAGCCAGACCGCTGCGCCCGCCGCCGCCGGTCCCATGCTGGCATACGACTACACCTACGACCTGCAGGCGCCGGGCGATCATGTCCGGCCGTTGCTCTCAAGGCACGAGCAGGCTTGCGCGGCCGCCGGCCCGGCGACATGCCAGGTGCTCAACGACAGCGTCAGCACGGTCCGGGACGATGTGTCGGGCACGCTCAAGCTGCGGGCAACAGAGGCGTGGCTGAGACTGTTCCGCAACGGCCTGGACGGCGACGTCAAGGCGGTGGGCGGCCGCGTCCTGGGCTCCCAGGTCCAGACAGAGGACCTGACGCGGTCGATCGTCGACACCGGCGCCGCCCTGCGGGCAAAGACTCTTCTGCGCGACCGGCTGGAAAAGCTGCTGGCGGAGCGCCCCGGCAAACTTTCGGATCTGGTCGAGCTGGAGACCAACATCGCCACCGTGCAGGGCGATATCGACACCGGCCAGTCCGAGCTCGCGGTCATGCAGCAGCGGGTGTCCATGTCGACCCTGACACTGACCTATAATTCCAGCGCCCGCCTCCTGAGCCACCGCGGCGCGGACCCGCTCGCGGCCGCGCTGGACAGCTTCGTGGACAACGTCGTCACAGTCGTTGCGCTCTTGATCACCCTGGCATCCTACCTGCTTCCCGTGCTGGCGACCGGTCTCGTGGGATGGCTGGTCTGGCGCCGGTTCGGGCGGCGGAAGACCCCGCGGCGCGCAGCCGCCTCGCCGGGCGACGGCAAGGCCTGACAGGACGGCCGGGTTCAGGCCGCCGCTTCGACCGCCGCGGTGGCGCGGCGCTCCAGTTTGCCCCATCCCACGCGCGGTCCGCGCACGGCGGTGAACACCGCCTTGACCACCACGTAGTACATCAGCTGGCGGTAGCCGAACCGCTGGATGGGTATCCAGATCAGGTCCTTCCACGGCGCCCGCCGCTCCAACGCCATGCCGAGCGCGCCGGCGGAGAGGTCGACCAGGACGAAGACCGCCCAGTACAACAGGGCCTGGGTCAGCTTGTCGCTGGACCATTCCACCGGATGCTGGAGGCGATCGAGCAGAGCGCCCACGATGCTGAACACCACGGCGAGGTCCACCAGGGGGGCGGCCAGGGCGAGGGCGATCTGGAACAGCCAGATCTGCGGCAAGGCCACGAACCCGAGCGCCGGATGGCGCCGGTCGAACAGGGCCGACCGATGCTTCCAGATGCACTGCAGGGTGCCGAAGGACCAGCGGAAGCGTTGCTTGAGCAGGCCCTCCAGGGTGTCTGGAGCCTCGGTGTACGCCCGCGCCGAAGGGTCGAAATCCACCCGCCAGCCCGCGCGCTGCACGGCGATGGTCAGGTCCTGATCCTCCGCCAGGGTCTCGCCCGGATAACCGCCCAGGGCCTCCAGCGCGCTTCGCCGCCAGGCTCCCACCGCGCCAGGCACGACCGTGACCGCGCCGAGGGCCGCGAGCGCCCGGCGTTCCAGGTTCTGAGCCGTGACGTATTCGAGCGCCTGCCAGCGGGTGATCAGGTTGAGGCGGTTGCCGACGATGGCGTTGCCGGCCACCGCGCCGATGGTTGGATCGACGAACCAGCGGGCCAGCCGGCTTATGGTCTCTGGCGGGAACAAGGTGTCGGCGTCCAGCGCCACGATCACCTCGCCCTTGGCGGCGGCGAGTCCGATGTTCAGAGCCGCCGCCTTGCCGCCGTTGGGGAAGCGGATCAGCTGCACCCGCGGATTGTCCGTGAAGGCGTTCTCCACCGCTGCGGCGGTGCCGTCGGCGGAGCCGTCGTCCAGCACGATCACTTCCAGCCGGGACCACGCCGATTCCAGAATCCGCGCCACGGAGCTGGCGATCACCTTCTCCTCGTTGAAGCAGGGGATCAGCACCGTGACCATGGGGCCGGAGTCGGGGTCCAGCATCGGCGGATGGATGCTGGTGAAGCGATGGAACAGGGCGAGCGTCGCCAGGAAGACCAGGCGGCCGACACCCAGCGCGATGGCGGCGATGAACAGGAACTGCAGGCCCTCGTCCACGTAGCGGAAGAAATCGAAGCCCACCCGGTCCAGGGCGAGCTCCAGCGATCCCTCCGGCACCACCGGCATCGCCTGGGCCGGAGTCAGCCCGGCCAGCTGTCCCACCGTCACCAGCTTGTACCCACCGGCGCGAAGCTGATCGATCAGGGTCGGCAGGGCGGCGATGGTGCGGCTGCGGTCACCGCCCGAATCGTGCAGCAGGATCACCTGATGGGTCGTGGGGCCCGGCATTTGGAGGTTGTCGAGCGAGCGCTGGACGATGAGCGCCGCGTCCGGCTTTTTCCAGTCGTCTGGGTCGTTGCGCAGACCGGCGATCAGGTAGCCCAGCTTCTGCGCGGTGAGCAGGGGCTCCACTTCAGCCGGCGTCGAGGGTTCGGCGTCCCCGAAATAGGGCGGCCGGAACAGGCGCAGACTTCGGCCGGTGATCACCTGGAACAGCCGCTGGGTGACGTTAAGTTCCAGATCCGTCTCGGTCTTCGGCGTCGCCCCGATGTTGGGGTGGGTGTAGGTGTGGTTGCCCACAAGGTGGCCTTCGCGGATCTCGCGCGCCACCAGCTCCGGGTGCGACTGCATGTTCTTGCCGATGACGAAGAAGGTCGCCGGCGCATGCTTGGCCTTCAGGATGTCAAGGATCTGCGGCGTCCAGCGCGGGTCGGGCCCGTCGTCGAAGGTGAGCGCCACGAAGCCCGGATGGGAGCCATAGCGATCGAGGACATAGGCGGTGGGCATGACCTCGTAGTGCTCATCGGAGATCAGGCCGTTGTCGGGATCCATGGTGAGGGTCCGCTTGCCCGAGGTCGGCGTCGCCGAGACGTGCAGCACCTCGCCATTGCCGTCGAAGTCCACGTCTTCGGCGGGCGGCAGGAAGGTCATCCCCTTCGAGACGGCGGCGCCATAGGCGTGGGGCAAGATCGACCAGACGCCCGGATCTTCCAGGCCCATCCGCCAAAGACCGTAGCCCCGCGGCCGATAATCGTCCGCCACCTTGATCTCGTTGAACAGGGTGGGGGCGTCGAGGAACCACACGGCGTGCTGCTCGTCGTTCTCGTCGGCGTAGCTGTAGGTCGGATTCAACGTGGCCGGATCCATGTGCACGTCCGCTTCGGAGTCGTGCGCGGCCAGGGTCGCGTCGTGGAAGGTGCGCAGGTCGGCGCAACCGGTCCCGCTCTGGTCCTTCTGGACACAGGGCTTGCCGTCCTTGCCAGGGAGTCTCCAGTCGTAGCCGTAGCTGCCCAGCGCGACGATGGTCTTGGCCTCGTCCAGCTTGGACAGGCGCTTGTCGAGGTTCTGCTCGAACCAGTCCTGGCCGGAAGGCGGCCCCGGATCATTGGGCGCCCAGTGCTGGTCGAAGGCCTTCAGCACGACGGTGTCGCTCGCGTCCTGCAGCTGCTCGACGATCGGCGACTCATCGGCGAAATTGGCCGTGACCCAGACTTCCCGGCCCGATGGATCCAGCGCCTTGTTGGTCTCCGCGATCAGCAGCGGATAAGCCGCCATGGCCTTGGGCGAAAGGTTCTCGAAATCAAACACGTACCCGGCATAGCCGCGGGCGTTGGCCAGGGTGACGAGGTTCTGGACCAGCGCCGCCCTTGCCGCAGGATTGAGCAGCACGCTGTCCGCCAGGGGGCCGTCGAACAGCTGGTTGTGGGCGTTGTGGACCACGGGCAGCACGGAGGGCCGATGGGTCGCCTTGGCCAGGATCGCCTCCGCCACCGGATCTTCGGTGACGTCCAGCGCACCGCCGGGCCCTTTCAGGGCGATCCATTGCGGCGCCAGCACGTCCAGCTGGTTGACGTGCTCGCCCAGCGACACGCGGGAGCGCTCGTCCCAGGGCACGTAGAAGCCAAGGGTCAGGGGGCGCGTGGGCGCGCCGGTGGTGTCACGCTTGCGCTTGGGGATCTTGGTCCACGCGGGCCGACCGCGCAGTTGGTGCGCCGTCTCCACGTGCAGGGCGGACAACACCCGCGGATCCTTGAGCTGAAGATCGGGCAGGCGCGGCGCCAGGGCCAGGGTCGCGAAGAACGCGGCCACCACGGCGGCGGCCAGCGACAACAAGAGTCCCAAAGCGAGCGCGGCCTGCCTCGCCCGTCGCCCGGACGGATCGTGGAATACGAAGTCGCTCATCTGAACAAGGGGACGTCCGCCTGCGCGCCCCTTATCCCTAACAACTTGACGGAACAATGGCGACAGTTCCGGCGGCGGCTAAGACGATCGCCCACAGCAATCGGTCCCGGCGAGCTGGCGGCGACGCCTCAGGTCTTGGCGCGGGCGGCGGCGTCCGCGCGGCGGGCGCGCCAGGCCTCGCGCGTCTGGCCCCAGATCTCGACGGGTTGTGTGTCGTAGGGCGGCGGCAAGGCGCCGGTTCGAAGGTTGCGGCTGCCCAGCCGCCGGGCCACGCCCTGGGAAGGATGGTTCGCCGGATCGATGCAATGAATCACCTCGGTCCAGCCCAGCGTATCGAAGGCCCAGTCCATGGCCGCTGCGGCGCCCTCGGTGGCGTAGCCCTTTCCCCAGGTGTCGCGCGTGAGGCCCCAGCCGATCTCAGGTCCCGGCCAGTCCGCCGGCGTCCACGGACCGAGCCGCCCGATCCAGCGGCCGGTCGCGGTCTCGATCACCGAGAACATGCCATGGCCGAACAGCGTCCAGGCGCCGGCGACGCTGCACAGACCCCGCCAGGCCGTCGCCCGCGGTTGCACGCCGCCCAGGAAGCGCATCGCCGCCTCATCGGCCGCGAACCGCGCCCAGACTTCGAAGTCCTCGGCCGTCGGCGGGCGCAGGGTCAGGCGTTCGGTCTGAATGACGGGTCCGTCCATGACCGGTCTTATAGCCGCGGTTACGTCCAGCTCGAAATCACCCCGGCCTGACGGCGATGCGGTTCACGGCCGCGACCAGGGGCCCGAAGGTCAATCCCTGCACCGCCACGGAAAACACCACGACCGCGTAGGTCGCCGACAGCAGCAGCGCGCGCTCCGGACCCGGCGGAATGCTCAGCGCCAGCGCCAGCGACAGGGCCCCGTGGAGCCCGCCCCAGGTCAGGATCAGGCTCGGGGCCCGCTCCTGCCGGCTGAAGTGGAGATAGGCGCCCCACGGCGCGACCACGGCGAACCGGACCACCAGCACCAGCGGGATGGCGGCGGCCCAAAGGGCCAGGAACTGCGGATGAAAGGGCACGATCAGCAGCTCCAGCCCTAGGAGGAAGAACAGCAACGCGTTCAGGATCTCGTCCACCAGAAGCCAGAAGGATTCCAGATAGGTCCGGCTGCCGCCGCTGAGGGCTTCGCGGGCGCGGTCGCCGAACAGGAGTCCCGCCGCCACCACCGCGATCGGCCCCGACAGGCCCAGTGCGTCGGCCGCCGCATAGACCCCGACCGCCAGGGCGAGGGACAGCATGGCTTCCACCACGTGGTCGTCGATCGCCGCCATGGCGCGGATCGCGACGAAGGCCGCGAGGAAACCGAACGCCAGACCGCCGACCGCCTGGATCAGCACCTGCAGGCCGGCGCGCGCCGGGTCCGCCGCCCCGCCCGCGGTGGCGACCGCCAGCGCCGCGAGAAAGACCACGATGCCCACCCCGTCATTGAACAGGGCCTCGCCCTGCAAAATTGCCTGGAGGCGCCGGGACAGGCCGCCCTGACGCACCACCGCCAGGACCGCCACCGGATCGGTAGGGCTGATCAACGCGCCGAACACCAGAGCCCACGCCAGGGGCAGGCCAAGGCCCAGCGCCTTGGCCGCCGCCCAGACGCCCCCGCCCACCAGGAGGGTCGACGCCAGCACCCCGAGCGTCGCAAGGGTCAGCACCGCGAGCCGGCGCTTGCGCATCTCGCCGAAGTCCACCCGCATGGCGCCCGCGAAGAGCAGGAAGGCCAGCATGTAGCCCACGACGGTCTTCGGAAAATCCAGATCCGCGATCGCCCGCGTCGTCTGGGCGATTCCGTCCAGACCGGGCCACAGGGTTTGTACGCCGTAGAGCGCCGTCGCGCCCATGAGTCCGGCCGCCAGCATGGCGACGCCCTGCGGCAGGCGCGTCAGCCGCGCGTTCACCCAGCCCACGACCGCCGTGAACGTCAGGAACAGCGCGGCCAGCTGGAACAAGGACATGGACGACTGCTCCGCGGCGGACGACGGCCGCTTGAGCCTGTCCCTGGGCGGACCATACAATGGCTCGCATCCTGGGGAATCAGAACATGCGTAGACGCCTGACCGCCGGTCTCTTGATGGCCGTGACCGTTTTGGCCGCGCAGGGCGCCGCCGCCGCAACGAGGCCTTGCGACCGGGCCTGCCTGACCAGGGTCACCAACGCCTATCTGAGGGCCCTGGTCGCCCACGACCCCAGGGGCCTGCCGCTGGCGGCCAAGGTGAAGTTCACCGAGGACGGCGCGCCGCTGGAGCTCGGGGACGGCCTCTGGCGCACCGTCACCGGCCTGGGGTCCTATCGCCTGGACTTCGCCGACCCGTCGACCGGCGCGGCCGGAGCCCTGGTGCTGGTGCAGGAAAACGGGACGCCGGCGCTGATGGCCCTTCGGTTCAAGGCCGTGGGCGGCAGGATCAGCGAGGTGGAGACCCTGCTGGCCCGCAAGGGAGAGCTGCAATCCCTTCAGACGGACCTTCTGACCGAACCCCTGGCGATCCTGACGCAGGACGCGCCACCTCAGGGAAGGTCGTCGCGCGCGGAGCTGACCCGGATCGTAGGCAGCTATTTCGACGCCATCGAGAAGGCCGACGGCAGCCTCACGCCCTTCGCCGAGGACGGCTTCCGCATCGAGAACGGGGTGAGGACCTGCAACAAGCCGGCGTCCGATCCGGCGCCCGGCATGCCGGCAGAGTTCGCCAAGCTGGGCGCCATGCCCTGCGCCGACCAGCTCTCCACCAAGATCTTCACCTACATCCGGTCGGTGCGTCCGCGCCGGTTCGTGGTGGTGGACCAGCAACGCGGGCTCGTGCTGGCGCTGGTGAGGTTCAACCATCCGGGCGACACGCCCTATGCCGACACCCCCGGCTTCGGCCGCGTCAGCATGGCGGGCAACCCCTGGGCGGTGCGACCGACCAGCGCCCTCATAGCTGAGCTCTTCAAGATCCAGGACCACAAGATCCAGCGGATCATGGCCGTGATCACCAACGTTCCCTACCGCATGCCCACAGGGTGGGAGCGGTAGAGGTCGGCCTAGGCGAGCGAGGGGTCGATGACCTTGCAGGCCTCGAGCAGGCCCTTCACGGAGTCGAGGGACTTGGCGAACATCGCCTTTTCGGTCTCATCCATGGGGAATTCGACGATCCGCTCCACGCCGCCGGCGCCGATCACGGCCGGAACGCCGACATAGAGGTTGTCGACGCCGTACTGACCCGTGAGGTGCGCGGCGCAGGGGAGGACGCGCTTCTTGTCCTTCAGGTAGCTTTTCGCCATGGCGATAGCGCTTTCGGCCGGGGCGTAGAAGGCGGAGCCGGTCTTCAGCAGGGCCACGATCTCGCCGCCGCCGCCGCGCGTGCGCTGGACGATGCCGTCAAGCTCCGCCTGGGTCAGCATCCCCTGCTGGACCAGCACGGGCAGGGGCAGGCCGCCGACGGTCGAGTAGCGGGTCATGGGCACCATGTCGTCGCCGTGTCCGCCGAGGGTCCAGGCATGGACGTCCTCCACCGACACGCCGAGCTTTTCGGACAGGAAGTAGCGGAACCGGGCCGAGTCGAGCACGCCGGCCATGCCCACCACCTTGTTCGGCTTCAGGCCCGAGAATTCCCTGAGCGCCCAGACCATGGCGTCCAGCGGATTGGTGATGCAGATCACGAAGGCGTCCGGCGCGTTGGCCTTGATGCCCTCGCCCACAGCCTTCATGACCTTCAGGTTGATGCCCAGCAGGTCGTCGCGGCTCATGCCCGGCTTGCGGGGCACGCCCGCGGTGACGATGCACACGTCCGCGCCCTTGATGTCGGCGTAATCGTTGGCGCCCTTCAGGGCCACGTCCTTGCCGAACACCGGGGAAGCCTCCGCCAGGTCCAGCGCCTTGCCCTGGGGCACGCCCTCCACCACGTCGAACAGGATCACGTCGCCCAGCTCTTCGCGGGCCGCTACGTGGGCCAGGGTTCCGCCGATCATGCCAGCGCCCAGGAGAGCGATCTTCGCGCGAGCCATCTAGGCCTCCGTGCCGTTTGGGGAATGCCGGGGCGCCTTGCGGGCGTCTTCGCCCAAGGCTAGACCGCCCCGGCATTCCCCAAACGGCACGGAGGCCTAGATGGCTCGCGCGAAGATCGCTCTCCTGGGCGCTGGCATGATCGGCGGAACCCTGGCCCACGTAGCGGCCCGCGAAGAGCTGGGCGACGTGATCCTGTTCGACGTGGTGGAGGGCGTGCCCCAGGGCAAGGCGCTGGACCT
>FTIH01002820.1_pt1 | contig 28284 bp, 32 predicted proteins | sample 1658451 | NCBI WGS metagenome assembly FTIH01 (sample SAMEA3914826, study PRJEB12502) | metagenome | biome: forest; material: soil | place: Canada | collected 2011-07-03 | depth 0.3 m
GACCGCGGCATGCTGGTGATCACCCACTACCAGCGGCTGCTCGACTATGTGCAGCCCGACCGGGTCCACGTCCTGGCCGGCGGCCGCATCGTCGCCTCCGGCGGGCCCGAGTTGGCCCACGAGCTGGAGCGCGAAGGCTACGACAAGTACGCCCTGGAGGCCGCATGAGCCTCGCTGTCGCCCTCAGGACCCGTGAGCTTGGCGACCTGCCGGGCCGGCGCGACGAGGACTGGCGCTGGACGGACCTGCGCGGCCTGATCCGGGCGCTTCCGCCGGAGTCGCCGACGGTCGCTGCTGTCGCCGCCAACGCCTTGTTGGAGCCGATCCAGGCCCATGGTCAGGTGTTCGCCAATGGCCGGGCGCTGGGAGCGTCGACGGTTACCGTCCCGGCGAACGGCGATGACATCGTCATGCGCCGGTTCGTGTCCGCCACGGCGTCCACCGCCCATCATGCCGAGGCGCCGGTCGAGGTGGGCGAGGGCGCGCAGCTCCTGCTGATCGACAGTTTCGAGGGCCAGGCCGAAGGCTATGTCGCCGACGCCCGCTCGACGATCTTCGTGGGCCGGGGCGCTCGTTTGGAGCGCGTTGTGCTGCTGGACGACACCGCCGACGCCGTCTCCATCGCCCTGACAGAGGTCGAACTGTCGCCTGGCGCGAGCTTCCATCAAACGGTCCTTGCGACCGGGGCCAAGCGCCAGAGGTTCGAAACCCGCGTCCGCCACCAGGGCGGCGGCGCCTCCGTCCAGCTCGACGGGATCTATGTTCTCGATGGCCAGCGCCATTCGGACCAGACCACACAGGTGATCCACGGCGTCGTCGACGGCGCCACGTCCCAGCTTACCAAGGGCGTCGTGCAGGACCAGGCGCGGGGCGTCTTCCAGGGCCGGATCGTGGTTTCGCAGGGCGCGGACCGCACCGATGCACGCATGGGGCACCACGCCCTGATCCTGTCGGACCGGGCCGAGGTCGACGCCAAGCCCGAACTGGAGATCTACGCCGACGACGTGGCCTGCGCGCACGGCAATACGGTCGGGGCGCTGGACGACGAGGCCCTGTTCTACATCCGCTCGCGCGGCGTGCCGGAGCCGGAAGCGCGCGCCATGCTGATGACGGCCTTCCTGGCTGAAGTCGCCGACCGGATTTCCCACATCCAGGCCCGTGAACTGGCCCACGTCTGGCTGGAGCGGCGGTTGATGGCGGGGCCGGGATGAGCTTCGATCCCCACGCCGCCCGCCAGGAGTTCCCGATCCTCGCCCGCCAGGTGAACGGCCGCCCGCTGGTCTATCTGGATAACGCCGCCTCGGCCCAGAAGCCGCGCGCCGTGATCGACGCCATGCGCCGGACCATGGAGACCTCCTACGCCAACGTGCACCGGGGCCTGCACACCCTGGCCAACGAGACCACTGACGCCTATGAGCGCGCCCGCGCCTCGGTCACCCGCTTCATCAACGCCCCGTCGCCGTCCGAAATTGTCTTCACCAAGGGCGCCACGGAGGCGATCAACCTGGTCACGGCGTCCTTCGGCCTGGACCTTGAGGCCGGTGACGAGATCGTGCTTTCGCAGATGGAGCACCACTCCAACATCGTGCCCTGGCACCTGCTGCGCGAACGCAAGGGCGTGGTCCTGAAGTTCGTCCCGGTCACCGACGACGGCCGCCTGGACCTTGAGGCCTATGAGACCCTGATCGGGCCGCGCACCCGCATGGTGGCCCTGTCGCACATGTCCAATGTGCTGGGCACCATCAACCCCGCCCGCCAGCTGATCGAGATCGCCCACGCCGCCGGGGTCCCCATATTGCTCGACGGCTGCCAGGCCGTGGTGCACATGCCTGTGGACGTGCAGGCGCTGGACGTCGACTTCTACGTCTTCTCCAGCCACAAGCTCTATGGCCCCACCGGCATCGGCGTCCTGTACGGCAAGGCCGAACGGCTCGCCGCCCTACCGCCCTACCAGGGCGGGGGCGAGATGATCGCCAGCGTCGCCCTGGACGAAATCACCTACGCCGATCCGCCGCATCGCTTCGAGGCGGGCACGCCTCCGATCATCGAGGCGATCGGCCTGGGCGCCGCCATCGACTGGCTGGAGGGGCTCGACCGCGAGGCCATCCTGGCGCACGAGCACGCCCTTTATGATCGTGTGATCACCGGCCTGAACGGCGCCAACTGGCTGAAGCCGATCGGCCAGGCGCCCGGCAAGGGCGCCGTCTTCAGCTTCAATGTCGAGGGCGCGCACGCCCACGACATCGCCCAGATCCTGGACCGCTACGGCGTGGCCGTGCGGGCCGGAACCCACTGCGCCGAACCCCTGATGAAGCGCTTCGGCGTCACATCCAGCGCCCGCGCCTCTTTCGCCCTCTACAACACCCTGGACGAAGCCGACTCCTTCGTGGAGGCCCTCGGCCGAGCCCGCAGCTTCTTTGCCTGAGCCCATGATGGACGACGCAAACTTCAAATCCGACGACGCCGCGGCCGGATCCGCGATCAGCAAGAGCGAGCTCGACGAGCTGACCGATCTATTGGTCGAAAAGCTCAAGACCGTCTACGACCCGGAAATCCCGGTCGACATCTACGAGCTCGGTCTTATCTACAAGGTCGATGTCTCCGATGACCGCGACGTGGTGGTGGAAATGACCCTGACCGCGCCGGGCTGTCCCGTCGCCGGCGAAATGCCCGACTGGGTCCGCGACGCGGTGATGACCGTGCCCGGCGTCAAGACCTGCGCCGTCAACCTGGTGTTCGATCCGCCATGGGATCCCTCCATGATGACGGACGAGGCCAAGCTGCAATTGAACATGTTCTGACCATGCAAACTTCGATCCCCAACGAACCCGTCCAGCCCCGCGCCCGGCGCCCGCGCCCCAAGGTCGTCAGCCTGACCGATCGTGCGGCTGAGCGCGTGCGCGAGATCCTGTCGGAAGCCGACCAGCATGCCGTTGGCCTGAGGGTCGGGGTGAAGAACGGCGGCTGCGCCGGCCAGGAATACGTCCTGACCTACGCCGACGGCGCCGGTCCGCTGGACGAGGTGATCGAGGACAAGGGCGTCACCATCTTCGTCGAGCCCAAGTCCGTCCTGTTCCTGATCGGCTCGGAGATCGACTTCGAGACCTCCAAGCTCGCCTCGAAGTTCGTGTTCCGCAATCCCAACGAGACCGACGCCTGCGGCTGCGGCGAGAGCGTCACCATCCAGCCGGCCGAAGCGCTCGACTGAGGCCGCGCATGGCTGTCGACAAGCGGTTCGCAGCCCATGTGGAGGAGTTGCTCGCCGGCCTGGGTCCCGTACGGATCAAGGCAATGTTCGGCGCGGCGGGGGTCTATGTCGGCGAACTGATGGTCGCCATCATTGATGACGACGTCCTGTATTTCCGCGGCGATGCGGAGACCGAGAGCCAATTCCGGGATGCGGGGTCGACGCCGTTCATCTATCGCGAGCGCGACGGTCGCGAGATTCCGATGAACTACTTCAGGGCGCCTGAAGAGGCGCTCGAGGGCCCGGACGAGGCGGAACCCTGGGCCCGGTTGTCGATTGACGCGGCCCTGCGCAAACAGGCCGCCAAGAGCAAGAAGCGTAAGGCCTAGGCTGCCGCGCTGTCGGCTTCCTTGAGGGCGGCGGTGACGCGGTTGCGGCCGGTGCGCTTGGACGCATAGAGGGCCGCGTCGGCGCGTTCCAACAGGCTGTGCGAGGACTCGCCCTTGCGGAGCTCGGCGAAGCCGGCGGACACGGTGATGGTGCCAAGGTCCTCGGCGGTGGAGCGACGCTTCAGCATGCGCGAGGCCACTTCCTCGCGAATCTCCTCGAGGGTGTTCTGCACCATGGCGGTGGCTTCGCTCGGGAAGATCACGCCGAATTCCTCGCCGCCGTAGCGGGCGGCGAAGCGCGGCGGAGCGGCCATGCGGCCGATGACGCTGGCGACGTAGCGGATGACCTGGTCGCCGGTCTGGTGGCCCCAGGTGTCATTGAAGTTCTTGAAATGGTCGATGTCGATCACGGCCAGGGCCAGGGGCTGGCCCGAGGCGTCCGATTCCGAACACGCGCGTTCCAGCTCCTCGTCGAAGGCCTTGCGGTTGGCGAGGTTGGTCAGGGAGTCCGTGGTGGCGTCGCGGCGGACCTGCTCCAGGTGCTCCTTCAGGCGGCCGACCTCGGCCGTGGAGTCCTTGAGCTGCTTTTCCAGCGACTTGTTCTCGCGCTGGATGCGCCGCGTGGCGGTCGACAGGGTGTCGACGATCTGCTTCAGGGCGGGGGAGGCGTCGTCGGCCTCCGAAAGGTCCTTGGTGACGACCGCGAGGGTCTCGCCGTAGTTGGTGCTCGACTGCTGGGCGGCCTGGATCGCCTTGGCGACCGCGGCGAGTTCCTTGCTCAGCTGATCCCCGGCGTCGCGGATCTGCTCGTTCAGCTTGGCCTTGGGCAGGAACGTCGCGGCCAGTTCCTCGGCGACGACTTCCGTAAACGGCTCGCCGACCTGCAGCAGGCGCTTGATCTCCAGGCCCAGCGGGCTGTCGGGATCCCCGACGTAGTGCAGCCAAAGCTCGAAGTTCAACGGAGTCGGCCAGATCTGTTGACGCTCCATGGTGTCGAGCGCCCGGCGTCCCAGCTCGTACGCCTGGGGGCCCCTCAGCAGGCTGTCCACATCGCTGACCATGCTTGTTCCTTCACGGTCCGGCGCAGAGCCCCTTGCAGCCACCGGAACGTACGGTGAAGCTACACCAAAGACTGAAAACACGCGGTTAAAGGAACAGCCCCCGGGACCAATAATTCCTAGGTCTTGGCCCGCTCCAGCTGCTTGGCCTCATCCCAGAGGGCGTCCATTTCCTCCAGGCTCGCCTGATCCGGCGTGCGATCGTCCAGGGCGAGGCGGGCTTCGATGTAGGCGAACCGCCGAAGGAACTTCGCGTTGGTCGCGCGCAGGGCGTCTTCCGGCTCCACGTCGAGCTTGCGGGCGAGGTTGGCGCAGACGAACAGCATGTCGCCCAGCTCCTCGCGCGCCTTGTCCAGGTCGCCGGCCTGGATTTCGGCCTCCAGTTCGCCAATCTCCTCGTGCAGCTTGGCGATCACCTGGGCGGTGTCGGGCCAGTCGAAACCGACCCTGGCGGCCCGCCGCGTCAGCTTGGCGGCGCGGGTGAGGGCCGGCAGCCCCATCGGGACGCCGGACAACGCGCTGGCCGGCCCGCCCTTGGCGGCCCTTTCCTGGGCCTTGATGGCTTCCCACCGCACGGTCTGGGCGGCGGCGTCGCGGACCTCGTCCTCACCGAAGACGTGCGGATGGCGGCGGACCATCTTGTCAGCGACGGCGGCGGCGACCGCGGCGAAGTCGAAGGCGCCTGCCTCCTCGGCCATGCGCGCGTGATAGACCACCTGCAGCAACAGGTCCCCGAGTTCTTCCTTGAGGTCGTCCAGATCTCCGCGTTCGATCGCATCGGCGACCTCATAGGCCTCCTCGATGGTGTAGGGGGCGATGGTCGCGAAGGTCTGTTCGACATCCCATGGACAGCCGCCCTCCGGGTCGCGCAGGCGGGCCATGATCTGCAGCAGCCGCTGCAGCGGCTCGTTGGCCAGGTTCGACATGACTAGCTTTCCAAGGCGCGGCGACCGAGGGCCGCGCGGATTTCGGCGTGCCGGGTTTCATCCAGGCGATAGCCGAGGATCGCGAGCGCCGAAAGCAGGGACAGCAGCGCTGGCAGGCCGACGAACAGCGCCTGCAGCCCCATCAGGGCGGCCGGCGTATTGTGGCGGCCCTCGGCCTGGAATCCGACCGCGTCCAGGACGATGAAACTGGTCAGGGCGAGGGCCGAGCCGATCTTGCTGGTGCCGGTGAGCACCGAATAGAGCAGGGCGGTCCGATCGACGCCGGTCTGAAGGCTCAGCTCGTCGCCCACGTCCGCGAGCATGGCGCGCAGCAGCAGGGCGGGTCCCGCGTAGGGCAGGCCAGCGAAGGCCATCACGGCGGTTGCGACCAAGGGGTTGGACATTGGCGCGGCCATCACGACCAGCAGGCACGCCGGGATCATGAGGGCGTTCCAGGCCAGGGCGCGGTGTTTTCCGATGCGTGTCGCCAGCCATGACCACAGGGGCGCGGCGGCCATGGCGGCGAGGAAATAGACCAGCAGCAGCAGATTGGCCTCCAGCTCGGAGGTGTGCTTGATCTGGTCGAAGTAGAACAGGAACAGCGCCGCCGTGATCCCCGGCGTCCAGCCCATCAGCAGGTCCGCCAGCATCAGCCGGGCGACAGATTCATTGCGGATCAGGTCGACATAGTCGGCCAGGCGCTGGGCCGGCTTGAGGCCGGCGCCGGCCGGCGGCTCCGGACATCCCCAGACGGCCGCGCCGACCGTGAGCGGCAACAGGACGATGATGAACCAGCCCATGGCGTGCACGCCGTCCGCGCGCGAGCCCTTCAGGCCCAGCTGCACCGCGGCGGGCAGGATCAGCACCAACAGCATGCCCACCAGGTTGCCGGTCTGCCACCAGCCATAGACCCGTGATCTCTGGTGGTAGTCGGTGGTCAAGGCCGCCGCCCAGGCCTGCTGCGACAGAGATCCCATGGAAAACCCGAAATAGGCGATCACCAGGGAGAACCACAGATAGGTCGCGTCCACGCCGCGCCGGGCCATGAACAATAGGACGGCGCCGGCGATCAGAATCGGAACAGCGGCGATAAGCCAGGGCCTGAATCGGCCCAGACCGCTGCGAGTGCGGTCCATGAGGAGTCCAAGGACCGGGTCGACCCCGATGTCCACGAGGCGCACCAGCAGGAACGCCACACCGACGGCCGCCAGGGGCAGGCCGAGGTCCCGGGCGAAATAGGCGGGCAGGTGGACGTTCAGCGGCAGGCCGAAGGCGGCAAGGGGCAGGCAGGGGCCGATGAAGGCGGCGAGGGCGCGCGGTCTGGGGGCGTCGGCCATGGTGCGAGTCGGCGGCCGCCCGGCGCGACCTTCCGCATGTGACGCGGGCGCTTGCGGCCCGGCAAGCTGAATTCGCGGTAATGTTCGGGGCGGCGTGTGGCTGGCCGGCGCGCCTTGGCCTAACACTTGGCGTGGGCCGATCATGCGGGAACCGACGGATGATGCGACATCGTTGTCTTGTGCTGGGGCTGATGGCGGCCCTGGCGGTGGGAAGCGCCAGCGTGGCCTGGGCTGACGATGCCCCCAAGCCCGACGCCGGCGACAAGAAGGACAAGGACCAGGCGCAGCCGCCGCCGCTGCCCGCGGACGCCAGCATCAAGCAGACCATCAAGACGCCGCGCGGCGAGATCGCCTACACCGCCACGGTCGGCAGCCTGCCGGTGCGCGACGCCAAGGGCAAGAAGATCGGCGAGGTGGTGTTCACCGCCTTCACCCGCACCGGCGGCGATCCGATGACGCGGCCCGTGACGTTTGCGTTCAATGGCGGACCAGGGGCCTCATCGGTCTATCTGGACCTCGGCGCCATCGGCCCCAAGCACGTGCCGTTCGGGGCGCAGGGCGAAGGGCCCTCCACGGCCGCCCAGCTGGTGGACAATCCGGACACCTGGCTCGACTTCACCGACCTCGTGTTCATCGACCCGATCGGAACGGGCTTCTCGCGGTCCCTGGTCACCGACGACGAGACCAGGAAGCAGTTCTACGGGGTGAAGCCGGACATCCAGTACCTGTCGCGCATCGTCTATGACTGGCTGCTCAAGAACGGCCGCCTGGCCTCTCCGAAATACCTGGTCGGCGAGAGCTATGGCGGGTTCCGGGCGCCGCGGCTCGCCCACTATCTGCAGACCGTCCAGGGCGTGGGCGTGTCGGGGATCGTGATGCTGTCGCCCTATCTGGACGGCGCCTTCACCACGGACGACGACACCTCGCCCATGGGCTGGGTGACGCGCCTGCCGTCGATGGCGGCGGCCAGGCTGGAACGGGACCATCAGCTGTCGCCGGCGTCGCTGGAGGCGGTCGAGGCCTACGCCCGAGGTCAGTTCATCGAAGACTATATGAAGGGCCCCAAGGACCAGGCGGCCACCGGCCGGATCGTCGCCAAGGTGGCCGAACTGACCGGCGTCGATCCCGCGCTGGCCCAGGCCATGGGCGGCCGCGTCGACACCCAGACCCTGCTGCGGGAGATCTACCGTCGACAGGGCAAGGTCGGCAGCCGGTACGACATCAACGTCACGGCCTACGATCCCTTCCCCTTCTCATATTCCGCCCGCACCGGCGGGGGCGGCGATCCGATCCTGGATTCAGTCATCGCACCGGCCACCAGCGCCATGGTGGACTTCGACACCCGCATCGTGGGCTGGAAGATCGACGCCGCCTATCAGGCGCTGAACTACGAGGTGAACCGCGCCTGGGACCCGGAGGGCGCGGTCCCCGAGTCCGTCACCGACCTGCGCCAGGCGCTGGCGCTTGACCCGCATCTGAAGGTCCTGATCGCCCACGGCTACACGGACCTGTCCTGTCCCTTCTTCGCCAGCCAGCTGATCATCGACCAGATCCCCGCCATGGGCGACCCCGGCCGCGTCAGCCTGAAGCTCTATCCGGGGGGACATATGTTCTACAGCCGGCCAGACAGCCGCGTGACGCTGCATCAGGACGCCGCCGCCGTTTACGGCGCAGCGCCGTAGACCGTTGCGGCAAAAGAAAAGGCCGCCCGAAGGCGGCCTTTCAGGGCGAGGGCTCGACGCCGGTTCAGATGGCGGTGGGGACGCTCCTGGGCTTGCGTCTCAGGAGCAGGCCGATGCCGCCGAAGCCGACGATCATCAGCAGCCAGGCCGCCGGCTCGGGCACCGCGATCGGGGAGTAGTCGAAAACGGATGCACCGGCTCCGAACCGTTCTGAAAAACCCAAGGGCACGCCATAGCCGGAGTTGTAAGCGAAACTGGGGAGCTTCACCGCGGCATGGGCGGAAGATGCGAGTAATATACCCGCATTTGCCGAGACGATCGCCAGTTTAGAAATGAGGGTCATATCACGCTCCTACGGAATTCGCCTCGAATTCGAGGCTGCAATACGCAACGCGGCCGTGACTCCCTACCAACATTATCGTCAGGACATTGAGGGCGACTGTCCTGCACGCCAAAGCAACTGCGCAACCGTAACGCCACAGCCGCGCGTCTCCACGGAAATCCTAAGCTTAACCATGTAATTTCTTGGGCTTGCTCAGGTTTGCGGCGCCGCAGCAAGGCCCTGGGCAGGCGCCTGCGCGCTGCAGGGGCAGGGCGGGGCTTCAGTCCCTCTCAGGGCCTGCCGCCGGCCTGATCCTGGGACCGACCCACGGCAGGGCGGCCAGCACGCCCAGGAGCCTGGCTGTATGGTGCGCGGCGACGTAGGCGGGGCCCTGGCCCGAGGCGAGAGCGATGGCGATCAGGACGTCCATGCTTCCGGGCGCGAATGCCAGCATTCCGGCCATGGGTCCGACGCCGGACAGAACGCCGGCGCTCCAGCCGGCGGTCAGGCCGATCAGGGCCATCACCGAGAACGAGGCCGCAGCGGGCGGGAAGAAGGCGAGCAGCCGGCCCGGGTGAACGCCTCGGAACCTGGTCCCGACCATGGCGCCCAGGCCGGCGCTGGCCACCAGCACCACCTCGCGTGGCGGCGACAGGGCCAGGAGGCCCGCCGCGTGCAGGGCGCCGCTGAGGGCCATGGGCCCAAGGAAGGACGGAGAGGGCCATTTCATCCGGGCCGCCGCAAGCCAGCCCAGGGGCGCGCTTGAGATCAACAGGCTCCAGGCCAGCCAGCTCGCATGGCTCGCCACCGCCGCGGGCGGCGTGACGTGCAGGTGGAAGGCGGTCAACAGGAAAGGCGAGGCGGCGGTGATCACCGCGACCCTCAGGGCCTGGGCGGCGGCCACCCGAGACATCACCGCGCCTTCCGCCTCGGCCATGACGATCACGGCCGAGAGGCCGCCGGGCGCGGCGGCGAAGAAGGCCGTCACCGGATCGCACTTGCCGAAGCGGCGGAAGATCCAGTAGCCCGCGCCATACATCACCAGGGTGGACACGAGCAGAATGCCCAGGCTCAGGGGCCAGCTGACAATGGATCTGAGCGCGTCGGGCGTGGCTGCCGCGCCGACGGAGGCGCCGACCACCATGAACAGCACCGCCTGCAGCGGCTCCGGAAAGCCGGTCGGCCGGCCGCAGAGGCTGGCGATCGCCACGGCGGTCATGGCGCCGACCAGGCCGCCAGCGGGGACCTGCAACAGGGTCAGGAGGAGGGCGCCGGCCGTCCCGATCGCCGCGGTCTCCAGCATCGACCGCCACCGCTCACTGATCACGTCGATTCGAATCCCGGTTGTCGCGCGGCGGCCTGGCGCGACAGTGGAGCAGTTGGGCGGCCGACAACAGGCCCTGCGACGTCACAACCCCGGCGCGGCTCGGAGCCCACGATGAAACGATACATCCTCACCGGGGCGCCAGGCGCAGGGAAGACCGCGATCATCCGGGCGCTTGAGGTCGATGGCTACGCCGTCGTCGAGGAGGCCGCGACCGACATCATGGCGTTGGAACTGGCGCGCGGAACCCAGGAGCCTTGGACCCATCCCTCCTTCGTCGGGGCGATCACCGCGTTACAGCGGACCCGCGAGCTCCGGGCCAGCGCCCAGGGCGACAACGTCCAGGTCTACGATCGGTCGCCGATCTGCACCCTGGCGCTCGCCGAATTCCTGGGCGCGCCGGTCCCGTCAGTGCTGGCGGAGGAGGTCCGCAGGATCGAGGTTGAAGGCATCTACGAGCGGCAGGTGATCTTCATCGAGACCCTCGGCTTCGTCACGCCGACCGAGGTCCGGCGGATCAGCTACGAGGATGCGCTGAGGTTCGAACGCCTCCACGAGGATGCGCTGAGGTTCGAACGCCTCCACGAGGAGACCTACCGCCGGCGCGGCTATGACTGCGTCCGTATTCCCGCGCAGCCGTTGGCAGGCCGGGTGATGCGGGTCGCGGAGATCGTAGGACGCCCCTGACTCCGCGCCGGGGTCAGGCCGCGGCGTCTCAGGCCAGGATCTGCTTCAGCGCTGAGAGCAGCCGGTCGATCTGCTCGTCGGCGCCGACCGTGATCCTCAGGAAATCGGCAGTGCGCGGGGCAGGGAAGTGGCGCACCAGCACCGACCGCGCCCGCAGCGCGGCCGCCAGGTCCGCGCCTTCGCAGCCGGGCCGCCGTGCGAACACGAAATTCGCCGCCGAGGGCAGGACCTCGAAACCGAGCGTCACCAGCCCCACGGTCAGGCGCGCGCGGCCTTGCATCACCTGGGCGCGCCGCTGCTGGAAATAGGCTTCGTCCTCGATCGAGGCGATGGCGCCGGCCTGTGCGGGCCGGCCCAGCGGATAGGAGTTGAAGCTGTCCTTCACCCGGGTGAGCGCCTCGATCAGCGCGGCGTCGCCGATCGCATAGCCGACGCGCAGGCCGGCGAGGGCGCGTGACTTGGACATGGTGTGGACCACCAGGAGGTTCGGGTGCGACGCCGCCAGCGGAATGGCGGTCTCCGCGCCGAAGTCCACATAGGCCTCGTCGATCACCACCGGCTGGTCCGGATGGTCCTGAAGCAGCGTTGCGATCTCCGTCCGGGTCAGCGCCACGCCCGTGGGCGCATTGGGATTGGCCACGATGATCGCGCCGGCCGGCCGCCTGTAGTCGGCGACCCGGACCCGCATGTCGCTATCCAGCGGCACGGTCTCGAAGCCGATCCCGAACAGGTGGCAATAGGTCGGGTAGAAGCTGTAGGTGACGTCCGGGAACAGCAGTGGCGCGTCGTGTCTGAGCAGGGCGGCGAAGGCGTGCGCCAGCACCTCGTCGGAACCGTTGCCCACGAACACCTGCTCGGACCGCACGCCGTGGTAGGCCGCCAGGGCCTCGCGCAGGGCCGCAGCCTGGGGATCGGGATAGAGGCGCAACGTATCCGACGCCTCGGCGCGGATCGCCTCAATCACCCGCGGCGAGGGACCATAGGGGCTCTCGTTGGTGTTCAGCTTGACCAGGTCCGCCATGCGCGGCTGCTCGCCCGGCACATAGGGCTTCAGGTCGTGAACGAGGGGGCTCCAGAATCGGCTCATGGGGCGGGTCTGTAGCGGCGCGGATCGCAATTGTCGCGAACTGCGGCAGATGGGAATGTCAGAGTTGGGCGACTAGAGTCCGCACGGTAGGCGGGCGCGGAGGCGGATGACCGTGACACAGCATAGTTCCCTGACCGCATCCTGCCGGTGTGGCGCGGTCGTGCTTGAGGCGGCGGGCGCGCCGATCGTGCACGCCGCCTGCTATTGCGCGAGCTGCCAGGAGGCTGGCCGGCTGTTAGAACTGCTTGAGGGTGCGCCGCCGATCCTCGACGCCGACGGCGGGACCGATCTTGTGCTCTACCGCAAGGATCGCGTCCGCTGCGTGCAGGGCGGCGAGCGGTTGCAGGCCCACCGCCTCAGGCCCGACTCGCCGACGCGGCGCATGGTGGCCAACTGCTGCAACTCGGCGATGTTCCTCGATTTCACCAAGGGCCATTGGCTGTCGGTCTATCGCGCTCGCATCCCGGACGCTGTTCCGCCGCTGGACATGCGGGTCATGACGGCGAACCGGCGCGAGGGCGTCGCCTTGCCAGAGGACGCGCCGAACTACGCCGCCCATTCCGGGAAATTCATGTGGAGGCTGCTCGCCGCCTGGATCGCGATGGGGTTCCGGACGCCCAAGGCGCCTGGCGTGCCAACGAAGCGGGACCACGCCGCCTAGTTCAGCGTATCGCATCGGTATCCACGTTCAATCCGGATAGGCAAGCCACGATATCCGTTGTTTACGCCGGATAGAGATGTCGCGGGTTCTGCCAGATAGAAATGTCAGGGCAGGGCGGTTGGGGTCGGGCAGCGGGCGGGCGCGGAGCCCTGCCGTCGCGCAGAGCCTGGCCGCCGCCCGATGCACAAACAGGGCAACTTCGTCTTTGTTTTCCGTGTGCGCGTTAGCGCGCGAGGCACGTAGGACCTCGCTCCTTAGAGGGTTCGCTAGCGTGGTCTCTGGAGCCGCCACCGCAAATAGCGGAGTATTCGCGCCGATGGCCCGTGGTCGATTGCATCGCGCCATCTGCGGCCCTTTGAAATCTGCCAACCAGTGCGCCAGCCTTCGTAGAATCCCAGGAGGGACATTCCCCCGACTACGACCAAATCGATCAAAATGACTGCGATGGACGTAGCGATGACGATCGGATTTTCCGTGGTTGTCGAGCTGCCCGGCTCAATCAGCCGCCACACCAACCAAGCGATGAGCAGGACTGCGAACGCGACGGGCGCGGCGGTAAGCTGAAAGATGAACACACCGGGAAATGTCCCGACCATGGCCAGCGACATGGATCGAGCGAGTGATCGCGTCTGCGGCCTGATGAACAGGAACGCTGCCGTGAGCCAGACTAAACAAGCCAGGCAGGCCCAGGCCATGAATGCCAAAATGTAGGCGAACGTTGGTGGCAACTGCGGACCATTTCTGGGGTCAGATGGCTCTCCTGTAGCATGAAACCTGAAGATCGGATTGTGGTGGATGTCGCTTCAACGAGGGGCCTGTGTTCAACCGACGCTGAACATGTGCCCGGTCTGATCCCGCCGCTTGGGGCCTTTGCGGGTCCGTTCACCTGGCGGCTGGGTCTGTTGGTCCTGGCGGATCAAGGCGAGGAGGCCCCCAAGCCGTTTGTTCTCCAGGACGGCTGTCTCAGTGACGCGCCGCAGCCTGTCGAAGGTGCGGTAGGGCATGCTGCGGCCTTCAGCTACATCCGTATTGCGCCTAAGGAATATTATCAGAAATATGACATCTAGCTCAGGGGAGAGGGAGGGAGCCATCGGCGATGCGGCCTAGGGTCTCCACGAACAGCGCCGGTTCGATCGCCACGACCTTGCGCTCGATGTCCTCAGCGGTGTCGCTGCGGTCCAGCGTGACGCGCCGCTGCGCCAGGATCGGTCCGGTGTCATAGCCGTCGTCGACCAGATGCACCGTCGCGCCCGAGACCTTTTCGCCGGCGGCCAGCACGGCGTCGTGCACGCGTCGGCCGTACATGCCCTGGCCGCCATGGCTCGGCAGCAGCGACGGATGGATGTTCAGGATGCGGCCCTTGAACCGGCCGAGCACCTCAGGCCCGAGCTTGCGCACATAACCGGACAGCACCACCAGCTGGACGCCGGCGGCCTGCATGGCCTCGGCGATGGCGCGGTCCGCGGCGTCCGGACCGCCTTGCGTGGCGGCGCTGATGTGGCGCCAGGCGAGGCCTTCGCCGCGGGCGAAGTCCAGCGCCGCGCAGTCGCGGTTGTTGCTCACCACCAGGCGTGAGACGGCGGTCAGCCGTCCGTCACCTATGGCGGCCACGATGGCCCGCATGCTCGAGCCTCCGTGGGACACGAGGTAACCAAGGTTAATGGGCGGAATAAGCGGGGACATCGCCTAGATATTAATGTCGAAGGTGAGGCCGTCGTGGGCGGGCTCGACCCCCTTGGGCAGGCTGTCGACCAGGGCCCGGTAGTCCAGGTCCAGGTGCATGTTGGTCAGGATGGCGCGCTCGGGCCGGACGCGCGCGATCCATTCCAGGGTCCTGGCCAGATGCGCATGGGTCGGATGCGGCGTGACGCGCAAGGCGTCGACGATCCAGACCTTCAGACCGCTCAAGGCCTCGAACGCTTCGGGCGGCAGGTCCACGACGTCGCTGGAATAGGCCACCGGCCCGATGCGGTAGCCCACCGAGCGGATCGCGCCGTGATCCTGATCGAAGGTGGTGACCGGGATGACGCCTGAAGGTCCGTCCAGATCCCAGGCGGCGCCCAGAGGCGGCAGTGGAATGGCCTCGCATATCGGGGGGTACCCCCCCTCCCCGTCGAACACATAGGAGAACCGCCGGGTCAGGCGGGCCATCGTATAGTCGTCCATGTAGCAGGGCGTGCGCCGCCGCGTGCGCAGCCAGAAGGCCCGCAGATCGTCGATCCCATGCGTCTGATCGGCATGATCGTGGGTGTAGAGCACCGCGTCCACGCGCTGTACGCCCGCGGCGGCGGTCTGGTCGCGCAGTTCAGGGGCGGTATCGATCAGCACCGTGGTCTCCGGACCGTCCGCCACGTCGCTGCGGCGTCGCACCAGCATGGAGCAGCGCGTGCGCCGGTTCCTGGGGTCTGCGGGATCGCAGGCGCCCCAGGCGCCGTCAGCGCGCGGCACGCCGCCGGACGAGCCGCAGCCCAGCACGGTGAATTGCAGCACCCCGCTCATGGCCTGGGAATCCGGTCGAACAAGGCGAAGAAGGCGTCCTCGGTGCGCGCCTCGGCTTCCGCGGCCGTCCAACCGCGGATGTCCGCCAGCTTGGCCAGGATGTGCGGCAGGAAGGCCGGCTCGTTCCGCCGTCCGCGCATGGGCGCCGGCGCCAGATAGGGGCAGTCGGTCTCCAGGATGATGCGGTCTGCGGGCATGTCGCGGATTACGGCCCTCACCTCTTCGGCCGCCTTGAAGGTGGCGATTCCGGACACCGAGAACCAGGCCCCCAGCGCCGCGGTCCGGCGCGCGAGCCCGGCGCCGGAGGTGTAGCAGTGCATCAGGAGCTTGAAGGGCGCAGCCGCGTGTTCCTCTTCCAGGATCTCGGCCATCACGTCGTCAGCTTCACGGGTGTGGACCACAAGGGGCAGGTCGGTGAGGCGGGCGGCGTGGATGTGGGCCCGAAACACCGCCGCCTGGATGTCGCGCGGGCTGAGGTCATAGTGGAAGTCGAGGCCGGTCTCGCCGATGCCGACCACCTTGGGCCGCGTCGCCAGATCGGACAAGGATCTCGCCGTAAGAGCTGGATTTTCCTTGGCTTCGTGCGGATGGGTCCCGACGGTGCACCAGATGTCCTCGTGGGACATGGCCACGGCGTGGACCGCATCGAACGACGAGACCCGGTCGCAGATTGTGACCATCAGACCGACGCCGGCGGAGCGGGCTCGGTCGATGACGGCCTCGCGATCCTCGTCGTACTGCGGCGCATGCAGGTTCACGTGGCTGTCGATCAGCATGCCGCGTCCGTGATCATGTGCGCGCGGCCTGGCGCAGGGCGGCCATCACCGACCAGAATGCGTCCTGGCGGTCCAGGTTCACCGCTTCCGCCTCGGCGGGCAGGCTCGCCAGCGTATCCCAGGCGTCCAGCCAGGGCTCCGGACGCCCTGCGCCTGGCTGGCCTGTCGTCTCCTCGACCATGGTCTTGATCTGTTCGCTCAGCCGCTGGCACAGCATCTCGAACCGCGCGGCGCCCTCGCCCCCCCTCAGGCTCTGGGCCAGGGCGAGCAGGGCGGATTCGTCAGCCTGCGGCAGTCGCCTCAGGATCTCGTGGACGCTCTGGTCCATCTCCAGGGCGCCGCTGGCGGCCAGGGTCAGGGCCCGGCCCGGCGCGCCCTTGGCCATGGCGGCCAGATGGCGCGCTTCAGAGGGTCCGAGCGCGGTGCGTTCGGTGAGGAAGGCTTCGACCGCGGCGTCTTCCCAGGGCCGGAATATCAGCCGCCGGCAGCGGGACCGCAGGGTCGGCAGCAGGCGTCCCGGGGCGTGGCAGACCAGGAACAAGACCCCCCGCGGCGGCGGCTCCTCCAGGGTTTTCAAGACTGCGTTGGCGGAATTTGGATTGAGATCGTCGGCCGCGTCGATGATCGCCACCCGCCAGGGCGAGCTGGCGGGCGCCTTCGAAAAGAATTCCGGCAGGCGCCGCGCCTCGTCGACGGGAATGGACTTGCGCGCCTTGCCGTCCTCGACGTCGCGTTCCAGCACCAGCAGATCGGGATGCGAGCGCGCCATCACCTGGCGGCTGACAGGGTGCTCCGGGTCCGCGCCCAGGAGGCCGCGGGAGGCGTCTGGCCGCGCCCCCAGCAGCCGTCGCGCCGCCCGGTAGGCGAAGGTGGCCTTGCCGATCCCCTCCGGGCCCACCAGCAACCAGGCATGATGCATGCGCCCGCGGTCCAGGGCCTCGAGCCAGGCCTGCTCAGGGGCTTCGGCGCCCTGCAGGTCGAACATTTCGCGCGGGTGCATCGCGGGGCTCAAAGGACGCCGGCCCCAAGTCGATCATGGACCGCCGCGAATATGGCACGGGCGACGTCGTCGGGTCCGGGCGCCGCGTCGATCACCGCGCAGCGGGCCGGCTCGGCGGCGGCGATCCGCAGGAACGCCTCGCGCAGGCGCTGGTGGAAGGCGGGCCCCTTGTCCTCGAAACGCGTCTCGCCCTGGCCGCGCGCCGTCACGCGGGCGAGGCCAGCCTCCGCCGGCAGGTCCAGCACGAGGGTGAGATCGGGGGCCAGGCCGGCCAGGACATCCTGTTCCAGAGCCGCGATCAGCGACGCGGGCGCCCCGCCGGCGGCGCCTTGGTAGGCGCGGGTGGAGTCGGCGAAGCGATCGCAGAGAACCCAGACGCCGCGGTCAAGAGCCGGTGTGATCACCCGCTCGATATGGTCGCGGCGGGCGGCGTACATGAGAAGGGTTTCCGTGGTGGGCGACCAGCGGTCCACCGCGCCCCGGACCAGAAGGTCCCGGATGGCCTCGGCGCCTGTCGAGCCGCCGGGCTCGCGCGTGACCACCAACTCGGGCGCCGCGCCAGACAGCCGCTCAGCCAGCCGCCGCACCTGGGTGGACTTGCCGGCCCCCTCCCCGCCTTCGAACGTGATGAACCGGCCGCGCGCCACGGCCCCACATTGGCCGTTTCGTCCGCTTGCGCAAGCGGGCGCGCCGTCGGAAGGTCACCCGAGGCCGGCGTTTGGGGGGATGCATGTTCGGGCGGCGGATGGCCAAGGTGACCGGCGCGGTGGGAAAGGCGCTGTGGCCCCAGGCGCCGGTGATCTTGATGTACCACCGGGTGACGGACCTGCCGCGCGACCTCTGGGGCATCACGATCAGCCCGGACCGCTTCGCCGAACAGATCGAGGCCCTGCTGACGGTGCGTCGGGTGGTCAGCCTCGATGAGCTGCTGGCGCATGTCCGGGAGGGCAAGGCCTCTGACAGGCCTCTGGCCGCGATCACCTTCGACGACGGCTATCACGACGTGCGCGACGTCGCCCTGCCCATCCTCGAGCGCTTCGACTGTCCGGCGATGGTCTATGTCACCACCGGCATGACGGGCGCGGCGGGGGAGTTCTGGTGGGATGAGCTCGACCACATTTTCATGGAAACGCCGCGCCTGCCGCCTCACCTGAGAACGACTCTGAACGGCCGCCAGAGGGACTGGACCCTGTCATCGGGCGGCGAGCCGTCACAACGGGAATCCCTGTGCCGCTTTGTCCGGCGCGGCCTGCGCGACATGGCGCCGAAGGACATCGAACATTGGATCGACGCGTTCTGCGCCTGGGCCGGATGCGAGCGCGCGGCGAGGCCGGATCGGCGCGCCATGACCGCCGAGGAGATCGCCGGCCTCTCCGGCGGGCTGATGCGCGTCGGCGCGCACACCATGACTCACCCGTCCCTGCCGAGGCTCGATCCCGAGGCGCAGGCGCGCGAGATCGCCCGCAGCCGCGAGGTCTGTGAGGCCATGACCGGCGCGAAGGTGGACCACTTCGCCTATCCATTCGGCCACTTTGACCGGTCCAGTGTCCGGATCGTGCGGGAGGCGGGCTTCGCCTCGGCCGTGACCACGGCGGCCGGCGTGGCGCTGCGCATCGGCGATCCCTTCCGCTTGCCGCGGATGACGCCCCGACAGGCCGACGGCGATGTGCTGATCCGGATGCTCGGCGGCCCGCGCCGCGGCCAGTGACGGCGCGGATGCGGATCGCCCAGCTCATTTCGGCCCGCCTCCTGAACGGCGCCGCCCGCCTGGCGCTGAACCTGTCCGAAGCCCTGGCTGAACGAGGACATGAGGTGCTGGTCATGCATCGGCCGGAGCTGGGCAGTCTCCAGGCCCCGGGCGTACGGTTCGCCGAGGTTGGGTTCCGCCGGAGCCTGGGCGAGCTCGCCGGCCTGGCGCGGCGGCTCGATGACGAGGGTGTCGAGGTCATCCATACCCACATGAGCAGCGCCCACGCCACGGGCGTGCTGTTGCGCCTCTGGCGCGGGATCCCCGCGGTGGCCACGGCCCACAGCCGCCACTTCCAGCCGCACTGGGCCTTCAACGATCAGGTGATCGCGCCCAGCCAGTCGACCGCCGACTATCAGCGGCGGGTCAACTTCGTCTCCTCGCGGCGTCTGACCGTGATCCCCAACTTCGTGGACGCCCGGGCCATCACGCAGGCGACGCCGGAAGGCCGCGCGGAGGCGCGCCGGCGCCTGGGCGTGGATGCGGACGCCCTGGTGATCGGCCAGGTGGCGGATATCACCGCCAACAAGCGCCCGTCCGACCTGGTGGCCGCGGCCCGGCCATTGCTTGAGGCCCGCGCCGACGCGGTGGTCCTGCTTGTGGGCGCGGATCTGGACGCCGGGGAGACAGCTCGCGTGCGGCTGGCCGCGGAAGGCCTTGGCGACCGGGTGCGGCTGCTGGGTCGGCGCCCTGACATTGGTGCGATCCTGGCTGGTTTCGACATCTTCGCCCTAACCTCCCTCAGCGAGGAGTCTCCCATGGCGATCCTCGAGGCCATGACCGCCGGTCTGCCCGTGGCTGCGACGGACGTCGGCGGTGTCGGCGAACTGGCGCCCGAGGGGCTGGCCGCCCTCCTCTCTCCCGCCGGCGATCCGGCGGCCCTGGCCACGAACCTGAAGCGGCTGTCGGATGACCCGGGCCTGCGCCGACGCCTGGGCGAGGCTGGGCGCGCGCGGGCGCTGGCCGACTACGCGCGCGATCCGATCGTGACGCGCATCGAGCAGGTGCTTGGCGCCGCGGCGGCCGTTCGCCCGGGGTGGGCGGGGCGCCGCGCCAGGCCCCATTAGACAGCGTTCGCCGCCTCGCGTTGGCGGCGGGCCTGCTGGCTCCACTTGCCGGCGTTCACGCCGACCAGCAATAGCCACAGGGTCAGCACGGCCTCGCCGAGGCCGCCGAGCATCATGGCCGGGGACGCCAAGCGGGCGGCGAGCGACGGCGATATGAAGTCCGTGAAACTGTAGGTCATATAGGCCAGGCCGCCGACGATCATCAGCGCGCCGACAAGCCGCGGCATGAACGTCGATCCGACGATCAGCCATCCGATCAGGGCGCAATAGACCCCGAAGAACACCAGGCTGACGGTGAAGCCCACGTCGTAGAACCTGAGGAATATCAGCGTCAGGGCCTGCAATTGTCCGAGGCCGAGCGCGCCCGTGGACGTTCCCCCGCCCATGACGACCAGGGGAGACAACTGAAACAGACAGATGGCCGATCCGACCGCGCCGCCCACCAGGCTGGCGAACGCGGCCAGGCGCGACAGGGTCTCATTCACCGGTTTGAACAGGTCATAGAAGAGCGCCGTCACGACGATATAGACCGGGATGAGGTCAGCGGCGAAGGCCGCCCGGTAGAGGGGTTCCGACGCGAGGATATTATGCACTGTCGCGGCCGCGTCGCCGGGATCGACGAGCCTGCGCCCCACGAAAACGTGGTCGAAAGCCCCCACGCCGATGGTCATCAGATAGCAGACCCCGGCGAGCCTGGCCTTGAGGCGGGGCGATGAGAGGAGGAAGCGGTCCGTCATTTGCTGGGGCCTTCGTGGGATCAGGCGGCGCCTGTGCTAGGCTCAGCCTCCCATGTCGGTTGTTGCGGGGACCATGACGCGGGGCGCCAGAAACGTGATCGCAGGTGACAGGGACGTCACGGTCGGCGCGGGCCTTGCTCAGGCGCTGCTTGAGTTTGCAGTGTCGAAGGGCGCTGACCTGACGGCTCTGACCGAACGGTCAGGCGTCGCACCGGACAGCCTGCGGGATCAGGATGATCGCATTCCGCTCACGACATATCTGGCCCTGATGCAGGCGGGCCAGGCCCTGTGCGGCGATCCCGCCCTCGCCCTGCACTTCGGTGAGACGGTTCAGTTGCCGCAGCTGTCGATCGTCGGCCTGATCTGCGCCGCCGCAGAGACGGTGGGCGAGGCGCACCGCCAGATGAACCGCTATGGCCGCCTCATGATGGATGAGGGCGGGGGCCGGTTCTCGGAGCACCTGGCGATCGTGCGCGATCTGGATGGTGTGTGGCTGGAGGCCACGGGCCGGGCCTTCGTCGATCACCCCTGCCTTATCGAGTCCGCCTTCGCCCGTTGCGTCGGCGGCGCCCGCGCCATGTTCCAGTCCATGCCGTCCTACGCGGACCGGCCGGTCGTCCATGCTGTGCACTTCGTCCACCAGGCGCCCGCCTATCTCGCCGAATACGAACGGGTGTTCCGGACTCCATTGGTCTTCGGCGCCGATCGGAACGCGATCCAGATCGACGAGGCCTTTCTGGCCGCAAGGATGCCGCCGTCCAACCGCTACCTGTTCGGCGTCCTGAGCGACCGCGCCCAGGCCCTGCTCGAGAGCCTGGAAGAGTCGACGACCACCCGAGGCCGCGTCGAAGGCCGGCTGCTGCCGCTGCTCCACACCGGCGAGGCCAGCATGGAGCGCATCGCCGGTGAACTCGGGCTCAGCCGCCAGACGCTCTTTCGCAAGCTGAAGGCGGAAGGGGTGACTTACGAACAGACGCTGGACGAGCTGCGCCACCAGTTGGCGGTCCACTACCTCAGCGGCAGGCGGGTGTCGGTGAGCGAGACGGCCTATCTGGTGGGCTTTTCCGAGCCCGCCGCGTTTTCGCGCGCCTTCAAGCGCTGGACTGGCTCAAGTCCACGCCACATTCGCGCTTCGACAGCGCCAGGCGACCGGCGCGGGGCGCGCCGATCGCCCGATGGCTGACACCCTGTCCTAGAAGACCCGGATCGCGATCTCCGCGGGCGCCGCGAGCAGGTCTTCGATTTCCTTGTCGAGGCGCAGCAAGGTCAGCGAGGCGCCCGCCATTTCCAGCGAGGTGCAGTATTCGCCGACGTAGTTGCGCACCACGGTGAGGCCAGCCTGCTGGCAGCGCTGGGCCGCCCGGCGGTAGAGCACGTAGAGCTCGCTGATCGGCGTGCCGCCCAGGCCGTTGATCATCACGACGACCCGATCGCCGGACTTGAAGGGCAGATCGGTCGCGATGGCGTCGAACATCTCGTCCACGATCGCGTCGGCGGGCTTGATCTTGTCGCGGCGGCGACCCGGCTCGCCATGGATGCCGATGCCGACTTCCATTTCGTCCTCGCCGATCTCGAACAGCTGCGTACCCTTGAGCGGCGGAACGCAGGAGGTCAGGGCGACGCCCATGGAGCGGACCTGGCTGTTGACCTTCTCGCAGAGCTTCAGCAGCTCATCGAGGCTGGCGCCGCGCTCGGCGGCCGCGCCGCAGGCCTTGATCACGAAGAAATTGCCGGCGACGCCGCGGCGGCCGATCGAATAGGTGCTGTCCGGCACGGCGACGTCGTCGTTGATGATGAACGACTTGACGTTGATGCCCTGGGCCTGCGCCATTTCCATGGCCATCTCCCAGCTCATCCGGTCGCCCTGGTAGTTATTGACCAGGACGAGCACACCCTTGTCGGACTTCAGGGTCTCGATACAGGCAAGGCAGGTGTCGACTGGCGGAGCGGCGAAGACCGCGCCCGGCGAGGCGGCGTCGAGCATGCCGGGGCCGACCGCCATGATGTGGGCCGGCTCGTGACCGCTGCCCGACCCCTGGACGACCGAGACCTTGCTGTTGTCCGGGCGGTCGGAGCGATAGAGCAGGTTGAACTCGGGCACGAGCTTGAACTTGCCCGGATTGGCCAGATGGACGCCCTCGAGCATCTCGGCGACGAACTTGTTCGGATCGTTGAGGAATTTCTTCATGGTGCATTTCCCCCTATCGGGATTGGTTTTCTGGATTATCGGCGACGTCAGGCGTCGACTTTGGACCGGCTGACGCCGAATTCTGTGCAGAGATCGCCCAGGATGATCGAGACCGCGACCATGCCCGGGTCGGGCGTTCCGATGCTGCGATCACCCGTGAACTGCTGGCGGCCGCGCCGGGCCACCCAGCTCTTGGCGCGTTCGGTGGCCTCTTCAGACGCGGAGGTGGCGTCACGCAGTGCGGCGTTGGTGTCTCCGTCGCCACGGACGTGTTCGCCGATCACATCGCGGATCGGGATCAGAACGTCGATGAGGGTCTTGTCGCCCGGCTGGGCGCCGCCGCGCGCCTGGATGCCCTCGATGGCCGCCGTGACGATCTTCTCCAGATCCTCCAGCGTCATCGAAGCCTTGTCCTTGCAGATCATGCCGGCCCGCATGAACGCCGTGCCCCACAGCGGGCCCGACGAGCCGCCGACGTGCTTGGAGATGACCATGCTGAGCTTCAGCAGGAAGGCGCCGATGTTGCTCCGATCGAAGGTGTCGAAGTCGGCCTCGATGACGCGGAAGCCGGCCGCTAGCGAGGCGCCGAAGTCCCCGTCACCGGCCAGGGCGTCCAGGTCGGAAAAATGCTGTTCATTGCGCAGGACGGTGGCGGCGGTCGTCTTGATCGCCCGCTCCACGGCGCTGAACGTGATCTCACTCATAGTACAGTCTCCCGGTCGCTGCGGGCGGAGCCCATCAGGCAGCGCGTTTTGATGCAAGCTTGCGAAGGTCGTCGAGCGTGAGCCGCACGTTGGGCTGATCCCCAAGCTCGGGCACGACGATCTCGGCCTCGCTGAAGTCCTCTTCGGTCGTATAGGTGCTGGTGGTGATGACGGTCGGCAGGCCGGCGCCCGTGGCCGCCAGCAGGCCATTGCGGCTGTCTTCGATCACGATGCACTCGGATGCGGGCAGCTGCAGCGACGCCTTCGCCAGCTCGTAGATTTCCGGGTCGGGTTTCTTGCGGCTGACCACGTCCCCGGCGTGGACGAACTCGAACCTGGCCTTCCGCTCAGGACCGAACAGGTCGAGCACGCCGTCGATGGCCTTTTGCGCGGAGGTCGTGCAGACGCCGAGGCGGACGCCGGCTGCGATCGCCTCGTCGACGATGCGGGCGATGCCGGGGCGCAGCGGCAGCTGGCCGCTGGCGATGATGTCCGTGAAGATGTCGGTCTTCTTCCTGTGGAGGGCCGCGATCAGCTCGTCCTTGGAGTCGCCGCGTCCCGCCGGCCAGCCGAAGCGATCGAAATAGGCGCGCATGCGTTCCTTGCCGCCGGCGATCTTCAGAAGCTCGCCATAGAGCGGGACGTCCCACTCGGCGTCGATGCCGAGGGCTTCGAACGCCCGGTTGAACGCCACACGATGACCGTCCCGTTCGGTGTCGACGAGCACGCCGTCGCAATCGAAGATTAGCGCCTTCATGACCGCCGCTGGGCTCAGGCGGCCTTGGCGAGCAACGCGGCGGCGCGACCGGCGCCGCCGAATTCCTCGATCTTGGATTTGAACAGCGCCTTGCACGCCTTGTACTGCGCGTCGATCGCACGCAGCGGTTCGTAGTCCGTCGGGTTGTCCCGGTGGAACTGGACGAAGCTTTCGATGAACACGTGCTTGAGGTTGGTCGAGATGTTGATCTTGGCGCACCCGAGCTTGATGCACTTCTGGATCGTCTCTTCGTCCAGCCCCGTGCCGCCGTGCAGCGCCATCGGCGTCTTGGTGCGGCCGTTGATCTCCTTGATGAGATCGTAGGCGATCTTGGGCTCGCCCTTGTAATAGCCATGCGCGCTGCCGATCGCCGCCGCGAACGCCGCCAGCTCGAATTCGCTGCAGAACTGTTCTGCTTCAGCCGGGTTGGTCAGCTGGGATTCATGCTCGTCCACCACCATGTCGTCCTCGACCCCGAGGATCTGGCCGATCTCGGCCTCAAGCCCGATGCCCTTGGCCGTGGCGATCTCATAGGCCTGGCGCGACATCTCCAGGTTCTTCTGGAACGGCAATTCGGAGGCGTCGATCATCACCGACGTCCAGCCCGTCTCGGCGCATTTGCGGATTACCTCGAGGTCCTTGCAATGGTCGAGGTGCAGGACGATCGGCGAGGGCGAATCCTTGGCCAGGTCGCGGACCCAGTTGAAGATTTCCTGGTGGCTGAAGTATTTGATCGTCTTGGTGGAAACCTGGACGATCACCGGCGCTTCCAGCTCCTCGGCGGCCTTGATCATCGCCTTCGTGGTCCCGTAGTCCACGAGATTGAACGCGGCCACCGCAAACCCCTGCTCCATCGCCTGGCGAAGCAGCGGCTTCATGTTGACCAATGGCATGACTAATCCTCTCTGCGGACACTGACGCCGTCGCGGCGCTATCAGGCCGCTCCAACCATCGCATTATACGTTCGTCGCCCCAAGTGTCTCGCCTGGAACTCCAGGCGGCGCTCGGAAGGCCGGTGCTTACAACAGACGGCCGCGACGAGGCCAGCCCCCGGCGACGGGCGGACAGCGAAAACTCGGTCGACTACCGAGCCGGCGGTCCGCCCCGCCGCGCGGCTTCGATCTTCGCCACGTCGATCTTTCCCATCGTCATCATCGCCTCGAACACCCGCTTGGCGACAGCCTTGTCCGGATCAGTGACCCCCTCAGTCAGCTGCCGGGGCGTGATCTGCCATGAGTATCCCCAGCGGTCCTTGCACCAGCCGCACGCGCTCTCGGCGCCGCCGGCGCCGACGATGGCGTCCCAGTACCGGTCGGTCTCGGCCTGGTCCTGCGTCTCAACCACGAATGAGACGGACTCGTTCGGCTTGACGCCGGGGCCGCCATTGAGCCCCATGAAGGGCGTGCCGAGCACGGTGAACTCCACCGTCAGCTCCACGCCTTCCGCGCCGCCGGGGAAGTCGCCGGGCGCCGTCATCGCCGCGCCGACATGGCTGTCAGGGAAGATGCGCGCATAGAATTCCGCCGCCTTGCGCGCCTCGCCGTGGTCGAACCACAGGCAGTTGATCATCTTGGCGGTCATTGTCCGTCTCCTTGCTCGGTCCATCCCCAAACGTGTCGCTGCCGCCCCGGTTCAACCGAGGCGGGCTCATGCATGTCCGCTCTGCACCCTGGGTGACTTTGCTGTCGGCATCTGGACGGTCGGCTGGAACCCGCGCGAAGCAGGATGGCGGATGGGGTGGGATTCGAACCCACGGTAGGCTTTCACCTACGGCGGTTTTCAAGACCGCTGCCTTCAACCGCTCGGCCACCCATCCGTAACGGGCGCCTCATAACAGGCGAAGCGCGTTCGCTCCAGCCAGTGCGGAAAGCGGCGACGCCTGATCGGCTTCAGGCGGGCGGTGGTTCGGCGCGGGCGTTGGGTTTGGACGCGAAGTCGGCGTCTTCAAAATCGACCGCCCGGAATCCGCCGGTCGACAGGGGCAAGGGCCGCATATCGGCGTCGTCGAAGCGGGCGTGATGGAGGTTCGCCCCGCGGAAGGACGCGCCGCGCAGGTCGGCCCGCGTGAAGTCCGCGTCCCTGAGGTCGGCGTCGTCGAAACAGGCCCCTTGCAGCTGCGCGCCCTTGAAACTGACGCCGACCGCCAGGGTGCGTTTGGCGGACATGGCCGTCAGTCGCCGCTGTTCGAAGATGGCGCCGAGCGGCCGCAGGTCCTCGCCGTCGAGCACCGCGCCCCGTCCTTCCGCGGCGTTGGTCGCGTACCACCGGTCCGCCTCGTCGAGCCGCCCGATCAGCACGCCCGCCTGGGTGATCGCTTCCGGCGTGGGGTTGAGCACGCAGTTCAGGAGCGCGTACTTGCTCAGCCTGGCGTTGGTGGTCTTCGTGTCGATGAGGACCGCCCCATCGAAGTTCGCACCTTCCAGATTGGCGCCGCTGAGATCGGCGCCGTTCAGCAGGGCGCCGCTGAAGTCGGCCCTGGCCATCTTGGCGCTCTGCAGTTTGGCGCCCTTCAGGGACGCGTTGGAAAAATCCACGGAAAAATTCGGCTCCCCGCCGTGGCGGCCCGCCGTGGCGGAGCGCCCGATCAACTGGAAGCCGCCAGTCGCCGAGGTCCGCGCCAGCACCGCCTGCCGCAGGTCGGCGTCGTTCAGATTGGCGCCGGCCAGATTGGCATGGCGCAGGCTGACGCCGCGTATGTCCGCCCGTCTCAGATCGGCGCCTCGGGCGTCGACGTCGGACAGGTCGGCGCAGAAGAGTGAAGCGCGTTGCAAGTCGGTCCGGACCAGGCGCGCCCGCTGCAGATTGGAGCCCGTGATGTCTGCGTCGCAGAGCAGGCGATTGCCGAAGTCCATGTCCTGCAATTGCAGAAAGCGCCAGATGGCGCGGTGGCCCCGCAGCTGGCGCCTGGCGAATCGTTCGTGCGCCTCGGCGAACTGATCCATCTGCTGCTGGGTGTAGTGCTTTGGGCCGGTGTCGCTCACCGCCGCCTTATGAAGGGTCTTTTGCATGCCGCCGATGGACGTTCCCGTGGACCAGGCCCCGCCCGCATCCGGGGTGGATGCCGGAACAGGACCGATGCCGCCCGTTGTGAGCCGGACCCTTAGCGCATGACACTCAAGGTGGAGTTAAGCGTGGGCCGGATCGACGTCCAATCGTAGCGCGTCAGAGCGCCTCAGGCGCCGCGCGGTCTCCGTCACGCCCCGGTCTGTCCGGCTAGGGGCGACGGCGCATGGACGCGATCAGTTCGGCGTTGGTCTCCACGGGCATGGCCTGCAGCATCGCGTCGAAACGGGTCTTCACGGCGTCCCGCCATTCGCCGTGGGTGATGATGTAGAGCTGGTCCTCGACGATCGCCTTCACCACCATGTCGCCCACCTGCTCCGGCTCCATCCAGAGGTCCGACACTTGGCGCTGGGCCAGCTTGTCGGCCGAATGGGCGAAGGCCTCGCTGGCCTTGAAACGGTCGGGACGGTTCTGGTTGAGCTGGTGGATGTTGCTCTTGATCGGTCCGGGACAGAGCACCGAGACGCCGATGCTATCCTGCGCCAGTTCCGTGCGGATCGATTCCGACAAGGCGATCACCGCCGCCTTGGCCGTGACGTACATGGCCATGTTGGCCGGCATGGTGACCATGCCCGCCAGGGACGCCGTATTGACCACGTGGCCGCCCTCCCCGTGCGCCCGGATGCGCGGCACGAAGGTCTGAACGCCGTTGATCACGCCGCCCAGGTTCACCCCCAGGCCGAAGTCCCAGTCGTCGTAGGTCGCATCCTTCAGCGGACCTTCGATCCCGACCCCGGCGTTGTTCACAGCCACGTGCAGGTTGCCGAAGACGGACGCCGTTTCATCCGCCGCCGCGGCCATCGCCGCCCTGTCGGTGACGTCCAGCCGGATGGGGTGGATGTTGCGGCCCTGCTGACGGCTGGCGAAGTACTCGACGGCCTCGTCCAGGTGGTCCTGGCGCAGGTCGGCGATGACCACCTTCATGCCGGCCTCGACGAAGCGCTTGACGATGCCGAGCCCGATGCCGGAGGCGCCGCCGGTGACCAAGGCTGTCCTGCCCTTGAGATCCTTCATCGCCCTGCCCTCAATCGTCGTAGAAACAGACGCAGCGGATATCGATGCTTTCCCGCGGCGGCGCGTCCGGCC
>FTIH01335831.1_pt1 | contig 28154 bp, 28 predicted proteins | sample 1658451 | NCBI WGS metagenome assembly FTIH01 (sample SAMEA3914826, study PRJEB12502) | metagenome | biome: forest; material: soil | place: Canada | collected 2011-07-03 | depth 0.3 m
CCCCTGCCCCGCGGCCAGGCGAGCTCGAGCCCGTCCGCCCCCTCCCCACCGGCATCCTCCACGCTGCAAGCCGCGGCCCTGCGGCCCGCGCCGGCAGCGCCCGCGCCAGCTCCGCCCAAGCCGGCGACACCGGCCCTGACGGCCAATGTCCCGAGCGCCGGGCCGCTGGTCCAGATCGGCGCCTTCTCCTCGCTCGCCCTGGCGGACAAAGGCTGGAACGACGTGGCGCGCCTCCTGCCAGGCGACATGGCCGGGCGGACAAAGAAGGTCGAACCGGTCAGCAAGGATACGTCCACGCTCTACCGCGCCTCCGTCGGGGGGTTCGCCAGCAAGAGCGAAGCGACGGCCTTCTGCGACGAGCTGAAGCAGGCCGGACATGCGTGCATGGTGAAGTGACCGCCACCGCCTGCATCCTGGGCTGCTCGGGTCCCCGCCTTACCCCTGACGAGCAGGCCTTCTTCAGCGCCGTCAGGCCCTGGGGCTTCATCCTGTTCAAGCGCAACGTCGAAACGCCTGACCAGGTCCGCGCCCTGGTGGCCGCCCTGCGCGCGAGCGTGGAGCGCGACAATGCGCCGGTGCTGATCGACCAGGAAGGCGGGCGCGTGCAGCGGCTGGGTCCGCCGCACTGGCGCCGGTATCCGCCTGGACGCGCCTATGGTGAACTTGGCGCCAACGACCCCCTGCAACGGCGTGAGATCACCCGCCTGGGCGCGCGGCTCATGGCCCACGACCTCGTCGCCCTTGGGATCAATGTGGACTGCCTGCCTGTGCTGGATGTGCCCGATCCCGACGCCCACGACGTGATCGGCGACCGAGCCTATGGCCAGGATGTGGACACCGTCGCGCTGCTGGGCCGCGCCGCGGCCGAAGGCATGATCGCCGGCGGCGTCCTGCCCGTGATCAAGCACATCCCCGGCCACGGCCGCGCCCGGTCCGACAGCCATCTGGACCTGCCGGTGGTGACCGCCGCATGGGATGACCTCGACGCCCGGGATTTCGCACCCTTCAAGGCGCTCTCCGACATGCCGATGGCGATGACTGCGCACGTGGTCTACACCGCCGTCGATCCCCGCCTGCCCGCCACCACCTCCCGCACGGTGATGCGGCGTGTGATCCGCGGGGCGATTGGCTTTGCTGGCCTGGTGATGAGCGACGACCTGTCCATGAAGGCCCTGTCCGGATCTTTCGCCGAGCGAACCCGCGCGGCCCTCTCCGCCGGCTGCGACATCGCCCTGCACTGCAATGGCGACATGGCCGAGATGACCGCGGTGGCGGATGCGACCGGCCCGCTGTCCGGCAGGGCCCGGACGCGGGCGGCGGCGGCGCTGGACCGGCTGCCGAAAATCGCAGAGCCCTTCGACGTCGATGAGGCCCGGGCTCGGTTCGACGCGGCCTTCGGCGGCCGGTGGGCGGCATGAGCGCGACCGACCGGACGGATTTCGATTTCGCCTCCGCCGAGCGCGCGGCCGAGGACGGCGAAGGCCTGATCATCGAGCTGGACGGCTATGAGGGCCCGCTGCACGTGCTCTTGGCGCTGGCGCGCAAACAGAAGGTGGATCTGCTCAAGCTGTCGATCCTGAAGCTCGCCGATCAGTACTTGGCCTTCGTCCAGCAGGCGCGCCGGGTCGATTTCAACCTCGCCGCCGACTATCTGGTGATGGCCGCCTGGTTGGCCTATCTGAAGTCACGGCTGCTGCTGCCGAAGCCGGAAGCGGCGACGGGCGAGCCCGCAGCCGCCGATCTCGCCGCCGCCCTGGCCTTCAGCCTCGCCAAGCTCGACGCGATGCGTACGGCGGTGGAGGCCATGAAGGCCAGACCCCAACTTGGCCGCGACGTGTTCGGCCGGGGGGACCCGCAGGCCCGGAAGATCATCCCGTCCATGCGCCTGGAAGGTGATCTGTACGAGCTGATGTGCGCTTACGCCGGCCAGATGAAGCGGCGCGCAACCCGGCGCTACCGTCCGCCTGCGCCCCACGCCTACGCCATCGAGGAAGCTCGCGAGCGCCTGTTCGGCATGCTGGGCGAACTGGGCGCCTGGACACCCCTGGCGGGGGTTGCGCCGCTCCGCCACGGCGGTGAGGGCCCCAGCCGGGCGTCCTACCTGGCGTCAACCCTCTCGGCGAGCCTGGACCTGGTGAAGGAGGGCATGCTGGAGGCTCGCCAGCTGGAAGCCTTCACCGACGTCTACGTGCGGGCGCGCACGCGCAAGGCCGTCGCATGAACCCGATCTCACCCGCTCTGCGCATGGTGGAAGCCCTGCTGTTCGCCGCCGCCGGCCCGCTGAGCGAAGCGGACCTGATGGCGCGGCTGCCCGCCGGAACCGATGTCGCCCAGGCGATCGCCGACCTGCAGCTGGCCTACGCCGACCGGGGCGTCGAACTAGTCTGCGTGGCCGGGCGCTGGCGCTTCCAGACCGCCCCCGATCTCGAACACCTGATGACGGAGGAACGGACCGAGGCGAGGCGCCTGTCGAAGGCCGCCCTGGAGACCTTGGCCATCATCGCCTACCACCAGCCGGTGACCCGGGCGGACATCGAGATGGTCCGCGGCGTGCAGGCGTCCAAGGGCACCCTGGACGCCCTGCTCGAATTTGGCCTCGTGCGCATGCGCGGACGGCGGCGATCGCCCGGCCGGCCGATCACCTACGGCACCACGGACCGTTTCATGGAGCACTATAGCCTCGCGAGCCTCTCCGACCTGCCCGGGGCCAACGAAATGAAGGCCGCCGGCCTGCTCGACCTTGACCTGCCACCCGACTTCGCCCCGCCTGACCCGAACCGGGCGCTGGACGAGGAAGACCCGCTGGAGCCGGGCGACGCGCCGGAATTCCACCAGGACTACCTCGGCGAACCGGACGGCTGACAGGCACTGTTGGCGCTGCGCCGCGCGATCGCCTATATTCTGGGAATCCCGACTGCGGCGACAGCCCGGCCGGACAAGTTAGAAGGAGTGTTGGCCTTGATGGGTTCGCTGAGCCCTCTGCATTGGATTATCATCCTCGTGATCGTCGCGGTGGTGTTTGGCGGCCGGGGCAAGCTGTCCGCCATCATGGGCGACGCGGCCAAGGGCATTCGCGCCTTCAAGGACGGCCTCAAGGGCGAGGAAGAAGCCAAACCTGCGGCGGTCATTCCGCATCAGGAAGCGGAAAAGGAAGAAGTCCGCCGCTGAGCGGGTGAGCGGCCCGCCGACCTGCGCGGGCGAAAGTCGAGGCCTCCCGCATGCTGCCCGAATTCGGCGCCGTCGAGCTATTGCTGATCGCCGCCATCGCCCTGATCGTCGTGGGGCCTAAGGACCTTCCGGTCCTGATGCGCAAGGTGGGCAAGTTCCTGGCCCACATGCGCGGCATGGCGGCGGAATTCCGCGCGAGTTTCGACGAGATGGCCCGCCAGTCAGAGCTGGACGAGTTGCGCCGTGAGGTCGAGGCCATGCGCCAGGCCGCCCACGCGCCGCTGGACGCCGCCGTGAACCACCTGGGAGTCGATGACGTGAAGGCCGACATAGAAGCGGGCCTCGCCGCAACCGCGCCGCGCGCGCCTGCGCCAGCCGCCTCGGCGGAGGCCGTTCAGGCCCCTGATTCCCCGACGGTCGAGCCTTCGGCGGAACACCGCCCTTGAGCCTCCCGGGAGAAGAATCGGACATTGAAGCGTCGCGCGCGCCGCTGCTCGAACATCTGGCCGAGCTGCGCAGCCGCCTGATCATCTGCGCGGGGGCGATGGTGGTCGGTTTCGTGTTCTGCTTCATCGTCTCCAAGGAGATCTACCTGCTCCTGCTGCACCCGTTCGAGATGGCCGCAAGCCTCCTGGCGGAACAGCAGACGACCAAGCACGACGCCTTCAATTTCGACCTCGTCCTGACCGTCATCGGCGTCCACCACTTGAAGGCGGCGCCCCAGGCCCTGAAGCTGGTGTTCACCGCGCCGCTGGAGTTCTTCTTCACCAAGATCAAGCTGTCGATGTTCGGGGCAGTGGTGCTGACCTTCCCCATCCTGGCGTGGCAGCTCTACCGGTTCGTGGCGCCGGGCCTTTATCGCCGCGAACGCAAGGCGTTCCTGCCGTTCCTGCTGGCCTCGCCGGTGCTGTTCGCCCTGGGCGCCTCGCTGGTCTATTTCATCATGCTGCCCTTCGTCTTGTGGTTCTCGCTGTCGCAGCAGATCGCCAGCCCGCAGATCCAGGTGCAACTGTTGCCCAAGGTCTCCGACTATCTCGACCTGGTGATGCACCTGCTGCTGGCGTTCGGCATGTGTTTCCAGCTGCCCGTGGTGCTGTCGCTGGCGGGGCTGGCGGGGCTGATCCGCGCCGAGACCCTGGCCAAGGGCCGGCGATACGCTTTCGTGGCCATCATCGTGGTCTCGGCCATGGTGACCCCGCCGGACATGATCAGCCCCTTCCTGCTCGCCGGTCCGATCTACCTGCTCTACGAGGTCTCGATCCTTTGCGTACGGCTGATCGAGGCCCGCCGGCAGCGCGAAGAGGCGCGGGAGTTGACGACGGTTTCCTAGCTGAGACGTCGCCGCGGGTTGGCTCCGTCCGCGACGCGCCTTAAAGGGGGGCGCCTCCACCAGCCGTGAGCCCTCGATGCACGACATCCGCGCCATCCGCGATGATCCCGACGCCTATGTGAAGGGCTGGACCGCGCGTGGCGTCAGCGACGCCGCTGGCGTGGTCGGCGGCCTGTTGAAGCTCGACGCCGAATTGCGCGCCGTGCAGACCGCCCTGCAGGACGCCCAGGCGCGGCGCAACGAGTCCTCCAAGCTCATCGGCCAGGCCAAGGGCCGCAAGGACGAGGACGAGGCTCAGCGCCTGATGGCCGAGGTCGACTCGCTGAAAGACGAGATCGCCAGCCGCTTCGAAGCCGAAGGCAAGGCGGGAATCGAACTGAAGACCATCCTTGAAGCCCTGCCCAACCTGCCCGCCGACGACGTGCCGCGCGGCGCCGACGAACACGGCAATGTCGCCGTGCGCAGCTGGGGGGATTCCAAGGCGCCCCCCGCGGGCCGGCTCAACGCGCCGAAAGACCACGTGGACCTCGGCGAGGCCCTCGGCCTGATGGACTTCGAGGCCGCCGCCCGCATGTCCGGCGCCCGGTTTGTGGCGCTCAAGGGCCAGCTGGCGCGGCTGGAGCGCGCCCTCGGTCAGTTCATGATCGACATCCAGACCCTCGAACACGGTTACACCGAGATCTCGCCGCCCCTGCTCGTCCGCGACGAGGCGGTCTACGGCGTGGGCCAACTCCCGAAGTTCGCGGAGGACCTGTTCCGTACAACCCGAGGCGACTGGCTGATCCCCACGGCGGAAGCGTCACTGACCAATCTCGTGCGCGAACAGATCACCGGCGAGGACGAGCTTCCCCTTCGACTGACCGCGCTCACGCCCTGTTTCCGCTCGGAAGCCGGCGCTTCCGGCAAGGACACGCGCGGCATGATCCGCCAGCACCAGTTCTACAAGTGCGAGCTGGTCTCCATCACCACGCCCGAGCAGTCCCCCGCTGAACACGAGCGCATGGTCGAGTGCGCCGAGGCGATCCTGAAGCGGCTGGAGTTGCCGTTCCGGACCATGCTGTTGTGCACCGGCGACATGGGCTTTTCGGCCCGCAAGACCTACGACCTGGAGGTCTGGCTGCCGTCGCAGGACCGCTATCGCGAGATCTCGTCATGCTCAAACTGCGGGGAGTTCCAGGCGCGGCGCATGGACGCACGCAGCCGCAAGGCGGGCGAGAAGGGCACGAGGCATGTGCACACGCTGAACGGCTCGGGCCTGGCTGTGGGGCGCACGCTGGTCGCGGTGATGGAGAATTACCAGGATGAACAAGGCCGCATCGCCATACCCCAGGCGCTGCAGCCCTACCTGCCTGGCGTGACGCACGTCGGCTGATGCGCATCCTGCTCACCAACGATGACGGCATTGACGCCGCAGGTCTGGCCTCGCTGGAGCGTATCGCCGCCACTCTGTCGGACGACGTCTGGGTGGTCGCGCCGGAACTTGAGCAGTCGGGCGCCAGCCGGGCCATGACCCTGACCGATCCGGTGCGCGTGCGCCGCCTGGGCGAACGCCGGTTCGCCGTGTCGGGCACGCCGACCGACTGCGTGATCCTCGCCATGACGGACCTGGTGGCCGGCGCCAAGCCGGACCTGGTGCTCTCGGGCGTCAACCGCGGCGCCAATCTCGGTGAGGACATCTCCATGTCCGGCACGGTCGCCGGCGCCCTCGAAGGCATGGTGCTGGGCATCCCGGGGATCGCGGTGTCCCAGGAAGCGGACTATTCCAGCCCGTCGCCCTCCGCCCGCTTTGAGACCGCCGAAGCCCATGCTCCGGGCGTGATCGCGCGGCTTTTGGAACTGAGCTGGCCGGACGGCGTGGTGATCAACCTGAACTTCCCGGATCTGCCGCCAGAAAAGGTCACCGAAGTCGAGGTGACCCGCCAGGGCTTTCGCGACATCCACAGTCTGCATGCGGAACGGCGTACCGATCTTCGCGGCCGGGACTATTACTGGATGGGCTATTTCGGCCGCACGGCGCCTGAGGTCGAGGGGACCGATCTTTCGGCGATCGCGCACGGTCGCATCTCCGTGACGCCGATTCATATTGACCTGACTCACCTGCCCACGGCCCATGCGCTGAAACAGTCCCTGGGCGGCGCGCCGCCGAAGATCACCTGATGGCCGCGAGCGAAGAACCCAACACCGAGGCGCGCAAGGCCAAGCTGATCATGGGGCTGAGGTCGCAGGGCGTGACCGACTCGCCTGTGCTGACAGCCATCGAGCGCACGCCGCGTGACCTGTTCACGCCGGAACTGTTCCAGGACCGGGCCTGGGAGGACTCCGCGCTTCCCATCGCCTGCGGCCAGACCATCAGTCAGCCCTATATCGTGGGCCTCATGACCCAGGCGCTCATGCTGGAGCAGCGATCCCGCGTGCTGGAGATCGGCACGGGCTCGGGGTATCAGACCGCGGTCCTGGCCCGCATCGCGCGCTTGGTCTACACGGTCGAACGCTATCGAACCCTGCTGAAGGAGGCTGAGGCGCGGTTCAAGACCCTGGGGCTGCTCAATGTCATCACCCGCTTCGGGGATGGGGGCGAAGGGTGGCCCGAGCAGGCGCCTTTCGACCGTATTCTGGTCACCGCCGCGGCGCCCGAGGAGCCTAGGACACTGTTGGCCCAGCTGAAACCAACCGGAGTACTGGTGGCGCCCATCGGCAAGGGACCGGTCCAGACCCTGAAGCGTTACACCGGCGACGGACATGGAGAATTCATGGCGGAAACGCTTTGCGATGTACGCTTCGTTCCCCTGCTCGAGGGGACCGCGCGTGAACTTTGAGGTTGGCGTAAGAGCGCTGGCCCGCCAAGACTGGCGCCGGGGCGAGGACACCCGCAAGCTGAAAGCGGAGCGGTGATGAAGCACTTGTGGATGACGGCGGCCGCGGCCGCTCTGTGCGCCATCGCAGCCCAGGGCTGGGCCGCGCCGCAGACCCAGTATCTCGAACTGGTCGCGCACAAGCACCACCTGCGCGGGGCCCAGACCGCTCATGCGTCGGGCAAGGCGCACAGGCACGGGGGCCGGGCCGCAAAGACCTCGCGCAGGTCCCGACACGGCGCGCATGTGTCCGAACGCCGCGGACACGGCCGCCACGCCGCCCAATCGGCCGCAATCCATGCCGCCGCCACCCAGGTGGTGAAGGTCGGCAAGGGCGACACGCTCGCCGCGATCTCCCGCAAGAGCGGCGTCTCTGTCGAGGAACTGGCGAAACTGAACGGCCTGAAGAAGCCATTCCACGTTCGCCTGGGCGCCAAGATCAAGCTGCCGGCGCGCCGCTACTACGTGGTGAAGTCCGGCGACACCCTCTATTCGCTCGCCCGCCGGTTCGGCGTCGACGCGGACGACCTGTCGTCCTTCAATGCGATGAAGGAAGGCAAATCCCTTCGCAGCGGCCAGAAGCTCTATCTGCCGACCGCGGCCGTGGATTCCGAGGCGCGCGAAGAGCCGCCGCGCGCTGAACATCCGCCGCGCAGGCTGCCTCCGCCGACGATCTATTCGCCTCCCGCGAACAGCGAGAACCCGCCGTCGTCCGAAGCGCCGGCCGCGTCATCCGCCGAAGGGCAGCCGCCGGCCTCCAGCGCGGAAAGCCAGCCACCTGCGTCATCAGGACAGTCCTTCCAGTTCGTTCCGGTAAGACCGCCGGCGGTAGGACCTCAGGCTCAGCCCCCGGTCCAGTCCGGCGGCCGGCCCGCGATCATCCAAACCAATCCAACGCCTTCCGCCGCGGACGTGGTGGCCGCCGGTCACGGCAAGTTCGGCTGGCCGGTGGACGGGCCCCTGATCTCCGGGTTCGGGCCCAAGCCGGACGGCCAGCGCAATGACGGCCTGAACATTTCGGCCAACGCCGGCGACGCCGTGCGCGCCTCCGCCGACGGCGTGGTGGTCTATGCCGGCGACCAGGTTCCGAGCTTCGGCAATCTCGTGCTGGTCAAGCACGATGGCGGCTGGGTCACGGCCTATGCCCACATGTCCAAGATCCTGGTGAAGAACAGGGATCAGGTGACCCAGGGCCAGCAGATCGGCGTGGTCGGTCAGACCGGCGCCGTCGACCGGCCCCAACTGCATTTCGAGATCCGCTACGCCGCCTCGCCCAAGGACAAGGCCGCGCCAATCGACCCCGGCCTGCTCCTGCCGGTGCGGTAGCGCGCGATTATTTGGCGAACAGCTGGCCGAAGTCTGCGAAGGCCTTGAATTCCAGGGCGTTGCCGGCGGGATCGAGAAAGAACATCGTCGCCTGTTCCCCGACTTCGCCTTCGAAGCGGACGTAGGGCGCGATCACGAACGCCACGCCCGCCGCTTTCAGGCGCTCGGCCAGCACCTTCCAGCGCACCAGGTCCAGCACGACGCCGAAGTGCGGCACCGGCACGTCGTGCCCGTCGACCGGATTTGACGCGCCCGCCGGCCGCGGCCCGCCTGGAACGTGGTGGGCCACGATCTGGTGACCGAACAGGTTGAAATCGATCCACTCACCTTCGGCGCTGCGGCCCTCGGGGCAGCCCAGCAAGCCTCCATAGAACCGCCGTGCGGCATCCAGGTCGTCGACGGGAAAGGCGATGTGGAAGGGCGTAAGACCGGTCATGTCGCGGCGAGCAATGGCCGACCTTGACCCATCCGTCCAGATGCGGCGGCCCCATGGCTTTCCGCGCGAGCCCGGGGCAATCTCACGGCCGACAGGGACGGCGAACAGGCAGGGCGGGCGGATGAGACTTCCTCCGGGCGTAAGCAACGAAACCTTCGAGGCCGCCATCCGCGGCTTCGAGCAGGCCGTGGGCAAGGACTGGGTCTTCACCAGCGAGGAGGACACCGACCTCTATCGCGACGCCTATTCCCCCTTCTGGGACCAGCCCGAGGAAAAGCTCGTCTCCGCCGCCGTTGCGCCCGCGAACGTCGAGGAGGTGCAGCAGGTCGTCAGGATCGCCAATCAGTACAAGATCCCGATCTATCCGATCTCCACCGGCCGGAACCTGGGGTATGGCGGCTCCGCTCCGGTCCTGTCGGGCAGCGTCGTGCTTGATCTCAAGCGCATGAACCGCGTGCTCGAGATCAGCGAAAAGAACGCCTATGTGCTCGTCGAGCCGGGAGTCAGCTATTTCGACCTCTATCGCTACATCCGCGATCGCGGCCTGAAGGTCTGGATCGACTGTCCCGATCCGGGCTGGGGCAGCCTGATCGGCAACGCGCTCGACCGCGGCGGCGGCTATACGAGGCCGCAGTTCCGTAATCACTTCGACGCCCACTGCGGGATGGAGGTCGTGCTGGCGAACGGCGAGGTGATGCGCACCGGCATGGGGGCCATGCCGAACGCCGAGACCTGGCAGCAATACAAGACCGGCTTCGGCCCCTGGATCGACGGCATGTTCAGCCAGTCGAACTTCGGCGTCGTCACCAAGATGGGCTTCTGGCTGATGCCCCAGCCCGAGGCCTATTTCACCGGCGTCGTGAAGGTTCCCCGGTACAAGGACCTGATCCCGCTGGTCGACACCCTGAACCTTCTCGAGAACGGCGGGGTCTGCAATGGCATGACCAGCATCGGCAGCCCGCTGCTGACACGTCCCATCTTCGGCGCGGCCGCCGCACAGGACCCGGAGCTGGCCCAGATCCTGGCCAAACCGGATGGCGGCTCTCCCGCTGAACTGGAGGCCTACGCGCTGCGAAAGCAGACTCCCTACTGGAGCTGCGGGCTCAAGTTCTACGGTCCAGCCAAGGTCATCGCGGCCCAATGGGAGCACGCCAAGGAGCAGTTCGCCGCCATCCAGGGCGCCACGTTCGAAGACGGCGAGCTCCTGCGGCTGCCGCTCACGGACGAACAGATGAAGCGGTCGGACCTGGCCGAGTTCGGCATCCCCAGCCTTTCGATCTTCGCCATTGGCGCGCGTTCGGAGACTAATCCGACTCCAGGAAACGGCCACATCTGGTTTTCGCCCATCATCCCGCGCACCGGGGAGGCGATCCTGGAAGCAAATCGCGTGTTCGCGGAGACGGCGCGCGAGCTCAAGTTGCCCACCGTCATGTTCAGCCCGCCGTTTTCGTTCTGGGAGCGATCCTTCGTTTTCATCAACTTCTTTCCGATCACCCGTAACCCCGAGATCGACCGGAAGAACCGCGAGGCCTTCAAGGTCATGATCAAGAAGGCCGCCGAGCACGGCTGGGGCGAGTACCGCACGGCGACCACCTATTACGACGACGTGATGGAGACCTATTCGTTCAACAACCACGCCCTGTTGCGCTTCCACGAGACCGTGAAGGACGCCGTGGATCCGAATGGCATCCTGGCGGCGGGGCGCTACGGCATCTGGCCGAAACACATCCGCGACACGAAGACCTAGCGCCGGCGCGCGCCTGGCGCACACACGGATCAGTGTCGTGCCCGGCCCCACGAATCCTGCGATGTTATGGATTCCCAGGAGGAATCCGTGCCTTCCATCGTGAATCGGTCACCGACATCGCGGGGGTCGAGGCAATACGTGCGTCCAGGGTCGCCGCCGCCGTCCGGCGGGGACCTGGATCCGCGGGACTGGCCGGCGTTCCGGCTGCAGGCGCACGCCATGCTCGACGACATCCTGGACCATGTCGGTTCGATCCGCGATCAGCCTGTCTGGCGGCCCATGCCGGACGAGGTCCGCGCGGGCTTCCTGGCAGGTCTGCCCGACGCGCCGGCGAGCCTGGCGGATGCTCATCAGGAGTTCATGGCCAGCGTCCTTCCCTATGGTGTCGGCAACACGCACCCCCGGTTCATGGGCTGGGTGCACGGCGCGGGAACGGCGGTCGGCCTGCTCGCCGAGATGCTGGCCGCGGGGCTGAACGCCAATCTGGGCGGCCGCGACCAGGCTCCGATTGCGCTCGAACGCCAGGTCTCGCGATGGATCGCCGAGCTGATGGGGTTTCCGGCTTCCGCCAGCGGCCTGTTCCTCACCGGCGCGTCCATGGCCAATTTCGTCGCCATCCTGATCGCCCGCCAGGCCGCGCTCGGGGACGAGGCGCGCCGCGCCGGCGTCGGCGCCTGCGGCGCGGACCTCACCGCCTACGCCTCACGCGCCGCGCATAATTGCATCGTCCGCGGCATGGAGATGAGCGGCCTCGGCGCCGACGCCCTGCGCCTGATCGACACCGACTTCCGAGGCCGGATGGACCTCGCCGCCGCCGCCGCCGCCGTGCGCGCGGACCGGAACGCCGGGCGTCGCCCCTTCCTGCTGATCGGGACCGCCGGTTCGGTCGATACGGGCGCGATCGACGATCTTTCGGGCCTCGCCGACCTGGCCAGGGCCGAGGGCCTGTTCTTCCATGTCGATGGGGCCGTCGGCGCGCTTGGCATGATGTCGACCGAGCTGGCCCCGAGGTTCGCGGGCATGGAGCGCGCCGACTCCATCGCGCTTGATTTCCACAAGTGGGGCCAGGCTCCCTACGACGCCGGCTTCGTCCTTGTGCGCGACGCCGACCTGCAGCTGGCGACCTTCTCATCGCCCGCGGCGTACCTGCGGCGCGAGGACCGCGGCCTGGCCGCCGGATCGCCCTGGCCCTGCGATTTCGGACCCGACCTGTCGCGGGGCTTCCGGGCGTTGAAGGTGTGGTTCACGCTGAAGGTCTATGGCGCCCGCGCGCTCGGCGACGCCATGCTGGGGACCTGCCGCCTGGCGCAACACCTCGCGGATCTGGTCGTACGCCAGGCAGACCTCGAGCTGCTTGCGCCGGTGGAACTGAACATCGTGTGCTTTCGGTTCCGCGGCGCGGACGCCGACGCGCTGAACTCCGCCATCGTCACCGAACTGCAAGTGACCGGCGTCGCCGCTCCCTCCACCACCACCATCGACGGGCGGCTCGCAATCCGCGCCGCCATCGTCAATCACCGCACACGCGCGGAAGACCTCGACCTGCTTGTCGGTCAGGTGCTCGCGATCGGACGCCGCCTGGGCGGCCAGGACAGGACATGATCCAGATTCCCTTCATCGACCCCGGCCAGGCCATGGTCGAAGCCGCCGACCCGGCCGTCCTCATCCGCTACGCCTTCGAAGGCGTCGAGCTGGGGCCCCTGATCCAGGCGCGCGTGGGCGCCCTGGGTTCGGGCGGCGACGACGCCGCGCGACTGATCGAACTCAGCCTGCTGTTCCAGCTGGTGGGTGAACGGGACAAGGCGCTGTTGTGCCTGGACAACGCCCTGGACGCCTGCCGCGTCTATCATCACGCAGCCCAGGGCGCGCCCAAGCTGCGTCTGCTGGTGCTGGCGACGCGAGGCGACCTGATGGCCAACACGCCGGTGGAGCTGATGATCGAGGGGCGCGGGGTCGACGTCGCCAAGATCTACCTCGATCTGGACCATCCGTGGCCATTGGCCATGCCCGACCATGACCTCGCCCTCATGGCGGTCAGCGAGTCCGACGAGACGCACGCCCTGCTCGAGTACATGTCGGGGCTGGAGGCCAAATGGCCCCGTCCGATGATCAACACGCCCGCTGGCGTGCTCGACCTCGCGCGCGACCGGCTCTATCGGCGGCTGGAAGACGCCTCGGGGATCGCCATTCCCCCGACGCTGCAGCTGACCCGCGCCGACCTGGCCCAGGCTGTCGACACCCGGACGCCGCCCGCCGCCCTGGCAAGGGGCCTGCCGCTGATCATCCGGCCGGTCGGTTCGCACGCCGGCAAGGCGCTGGAGCGCGTCGACGACTGGGCCAGCCTGCAGGCCTATCTGGCGGGCAGCCAGGACTCCCTGTTCTATGTGTCGCCGTTCATCGATTACGCCAGCGCCGACGGCCTCTACCGCAAGTACCGCATCGCCTGTTTCGGCGGCCGGGCGCACCTTTGCCACATGGCGGTGAGCGAGCACTGGATGGTGCACTATCTCAACGCCGGCATGGCCGAGAGCGCCGCAAAACGCGCCGAGGAACAGCGCGCCATGGAGACCTTCGACGAGGATTTCGCGCGGCGCCACGCCGACGCTTTCACCGAACTGCAGGCGCGACTCGGCCTTAGCCTGTTCGCGGTGGACTGCGCCGAGACACCCGACGGAGAGCTGCTGATCTTCGAGGCCGACGTCGCCATGATCATTCATGACCTCGATCCGGCGGACCTCTATCCCTACAAGAAAGTGCAGATGCGCAAGGTGTTTGACGCCTTCGAGCGTTTCCTGCACGCCGCCGCGGGCGACCGGGTGTCGCAGGGCGGTCGCCCTTCCGTTAACCAATTCTCAGCCGCTTGAGCCCAACCGTGACGGCGACCGCGCGTTCGGCGGCGTCCAAGGATCCAGGTCATATGCGGCGCGGCGCAGGCATTCCCGCCCGTTCGTCCGACGTACGTCGGCCGGACGGCCGTGACTCCCCCGCCTTCCTGCCCTCGACCGCCGCGCTCCTGTGCGAGGGCGGCGACCAGCGGATCCGGCTCGACCCGCTGACCGGCCTCAACAGATACGGCTGTGGGCCCACGCCCGACCCGGACCTGCTGGCGTTCGGCTCATCCACCGCCTCGACCATTTCCGTCCACGCCTGGGAGGCGGCGGAGGCCCTGCGCGCCCGACTGATCGACGCCCTGGCCGCCAGTTCCCCATCGGACGTCTACGAGCGGGAAGCCGTGCGAATTCGCGGCGAGCTGGTCAGGTTGTGCGGTCTGGAGCGCCTTCCGGGGCTGGAGGCTGCGCTGGCCGCGTCCGGCACCGACGCGCACATGCTTGTCGCCCAGTTGATCGGCGCGGGCGACCGCCGGCCGGTGCGGATCATCCTCGGCGAGGCTGGCGAGACCGGCAGCGGCGTGCCAGCCGCGCTGGGCGGGCGTTGCTACGGCGCCTCCACTCCGTGCGGGACGACCACTGAACCGGGGGCGGCCATTTCCGAGGCGACCGCGGCGGAGCTGGTCCACGTGCCGGCGCGCGACCCCGACGGCCGCCTGCGCGACTGCGCCGCAGTCGATGCCGAGGTGCGCGACGAGGTCGCGCGGGCCATGGACGAAGGCCGCCGTGTCCTGCTCGTCGTCACCGACGCCTCCAAGACCGGCCTGATTTCCCCGTCCGCGGCCTGCGCACGCGCGCTTGATCGGCAGTATGCCGGGCGCATCGACGTGCTTGTGGACGCCTGCCAGCTGCGCCTGGCGCCGTCGACCCTGCGCGCCTACGCCCAGGACGGCTGGATGATCGCCGTCACGGGATCGAAATTCCTGACCGGGCCAGCGTTCTCCGGCGCCCTGTTCTTTCCCGGCGCCATCGCCGACCGGCTGCGCGACCGACTCGTCTCTCCCCGCCTGTCGGCCTTTTCCGCCCGGGGCGATTGGCCCAGGGGCTGGGTCATCCGGGCGCGCCTGGACGCACGCGCCAATTTCGGCCTGCTTCTGCGCTGGGAAGCAGCCCTGGAGGAATTGCGCCGGTTCCGCGATGTCCCGGAATCCGCCGTGGACTCCTTCCTGGGCCAAGCCGCGGATCTGGTCGGCGAAATCCTGTCCGTGTCACCCAATCTGCGGGCCCTGCCCGGCCGCCCCATGCTGAGGGCGGGCGGCGACTGGGATCGCCAGCCCAGCATTCATCCATTCATGTTGACCTTCGGCGGCGTCCCGTTGAACGGCGCCCAGACCGCCAGGCTATATGACCTGCTGCGCAAGGACCTGGGCGTAGATGACGAGGCGTCCGCAACCCTGCGGGGGGCCGCCAGCCAGCGAATGGAAGTCGGACAGCCAGTACTCTGCGGCGACGGACAACACGCCGTCAGCGCCCTGCGGCTTTGCATCAGCGCGCGGCACCTCGCGGAGGCGCACAGGGACAGTTTACGCAGATGCGAGATCTTGGAGCAGATCACTCTAATTCTGCACAAGGCCGACTGGCTATGTGCAGAAGTGGCGATCGGCCGCCTCTGATCGGCTGCACCCCTGTATCCATTGGCTGAGCCAGGCTGCGGACCGCCGCCACGTCTTCCGGTACGCCTCTTCGCTTCCAACTGAGGCGGTCTATTGGCGAAGATTCCAGCACCCTGCTTGGTTATTGCGCTAATTATCGAAAATCCCACGCTGCCGGAGGCATTCCCAGCCTCGCCAGCTTGGCCTGCCCGTTTGCACGTGCTAACTCCGGAACTAGGTTAACAGTGACAGTCTGAATGGGGATTTGGCGATGACCTTCTCAAGTAGAATCAGGACTTTGCTTGCGACCACGGGCGCCGTCGCGACATCCGTGATGTCCTTGGCCTCCGCACATGCGGCCACGGTTCTGACTGATGACTTCAATAGCGACACACACAAGCTCAACTGGACCGGTGACGCCGTCTTCACGTCAAGTAACGCCGGGGGACACGCCGCGACCGATCTCATCGGGGCCGGCTTCTTCGACATCTATCCTGGCCACGGCAACTACGTCGATCTGGACGGATCCATGGGCTCGGGAAACAAGCCCGCCGGCCTGTTGGAATCCAACGCGTCGTTCGGCCCTGGGACCTACCTGTTGACCTTCAATCTCGGCGGCAACAAACGCGGCACGCCGGCCCAGACCACGGTTGTGAGCCTCGGCGACTTTACCGCGCCGGGCCTGACGTTGGCCTCCAGCGCGCCGATGACCCTGTATAGCTACACGTTCACCACCACGACGGCGGGAAAGCTGTTCTTCACGGAACTTGGCCCCTCCGACCAGCGGGGCAACGTGCTGGACGATGTGACCCTCGTCAGCCTCGTGCCCGAGCCGGGGACCTGGGCGTTCGCCATCGGCGGCTTCGGCTTGCTGGGCTTGACCCTGCGTCGGCGCCGCCGGCAAAGCGCCGTCGCCGCGGCATAAGGCGCGGCCGCAAGGCCAAACTGCTGACGTCCTCGCGCGTTACGCCCATCCCATCAGCGCGGAAGCCCCGCTCTGGTGGGTATGGCGGTGGGTTGATCGCAACGCCATCAGGGCCCGACGGTCGGCGGCATCGGATTCGATCGTTTGCGCGGCAGGCTTTGGCGGCAAACGGGGCGCCATGTGCTCAAAATGCGTCTAGATTGGCGTAATTGGCGGAAAAGGACGCCATTCCCCACCGGAAGCCGGTTGCTTATGCCCACGCTTCAGCTAGGTTAACCAACACAGTTTGGATGGGGATTACCTTATGTCTATCTTCAAGATGAACCGGCTTGCGCTCGCTACGGCTGGCGCGCTGGCCGCAGCGACCATGTCCATGGCGCCCGCTCACGCCTCCGACGTGATGAAGTTCGCCGACTTCAGCCAGGACCCGAACGCTGGCAACAGCATCAACGTCCGCTGGGTGAACGCCAACACCGGCGGTTCGCTCTTCACCATCGCCAACCCAGGCGACGTCTTCGCCGGCGCCGCCAAGGTGAAGTTCAATTTCGACCTGCCCTCGCTGTCGGGCCTGTCGAACCTCAGCGCGGACTACAGCCTCAACGTCACGGCCGCCGCGGGCAACCCGGTGGCGAACGTCGGCGCCTCGCTTGACCAGCCCGGCCTGAAGGGCACGTTCTCGTTCATCTACACGGGCCCGACCACGGTCCTGAACGGGCACGCGATCAGCAACGGCGCGAACCTTTTGACCGCCACCTTCTTCGACGGCGGCGACATCACCGGCAAGAAGAACGGCACCGCGGGCTCGATCTTCGCCTCCACCGAATCCGGCAGCTCGATCACCTATTCGTCGGACTTCATCGACTTCACCGGCTCGACGGTGCGCGACCTGTCCTACACCCTGAACGCGGTCAAGCCGGGCTTCGGCTTCACGGCGGGCAAGGCGCTCAACGGCTTCACCGCCGCCGAGACGGGCGAATTCGCCTACACGGCCGTGCCCGAACCCGCCACCTGGGCGATCTCGATCCTGGGCTTCGGTCTTCTGGGCGCCACCGTGCGCCGCCGCCGCCAGGCGGCCGCGATCTGACAAAATGGGGACAATCGGCGTGTCCGGCGCGCCGCAAGGGGCCGGCGGGGGTCTTGGAGAACGCCCGCGACGATAACCAAGCCGTCGGCGGGTTCAACAGCCTGTACGGTTTGAAGTTTCGCCTTGTGGGAGATTCACGGGGCGAGCCCGGCTGGCCCATGAATAGTCAGTGAACCTGAGATTTGATCTGTTCGGTCATCTTTGTAAGGTTCGCCGCTTTCTTGACAAGATTTAGCTAACAGGCGTTAACTAAAACGGGCTGCAGCCGGCCCTCGGACTCCAAGCGCGCTTGAGGTCTGCGGGGCGGCCCGATGTTGTTCGCAGTGACCTGTGCGGCGCGTACTGACAACGGATTTGGGGAGTAAGATCATATGAAGAAGTTCCTGCGGGCGGCCGCCATCGGCGCCGCCGCGATGATGGCGTTGGCGGGAGCGGCCAACGCCTCCGTGCTCTACTCGCTCGACGTGACGACCAGCTACGGCTTCAGCTACAGCGGCCCGGGCTCGTTCCTCGGCGGCGGCGCGCCGTCGCCCGACACGGGCTTCCTGACCTACACCAACAGCGGACCCAGCACCTTCACGGGCACGATGGGATTCACCGCGGTGTCGGGCTGCTGCGGCGACATGTCGTTCGCGGACAACGCCGTGACCCTGGCGCCCGGCCAGAGCGTCTATTTCGCCATCGGCAATGAAGCGAGCAACGTCGGCGGCTTCAACAGCGGCTCGGGCGTCCTGGCCTTCGCCGTCGGCATGTTCGGCGCGACGAGCGTGAACCTGTCGGCGTTCGACGCGGACATCCACTCCGGCGCGCCGCGCGTCAGCCCCTGCGACGGCATCAGCACCGACGCCTTCGTGCTGCAAGGCGGCGCGCCCACGGGCTGCGACAACGGCGATGGCTTCGAGGTGACCCAGGCCAACGGCATGGTCAACTTCTCGGCCACGGGCGGCGGCGTGCCTGAACCCGCCACCTGGAGCATGATGTTGATCGGCTTCTTCGGCGCGGGCGCGATGACGCGCGCCAGCCGTCGGACCCGCCGGACCGCCGCCGTCTGAGGCGCCGGCGCCGTTTCAGCGGCCTAGACGAGACCAGACCCCCGGCCTTCGCGGCCGGGGGTCTTTTCATTGCGCCAAGGAAAGGCCAAGAAGCTCCCCCATGACGCGCCCCGTGCGCTTTCGCCCATTCGAACTGCCATGAATTCCGCCGCCAGGACCGTTCGCGTCGCCGCGAACCAGAATGTCGCCACCCGCATCCCGGGAGGGAGCCCCGCCGTGCCCTCGTTCGATCCCAGACTCCAGCTGGTCTGGGCCGCGCGGCTGGCGTTCGCCGCCGCCCTCGCCGCGACCCTCTGGTTCGCCTTCGCGCCCTCCCGCGGCGGACCGCCCCTGTTGCCCTGGGACAAGGCGGAGCACTACCTGGCCTTCTTCGTCCTGACCGGCTTGGCGATGGCGGCGTTTCCGAAAGTCCCCTTCGTCTTTGTCGCGGCCGGCATGAGCGCGCTCGGCGCCGTGATCGAGCTGGTGCAGGGCATGCCCTTCGTGCACCGCGACTGCGACGTCTGGGACTGGGTCGCCGACACCTTCGCGATCCTCTCGGTGGCGGCGGTGGCCGTCGGCTGGCAGTTGCGGGTGTGGTTCGCCCGCGACCGGCCCTGAACGGACACGTCAACGGCTCCTAAACCATGCACGGGCGACAAAGGCGTCCATGCGCGCCTCCTTCGCCTTCGCCGTCGTCGCCCTGGCCCTTTGCGGGCCGCCGGCGGTCCACGCCGAAGGCGACGCCAAGAAGGCCAAGACTCCCTACATCCAGCTCGAAACCGTCGCGGTCAGCACCATGCGGGCCACCGGACACCGGGGGGTCCTGACGGTGGAGGTGGGCATCGACGCCACTGACGCGGCGCTGCGCAACAGGGTCGACCTGGTGCAGCCCCTGCTCAGGTCCGCCTATGTCAGCGCCCTGCAGACCTACGCCCTGGGCATCACGCCGGGCGGGCCCCCTAACGCCGACTACATCGCCATGTCCCTCCAGCGCGAAACCGACAAGGTCCTGGGCCACAAGGGCGCCCGCCTGCTGATCGGCTCGGTGCTGATCAACTAGTCGCGGCCGCGGCGGCGTCCATGATGCGCGCCAGCTTCACGTCGAGCTCGGTGACCCCGTCCGCGTCGTGGGTCGCCAGGGTCACGTCCACGCGGTTGTAGACATTGAACCATTCCGGGTGGTGGTCGAGCTTCTCGGCGGCCAGGGCCGCACGGGTCATGAACGCGAACGCCTCGGCGAAGTCCTTGAATTTGTAGCTCTTGGCGATGGCGTCGCGGCCGTCGGCGGCGCGCCAGCCCTGCAGTTGGGCGAGCGCCGCCTGGGCGCCGATCCTGGATGGGCGGGCCATGGCCTGATCCTTCTCCTCCCCTGGCTCTAGCGCAGCAGCGTCGCCAAGGCGAACGCCAGGCCGGCCGTGGCCGCGCCGATGGCGAACCACAGGAACCGGCCCGTGCGGCTTTCGACGGGGAGGGCGACCGGTTCGCGCGACGGGGGGGCCTCCACGCGGCGGACCAGGGCCTCGACCGCCTTGATCCCGTCCTCGGCCAGGCGCCGCAGCCGCGCCGGCGGCGAAAGCTCGCGCAGAATATAGCGGCGCACCACCGGGTCGGCCGCGGCCCAGATGTCGTGGTCGGGATGCAGTCGCCGCGCGACGCCTTCGGCCACCACCATGGTCTTCTGCAGCAGGACGAGCTCAGGCCTCAGGCGCATGTCGAACAGGGCGGTGATCTCGAACAGCTGCGCCAGCACCGCGCCCATGGAGACATCCTGGGCGGTCAGCCCGAAGATCGGCTCGCCCACGGCCCTGAGCGCCTGGGCGAAGGAGTCCACCGAATGGTGTGCGGGCACGTAGCCGGCGTCGAAGTGGCATTGGGCGACGCGCCGGTAGTCGCGCTCGAGGAAGCCATAGAGGATTTCGGCGAAATAGCGCCGCTCGTTGGGGCCGAGCCGGCCGATGATGCCGAAGTCCACCGCCGTCAGGATGGCGGGCGCCGCCACGAACAGATTGCCCTCGTGCAGGTCGGCGTGGAACACGCCGTGCTCCAGGGCCTGCGACAGGAACCCCCGGACCAGGGCGTCGGCCAGGGCCTTGCGCTCGAGGCCCGCCTGTTCGAGGGCCCTCGGGTCGGACAGGGGCAGGCCCTGGGCCCACTCGAGCGTCAGGGTCCGCTTGGCCACCCCCTCCCACACCACCTTGGGCGCCTGCATGTAGGCGTCGCGGGCCATCACCTCGCGCAGCTCCGAGGCCCCGGCCGCCTCGAAACGCAGGTCGAGCTCCAGCTGCAGCGAGCGGGCCACGGTCGCGGCCAGGGCGCGGGGCTCCAGCCGCCGGGCCTCGGGTCCGACGCCCTCGATCATGCGCGCCGCAAGGTTCATCACCCCGATATCCTTGGCCACCCGTCGTTCGACGCCAGGCCGCAGCACCTTGACCGCCACCTTGCGTCCGTCGGCGAGGGTCGCGGGATGGGCCTGGGCGAGGGAGGCCGCCGCCACGGGCGGCTCGAATGTGGCGTAGAGGCTTTCCAGCGGCCGGTTCAGGCCCCGGGCCACCTCGGCGCGCGCCGCCTCGACCGGAAAAGGGTCCAGCTGGTCGCGCAGGCGACCGAGGTCCTCGGCGAAGGCCCGGCCGAAGATGTCGGAACGCGTCGACAGCACCTGGCCAAGCTTGATCGCGACGGGACCCAGCGCCTCCAGGGCCAGGGCCAGGCGCTCGCCGGGCCGGCCTGCCCGCGCCCTGGATCCCGCGAACAGGCGAAGGCCCCGGCCGATCAGCCGCACCTGAGCGGGCAGAAGCGGCTCGGCCTCGCGCGGGATCAGGGCGTCGGCCCTGACCAGCGTCCAGCCCGCGCCGAGCAGGCGGAACAGGGCGCCGACGTCGCTCATCGGGACGCGGGCCCCGTCGGAAGGCTCAAAGCGCCCATCCCTGATGCAGCGCGACCACGCCGCCGGTGAAATTGGTCCATTCGGCCCGGCCCAGGCCCGCCTCGCGCATGAGCCCCGCGAGCGTCGGCTGGTCGGGGAAGCGGCGGATGCTCTCCACCAGATACTGGTAGGCCTCGCGGTCCTTGGCCACGAGCTGGCCGATCGCCGGAATCGCCTTGAAGGAATAGGCGTCATAGGCGCCGCGAAGGGCCGCGGTCACCGGGCGCGAGAACTCCAGGCACAGGAACCGCCCCCCGGGCTTCAGCACCCGGCGCGCCTCCGCCAGCGCGCGGGGAATGTCGGTCACGTTCCTGAGGCCGAAGGAAATGATGTAGGCGTTCGCGGACCGATCCGGCAGCGGCAGGGCCTGGGCGTCGCCCACGGACCAGGCGATTTCCGGTTCGTGCACACGCTGGCGGCCCTGGGCGACCATCTCGGCGTCGAAATCCACCACCAGGATGCGGGCGTCGCCGCCGCCGCGACGGGTTTGAGCCCGACGGGCCAGCCGGGCGAGACGCCTGGCGATGTCGCCGGTGCCCCCCGCGCAGTCCACGATCGTTTCGCCGGGCTGGGGATTGAGGCGGGCGGCGGCCATGTCCTTCCAGATGCGGTGCACGCCGGCGGACATCAGGTCGTTCATCAGGTCGTAGCGCGGCGCCACGCGGTCGAACACGCCGCGCACCAGACCCGGCTTGTGCGCCGGGTCGACATCCTGGAAACCGAAGCTGGCCGGGGTCCCGTTCATGGCCAGCCTCTTAGGCCCGATGGCGGACGGACGAAAGGCCTTGGACGCGGGCGCCGGCGGCTGGCAATAGGAACCAATGCCCGAGCTTCCCGAGGTCGAAACCGTGCGCCGGGGCCTGGAGCCCGCCCTGGCGGGCGCCCGCCTGCAGCGCGTCGAGGTTCGCCGACCCGATCTCAGGTTCCCCTTCCCGCCCCGTTTCGCCGCCCGCCTGACCGGCGCGCGGGTCGAGGCCCTGGACCGCCGGGCCAAGTATCTCCTGGCGCGGCTGGACACCGGCGAAACCCTGGTGGCCCACCTGGGCATGACGGGACGCTTCGAGATCGAGGGCGCCGATCGGACCCGTCCTGGCGTTTTCCGCGAACCGGCCTCGATGACCGACAAGCACGCCCATGTGGTGATGCACACCGATCGCGGCGTCCGGATCACCTTCTTCGACGCGCGGCGCTTTGGCTACATGGACCTGGTGGACACGGCGGGGATCGCCCAGAGCCGCTGGTTCATGGACCTTGGGCCGGAGCCGCTGGGCCCGGACTTCGACGCGGCGCATCTGCTGCGGGCCTTCGCCGGCAAGGTCCAGAACGTCAAGGCGACGCTGCTCGACCAGAAGATCGTGGCGGGGCTTGGCAACATCTATGTCTGCGAGGCGCTGTACCGGGCTCGAATCGCGCCGGACATGCCTGCGGGCCGGCTCAACAAGAAACGGCTCGGGGTCCTCACCGCCGCGATCAAGTCGGTGCTGGAGGAGGCGATCGCGGCGGGCGGCTCGACCCTGCGCGACTACGCCGGGGCGGACGGCCAGCTCGGCTACTTCCAGCACGCCTTCCAGGTCTATGGCCGTGAGGAGGCGCCCTGCCTGACTCCATCCTGTCCTGGCGTGGTGAGGCGCAGCATCCACGCCGGCCGATCGACCTTCCACTGTCCGGTCTGCCAGACATGAGGCGAGTCCATGCCGTGATCCTCGCCCTGCTGCTGGTCCCGGTGCAGGCCATGGCCCTGCCGCCGGTGTGGACGGTGCGGGACAAGGACTCCACCATCGTGATCTTCGGCTCGGTGCATCTGTTGCCTCAGGGTCTGGACTGGCGCCCGCCGGCGCTCATGCAGGCCCTGGCCCAGGCGGACGATGTCTGGTTCGAAGCGCCCATGGACGCCGCGGGCCAGTCCGCCGCTCTCGAGTCGGCTCTGGCGAAAGGCTTCCTGCCCAAGGGCCAGACCCTGACCGCGCTGCTGTCCGCCCGGGGTCGCACCCGCCTCGCCCAGGCGGCCAAGCGGATCGGATTCCCGCTGGAACAGCTGGACAGGCTGGCGCCCTGGTACGCCGACGCCCTGATTTCCGCGGGACTGTTCCGCTCCGTGGGCGCCGAGGGCGAGGACGGCGTGGAGCGGCAGCTCTGGGCGGGAGTTCCCGACAGGGCCGTCCGCCATGCCCTGGAGACGCCGGCGCAGCAGGTCGGCTTCTTCGCCGACGCGCCGATGAAGGACCAGCTCGCCTCGCTGGAGGATACCCTGAAGGGCGCGGGCGACGCGGAAAAGGACTACCGGACCCTGGTCGGGGCCTGGATGCACGGCGATCTGAAGGCCCTGGACCGCGAGGTAGAGCGCCCCCTGCGCAAGTCCTCGCCCGCCCTCTATGAGACCCTTGTGGTCCAGCGTAACGCCCGCTGGACCGAGGCCATCACGGCCCGGATGGCCGGTTCCGGCCACACGGTGATCGTCGTCGGCATGGGCCATCTCATCGGCCCGGACGGTGTGCCGGCGCGACTGCGCGCCCGCGGGTTTGACGTGGAAGGGCCCCGCTGATGGGACTGCGCCTGTGCGCCTTCGGTGAAAGCACGGTGAACGGGACGGCCGATCCGGACCACCTCGGCTGGGTCGGCCGGGCGATCACGGGCCGGCGCGACATCACGCTCTATAACCTCGGCATCCGGCGCGAGACCTCCACGGAACTCGCCGCACGCTGGCGGGCCGAGGCCCTGCTGCGCTGGACCGACGCCGAGCCCATGCGGCTGGTGTTCTCGTTCGGCCTGAACGACTGCACGCCCGACCCGGTCCTGGGCGTGCGCGTCCCGCCGGAGCAGGCGGTCGCCAACGCCCTCGCCATCCTGGGCGCGGCGCGGGACATGGCGCCGACCCTGATGGTCGGGCCGCCCCCGCCGGCTGATCCCGGCGTGAGGGCCGCGGCGCGGGCGCTCAATCCGCTCCTGGCTCAGTCCGCGGCGGCGGCGGGCGCCGCTTACGTCGACGTCTTCGCCCGGCTCGAGGCCTCGCCGGTCTGGATGGCGGAGGTTCCCGCCTGGGACGGCGCCCACCCCGGCGCCGCGGGCTACGCCGCCCTGGCGGACATTGTCCTCGGGGACGCGGCGTGGGGTGCGTTCCTAGGCGCCTGACCGCTCTTCTGCGTCCCCGTCTACGGGAAGCAGATGACCCTAGGCCTCGGCGGGCGACGGCTCTTCCTCGGCGAACTGCTCGCCCGGTTCAGCGACCGGCTCGGCGTGGCCGCGGCCGCGCAATGGCAGTTCGGGGATCATCAGGATGGTCACGAGGCCGAGGACGGCGATGCCGCCGCCGACCCAGAACAGGTCCACGATGGATCGCGAAAAGGCGACCTTCAACAGGGGGTCGACGGCGACGTGGCCGGCGCCCAGGCCATGCTGGGTCATGTTGAGCGCGATCGACTGCAGCCGGTCCAGCGTCACCGGTCCGCTGGCGGGACCGCCGACCTTGGCCATTTCGGCAGTCAGATCATGGGTCATCACCGCCCCGAAGATGGCGACACCGACGGTGGAGCCGATCTGGCGGAAGAATTGGGCGGAGCTGGTGGCCACGCCGATGCGCTCCACCGGCACGGCGTTCTGCACCGCCATGGCGAACAGGCCCTGGGCGGGCCCGAGGCCGAGGCCGAGCACGAACATGCGCGCGGCGACGCCCATGAGGGGCGTGTCGGGGCCAAGACTCGTCATCAGCAGGATGCCGACCAGCATGGTCGCCGCGCCGAAGATCATCATGGGCTTGTAGCGGCCGATCTGGCTCACCAGCCGCCCGGAAATGGTCGAGGACAGGATCATGCCGAACATCATCGGCAGCATGGCCAGGCCGCTCTGGGTGGCGGAGACGCCGAGACCCAGCTGCAGATAGAGCGGCAGGAAGGTGATCGCGCCGAAGAAGGCCATGGAGATGATGAAGGACGCGCCGTTGCCCAGGGTGAACATCCGGTTGCGGAACAGGTCCAGCGGCAGGATCGGCTCGGCGACCCTGGTCTCGACGTAGGCGAACAGGCCGAGCGAAGCGACGGTCACAGCCAGCATGCCGATCACCGGCGCGGAGGCCCAGGGATAGGTGTGCCCGCCCCAGCTCAGGGCCAGCAGCAGGGGCACGAAGGCGGTCACCACCAGCAGCGCGCCGAGCACGTCCACCTTGCCGCCGCGGCCGGCTTTCAGGCCTGGGGTCCTGGTGGCGATCATGAACAGGGCCAGCGCCGACAGGGGCAGGTTGACGTAGAAGACCCAGCGCCAGCCGGCGAGGGTGAAGCCGCCCGTATGCACCGTCCCGTGTTCGGTGAAGAAGCCGCCGATGACCGGTCCCACGATGCTGGCCAGGGCGAAGACCGAACCGAAATAGCCCGACATCTTGCCCCGCTCGCGCGGCGGATAGAGGTCGGCGATCACGGCGAAGGCGGACGTGAACAGGGCGCCGCCGCCGATGCCCTGCAGGCCCCGGAACACGATCAGCTGGGTCATGCCGCCGCCGAGCAGCGGCAGGGCGCCGAACTCGCCGGACATGCCGCAGAGCGCCGAGCCCGCGATGAAGATCGAGACGCCCCAGATCAGGACGATCTTGCGGCCGTAGAGGTCGCCGAGCTTGCCCCAGATGGGCACCATCACGGTGGACGACAGAAGATAGACCGTCGTGACCCAGGCGTAGATCTCCAGGCCCTTCAGTTCGGCCACGATCCGCGGCATGGCGGTGGAAACGATGGTCTGGTCCAGCGCGCCAAGCAGCAGCACGATGATCAGGGCGATCACCGTGATCCGGCGGCTCTGGCGCTCGGGGTCGTGGGCGACTCCGGCCTGGGCTTGGTTCATTTGACTCTGTCCACTTCGCGGCCCGCGCCTCTATAACCGCAAGCAGGCGCACGGCGCCAATGTTTGTCCGCACCCGGGGCGTCCTGGGCGACGGGGAGGGGGACCATGGCCAGGAACAACACCATCCGACTCTACGACCTTGTCCTGAAGAGCGGGGTGACCCTCAGCCCCTTCGTCTGGCGCACCAAGCTGGCCCTGCGCCACAAGGGCTTCGAGATCGACGACGTCGAGACCAGCTACATGGGCATCCGCCGGATGCTCGACGGGAGCTACAAGCGCCTGCCGGTGATCGACGACGACGGCCGGATCGTCCCGGACAGCTGGGACATCGCCAGGTATCTCGACGAAACCTACCCCGACCGCCCCATGCTGTACCGCAGCGACAGCGAGCGGAACTTCGCCAGGTTCATCGACGGCTGGATGTGGCGGACCATCATCCACCCCTGGTTCACCTGCTACACCCTGGACCAGGTCAAGCTCGTGCACGACGAGGACCGGGACTACGTCCTGAACGCGCACCAGAACCACATCTTCAAGGGCCGCCCGCTGGAGGAGGTGGTCGCCGACCGCGAGCAGCGCCTGCCCGAGGTGCGCCCCCTGCTGCAGCCCCTGCGCGACATCCTGAAGGACTCCAGGTGGCTGGCGGGCGATGAGCCCAACCAGATCGACTACATCATCCTCGGCAATTTCCTCTGGTGCGCGTCGCTGGCGTCGCACCCTCCGCTGGCCAAGGACGACGAGCTCTGGGACTGGCTGAACCGCGGCTTCGACCTGTTCGGCGGCATCGGCCGCGATCCGAGGCTCTATCCGTTGGCTTAGGCCGGCGCCCGCCTCCCATCACCCTTGCCCCTCCCGTCACCCTGGGCCTCGCGCCCGGGGTCCCTCGCGCAGCTTCCCTGGAGGCGCAGGCCTTGTGACGTCGTCGACATGTCGACAGGGATCCTCGGCGCGAGGCCGAGGATGACGGACTTTGCGGGGCGTAGAGGGGCCTCAACGCTCCCCTCGCCAATATCGTTAACCGAATCCAAACGCGGGGGCGGAACCCTGGCGGTGAACTGCGCCGGAGCCCGTTCCATGACCAGCAGCGCGCCGCCCGGCCGGGAAGGCCGCCTCGCCGACCCCGCAGCCGTCGCCTTGCTGGACAAGGCGCTGGAGCGTCATGGCCAGGGCGACGCGGCGGCCGCCGCGCTGCTCTATGAAGAGGTGCTGGCGCTGGAGCCGGACAGTCCCCTCGCCCTGCACAACCTCGGAATCCTGCGCGCCGGCGATGGGCGCAACGCAGAGGCGCTGGACCTTGTCGCCCGCGCCGTCGACGCCGACCCTGCCTCGGTCGAGGCCCGCTGCAACCTGGGCGCCCTGCTGTCCGCCGCCGGCCGCACCGGCGACGCCGCCGCCTGCCACCGCCAGACCCTGGCTTTCAAGCCGGACTGCGCCGCCGCCTTCGCCGGCCTGGGCGAGGTGGACGCCGCCGAGGGGCGGCTGGACGCGGCCCTGGCGCTCTATGAACAGGCACTCGCCATCGAGCCGGAGCTGACCCCGGCGCTGACCGGCCTCGGGGCGGTGTTGATGGGCCTCGGCCGGCCGCGCGAGGCGGGCGAGCGATTCGCCCTGGCGCTCGCCCTGCGCCCGGATTCCGCCCCCGCCAATTACAACGTCGCCAACGCCCTGAGGGCGCTTGGCCGGCTGGAGGAGGCCAAGGGGTTCTTCACCCGGGCGCTGGAACTTAGCCCCGGCTTCGCCGACGCCTGGACCAATCTCGGCAATCTGTTCCGCGACCAGGGCGACCTGGACCAGGCGCTCGCCTGCCATCAGCAGGCCGTGGTGCTGAAGCCCGCCGGCCCCGCCGTCCACCAGAACCTCGGCCAGATCCTGCGGGATCGGGGCGACGCCTCCCTTGCCCGGGAGGAATTCGACATCGCCCTGCGGCTGGAGCCGGACAATGTGACAGCCCAGCTGTGCCGGTGCATGGCCGAACTGCCCATGGCCTACGCGGATGAGGCGGATATCGCCGACAGCCGCGCCCGC
>FTIH01002184.1_pt2 | contig 27741 bp, 27 predicted proteins | sample 1658451 | NCBI WGS metagenome assembly FTIH01 (sample SAMEA3914826, study PRJEB12502) | metagenome | biome: forest; material: soil | place: Canada | collected 2011-07-03 | depth 0.3 m
CTCGTTCTGGAAGACCACCTTGCCCGGGCTGGTGGCGACGTTCACACCGACTTCGAACCGCGTCAGGTCGGTCTGGCTGATGGCGAGCTGACCCTGGCCGCGCTCCATGTCGGCGGCGAAGTTCTCCATGCCGCGCACCAGGCTTTCGCCCTTGGTGTTGATCGCCTCGCGCAGGGCGGCGGGATTGGACATCAGGAAGTTGGAGGGGGAGAAGGCGTCCGTGAGCATCTTGGTGAAGAATTCCAGCCGCCGCTTTTCGGCCGGATCGGCGATATCCGCGCCGGCCACCAGGCTGTTCATCCAGTTGGACGAGATCAGGTAGGACTGCTTGATGGCGTCGAAGACCGGGTTGTCGCTCCACTGCGGGTCGGTGAACCGCCGGTCGCCGCGGTCAGGCGTCACCACGGGGTCGACCGCTTCGCCCGACATCTTGCGCGCTGTGGACTGCCACAGGTCCAGGTAGCCCGCGTACAGGTCCGCCTGGGCCTTCAGGAGCTTGTCGGGCTGGGTCACCATTCGCCCCATCATCCCGGTCAGCGCCGGTCCCATGCGGAACGGATCGGCGCCCAGCGCCGACGGCTGTTCGGCGCGGCGCAGCATGGCGTCCGCCACGACGCCCTGGGCGATCATCGCGGCGCGGGCGAGGTTGGTCGACATTTCCTGAAGCGATTTCAGCTGCTCAGGCGTGCCCGTGACCTGGTCCGCCGCGGGCTGCACGGGCTCTTCCGTGGAACGGTCGGAGGCCTTCGCCTTCGCGGTCTTCGCCGTCGCCTTCACATCCGTCATCCGTACCACCTTTTCCCGCAACGACGCCTCACATGGGCCCGCCGGTCGCCGATTGCGACCGAACCACTGGGTCGGGCCCTGGTCCCGCCGCGCGCCTTAACGGCCCCCACCATAAGGCACGGCAGTGACGGATCATCCACGCGCGGCTTCCGCTTGGACCCATCATCGCATAAGAGCTTGCCCATATTGAACCCAAGGCTCGAACGTGGCGCACGATTCCGCATTCCAGACTGTCCGGCGCGCCGGGGCCCTCGCGGCCCTGGGCGTCCTGGCGTTCGGCCTGGGCGGCTGCATCGTGCCGGGCCTCGGCGAATCGTCCCGCGCGGCCATCGATCCGAATTCGCCCCTGGCCGCGGACGTCGTCGCCGCCCGCGCCCACCCCGGCCCCTATCCTCGTTTTTCGGACATTCCGAAGACGCCCACCGACGTGCGCCCGCCCGCGGCGTGGCGGCAGGCGGTGAACGAGGTCGATACCCACAAGGCGCGGCTGGACTATGAGCTCAGCAAGCTGCCGCCGCCTGCGAGGGACACCGAACCGTTCGCGGGACGCACCCGCAAGCGCGCGCCCGAGCCCGGCCAGGCGCCGCCGCCCGACGCGTCACAACAGACCGAGGCCTACGCCGCCGCCCTGCGCGAGCGAGCTACGCCGCCTCCGCCGCCGAACTAGGGCGACGGGGGCCAAGCTCACATTCGCTCAATCGCTTGGCTCCGATCCGGCCGGAGTCTATCCAGGCGTCGCAGGTAGATCCGGCCGGGCTGACCGTCATGAACAACGATTTCCACCGTATCCAGCGCCTGCCGCCGTACATCTTCGAAGAGGTCAATCGCATCAAGGCGAGGCTTCGGGGGCAGGGCGTCGACATCATCGATTTCGGCATGGGCAATCCCGACATGCCGACCCCCGCGCATATCGTCGACAAGCTGTGCGAGACCGCGCGCAAACCCAAGGCGCACCGCTATTCCGCGTCCAAGGGCATCCCGGGCCTGCGCAAGGCCATGGCCAACTATTACGACCGCCGCTTCGGCGTGAAGCTCAACCCCGACACCGAGGTGATCGCGACCCTCGGCTCCAAGGAAGGCTTCGCCAATCTCGCCCAGGCCATCACCGGTCCCGGCGACGTGGTGATCTGCCCCAACCCCGCCTATCCGATCCACGCCTACGGCTTCATCATGGCCGGGGGCGCCATCCGCCACGTGCCGGCCCTGTCGCCAGAGGAGTACCTGTCCGGGATCAGCCGGGCCGTGGCCGACCTCGCGCCGCCGCCGATCGCCGTCATCGTCAGCTACCCGTCCAATCCCACGGCCCAGACGGTCGAGCTGGATTTCTACAAGGACGTCATCGCCCTGGCCAAGAAGCACGACCTGATCGTGCTGTCCGACGTCGCCTATTCCGAAATCTACTTTGAAAACAATCCTCCGCCCTCGATCCTTCAGGTGGAGGGCGCCAAGGACATCGCCGTCGAGGTCAATTCCCTGTCCAAGACCTATGCCATGCCCGGCTGGCGGGTCGGCATGGTGGTGGGCAACGAGCGCCTGTGCGCCGCCCTGGCGCGGGTGAAGTCCTATCTGGACTACGGCGCCTTCACGCCGATCCAGGTGGCGGCCGCCGCCGCGCTCAACGGCCCGCAGGACTGCGTCGAGGACATCCGGCAGATCTACAAGTCCCGCCGCGATGTCCTGGTGGAGTCCATGGGCCGCGCCGGCTGGGACATTCCCTCGCCCGCCGCCTCCATGTTCGCCTGGGCGCCCGTGCCCGAGGCCTTCCGCGAGGCCGGATCGATGCTGTTCGCCAAGCTGCTGATCGAAGAGGCGGAGGTGGCCGTCTCGCCAGGCCTGGGCTTCGGCGAGCATGGCGAAGGCTATGTCCGCATCGGTCTGGTGGAAAACGAACACCGCATCCGCCAGGCTGCACGCAATGTGAAGAAGTTCCTGCAGAATGCGCCGGCCATTCTGGGACGCACTCCGGCTCTGGCGGCGCAGTAGGAACCCTTGATGACGGACAGGACCTGGCGATTGGGCGTTGCGGGCCTCGGCACGGTGGGGGCCGGGCTGGTGCAGTTCCTGGCCGAACATCCCGATTTCGCCCCGGCGGGCGGGCGGGCTGTGGTGACCGGCGTCTCCGCGCGCTCGCGCTCGCGGCCCCGTCCTGTCGACATCTCCGCCCTGACCTGGTTCGACGATCCGGTCGCCCTGGCCGCGTCGCCGGAAAATGACGTGTTCGTGGAGCTCATCGGCGGCTCGGACGGGCCGGCCAAGGCGGCCGTCGAGACGGCGCTCGCCCGCGGCAAGCCCGTGGTCACCGCCAACAAGGCGCTGATCGCCGAGCACGGCCTGGAGCTGGCCAAGCTGGCCGAGGCCAACGATGCGCCCCTCCTGTTCGAGGCCGCGGTCATGGGCGGCACGCCGGCGGTGAAGATGCTGCGCGAGGCCATGGTCGGCGACGAGGTGGTCGCCGTCGCGGGGATCCTCAACGGGACCTGCAACTACATCCTGACCGAGATGGAGGCGTCCGGCCGGCCCTTCGCCGAGGTCCTGGCCGAGGCCCAGCGGCTGGGCTTCGCCGAGGCCGACCCGACAACGGACATCGGCGGCTTCGACGCCGCCCACAAGATCACCATCCTGGCCGCCCTGGCCTTCGGCAAGGCCCCCAACTTCGCCGCCGCGGAGATCGAGGGGCTGGAGGCGGTCGAGCTGCTCGACATCCGCATGGCCAAGGACCTGGGTTATCGGATCAAGCTCGTGGCCGCGGCGATGCGCGAACCCGACGGCGTGTCGGTGCGGGTCTATCCGGCTCTGGCGCCGCTCAACCATCCGCTCTCACTCACGTCCGGCGTGCTCAACGCCCTGTTCATCCAGGGCCGGCGCATCGGGCGCATCTTCATCCAGGGGCCGGGCGCCGGGGCGGGCCCGACCGCGGCGGCGGCGGCGGCGGACATCGCCGACGTCATGACCGGGGCGCGCCGCCCCGTGTTCCAGCGGCCGTCCGCCGCCCTCGAGAGCTTCGTCAGGCTGGACGCCAGCCACCACTCCAGCCGCGCCTACATTCGTCTGCTGGTCCGCGACCAGCCGGGCGTGATCGCCGCGGTGTCCGAGACCATCGCCGAGGCCGGCGTCTCCATCGACAGCTTCCTGCAGAAGCCCGTCGAAGACGCGGGTGGCGTACCGATTGTGATGATCACGCACGAAGCCCCTGAATCGGTGCTCCGCGAAGCCGTGGAACGCATCGCCGGGCTTGACGCCGTGGTGGCGCCGCCCCGCATGTTGCGCATCGCGCCGATTTGAGAATCCGCCGATAAGGCCTGGACAGGAGACGCCGATGAGTTCGACCGAGTGGGACCGCTCCCTGGTTTTGGACGCGGTCTGGGCGACGGAGGCGGCGGCGATCGCCGCCTGGAAACTCACCGGACGAGGCGATGAGAAGGCCGCCGATCAGGCCGCAGTCGACGGGATGCGCACGGCGCTGAACGGCCTGAACATCGACGGCCTGGTGGTGATCGGCGAGGGCGAGCGCGACGAGGCGCCCATGCTCTACATCGGCGAGAAGGTGGGCAGCGGCAAGGGACCGCGCATCGACATCGCCCTGGATCCCCTGGAAGGCACCACCCTGACCGCCAAGGCCATGTCCAACGCCCTGGCGGTGATGGCCTGGGCCCCGGCTGGGACGATGCTGCAGGCGCCCGACACCTACATGGACAAGATCGCCGTCGGTCCGGGCTATCCGCCGGGCGTCGTGGACCTGGACGCCACCCCCGCCGACAACATCCGCGCCCTGGCCCGCGTGAAGGGCATCGAGCCGTCGGGCGTCACCGCCTGCGTGCTGGATCGCCCGCGCCATGCCGAGATCATCGCCAGCCTGCGCGAGGTGGGCGCCCGGGTGCAGCTGATCACCGACGGCGACGTCGCCGGGGTGATCCACACCGCCGATCCGGAGACGGGCGTCGACATCTACATCGGCCAGGGCGGCGCGCCCGAAGGGGTGCTGGCCTGCGCGGCCCTGAAATGCGTCGGCGGCCAGTTCCAGGGCCGCCTGGTGTTCCGCAACGCCGACGAGAAGGCGCGGGCGCAGCGCCTGGGCGTGGTCGACTTCGACAAGAAGTACGATCTGCATGAACTGGTGCGGGGCCCGGCGATCTTCGCGGCGACCGGCGTCACCAAGGGCGCGCTGCTGGACGGCGTGACCGTCGAGGGCGGACTTATCCGCACCCACTCCCTGGTGATGGATTCCGCGACCGGCACGGTGCGAGAAGTGCGCATGAAGCGGGCCATGTGATGGCCGATGGCGGCGCCATGCCCGGCTTCCTCGGCGTGGGCCGCTCGCTGACGGGGCGGGTCTGGCGAGAACGGCCGGCCGACGCGGACCTGGCGCGCCGTCACCAGCTCGGCCACGGTCTCAGCGAACCGCTGGCCCGGGCCCTGGCCGCTCGCAACATCGGTGTCGACGCCGCCGCCGACTTCCTCAATCCCACCCTCAAGGCCCAGTTTCCCGATCCGTCGTCCTTCCTGGACATGGACAAGGCCGCTGAGATCCTGGTCGACGCCCTGCAGCGCGGCCGGCCCATGGCGGTGTTCGCCGACTACGACGTCGATGGCGCGTCCAGCGCCGCCCTGCTGGTCCTCTGGTTCCGGGCCATGGGCGCGGAGCTGCCGATCTATGTCCCCGACCGCATGACCGAGGGCTACGGCCCGAGCGCTGCGGCGTTCCGGCGGCTGAAGGGCCAGGGCGCGGAGCTCGTCGTGACCGTCGACTGCGGCGCGGCGGCCTACGAGGCCATCGACGCGGCCTCGGACATGGGCCTGGACGTGGTGGTGATCGACCATCACCTGATGCGGGGTGATCCCCCGGCCGCGGCGGCCGTGGTCAATCCCAACCGCCCCGGATGCAATTCCGGCCAGGGCGTGCTGGCGGCGGCGGGGGTGAGCTTCGTGCTCCTGGCCGCCCTGAACCGCGAAGCCCGCCGCCGGGGCCTGTTTGGCGAACGGCAGGAGCCGGACATCCGCCAGTGGCTCGACCTCGCGGCCATGGGCGCCTTCTGCGACGTGACCCAGCTGGTCGGCTTCAATCGCGCGATCGCGGCCCAGGGCCTCAAGGTGATGTCCGCCTGGCGCAATCCCGGGTTGAAAGCCCTCATGGATGTGGCCGGCGCCCAGGGCCCCGCCAGCGCCTTTCATGCCGGATTCGTGCTGGGTCCCCGCATCAACGCCGGCGGCCGCATCGGCCGGTCGGACCTGGGTGCGCGGCTGTTGTCCTGCGACGACCCGGAGGAGGCAGCGGCGCTGGCCGCTGAGCTCGACGCCCTGAACGCCTCGCGCAAGGAGGTGGAACGGCAGGTGATCGACGAAGCCGTGCGGATGATCGAAAACTCCAACGCCGCCGATGCGCCCGTGATTGTCGTGGCCAGCGAGGGGTGGCATCCGGGCGTTGTCGGCATCGTGGCCGGCCGCCTGCGCGAACGCTACCGCCGCCCGGCGATCGTGATCGGGATCGACCCGGTGACGGGGATGGGCAAGGGCTCGGGACGCTCCCAGCCGGGCGTGAACCTCGGCCTCGCGATCCATGCCGCCTTCGATCAGGGCCTGTTGCTGGCGGGGGGCGGGCACGCCATGGCGGCGGGCGTGACCCTTCGCGCCGACCAGGTGGCGCCTTTCCATCGCTTCCTGTGCGAGACCCTGGAGCAGGCCTGCGCGGACGCCAGCGACGCTGACGCCATCGAGATCGACGCCCTTATCGCGCCCGGCGGCGCGGGGCGCGGGCTCTACGACGACTTCCAGCGCCTGGCCCCCTTCGGCCCGGGCAATCCCGAGCCGCTGTTCGCGCTCGGCGACGTCATGATCGAGCAACCCATGCCCCTGCGCGGTGGGCATTTGCGCTGCACGCTGAGTGACGGATCGGGCGGCCGCCTGAAGGCCGTGGCGTGGCGGTCGGGCGAGACCGAGATGGGCCGGCGGCTCATGGCCCAGGGCGGCGCGGTGCACGTGGTCGGCAAGCTCAAGCCGGACGACTACAAGGGCCGCCAGGGCGTCCAGCTGGAGATCGAGGACGTCGCCGATCCCCGGATGGCGGGCTGAGGCGAAATCTCACAGGCTTCATGCGTGATACTGTAAGGCTCGCCTTGCGCGGCCGAGGGAAGGCGGATATATCGCCGCTTCCGCCGAACGGGCCCTTCGTCTATCGGTTAGGACACCAGATTTTCAATCTGGGAAGAGGGGTTCGACTCCCCTAGGGCCTACCACCCCGCGCAGTTGAAAGCGCCTCGACAGCATCGTCAGGTGCAGTCGAGCGAATTCATGTGTTGACGCTCTCCTAATACGAGAACAATGTTCCGCTGACGGCGTCCGCCCGTCGGGCTGTTTGGGCGGATCAGAGGGGCGGAATGTCTAGTTACGAACTCGAAGGCGCCGAGCCGCACGAAGAAACCGTGCGGATCAGCGGGCGCATAAAGTGGTTCGATCCGGCGAAGGGCTACGGTTTCATCGTTCCGGACGAACCCGATCTCACCGATCTTAGAGATGTACTTCTGCACGTGACCAGCCTTCGCCAGTGCGGCCGTGAAAGCGCGCTGGAAGGCTCGATCATCGTCTGCCATGCGGTCAGACGGCCAAAGGGCTGGCAGGTGACCGAGATCGTGGAATACGACGAGTCGTCGGCGGCCCCGGTCGAGCGGCCCTTCCGGCCCCATGATGGCGGCGGTTTCAGGCGGGAACGTGACAACTTCGGCGCCCGCAGGGACGGCGACAGCCGCGGCGGCTTCAATCGGGGCGGGGATGGCTACGAGCGTCGCCCGGCGCCGCGCAGGCCGCCCGCGCCGTCCGGCCCGCTCGAACACGCCAAGGTCAAATGGTTCAACCGGACCAAGGGCTACGGCTTCGTGATCCGCGACGGTGAGCCGGGCGACATCTTCGTCCACATCGAGACCCTGCGCCGCAGCGGGCTGGAGGACCTTCAGCCCGGTGAAGACGTCATGGTGCGGTTCGCCGAAGGCCCCAAGGGCCTGGTGGTGGCCGAGATCGAGCCCTCCCGCCTCGGCTGAGGGATTCGACGTGTTCCAGGGTGTGACTGGCTTTCCCCGGCGCCGCCTGATCCTGGCGGGGATCCTCGGCGCGTGGCTGGCCTGCGCGGGTGAGCCTTGCCTCGCCGAAGCCGCCAAGGTCGAGTCCCTGCAGGTGGTCTCCCAGGACGGCAAGGTGCACGCCTTCAAAGTCGAGGTCGTGGACAATGACGCCACGCGCGAGCGCGGACTGATGTTCCGCAAGCACCTGGCGGCGGACGCCGGCATGCTGTTCGATTTCAAGGAGCCGAGCTACGAGGCGTTCTGGATGAAGAACACCTACATCCCGCTGGACATCGTCTTCATCGACGCCAATGGGCGGATACTCAATATCGCCCGCATGGCCAAGCCGCTCGATGAGACCAACCTGCCGTCCGCCGGCCCCGTTCTCGGCGTGCTTGAGATCAATGGTGGGGAAGCCGCCAAGCTACACATCAACGGCGGGGATCTGGTGCGCCACCGGATCTTCCACCCCGCCGGCGGCTGACCGCCCGGCGCCTGTTCCAGGGCGCGTGTTCACGCACCTCTTACCGCTCACGGCCCGCAACAGCGTGTTCGCCGGTTGACAGGGCGAGCCTAGAAGCGTCGTTCTACCCCCGCGAGAATACGCGCTCGCAATTCTCGCATCACTAGATCCGACACTTGCTGCGCCCCCTGGCGCGGCCCTGGAAGGAATCCAGCCATGGCCGACCGTAAAGTGTTCACCGACAGCATCACGCCGCTTCCCGACCACTCGGGGGTGACGCCGCATGGGCTGATGGTCAATCTCGCCGCGCCTGCTGACGCCGAGCCGATGACCGTGCTGTTCTCCCTGGAGATACCGCCCGACATGACGGCGGATCTCGAGGCTGCGGTGGCGGCGGGCAGGGTGATCCCGCGCGACCAGATCAACAGCCGCTATGCGCCCGCCCAGCCCCAGTTCGAGAAGCTGGTGAGCTGGCTGAACGGTGAGGGATTCAAGATCGTGGACGTCTCACCGGACCGGACCGGCGTCTATGCCCGCGGCACGGTCAGCCAGATCGAGAAGAGCCTCCAGGTCAAGATGGTGCCCGTCATCAAGGACGGGGTGACCTATATGTCGGCCCAGAACGCCCCGAGCCTGCCGGCCGACATCGGCGAGCCCGTGCACGCCATCGTGGGGCTGCAGCCCTTCCGCCGGGCCCAGAAGCATTCCCGGATGCGCCACTTCAACACGGAGTCCAATCGCCGTGAGCTGTCGGCGACGGGCGCGCTGACGCCGAACATCGCCAATGCTCCGCCTTATATGCCCGCCGAGATCCTGAAGGCCTACGGCGCCGACGGACTGGGCCTGACGGGCAAGAACCAAACCATCGCCATCCTCATCGACACCTTCCCCCACGACGCTGACCTGACCGCCTTCTGGAAGGCCAGCGGCCTTGGCGTGACGATCGCCCAGGTGGAGAAAATCAACGTGCCCGGCGGCTCGCTTCCGCCGGCGGAAGGCGAGGAGACCCTGGACGCCTCATGGACCAGCGGCATGGCGCCCGACGCCAAGATCCGCATCTACGCCACTGGATCGCTGTCCTTCACCGCGCTCGACCGGGCGCTGGACAAGATCATCGCCGACCTGCCGACCCAGCCGAACCTGAACCAGCTGTCTATCAGCCTGGGCCTCGGCGAAACCTACATGGGGGGCGCCAAGGGCGAAGTGGCCACCCAGCACCAGAAGTTCCTGAAGCTCGCGGCCGCGGGCGTGAACGTCTTCGTTTCCACCGGCGACGCAGGTTCGAACCCGGACCAGACGGGGCACAGCCCGACGGGGCCGCTGCAGGCGGAATACGAATCCACCGACACGGCGGTCATCGCCGTGGGCGGCACCAGCCTGACGCTGTCGACGGCCACTGGAGCCGTGACCGCCGAGACGGCCTGGGCAAGCGGTGGCGGCGGACGCAGCGTGCTGTTCAAGCGTCCGAAGTGGCAGAAGGGCAAGGGTGTTCCGGGCGGCCACGACCGGCTGGTGCCGGACATCTGCGCCGCGGCGGATCCCAATACGGGCGCGTTCCTGGTCCTGCAGGGGCGACCGCTGGGGATCGGGGGCACCAGCTGGAGCGCGCCCATGTGGGCGGGCTTCTGCGCCCTGATCAACGAGGCCAGGGCCAACGCCGGCCTGCCGGCCATGCCGTTCATGAACCCGCTGCTGTACGCCAGTCTCGGCACGGCGTGTTTCCGTGACGTGACGGCGGGCGCCAACGGAGCCTACAGCGCCAAGGCCGGCTATGACCTGGTGACGGGTCTCGGCGCCCCCGTGGTCAAGGAACTGGTGCGACACCTGTCGGCCAAGCCCGCGGCCGTCGCCGCCGCCTGAGCGCCTGGCGCGCCTGGTGGAGACACCGCCAAGGGAACGCGGGCCGTCGCAAGGCGGCCCGCGAACCTGCCTTTCGACGGCGTCGTCGCCCTCTGTTCGAGGCGCCCTTGGCGCGTGCATTGGACGCTGATTGAAAGCGGCCCCTTGCCGGTTCGGCGCAAACCCTTACAAACCGGTCCTCCGATGATCGCCGGGGCGTAGCGCAGCCTGGTAGCGCATCTGCTTTGGGAGCAGAGGGTCGCAGGTTCGAATCCTGCCGCCCCGACCATCGGGGACACTGTGGGACAGCGAGGGAGACGCATGCTCGCGCGCATCTACAAGCCGGCCAAGACCGCGATGCAGTCGGGGAGGGCCAAGACCCGGGAATGGGTGCTGGAATTCGAACCCGCCTCGGCCCGCAAGGCCGATCCCCTGATGGGGTGGACCAGCTCCTCGGACATGAACGGTCAGATCCACCTGGCCTTCGACACCAAGGAAGAGGCCGTCGCCTATGCCAAGGCGAACGCCATACCCTTCCAGCTGTTCGAACCCAAGGATCCGAAGCGCATCATCCGCGCCTATGCGGACAACTTCACCGTCGAACGCAAAGAGCCCTGGACGCACTGAGCTTTGACCCCGTAGCTCAACCGGATAGAGCATCCGCCTTCTAAGCGGACGGTTGCAGGTTCGAGTCCTGCCGGGGTCGCCAGCGTCAGGTGAGCGCGCGGAAGGCGTCCAGTCCGCCGCGCAGGTCGGCGATCAGGTCCTCGGGGTCTTCCAGGCCGACGTGCAGTCGCATGAGGGGCCCCGGATAGTCGTTGGCGCCGCCGCGGCGGCGCTGCGGATCGCAGGTGATCGCCAGGCTTTCGTGACCGCCCCAGGAGAAGCCCAGGCCGAACAGCGTCAGGCTGTCGAGCAGGGCGAAGACGGCCGCTTCGGGCGCCGGCCGCAGCACGAAGCCGAACAGGCCGCAGGCGCCGGTGAAATCCCGCGTCCAGATGTCGTGGCCGCGGGCGCCGGGCAAAGCCGGGTGGATGACCTCCAGCACTTCCGGCTGTTGCCTTAGCCATTCCGCCACTTGCACGCCGCTCTTGCCGTGCCGCGCGAGGCGCGTGGGCAGGGTCCTGAGGCCCCGCAGCATCAGGTAGGCGTCCTCTGGGGACACTGCCCAGCCGATCTCTGTCATGCCGGCGTCCAGCCTGGCCAGAAGGGCCGGGTCATTGGCCGAGACCGAGCCCATGAACACGTCCGAGTGGCCGCCCACGTATTTGGTCAGGGCCTGGGCGCTGAGGTCGACGCCATGTTCGACCGGCTTGAACAGCAGGCCCGCCGCCCAGGTGTTGTCCATCAGGGTGATTACGCCGCGCGCCCGGGCGAGGGCGGCGATCCCCGGGACGTCCTGCATCTCGAAGGTGAGGGATCCCGGCGCCTCCAGGACGATGACCCTGGTGCTGGGGCTGGCGAGCGCCATCACCTCTTCAGCCGGCGCGGTCTGGGGATAGTAGCGCACGGTCACGCCGAAGCGGGTCAGCAGCCGGTCGCAGAACTGGCGGGTCGGGCGGTAGACGTGCTCGCACACCAGCACCTCGTCCCCGGCGCTGAGCACCGCCAGGAGCGCTGCGGTCATGGCCGCGAGGCCGGACGGGTAGAGCCGGGTTCCCGCCGCGCCTTCCATCTCCGCGATCGCCTCGCAGAGCGCGTCCCGGGTGGCGAGGCCCGCGCGGCCGTAGGAGGTCTGCGCCGGGTCATAGAGCGACCTGGCGTCCGGCAGCAGCACCGTCGACGCGCGCTGGATGGGCGGATTGACCGTGCGCGCCAGCGGCCTGGGTTCGGCGCCGGAGCGGATGATGCGGGTCTCGTCCTTCATGGGCCGGTGACGACGGGGGTATCCGCTTGCGAGCCCCATTCGGTCCACGAGCCGTCATAGACCGCAGCGTCCCAGCGGCCGAGCCGCGCGAGCGCCAGGACCGCCGTGCAGGCGGCGACGCCCGAACCGCAGCTGGTGACGATCGGCCTGTCCAGGTCGACGCCGACGGCTTTGAACGCCCCAACCAGCGCTTCAGCCGGCCGCAGGCGACCGTCAGGCGACGCCAGCTCCGTGACCGGCAGGCTGACCGCGCCCGGCATATGTCCAGGCCTCACGCCGGCGCGCGGTTCGGGCGCTTCGCCCCGGAATCGAGCCGCCGGCCGGACATCCAGGACCTGGGCGTGGCGGGTGTCCAGATCGCCGCGCACATCGGCCAGGCTCCGCACCAGCTCAGGCTTGAGGGCGGCGGGATAGTGGGCGGGGCGAGGCGACTGCGCCGGACCATGCTCCAGAGGCCGGCCCTCCGCGCGCCAGGCCGGCAGGCCGCCGTCCAGCACGAACACCCGCCCGTGGCCGAACAGGCGGAAGGTCCACCAGGCCCTGGCCGCCGCGGTCAGGCCGGCGGCGTCATAGACCACCACGATGTCCTCGCCGTCGATCCCGAGCGCGCCGGCCTGGAGGGCGAACTGCTCGGGCGGAGGCGCCATGTGCGGCAGGGGCGAAGACTTGTCGGCGACGTCGTCGATGTCGAAGAACACGGCGCCGGGAATGCGAGCCGCCAGGAATTCCGCCTTCGGGTCGCGCGGATCGCCAGGCAGATACCAGCTGGAGTCCACGATCTTCACCTGGGGGTCGGCCAGATGTTCGTGCAGCCACTCGGCGTCGACCAGGGGATCTTCCGGCATGATTACATCCAGGGCGGGGTCGGCAGGCCCCGCTCGCGCAGGAATTCGGGATTGAACATCTTGCCCTGGTAGCGCTGGCCGCCGTCCGCCAGGATCGTGACGATGGTCTTGCCGGGCCCGAGCTCGCGGGCGAGCCGGATGGCGCCGGCGATGTTCACCCCGGACGAGCCGCCCAGGCACAGCCCCTCGTGGCGGACGAGATCGAACACCACCTCAAGCGCCTCGGCGTCCGGGACCTGACAGGCGTAGTCGATCTTCAGCCCCTCCAGGTTGCCCGTCACCCGGCCCTGGCCGATGCCTTCGGTGATCGATGTGCCCTCGGCCTTCAGCTCGCCCCGGGTGTACCAGCCGTAGAGCGCCGAACCGAACGGATCGGCCAGTCCGATGGTGATCCCGGGCTTCTTCTCGCGCAGGGCCATGGCCACCCCCGCCAGGGTGCCGCCCGAGCCGATCGCGCAGATGAAAGCGTCGACCGTCCCGCCGCTCTGGGCCCAGATCTCGGGGCCGGTCGTGTCGTAGTGTCCCTGGCGGTTGGCGACATTGTCGAACTGGTTGGCCCAGATCGCGCCGTTGGGCTCGACCGCGGCCCGTTCCTCGGCCAGCCGGCCGGAATAGCGGGCGTAGTTGCCGGGGTTGGAATAGGGGACGGCGTCCACCTCGATCAGTTCCGCGCCAAGCAGCTTCAGGGCGTCCTTCTTCTCCTGGCTCTGGGTGCGGGGGATGACGATGGTCGATCGGTAGCCGAGCGCCGCCCCCACCATGGTCAGGCCGATGCCGGTGTTGCCCGCCGTGCCCTCGACGATCAGCCCGCCGGGCTTCAGCAGCCCCTTCTTCTCGGCGTCGCGGATGATGGCCAGGGCCGCGCGGTCCTTGACCGACTGGCCGGGATTCATGAACTCGGCCTTGCCCCAGATTTCGCAGCCGGTGAGGTCGCTGGCATGGTTGAGGCGGATGAGGGGCGTGGAGCCTATGGCGTCCAGCACGCTCGGCTTGACGGATTGGGGGAGGGAACGGTCCAACATGAGGCCGCGGACGCTAAAACCTCGAACCCGCCGGCGCAAGGCTGAGCGGCTTGTCTGGAGCCGCCTCGCGGTTTAGCCAGACGCCATGGATGGAACTTCGAGCCTCAGTCCCAACGCGATTGTCGAAATCGCCGCCCCCGGCCAGGCGCCGGTCAGGATCGGCAACGCCCTGCGCCTGTCGATCATCGCCGGACCCTGCCAGATGGAGAGCCGCGCCCATGCCCTGGAAACAGCGGCCGCGCTCAAGGAGATGGCGGAGCGCCTGAAGGTCGGGTTGATCTACAAGTCCTCCTTCGACAAGGCCAACCGCACTTCGGGCGGCGCCCAGAGGGGCATGGGCCTGAAGGCCGCGCTGCCAGTATTCGCCGAGATCCGCGAGACACTGGGGCTGCCCACCCTGACCGACGTGCATGAAATCGACCACTGCGCCGCCGTCGCCGAGGCGGTCGACGTCCTGCAGATCCCCGCGTTCCTGAGCCGCCAGACCGACCTGCTCGTCGCCGCCGCGCGGACCGGCCGGGCGGTGAACGTCAAGAAGGGCCAGTTCCTGGCGCCCTGGGACATGAAAAACGTGATCGGCAAGGTCACGAGCGCGGGCAACGCCAATGTCATGGCATGCGAACGCGGCGTGTCGTTCGGCTACAACACCCTGGTCTCGGACATGCGCGCTCTGCCGATCCTTGCTGAAATCGGCTGCCCGGTGGTGTTCGACGCCACCCATTCGGTGCAACAGCCGGGCGGCCAGGGGGCGTCCTCGGGCGGACAGCGTGAGTTCGTGCCGGTGCTGGCGCGCGCCGCCGTGGCGGTGGGCGTGGCCTGCGTCTTCATGGAGACCCACCCGGATCCCGACAACGCGCCCTCCGATGGCCCGAACATGGTGGCCATGAAGGACTTCGAGCCCCTGGTGAGGGAACTGCTGGAATTCGACGCCCTGGCCAAGCGGCGCAGGCCTTAGGCCGGGTTGTACCCCAGGATCGACTTGGCCTCGAGGAACTCGGAGAAGGCGTAGTCGCCGAACTCGCGGCCGTTGCCCGAGTGCTTGTAGCCGCCGAAGGGCACGTTCAGGTCCAGGCCCGCGTTGTTCAGGCTGATGTAGCCGGCGCGGATCTTGGAGGCGACGCGGCGCGCGCGGTCGATGTCCTTGCTCTGCACGTAGCCCGCAAGACCGTATTCGGTGTCGTTGCCGATCCGGATCGCCTCGGCCTCGCTGTCGTAACCCAGGATGACCAGCACGGGCCCGAAGATCTCCTCGCGCGCGACGGCCATGTCGTTGGTGACGTCCCTGAGGATGGTCGGCTTGACGAACCAGCCCTTGTCCAGCCCTTCGGGTCGGCCGAGGCCGCCGGTGACGAGCTTCGCGCCGGCCTTCAGGCCGCTGTCGATCAGGCCCTGGACCTTGTTCCACTGGGCTTCGGACACCACAGGTCCCATGCGCGCATTGCCGGTGGGATCCCCGGGCGTCCAGGTCTCGGCGGCTTCCTTGGCGATGGCGCAGACCTGATCCATCAAATGGTTGGGCGCCAGCATGCGCGTGGGCGCGCGGCAGGACTGGCCGGTGTTCTGCATGACGCCATTGACGCTGCCGGTGATGGCCGGGGTCAGGTCGGCGTCGTCGAGCACGATGTTCGGGGACTTGCCGCCCAGCTCCTGGTGCACGCGCTTCAGGGTCGGGGCGGCGGCCTTGGAGACCTCGATCCCGGCCCGGGTCGAACCGGTGATGGAGATCATGTCCACGCCAGGATGGGCGGCCAGGGCGGCGCCCACGACCGGGCCTTCGCCTTGGATCAGGTTGAACACGCCCGCCGGCGTTCCCGCCGCTTCCAGGATTTCCGCGAAGATCTGGCCCGAGAAGGGCGCGATCTCCGAGGGCTTCAGAACAACCGTGCAGCCGACCGCGAGCGCGGGAGCGACCTTGGCGCAGATCTGATGGATCGGCCAGTTCCAGGGGGTGATGAAGCCGCAGACCCCGATGGGCTCCTTGACGATGCGGCTCGTGCCGCGATCTTCAGAGAACTCATAAGAATCAAGCACCTTGATCGCAGACTTGAAGTGATTGATGCCGATGGGCGACTGGGTGCCCTGGGACAGCCAGGCAGGCGCGCCCATTTCCTCGGTGATGGCTTCAGCCATGTCGCCCACGCGTTTGCCGAATTCCACGACAATGCGTTCGAGCAACGCCAGCCGGTCTTCCCGCGAGGTCCACGCGAAGGTCTCGAAGGCGTTTCGCGCGGCGGCGACGGCGCGGTCCACATCCGCTGCTGAGCCTGCGCTGATCCGGCCGGCCAGCGCTTCGGTGGCCGGATTGCTTACATCGAGGGTCTTGGCCTGGGCCGGATCGACCCACCCGCCGTCAATGTAGAACTTCAGATACTGGCGCATGGAATCCTCCTCGGCGGGAGGCGTCTATTCGGCTTTCGGGACCATGCCAAGCGCCTTGAGGCGGCCGGAGCGGTGGCACGCCGCCAGGGCGGCTGGCGACCGACTAAGGCTCCGCTTGTTTGCGGTCTGGAAACGATTCCCACGCTTAGGGTGTGGGGCGGATCCAACCTCAACTCCACCGTTAGAGGCGAAGCTAGGCTCATGCCAGCGGCCGAAGCCATTCAAACACCCGCGCCCGCGGGGGTAGACTCGGTGCTGCTCGAGGTCAGCGCCGCTGGCCTGTTCGAGACCATCGGACATTCCGATCTCGCTGAACGGGGCCTGGCCCTGGTGGTTTCGATCGCGCCGATCCGCACCGCGCTCGGACCACGCTGGTCGGCGCGCAGGGCGCAGATCCATGAGATCGTGGAGCGGTATTTCCGCAAATCGCTTGCGCCGGATGACATCTGGCAGCCGGTGACGGAGGTGCTCTTTCTGGTGGCCACGCCCGGAAAGTCGCCAATGCACGCCCAGGCGGTCTGCTATCGGGCCCTCAAGGAGGTGCTGACTCACTTCCTCGGCAATGTTCAGCCCGCGGACCTGGAGGTGTGCAGGATCACCCACCTGTCGGCGGGATCGATCGAGATGCGCGCCCATTCGATGGCCGAACTCGTGCAGGCCGATCTGCAGGCGCCGACGCCGGGCGGGACGGGAGCGCCGGCGACTTCGACGCCTGCCTCGCCGATCACCAGCCAAATCGCTTCCTGGCCGCTCAGGACGGCGGACGGGCGGGACCTGCGCGCGTCCTTCGTCGTCGAACCGATGATGTCGCTCAAGGCCTTGAAGATGGCGGGGCATCGGATCGAGTCGCGGATTGTCGATCGTGCGACCGGTGTAGAGCTGAACGGCCTGGAACGCCGCCGGCTGTTGCCCCGGGACTTCGAGAAGGTGGACCTGGCGGCCCTGGAGCGGGGCATGTCGCGACTGACGTCAGGCGAAATCCCGAACAGACCCAGCCTCATCATCCAGCTGTCGTTCGCCAGCCTGAGCAACGGCAGGGCCCGCGCCTCGCTGCTCGATCAGGCGCGCGCCATGCAGGGCGTCCTGCGTCAGGCCGCAATCTGCGAGTTGGTCGATGTGGAAAGCGGTGTTCCCGTCGGGCGCCTGGAAGAGGTCGCGTCGCTCATTCAGGGGTTCTTCTGCAGTCTCTGGGTTCAGGTGGAGCCCAACCGCATCGCCATCGGCACAGCCGTCGCCGCCAGGGTGTCCGGCATAACGTTCAAGGCGGTGGACCTGGGTGACACCGCTGCCGCCATGGCCAAGACGATGCCCGACGCCGCGCAGATCGTGCGGGAGCGAAACCCCAACATGCCCTTGGCGGTGGGCAGCCTGCCCGGCGCGAACCTGATGATCGACGCCCTTGCGGCGGGCTTCAACTACGCCAGCCTCCGCGCGGAACGCTGAGGCTCGGTTTCGGCTAGATCAGTCCCAGCGCCCTGAAGCTGGCCACGCCTTCGCGGCCCACGACCAGGTGATCGTGCACTTCGACCCGGAGCGGGCGGGTCGAGTCGATGACCTGGCGGGTCATCTCGATGTCGGCGTTCGAAGGGGTCGGATCTCCCGAAGGATGATTGTGCACCAGGATGACGGCTGAGGCGGAGAGCTGCAGGGCGCGGCGAGCCACCTCGCGTGGATAAACAGGGGCGTGATCGACGGTGCCCTCGTTCATCACCTCGTCGGCGATCAGCTGGTTCTTCTTGTCGAGGAACAGGACCCTGAACTGCTCCCGCGGCTCATGCGCCAGCGCGACCTTCACATAGGCGAGCAGGGCGCTCCACGACGAGATCGCCGTGCGTTTCTGCAGGGGTTCCAGACCAATACGCTGGGTAAGCTCGTGCACCAGCTTAAGGTCGAGCGCCGCAGACACGCCGATGCCCCGCACCGTGCACAGGTCTTCGATGGATGCCGAGAGCGCCGCGCCCAGCGACCCGAACCGCTTCAGCAGGTTCTTGGCCAGCGGTTTGACGTCGCCGCGGGGAAAGGTGCGGTAGAGGTAGAGTTCCAGCGCCTCATAGTCGGGCAGGGCGGCCAGCCCGCCGTTCAGCGCCCTCTCACGCAAACGTTCACGATGACCAAGGTGATGGGGCGCCGGCGCCGGCGCGGGCTTGAACAGCTGCGTCTGTCCGCCCCAGACGTCCTGGACCCCGCCTTCGTTCGACATGAAGCTGCTCCCGCCGCACTACGACGCGAGTGTTCCTCATCTGTTCCGGATTGGCAAGGCGCCCGGGGGCGCGTCAGGCGCCGCCGGCGATCGGCGGCTTGTCCAGGCCCGCCGGCGAGTGGGTGAAGACTTCCACGCCGTCTTCCGTAACGCCGATGGAATGCTCGAACTGGGCCGACAGGGACTTGTCGCGGGTGACCGCCGTCCAGCCGTCGGACAAGAGCTTCACCGCGTATTTGCCGAGGTTCACCATGGGTTCGATGGTGAAGAACATGCCGGGCTTCAGGACCGGGCCGGACCCTGCCGCTCCGTAGTGCAGCACATTGGGGTTGTCGTGGAACACCTGGCCCAGGCCGTGGCCGCAGAAGTCCCGCACCACCGAGCAGCGCTGGGCCTCCACGAAGGTCTGGATGGCGTGGCCGATGTCGCCGAAGGTGGCGCCGGGCCTGGCGACGGCGATGCCGCGTTCCATGGCCTCATGGGTGATGTCGACCAGGCGCCGGGACCGGGCCGAGACCTCGCCCACGCCGTACATGCGGCTGGTGTCGCCATGCCAGCCGTCCAGGACCACCGTGACATCGATGTTGGCGATGTCGCCCTCGCGCAGCGGCCGGGGGCCGGGGATGCCGTGGCAGACCACGTGGTTTGGCGAAATGCAGACGGTCCTGGAATAGCCGCGATAGAACAGGCATGCGGGCAGGGCGCCGTTGTCCAGGATGAACTCCCGCGCCACGCGGTCGAGCTCATCGGTCATCACGCCAGGCACGACCAGGGGAGTCAGCAGGTCCAGGCACTCGGCCGCCAGCCTGCCGGCGCGGCGCATGCCCTCGAAGTCTTCCGCCGAATGGATCTTGATGGCCGAGGTGCGCGTCGGCAGGTCGAGGACGTCGGGCAGACCCATGGCTCACTCCGGTTTCAGGCCAGCTTCAGGCGCGCTCGCCGCGCCAGGGGATGCGGCCGGCGAGGCGGATCGCATCCACGCTTATGTCGCAACCATAGCACAGGATTTCAACGCCCCGGGCCGCCGCGTCGATCAGTCCCGCCGCATAGGCCGGATCAAGGTCTCCGGCCGTGTCGAATCGGTCGCAGTCCAGCCGCTGGATCACGAACAGCATCACCGCCCGCGCGCCGTCCTCGCGCTCCCGCGCCAGTTCACGCAGGTGCTTCAGGGTACGGGCCGCGACGCAGTCCGGGAACTCAGCGAGGCCGTCGCCGCGCGCCAGGTGCACATTCTTGACCTCCAGCCAGCAGACCGGCCGGTCGGGCGCGGAGAGCAGGAAGTCCACGCGGCTGTTGGCGCCGTAGCGCACCTCGCGGCGCACCTCGGCGTAACCGGAGAGTTCGGGAATCAGGTTCTCCGCCAGGGCCTCGGCGACCAGACGGTTGGGGTGCATGGTGTTGATCCCCACCAGCCCTCCGTCGGCCTCCACCAGCTCGAGCGTGTGGGCCAGTTTACGGTTCGGCGCGTCGGTGAAGGAGATCCAGGCCGGCAGGCCCGGCGTGTTCAGGCCGAGCATGGCGCCCGGATTGGGGCAGTGGGCGGTGATCGCCCGGCCGTCGTCCATGTCGACATCGGCGAAGAAGCGCTTGTAGCGCTGGACCAGGCGGCCGCGCTCCAGGGGGCGGGGGAATTTCATGGTTGGTCGCTCATCGGATAACCTGCTTAGCCGAGTCACGGGGCCTGGGCATGAGCTTCATCACGCGGCGCAAGTCGATCGACCAGGTCACGGCGCACGAGGGCCATCACCGGCTGAAGCAGACCCTGTCCTGGCCGCATCTGGTGGCCCTGGGCGTTGGCGGCATCGTCGGCACCGGCATCTACACCCTGGTGGGGGTCGGCGCGGGCCTGGCCGGGCCGGGCGTGATCCTGTCCTTCGCCATCGCCGGAGCGGTTTGCGCCTGCGCCGCCCTGGCCTATGCCGAGATGGCGACCATGATGCCGGCGGCCGGCAGCGCCTATACCTACAGCTATGCGGTCCTGGGCGAGCTGCTGGCGTGGATCATCGGCTGGAGCCTGATCCTGGAATACACCGTGGTCTGCGGCGCGGTGTCCGTCGGCTGGTCGGCCCACGCGGCGGAGTTCCTGCACGGCGCGGGCCTCAATGTCCCGGCCGCCCTGCTGAACGGGCCTGAGGCCGGCGGACTGGTGAATCTTCCCGCCGTGCTGATCGCCCTGGCGGTGTCGGGGCTCCTGATCCTCGGCACCCGCGAGAGCGCCACGATCAATGTGGTCCTGGTGGTCATCAAGGTGGCCGCCCTGGCGGCCTTCGTGGTCATCGCCGCCCCGGCGTTCGATATCCACCGCTTCACCCCCTTCGCCCCCTTCGGCTTCGTCCGGGAGACGGCGGCGGGCGTCAAAAGTGGCATTATTCCAGCGGCTTCCCTGATCTTCTTCGCCTTCTACGGCTTTGACGCGATCTCCACGGCGGCGGAGGAGGCCAAGCGTCCAGGCCGGGACCTGACCATCGGGATCATCGGCTCGATGCTCCTGTGCACCGTGATCTACATGGCGGTGGCCGCCGCCGCGATCGGCGCCGCGCCTGTGGAGGCCTTCGCCGCCAGCGCCGCGCCCCTGGTCTATGTGCTCGACACCCTGCGCCAACCCTTCGCCGCCAAGCTGGTGGCCGGAGCGGCGGTGCTCTGCCTGCCTACAGTGATCATGGTCTTCATGTACGGCCAGAGCCGGATCTTCTTCGTCATGGCGCGTGACGGCCTCCTGCCCCTGCGCCTAGCCCGGGTGAACCCGCGCACCGGTACCCCGGCCCTGATGACCGGGATCACCGGCGTGATCTCGGCCGCCATCGCCGGCGTCCTGCCGCTGAAGGATATCGCCGAGCTGGCCAACGCCGGTACGCTGGCGGCCTTCGTCGCCGTGGCGGTGTGCATGATGATCCTGCGGGTGCGCGCCCCTGAGGTCACAAGACCCTTCCGGGCGCCCCTGTGGTGGCTGGTGGGCCCGCTCGCGGTGGCGGGGTGCCTGTATCTGTTCTGGAATCTGCCCCACAAGACGCAGATCTGGTTCCTCAGCTGGAACATCGCGGGCCTTGCGGTCTATCTGCTCTACGGCCGCCGCAAGAGCCGGCTGGCCGGGTCGTAAGGTTGGGGGCGACAGGCGCGCCGCGCTCGGTTAGAAGCCCGCCTTTCCTGCAACCCCAGAGACTGAGCCATGGCCGCCGACGCTGAAAACACTCTGATCCTGACTCTCGAAGCCGGTCCGGTGACCATCGAGCTCCTGCCCGACCTCGCGCCCGGCCACGTGGCGCGCATCAAGGAACTGGCGCGGGAAGGCTTCTACGACGGGGTGGTGTTCCACCGCGTGATCCCGGGCTTCATGGCCCAGGGCGGCGATCCGACAGGCACCGGCTCGGGCGGCTCCGACAGGCCGGACCTGAAGGCTGAGTTCTCCAAGGAGCCCCACGTGCGCGGGGTCTGCTCCATGGCCCGCACCTCCAATCCAAACTCGGCCAACAGCCAGTTCTTCATCTGCTTCGACGACGCGACCTTCCTGGACAGCCAGTACACGGTCTGGGGCCGGGTCACGGACGGCATGCAGCACGTCGACGCCCTGCCCAAGGGCGAGCCGCCGCGCGCGCCGGGCAAGATCATTTCGGCCAAGGTGGCCGCGGACGCCTGACGTCCTGCGCCTCAGCCCCCGGCGGTGAACGTCGCCACCACCGGGAAATGGTCCGAGCCCAGCTTGGGTCCGCGGACGATGCTGACCGTGCGCCAGCCCTTGCCGGCGTAGACCTGATCGATCGGCAGGATCGGAATGGGCAGCCGCAGCAGCTGAAGCGGGTGGGCGTTGGGCGTCGGCCAGCTGAAGAGCGCGTGGGTGCGCCGTTCAAGGCCGAACGCCTTGTCCTGCTTGCGAAGGGCGAAGGACCAGGGCGTGGAATTGTAGTCGCCGGCGACGATCATCCGGTCCTTGGGCAGCTGGGCCAGCTGGCTGGCCATGCGCCGCACCTGCGCTCCCTGCAGTCCGGGCGGATATGGCCGGGTGATGTGGGCGCCGACGATGGTGATCGGGCCGTCCGGCGCCGGGTAGGTCGCCCAGGCCATTTCGGTCCAGGGCTCTCCGGCGTCGCCCAGCCCGCCGTGCGCGAGAGGCTTGACCTTGGACATGATCATGGTGGCGCAGCGATCACGGCGCGAACAGGTGGTCCGAAACGGATAGTGGGGGTGCAGGTCGTGGTAGATTTCGTAGGGTGTCTCCGCCAGGACCACGACGTCGGCGTCCTGGTCGAGGATCCAGCGCGTGGTCGCGGCCGGGGCGACATTGCGTTCCCAAAGATTGTACGAGACGACCTTGAAGGTCCGGGCGCCGGGCGCGATGTGGCCCGCCTTGGCGCCGGCGGCGATCAGGTCCGGCCCCATCATCATCGCGCAGATCAGTATGCCCAGGCCGGCCAGCAGCGGCGTCGCGCGGCCCTGCCGGCCCAGCATCAGCCAGGACGCGAGCGCCGCGAGCGCCCCGCCCAGCCAGAAGGGTTCAAACTGGTTCAGCAGGTCCAGCCAGTCGCTCCAGCGCCCGCCCTGGCCGGCGGCCGCGGCGCCTGCGCACACCGCCGCGAGGACCAGGACGCCCGCGCGCAGCGGCCCGGCGAAAGGGGCGGGAATCACGCTCATGCCGCGTGCGATAGCATGGGCGGCGCTTGACCTCGCGCCCGGCCTTGGCGCATCCGCGCGCGATGCATCTGTCCGACTTCGATTTCGAGCTGCCGGAAGACCGGATTGCGCTGCGCCCGGCCAGCCCGCGCGATCAGGCGAGACTGCTGCATGTTCCGCGCGCCGGCGGCCTGCAGGACCTCATCGTGCACGATCTCCCAGGGCTGCTGAGGCCCGGCGACCTGCTGGTGGTGAACGACACCAAGGTGATCCCGGCGCGCCTGAACGGTTTGCGCGTCCGTGCGGACTCGGTCGTGGCGGTGGAGGCCACGCTTCACCGGCGGCTGACCGACTCCCGCTGGAGCGCCTTCATGAAGCCGGGCAAGCGGCTGAAGCCGGGCGATCGGGTTCGGTTCGGCGAACGCCAGGATCGGGCGTGCCTGCTGGGCGCGCTGGATGCGACCGTGGCCGACAAGGGCGAGGGCGGCGAAGTGACCCTGGCGTTCGACCTTTCCGGTCCGGATCTGGACGCCGCGATCGCGGAGCGTGGCCTTATGCCCCTGCCGCCCTACATCGCCGCCCGTCGGCGCGAGGACGACCGGGACCTTGTGGACTACCAGACGGTCTACGCCCGCCCCGAGGGCTCGGTGGCCGCGCCCACGGCGGGCCTGCACTTCACGCCGGAGCTTTTCGCGCGGCTCGAGGCCCAAGGCGTCGGCGTGCGGCATGTGACCCTCCACGTCGGCGCAGGCACCTTCCTGCCCGTGAAGGTCGACGACATCGCCGATCACCGGATGCACCCCGAACATGGCGAAGTCTCGGCGGACACGGCCGCCGCGCTCAACGACGTCCGCGCCAGGGGCGGCCGGATCGTCTGTGTGGGCACCACCTCCCTGCGCCTCCTTGAAAGCGCAGCGGACGAGGCGGGCGTGATCGGCGCCTTTTCAGGAGAAACCGCGATCTTCATCACCCCGGGCTACCGGTTCCGGACCGCGGACCTGCTGATGACCAATTTCCACCTGCCGAAGTCGACTCTGTTCATGCTGGTCTGCGCCTTCGCCGGCCTGGATCGGATGCGCGCCGCCTACGCCCACGCCGTCGCCACGGGATACAGGTTCTATTCCTACGGCGACTCCAGCCTCTTGGAGCGCGCGCCGTGAGCGGATTCAGCTTCACCCTAGAGGGCGCCGACGGCGCGGCGCGGCGGGGCGTTGTGTCGACCCCGCGCGGCGATATCCAGACCCCCGCCTTCATGCCGCTGGCCACCGCGGGGACCATCAAGGCCCTGACGGTCGATCAGGTGCGCCAGACAGGCGCCGAAATCGTGCTGGGCAACACCTATCACCTGATGTTGCGGCCGGGCGCCGAGCGGGTGGCCAGGCTGGGCGGCCTGCACCGCTTCATGCGTTGGGATCAGCCGATCCTGACCGACTCCGGCGGTTTCCAGGTCATGTCCCTGTCCAAGATCTCCAAGGTCACCGAGGCCGGCGTCACCTTCCAGAGCCATATCGACGGCTCGCGCCACGCCTTGAGCCCGGAGCGGTCGATCGAGATCCAGGCGGACCTGCTCGGCTCCGACATCGTCATGCAGCTGGACGAATGTGTCAGCTGGCCGGTGGACGAGGCGAGGGCGCGCGCCGCGATGGAGCTGTCCGCCCGCTGGGCCCTGCGCTGCAAGACCGCCTTCGGCGAGCGGCCGGCGCAGGCCCTGTTCGGCATCCAGCAGGGATCGACCTTTCCCGACCTGCGGCGGGAGTCCTCCGAGCAGCTGGCCGGGATCGGGTTCGACGGCTACGCCATCGGCGGCCTGGCCGTGGGCGAGGGGCACGAGGCCATGTGCTCCGTCCTGGACTTTGCGCCGGACCTGCTGCCGGCCGATCGGCCCCGCTATCTCATGGGGGTGGGCAAGCCCGTCGATCTTGTCGAGGCCGTTGCGCGGGGCGTGGACATGTTCGACTGCGTCCTGCCGACGCGCTCGGGCCGGCACGGCCAGGCCTGGACCTGGGCCGGGCCGATCAACCTCAAGAACGCCCGCTTCGCCGAGGACCAGGACCCCCTTGACAGCTCCAGCGACTGCCCGGCGAGCTGCGATTATTCAAAGGCTTATCTGCATCACCTCGTGAAGTGCGAGGAGATTCTCGGTCAGGTCCTGCTGTCCTGGCACAACATCGCCTTCTTCCAGGCCCTGATGGCGCAGATGCGCGCCGCCATCACAGAAGGAGGGTTCGCCGCGTTCCGGAAGGGGTTCTACGCCGGGCTCAGCGATGCTTCTTCGTCGGATCCGGTTTGACCGGCAGGCGGGACGCCCCCTTGGGCGCGGCCGGATAGCGACAGCCCAACGCCTCGCCCAGGCCCTTCAGGTAGGATCGCCGCACCCGGCCGGAATAAACGGCGATGCGCACCACATTGGCGTGGGCCTGGGCGCCGCTCAGCCGGCGGACCCAACTGCGGAACGGAATGAGATCCTCGGTGGTGTCGCGCATGGCGCTGACCATGACCTCACCAGCCTGACGGCCCTTCCTGGCGTCGGGCGTCGCATCTTCCGATGCATCGATGTCGAAGTCGTCGCCCAGGGCGTCGTCGAGATCACGGACCTCGGTGGCGATCTCGGCGCAGCTGGCCGGGGCCGGCCGTGCGTATGGCGCGGTCTGCGCCCGGAGCAGCACCGGCGGGATCTGGGTGCGGATCAGGTTGACGTCCTCGAAGGGCGCCTCGACCACGCCGGGGACGCCTTCCTTTTCGGGATGATCGATCGCCGTCGCGTTGGCCTGGGGATGAGTCGCCTTCTGGGCGGCGTCCTCGGTCGCCGCGGCCATCTTGTGCTCCGTCGCGCAGGCGCAGGTGAGCAGGCAGAGCAGAGCGATCGGAGCCAGGGCGCGCATGGGGTGGACCTTAAGGGGCCGACGGCCTCATTGCCAAGCTTTCGCCGCCGCTTGCCGCGACGGAGACCCGCGCCTATGGTCCGCGCCGCTTCGGCCCCGGCCGGAGGTTCTCCGGGCCGGTAGCTCAGCGGTAGAGCACCCGACTTTTAATCGAGTGGTCGTGGGTTCGATTCCCACCCGGCCTACCACTCCCCCGTCCCCGCGACACTTGCGAGAGACCGCCGCGGGCCTGCATTGAATTGCGACGCCCGAGTGCACTAGCCTCACGCAAAACTGGAGGCGCACGGTGTCCAAACGTCCTGGGTTGCGGTTCGCCGCCGCCACATTGACTGCGCTTGTGTTGTTTGCGGCGTCCGGCGGTGGGGCCGCCGAGCCCACGCCCGGCGGTGCTCCCCAGGTCCTGACGGCCGATCAGGATCACCAGCTGATGATGGACCTGGTGGGCGTGACAGCGCTTCGTCCGGGCCCGAGCGGCGATGAGAGCGCGCCGAACCATGCCAATTACGACGAGGCCAGGGCCAACCCCTTTCCAGACTGGCCCGACCCCCTGGTCATGAACGACGGCCGCCGCGTCACGACGCCCGCGATGTGGCCCAGGCGCCGCGCCGAAATCGTCGAGGGCTTCGAGCGGGAGGTTCTGGGCCGCGTTCCCGTGGGCGCGCCAGGCGTCAGCTGGACGGTGACCGCCTCGGAGGCCGAGAAAGTGGGTCCCGTCCCCGTCACGGCGACAAGGGTGGTCGGCCACGTCGACAATTCCGCCGACCCGGCGATCACGGTCGATATCCCGATGATGCTGATCAAGCCGGCTGGCGCCAAGGGGCCGATGCCGGTCCTGATCATGTTCACCCTCGGCCCACCGGCCTTTCCAGCGCCCGTGGCGCCATCGCCGGACGCCATCGCCAGGCTCAACGCCGCGCTCAGGGTGGCCGCCGTCAGGCAGGACCCCTCGCTGGCCGAGGTGTTCCGCCAACATCCGGCCTGGCAGCCGATCCCGACGCCGCCGTTCTTTCCCCCGCCGCGCCCGGCCGGAGATCCGCTGCAGCAGCTGGTGGCGGACGGCTGGGCGGTGGCCCTGGTCGATCCCACCAGCGTCCAGGCCGACACCGGCGCCGGACTGACCCGAGGCGTCATCGGGCTGGTCAACAAGGGCCAGCCCCGAAAGCCGGACGACTGGGGCGCCCTGCGCGCCTGGGCCTGGGGCGCCAGTCGCGCCTATGACTACCTCGCCAAGGATCCGGACCTTGATCCGCGCCACATCGGCGTCGAGGGGGTGTCCCGCTACGGCAAGGCGGCCCTGGTCGCCATGGCCGTGGACGAGCGGTTCGCCATGGTGCTGGTCGGCTCGTCAGGCGAGGGCGGCGCCAAGCCCCACCGACGCAACTTCGGCGAAGCGGTGGAAAGCCTCACCGGGACGGGCGAGTACCACTGGATGGCCGGTAATTTCCTCAAGTACGGCGCCTCCGCCGGCAGGTCGGGCGCCAGGACGGCGGGGGACCTGCCGGTCGACGCCAACGAACTCATCGCCCTGACGGCGCCCCGGCCGACCTTCATCAGCTACGGCTCGCCCGAAGCCGGCGACGCCAAGTGGCTCGACCAGCAGGGCAGCTTCATGGCGACCGTGTCGGCGGGCGCGACGTTCCGCCTGCTCGGCGCCCGGGACCTGGGCGTCGGCGACGACTATCGCCATGCCCTCAAGCCGGCCGTCGGTGTCGGCCTGCTGGACGGCCAGCTCGCCTGGCGCCAGCACGAGGGCGGCCACACCGACGTCCCGAACTTCAAATATTTCATCGCCTGGGCCGACCGC
>FTIH01002824.1_pt2 | contig 27372 bp, 18 predicted proteins | sample 1658451 | NCBI WGS metagenome assembly FTIH01 (sample SAMEA3914826, study PRJEB12502) | metagenome | biome: forest; material: soil | place: Canada | collected 2011-07-03 | depth 0.3 m
GACGGGTTCATCGGCGGGCCGTCCGCCTGCCAGTGCGGCCGGGCGCCGGCAAGCATGGCGTCGAGGTCGTCGGGCAGCTCCATGTAACGGCCGGACAGACCGTCGTAGCGACCGGACGCCAGGTCGACGCAGCGCTGGGCGCAGCGGTCCAGGTCACCCGAGGGCCCGGGGGCCTGGGACGCCTCCTTCAGCCGCTCGACCATGCCGGGCAGCCACCGCTGGGCGTCGGGGTCGTTCATGGTGTCGTCGGCGAGGCCGGTGAAGACGAAGCCGGGGTCGATGGCGAAGGCCGCCAGGCCGTGCGCCCTGGTCTCCAGCGCCACCTCCTCGATGATGCGGGACTGGGCGATCTTGCCGGTGCAATAGGCCCCCATGTAGGCGGCGGCCATGCGCGCGGCGAGCGCCGAGACGATGATCACCCGACCCGCCTTGCGTTCGACCATGCCGGGCAGGATCTCGTGCAGGAACAGCACGGGCGCCTTGATGTGCACCGCCTGGGCGGCCCACCAGCGCTCCGGGTCCGCCAACCAGATGGGTCCAAAGGGCCCGCCGACGCCGGCGTTGTTGACCAGGAGGGTCGTCGGGCCGTGGGCCGCCTCGGCCGCCCTGACCGCCGCGGCCACGCTCTTGGCGTCGGTCACGTCCGCCGCCGCCGCCAGCGCCTCGCCGCCATTGGCCTTGATCCCGGCGGCCACCGCATCCAGCTGATTGCGGCTGCGCGAGACCAGCGTCACGGCCGCGCCCTCCGCCGCCAGCCGCTGGGCGATGGCCTTGCCGAAGCCCCGCCCCGCGCCGGTGACGATCGCCGTCTGTCCCTGGAGCATCCCTGCCATTGCGTCTCCCCGTTCTTGTCTCTTGTGATGCCGCCGCCCTGCGCGGGGCGGCGGGCCGTCAGTAGGCTCTCGGCTGGTCGTTCGTCTTGGTCGTCGCCCCGCCGTCCTCGGCGGATCGCGTGCTGAACCAGTCCCTGGCGACGCCCACCTGCATGGCGCCGATCCCCTCCACATAGGCCTCCATCACGTCGCCAGGCATGACCTGGGAGACGCCCTCGGGCGTGCCGGTGAAGATCACGTCGCCGGGATGCAGGGTGTAGAAGCTGGAAGCGTATTCGATCAGCGCCTGGACGTCATGGATCAGCTGGCGGGTGTTGGCGCTCTGGCGGGTCTCGCCGTTGACCTTGAGCCAGAGGTCGAGCGCATTGGGATCGGGGATCTCGTCGGCCGTGACGATCCAGGGGCCCAGGACGCAGTAGCTGTCGCCGGACTTGCGGAACACCGGCCATTCGGGACCCCGCACGGTCATGTCCAGGCCGATGGTGTAGCCGAAGACGTGGTCCAGCGCCCGCTCGCGGGAAACCTGGCTGGCGTCCTTGCCGATCACCACCACCAGCTCGACCTCATGGTCGCTGCGGCGCTCCGGGAAGCGCAGGCGCACCTCGTCGGACGGCCCGATCAGCGCGCTCTGGGCCTTCAGGAACAGGCCATGGTCCTTCAGGTCGGTGAAACTGCGGCCGAAGCCGACGCCCTGGTCGGCGTGGGCCTCGTCGATGTGGGCGCGGTAGTTGATCGGGGCGCCGATGATCTTGCCCGGGGAGGCGACCGGACTTTCCAGGCGGATCTTCGACGGCGGGCGCGCGGCGCGCCAGCCGGTCTGGGTCTTCAGCACCTGGAGCAGGTCCCAGGCCTGGCGGATCACCCAGTCCCCCGGCGGCGCCGGCCACGGCGGCGGCAGCTGGAAGAGATCGGTGACGTCGTAGAGGTCCTCGCCCTCGATCAGGCCGAGGCGGTCGTGGTCGAACCGGCAGAATTTCATGCGCCCTCGCCGCCGCGCCATTCGCGGAAGAGGCCGAGCTTCTCGTGCACGGGCCGGTCGGAGAAGGCGAAGATCACGCTCTCTTCCAGGGCCTCCAGCCGCCAGGTCCGCCAGCCGGGCAGGGCGAGCACGTCCTTTGCGCCGAGGGTGAGGACCTCGCCGTCCACCGTGGCGCGCACCTGGCCTTCCACCACCGTGGCCACGACGCCGTCGGTGGAGCGGTAGGGCAGGGTCTTGAAGCCCTTGGGCAGCAGGCTGAGGGTCGGGCCGATGGTGGGCATGGCCCAGCCGCCGTCGAGGGGATTGGCGTATTTCAGGCGGTGGCCGTGGTGCGGATCGGGGTCGCCCGCCCGCTCCAGCTGCGCCAGCGCCGCCCGTGACCGCTCATAGGGATAGGCGAACACCGGCGAAGCCAGACCGCGCCGCGTCGCATCCACCGGCAAAAGGCCCGAACCGTAGCGGGCCAGGGCGTCGCCTTCGGGCCGGGGCGTGGACTGCGCCTTGTCCGCATGGTCCTCGCGGAACTCTGCGTGCAGGAAGGACACCAGGGGCACGTCCAGGCCGTCCATCCAGATCACGGGCTCCGTTCCGCCGCCGTGATCGTGCCAGGTCCATGAGGGGGTGATGATGAAATCCCCCGGCCGCATGGTGGTGCGCTCGCCGTCCACGGCGGTGTAGGCGCCTTCGCCCTCGACCACGAACCTCAGGGCGGACTGGCTGTGACGGTGCGCCGGGGCGATCTCGCCCGGCAGGATCAGCTGCAGGCCGGCGTAGAGGGTGTCGGTGATCGCCAGCTGGCCCGGCAGGCCGGGGTTGGCCAGGACCACCACCCGCCGCTCGGCTTTTTCCGCGGTGATCAGCCGGCCGGCCTCCATCAGGTGGGCGCGGACGTCCGCATAGGCCCATCTGAACGGTAGCGCCCGCGTCCGCGGCTCATGCGGGGAAAGAGCGGCCAGGCTTTCCCACAAGGGGGCGAGATCAGCCTGCGCCAGACGGCGGTAGTACTCGGTCATCCCGGTGGCGGCGGCGGCCTCTGCGGAGTCGGGGGCCATCGAGGGGTCCTGCGAGGGTCGTGAAGGCCAGGGGCCCTGATCGTCACATCATCAGAACGGGGGGCGGCGGCGTCAACGCGCAATCTCATGCAGGACCCGCACGATCGCGGCCGTCAGCCGGTCCAGGTCTTCGCGCGAGATGGTGAATGCGGGCGTTAAGTATATGATCCGGCCGAAGGGGCGGATCCAGACGTCCTGGGCCAGGAGGCGGCGCTTCAGATCGTTCAGGTCGGCCCCGGCCTCGAGCTCCACCACGCCGATGGCGCCCTTCACCCGCACGTCCCTGACCCCCGGAAGACTCCGGCAGGGCGCCAGCCCCGCTTCCAGCCCTTGCTGGATCGCGGAAACCTGGGCCAGGCGCGGTTCGGAGTCGAACAGGTCGAGCGAGGCGTTGGCGGCGGCGCAGGCCAGGGCGTTGGCCATGTAGGTCGGCCCGTGCGTCAGGGCCTTGCCGGGATCGTCGGACCAGAACGCGTCGAACACCCGTCCGCTGGCGACGGTGGCGGCCAGGGGCAGGGTCCCGCCGGTCAGGCCCTTGCCCAGGGTGACGATGTCCGGCCGCGCGTCCGCCTGCTGGAAGGCGAACATCGTGCCGGTGCGCCCGAAACCGGTGAAGATCTCGTCGAAGATCAGCAGCAGGTCATGCCGGTCGGCCGCCGCGCGAAGGCGGCGCAGGGTCTCGGGATCGTGGAAGAGCATGCCGCCGGCGCCCTGGACCAGGGGCTCGACGACGATCGCGGCCAGCTCGCCCGAATGCCGCTCAAGGATCTGGTCCAACGCGGCCATACCGGCGTCATCCCGGGGCAGGCCGGCGATGACCTGCTGGGGTATGGCCCCCTGGAAGAGGCTGTGCATGCCCTCATCCGGATCGCAGACCGCCATCGTGGCGAAGGTGTCGCCGTGGTAGGCGCCCTTGAAGGCCAGGAACCGCGTGCGGCCCGCCGCGCCCTGGTTCAGCCAGAACTGCACGGCCATCTTCATGGCCACCTCGACGGCCACCGAGCCCGAATCCGAGAAGAACACCCGCTCGAAGCCCTCGCCGAGCATGGCGCAGAGCCGGGCCGCCAGGGTCAGGGCCGGTTCGTGGGCCAGGCCGCCGAACATCACATGCGGCATGGCCTCGAGCTGCCGCTGCACCGCCGCGCGGATGTGGGGGTGGTTGTAGCCGTGGCAGGCCGTCCACCAGGACGCGGTCCCGTCCACCAGCTCACGCCCGCCCGCGAGGATGATCCGCGTCCCGTCCGTACCCACGACGGGCAGGGGATCGGCGTCGGTCTTCATCTGGGCGTAGGGCAGCCAGACGTGCGGCAGGCCGGCGGTGAACCAGGGGGGCGAAGTGGCGGTCATCCGAAGCCCCCTTCCCCCTCGATGGGGGAAGGGAGTGAGTTCGCGGCTTCGCTGGCTTGGCGCCTCATGCCGGGGGGCCTACACCCGGCCGGGCAAATGTCCAGGTTCGATCCCCTTTTCGCGGCCGCGCTGGAGCGGGCCGAGGCCGCGCGGCGGCGCCGGCGCCTGAGGCCCGTCGAGCCGCTGGGCGACGGGCGCGTGCGGACCGGCGGGCGGGAACTGATCGACGTCTGCTCCAACGACTACCTGGGCCTGTCGCGCCATCCCCTGCTGATCGAGCGAGCCCACGAGTGGTCGGCCCACTACGGCGCCGGCGCCGGGGCCTCGCGGCTGGTGCGGGGCGACTTCGACCTGCACGAGGCGGTCGAAGCCCGCGTCGCGGCGCTTAAAGGAACCGAGGCCGCCCTGCTGTTCAGCTCCGGCTGGCAGGCCAACGCGGCGATCCTGCCGGCGCTGTTCGCGGCGGGCGAGGGGCCGGCGCTGGTGTTCGCCGACCGGCTGGTCCACGCCAGCTTCCACCATGGCTGCCAGGCCGCGGGGGTGCGCCAGATCCGCTTCCGTCACAACGACCTGGACCACCTCGAGGCGCTGCTGGCCGAACACGCCGGGGCGCCCGGGCGACGGTTCATCCTGACCGAGAGCATCTTCAGCATGGACGGCGACGAGGCCGACGTCGTCCGGCTGGCGGCGATCGCCGCGCGCTGTGACGCCTTCCTGTACCTCGACGAGGCCCACGCCACGGGCGTGGCCGGCCCCAAGGGCATGGGCCTGTCAGGCCTGGCGCCGGGCGGCGTCGACCTGATCATGGGCACCTTCTCCAAGGCGCTGGGAAGCTTCGGCGCCTATGTCGCCGGCTCGCGCAGCCTGATCGACTACCTGGTCAACACCTGTTCGGGCTTCATCTACACCACCGCCCTGCCCCCGACGGTGCTGGGCGCCATGGACGCGGCGCTGGAGCTGGCGCCCGGCATGGATGCGCAGCGCGCGCACCTGCGCACCCTGTCGGACCGCCTGCGCGCCGGCCTGCACGACGCCGGCGTCGACACCGGCGCCTCCACCACCCAGATCGTGCCCGCCATGGTCGGCGGGGAGTCCGAGGCCCTCGAGCTCAGCCGCCGGCTGGAAGCCGAAGGCGTCCTCGCCGTCGCCATCCGCCCGCCCACCGTGCCCAGGGGCTCCAGCCGCATCCGCTTCGCCCTGTCGGCCGCCCACGGCCTTGACGACATTGGACGCCTGGTGGCCGTGACGGCGGCGGCCTGGCCCGCGCGGACGCCCACGTGACCGTTAGCCGCAAGCAGCGACTGCGCCTGGCCTTCGACGCCGCGGCGGGCAGCTATGACGCCCATGCGCCCATCCAGCGGGCGGTCGCCGCGCATCTGGCGCGGCGGCTCGCCGACCTGCCCCTGCCGGCCCGGCCGCGCGTCCTGGAGATCGGCTGCGGCACTGGGTTCCTGACCCGGGCGCTGCGCACGCGGCTGGACGCCGTGGACCTGACCGTGACCGACCTCTCCCCCGCCATGCTGGCGGCCTGCCGCGCCGGCCTGGGCGATCCCGCCGGTGTCGTCTTCCGGGTCATGGACGGCGAGCATCCGGATCTCGAACCGGGTTTCGACCTGATCTGCTCCAGTCTCGCCTTCCAGTGGTTCGAGGACCTGGGCGCCGCGACCAGCCGGCTGAAGGCCCTGTTGGCGCCGGGCGGCTGCCTGGCGTTCGCCACCCTGGCGGAAGACACCTTCGAGGAGTGGCGGCGCGCCCATGCCGATCTCGGCCTCGAGGCCGGCACGCCCGCCTTCCCGTCGATCGCGGCGCTTTCGACCGGCGGCGCGCGGATCGACACCGAGCGCCTGATCCACGTCCATTCGGACGCCCGGGCCTTCCAGGAAGGCCCGGGCGTCCGAATGGACGTGGATCAGGCGCTCGGTGTCGATCCGCGCGCCTGATCCACGTCCATTCGGACGCCCGGGCCTTCCTGGAAGGCCTGAAGGGCATCGGCGCCGAGGCGCCGGCGCCGGACCACCGGCCGCTGCCGGCCCGCCAGCTGCGGGCCGTGATGGACCGCTTCGACGCGGGCGGAGCGGCTGTGACCTATCATGTCGCCTATGGCGTGCATCGACGGACGTCCAGCGCCCCGCGCGGGGTGTTCGTCACGGGAACGGACACGGGCGTCGGCAAGACCGTGACAGCGGCCTGCCTGGCCCGCGCCTGGGACGCGGACTACTGGAAGCCCGTCCAGACCGGCCTCGCCGAGGATGCGGGCGACACCGCCGCTGTCGCCGGCCTCGCCGGGCTGGATCCCGATCGTCTGCATCCGCCGGCCTACGGGCTGCGGGCCCCGCTGTCGCCGGACGCCGCGGCCGCTCGGGAAGGCGCCGAAGTCTCGCTGGGCGCCCTGGAATTGCCCGCCAGCGACCGGCCCATCGTTGTGGAAGGCGCGGGCGGCCTCCTGGTCCCCCTGAACGCCCAGGCGTCGATGATCGACCTGATGGTCCGCCTGGACCTGCCGGTGGTCGTGGTCGCCCCCAATCGCCTCGGCGCCATCAACCAGACCCTGCTCACCCTGGAGGCCCTGCGCGCGCGGGACCTTCAGGTGCTCGGCGTCGTCCTGGTCGGCCCGCCCTTCGCGGATAACCGGGCGGCCATCGCGACGCGGGGCCGCGTGCGAATCCTCGCCGAGCTGCCCTGGACGGACGCGCTGGGGCCTGTCGCCGTCGCGGCGTGGGCCCGGGCGATCCCGTCCCTCGCCGAATTGGCCGATTGACGGCGTCAAACCGGTCGACGGCGGCGGGGCTTTGCCGCTAGGGTCGCGAAACTTGCTACGTCAACGACCAGGCGACCGAAACATCGGCGGCGGTCGGGGGCGATGACATCGGGAGGAACCACCATGCGGACCAAGCTTCTGGGGGCCGGCGCGCTCGCCGCCCTGACCTTCGGCCTTGCTGCGGCCTCAGCCGCGCCAGCCCTGGCCGACTCAGCGCCGATGGGCCCAGTGGTCTGCGACCGCGCCTGCCTTCAGGACGTCGTCGACCAGTATCTGGCCGCCGTGGTCGCGCACGATGCGCATCACCTGAACCTGGCGCCGGACATCCGCTACACCGAGAACGGCCAGGAACTGGCCCTGAATGACGGCCTTTGGGGCACGGTCAGCGCCCTGGGAACCTACAAGCACTACTTCCTCGACCCGCGCAGCCAGCAGGCCGGCTTCTACGGCGTGCTGAAGGAGAATGGCCACGACATCATCCTGGCCCTGAGGATCAAGCTGGAGGGCAAGCAGGTCTCCGAGATCGAGACGGTGATCGGCCGCTCAGGCCTGGGCACGGCGGGCCCCAACGGCGCCGCCAACCTGGAGGCCATGGGCAAGCCCGACGACGTCTGGCTACAGGACAACCCCGACCACGCATCGCGTGAGGACATCGTGCGCGTGTCCAACATGTACTTCTCGGCCCTGCAGAACGACGACGGCAAGGGCGACTATTCCTTCTTCGCCGACGACTGCTGGCGGCTGGAGAACGGCATGCAGACCACATCAGGTCCGCATCCGAACCCGCCGCGTCCATCCCCGCCGCCGGCGCCCGGCGCGGCCGCTCCCGCCGCAAGGCCGGCTCCCAGCCCCTTCTCGCTCAGCTGCAAGGGCGGCTTCCAGACCGGGTCGTTGCAGGTCGTCACCCGCATCCGGGACCGGCGCTTCCCGATCGTGGACGAACAGAAGGGGGTCGCCTTCTCCTTCGCCTTCTTTGACCACAACGCCCAGGTCCACGACTTCACCCTCACCGACGGGACCAAGATGCACGGCGGCCTGCAGGCCCCCTTCACCTGGGAAATCGCCGAGGCCTTCCGCATCGACAAGGGCAAGATCCACGTCGTCGAGGCGGTCCTGAACAATGCGCCCTACGGCATGAAGGGCGGCTGGGACGGGCGCTGACGTCCCGTCCCGGGGAGGAAAGTTCTGAGGCCCTCGCGGCTCACCAACCCGACTTGGATCCATAGGGCACGGTGTTCAGCACCGCTTCCACCCGCATGATCTTGCCGTCCTTGATCTTGAACAGCTCGAAGATCTCGAAGGCGTAGGGGGTGTCGAAGGGCGGGGGGACGTGCAGGTTGGTCCCGTCGGTCATCTTCACGTCCTTGATCACCCCGGCGTGGTCGAAGAAGAAGATTGAGAAACCCAGGCCCTTCTGCTGGTCCATGATCGGGAAGCGCCGCTCGCGCACGGCCGTGATGAAGGGGGAAAAGCCGGTGGCGAACTGGGCGCCGCAGCTCATCCGGGTCATGCCCGGCGGGGCGGCGGGATTGCCGGCCGTCACCATGCCGTTCTCGATCCTCTGGCAGTCGGGATCGAAGGGCGTCAGCTTGTCGGTGGCGTGCTCCAGGCCCTCGAAATAGGAATCGACGATGGCGGTCATCTGGGCGCGCGAACGGCGTTCGGCCGCCGGCACGTCCTCATAGAAGATGGGTTTGGGGGTCATCACCGGCGGCTTGCCGCCGCCGAAGCCCTGGCCGGGCGTGACGCGGCCGATCTGGGCCTCGATCTGGGAGATCTTCGTCGCCGACTGGATGTGCAGCCGCACCGCCAGGATCGCCTGGCGGCCGCTTTCCCTGATGGTGGCGAAGACCCCGGCCTCTTGGGTGTCGGGATCCACGAAGGCCAGCTTGTAGTCGCCCGGTCCGTCGACCGTTCCCCACATGCCATCGCCGAGCTTCAGCTCCGCGCCGTTCTCGGTGTAGCGGACGTCCCGGGTCAGGGGCAGGCGGGATGGAACGTGCGCCACAAGCGCGGCGAGATAATTGTCGACAAACCCCTCCAGGCAGGCCCGGTCGCAAGTGGGCGGCACGATCGTCGCCGGCGCCGCCTGGGCGGCGCCCAGTCCCATCAACACGCCCGCGCCCGCGCACGCGGCCAAGAATTTTCCTGTCATCCTTCGTCCTCCCTAATGTCTGCTGGCGCGCCGCGAGGCTAACGTCCTCGGGGCCAGCCGCTGGTCATGCCGTAGGGCGCCGGGATCACCAGGGCCTCGATGCGCATGATCTTGCCGTCCTGGATCTTGAACAGCTCGGCGATCTCGAAACTGAACGGGACCTGCATGTCCGGCGGCACCTGCGAGACCGTACCGTCGGCCAGGACCTGGCTCTTCATCTTGCCGGCGTGGTTGAAGGTCACATAGGCCAGCACCAGGCCCCGCTCTTCGTCCACCACTGGGAAGCGCCGGTCGTCGACGCGGGTGATGAACTGCGAGAAGTGGGTGGCGAATTGGGCGTGGCAGCCCAGCCTCCAGACGGGAAAGCCGCCGCCCGGATCGGGGTTGTTGGCGGTGACCACGCCGTTCTCGATGCGCTGGCAGCCGGCGTCAAAGGGCGTCAGGGTCTCGGTCGCGTGGGTCAGCCCCTCGAAATAGGAGTTGGCGATGCGGACCAGCTCGGCCCGCGGCCGCCTCTGGGCCGGGGTCAGGGCCTGGTGGAAGATCGGCTTGTCCTTCAGGTCCTGCGGAGCGCCGAACACCACGTCGGTCTTGGGCCGCACCACCAGGGTCTCGATCTCGGCGATCCGGCCCGCCGCGATCTTCAGCCGGACCCCCAGGATCTGGTGGCGACCGCTCTCCCTGACCGTGGCGAAGGCCGCGACTTCGCCGGCCCTGGGGTCGGCGGCGACGAGGCTGTAGCCCTCCTTCGCTTCGATCGTCCCCCAAAGCCCGTCGCCGAGAACCAGCCGCTGGCCGTCCTCGGTGAACGTCACGCCCTTGGCCAGGGGCAGCCGATGCGGATCATGCGCGAGCAGCGCGTCGAGGTACTTGTCGATATAGCCTTCCAGGCAGGCGCGGTCGCAGGGTCGCGTCGCCGACGACGCGGGGCCCACTGTGAACACCAGCGCGGCCACTGCCGCCAGGAGCGCAACGCCCTTCATGCCCGAGTCCCTCCGAGGCAGGCTTCTCAGGAGCCCTGATAGTCCGTGTGAACTTAGGCCGCACGACGCCGCGCACACAATCCCTGACCAAGCTCGCCGCAGCTCACTTCAATCAGAGTGGCGAAGCGCCCCTCAGTATTGGTAGGCAAGGCTCGGGGCGGCAGGCGTGTCCCACTTGGTCGCGTCGTTTTCGTAATAATCGTCCAGCCCCTGCCAGAACCAACCCGTACCACCAACGGCGGACATTGGTTTACCCGGCGCCACGGATAGAATTCCCTTCCCGAATAGATATTGCATCAGGGAATCGTCAAACCTGATCCTCATCTTGACGTAGTTATATACGGGATCAGCCATCCAACTAAACATTGGAGCGCCCTTTGACGCCGCAAGTTGTGTGAAAGGGGGGAAGTTTAGCTTTGAGTATACCTGTGTGCCGACTCGCCCCCAAAGATAGTGTTCAACATCCCGCAAGATGATGCTTTCAGAACTCCTTGGTGTGGAATTGTCCCTGAGTTTCTGAGCATCGTTGCGGGCGCGAATTAGGACCTGCCCGAGCTGATAGTTATTCCCCAGTTCCTCCCTGGCATGAACAATGAGATAGTTTATGGTTAGGGTGACCTTCGTGCGATGATCTTCACCCTGCGGCATGAAGGGGATTGGCGTAGGCAACGTGGAAAATGAACTCGGTATCGAGCCGCTTTCTTCTTCGCCTCTCACCCAATTCAAGATGTCGTCGCGGTCCACGACATGCTGGTCGTAGCTCACCCAGGGCACATTCGGCACGGATCCTCCCGGCGTCGGATCGGCGGACAAGGTCGGACCTGTGTCGGGTGACGGCTGTTCTGTCAGGTCCAGGCCCCAGGTGTTCAGGTCGCTGTCCCAATAGGCGGAGGGATCCGGCGGGGGCGCCGGGGGCGCTGAACCAGGCTCGTCAGCTTGGTGTCCGCTGGGGTCGGCGAGCGTCGCCGGATCATTCAGGGCGTAGGTGTAACGGTTCAGGGACTGGGGATTGTAGAGGTCCGGGATCAGAGTGTCCGCCGACACGAAGCGCGACAGCCCCGGATGATAGAAGCGGGCGTTCATGTCATCGAGACCTGTCTGAGCGTCAGCCTTTTCGCCGGCGAACCTGATGGCGACGCCGCTGGATCCGGAGTGGGTGTTCCGGCCCCAGACCGCATAGTCGTCGCGATCGACAACCGCGCCGTGCGCGTCCGTCACTAGCCTCGTCGATCCCAGCGAGTCGGCATGAAGGAACACCTTGCCGGAGGCGTCATGCCGCGCCAGGCGGCGTCCCTCGGCCATGATCCAATTGGCGCTGACGCCGTTCGAGATTTCGACCAGAGGGTTCGGCTCGAGATCCGTGGCCGTCGTTCCGCCGGGCGGCGCCGTCTTGACCTCGGTCTTCACGCGCCGGCCATGACTGTCATAGGCGAAGCGGCTCACACTTGAGCTGGCCGAGGATCGGATTTCGATCGGCCGATTCTCGGTGCTCCATGAGAGCGACAACTGATTGGACGCCGTCAGCTGCCCAAGTGCGTCGTACTTGTAGCGCTCGCCGCTCGTGGTGTCGGTGGCGGCATGCACATGAGCTGGGTCGCCGTAGGAAATAGTCCCGAGAGCCGGGTGGGAGGTGATGTCGCCCAGCAGGTCGTAGTCGTAATGCTGATTGCGGCCGGGATCGGTGGACGCGACGTCGGTCAGGCGGCCGAGATCGTCGTGCGTGAAGTCATCGGTGCGCGTGCTTCCCGGGACCTTGACGGACTCCTTGCGAACGCGGCCAGCCAGGTCATGCCGCAATGACTGCCCGAAGAGCGCCAGGACCGGGATCGGCGCACCCCTTCCTACCGTGACCCCATCCGTCCAGCCCCGTGCCGGATCGTGCGGACGCAGTTCCTGGACGCCATTGGTGAAAGTGACGTGCGACGTCCGGCCGGCGGCGTCGTGGACAAAGCGAGCGTAACCCGGGATCGACTGGAGGTCGCCTGCGGGGCTGTAGCGGTAGTCCACCACTTCGGACGCCGCGGAAAGCGCCCCGGACGCATCGGGATATCTGACGCCGAGCAGGCGTCCGGCCAGATCAAAGCCCACCGCCATGTCGACACATCGACTGTCCACGCAGGTGTGAAAGCGATCCGCACGGCCCAGGGCGTCATAGCGAAAGGACGCGCTCAGGTTCGCCGCGGCCGAGACGTCGTCCTGCCGGGTCACCCGACCGAGGCTGTCGCCGCTGACGGACCCTGTCATTGGGTCGCGGTCCCACGTCCATCGGATCGTACGCGTCCGCTGGCCCATGGCGTCCATTGATGTCGCTGCGCTCGGGCGGCCGACTGGGTCGTAGACCACTGCAAGGGTTGAGCCGAGGGCGTTCGTCTCTGACGCCTCGGCGCCGTCGTCGTTCCAGCGACGGGACGTGCAACCTCGATCGGGATCACAGTCGCTCCGCTGGCGATCGAGCGAATCCCAAACGATCGTGGTTGGATTCTTGATCGCGTCGAGGATGCCCGTGAGACGATCCAGGGCGTCATAGGCATAGGTCGTGCGGCCCGTGGCCTTGATCGGGCACGCCTCCGTCAGACAGCCGCGTTCGTTCTCGAGCACCGCCGTGACCCGCCCGAACGGGTCGATCTCAAAGCCGTGCGTCGCCCCCAGTTCGTCCGTTGCGGTCGTGAGTCCGACCTGGTGGCGAAGTGTCCTTTGGCTGCGGTCGGGATGGCGCATGGCGACTGGACGACCGGCCGCGTCATAGTCGATGACCGAGACCTGAGCCGGCTCCCCCGGGAACCGCGGCGCCGATATGTGTGTCGGGCGCGTACTGGCCCCATCGTAATGCAGAATCTGTTCGGTGGCGCCGCCCTCATGCTGGATCAGGGTGGTCCGTCCGAGGCCATCGAAGTGGTCCACGCTCCACAGAACGCCGTCGGTCGGGCTTCCATCGGAGATCTGGTGGGTGATCACTTGCCGGCTGGTGTTCCACTGATTGAGGGTCGGCCAGATCCATCGATCGAAGCTCTGGTCCGGGCGGCGGATCAAGACCACCCGGCCGAGCGCATCGCGATCGGTCAATGTCACGGCGCCGTTGGCGTCGGTTCGAGAGCGCACGGCATCCAATTGCGTGTCCCAGTCGGCCGTCTCGCAGAACAGGGGGTCGCAGATCTTCAGCGGATATCGGTCGCAGTCGCAGTCGTATGTGGCCGTGACCGTCACACCCGCGCTATTTGACGGCGTGGCCGGTCCAGTGACGGCATGCACGTTGCCGGACGTTTCATAGACGTAGGTGGTGTCGGCGTAGCCGCCAGTCGTGTCGTTCCAAAGGCGAACCCGAGTGAGATCGCCCAGCGTCTGGGGTGCAGCCCTGTAGTCGCCCGAGTTGTCGTATTCATATCGGGTCGACGCCAAAAGCCGCCACGTCCCGAGCGTCTGGCCCATGCCCGAGACATCGTTCTTGGCCACGCGATCGACAATGTATTCGTGGGTGTTGGGATTGAAGACGGACTCGAACTTGCGGACGTCCGCAGGGTGGCTGACGTCGCTCGTCTGGATGCGGGCCGTCAGATTGCCGAATGCGTCGAAACTCAGGGCGTCCTGGCTGATGCGCGGGCTGACCTGGCCCTCGGCTTCTCGGCGCTCGACGCCAGCCGGCAGGCAGAGCGTGGCGGCGCCCGGCACGGTGCGTGGCGCGAAGGTGGTGACGACATCGCCGATTTCGAGGCCCTGGACGTCGAGCAGACGGTCGCCCGTGCTGCGCGCGCCGCAATCGTCGGTCAGCTCGTAGCTGGTGACGACCGAACGCGCAGAATCGGCGGCCGTGGTCTGGGTGAAGCCGAGAAACTGACGCCGGGCGCGGGAATAGGTTGCGCCGGCATAGCTGAACCGAGTCAGCGACGCGGGTGAACCAGGGCCTGTACGCGCCCGCACGGCGACTGACGCGGCCATTCGCTGCAGCGCCCCGAGCGGCATGTCGGCGTTGAGGCCGGCCGTCGTCCTGTAGGCGATCTGTTCACTGCCGCCCATGCCATTAGCGACACGGGTGATCCGCGCCTCGCGCACCGGAATCGAGATCACGTCGAGGTAGGTCGTCAGGGCTGCGGGCTCGACCCGCACATATTCCGGATAGCCGTCGCCATCGGTGTCCACCGCCCGCCAGTCGCGCATGTCCTTGGCGTTGAAGGGGAGGCCGGACGTCGTGGTGGCGACGAAGGCCGGGAAACGGTTCCAGATCACCACGGCCGAGACGCCGGCCGGAGTCGCGCCGGTCGCGATGTTGCCGATGAGGTGGACGATGTCCGGCTTGCCGTCGCCGTCCAGGTCGGCCACCTCGGCGTTGGCCAGGGACAGCGAGGCGATGTCCAGCCCCGACGCGCCGCTGGCGACCGCGTATTGAACCGGCTCCCAGGTTCCGTCGCCGCGGGACAGCATGGACAGGACGGTGAGGCCCGGGCCGGGTTTGGACGAAAGCCGGACAAGGTCCATGCGGCCGTCGCCATTGACGTCCATCGGCTGCCAGGCGGCCGTGTCGATGAGCGGCTGATTCACCTCCTGCACGTGCTCGTCGAAGGTCCCGTCGCCCCGCGAGATCAGGGTCCAGATCCTGGTGTTGAAGCCGTGCGGCTGGGTCCACAGGAACTCCACGGCGACAAGGTCGGACATACCGTCGCCATTGACGTCCATGGCCTTGAAGGCCCGCACATTGGGGTTGTCGTACTGGCCGGCGAAGTGGACCTGATGGGAAACCTCGCTCCAGGTACCGTCGCCCAGCGAGCGCAGAACGTCGACAACCAGCTGGCTTCCCGTGCTGGTGACCTCCAGGCTGGTGTGGACGAGATCGGCGCGGCCATCCCGGTCGATGTCCATGGCCCGCCAATTGTGCGTGTCCCTGGGAAAGGTCAGGGCGAACGAGGCGCTCGCCTTCCGCCAGGAGCCGTCGCCATTGCTGAACAGGGTGACGACCTGTTTGCGTTCCTCGTCGATGAAGACGATGTCGCCCTTGCCGTCCGCCGCGCCTGCGACGCCCCCGCCGAAGTCGGCGATGATCGGATATCGGGCCGGACCGGGCCGGGACAGGTCGGCGGCGGAGCCGCCGGAGGACGCGATGTCGGTGCGAACCTTCAGTCTGGAGCCATCCGGCTGGGTGACCAGCGAGATGACGCTCACGCCCGGATTCGCATATTTAGTGTAGACCCAGTCGATCCGCCCATCGCCGCTGATGTCCACCGCATGCCAGGGGAGCTGATCCTGGGACGGAACAGGGGCCGGCGCGTCCGTGACGTCCGCGCCGTTGGAGGATGCGAAGTTGAAGAAGTCGGCGAGCCCGTCGCCGTTAACGTCGGCCGCCCTGACATTGAGGGGCCAGCGCCAATGGCCGTCCCAGGACCAGTCGGTCTCCCGATAGCAGCCGCTCAGGGACGGCGGCAGGTCGAAGGTCCCGTTTCCCAGCGAGCGCGCCAGCCACAGCGACGGGTGGTCGTGGTTGACCGCGACGCCGCAGCTCGAGGCGTTGTGCGCCTCATGCTTGACCGCGATGAGCAGGTCGTCCCGTCCGTCGCCGTCGCCGTCCCCGACGCTGATTGAACCAGGGATCCCCATCGCCAGGTCCTGCCGGGTGATCTGGAAGAAGTTGGACGCGCCAGCCGTCGACAGGAAGGTGATGATCGAGGCGTTGCGGAGGGTGACGCTGTCGACGATGAGGTCGTGGCTGCAGTTCGCGTAATAGACCGAGATATCGGCGAAGCCGTCGTTGTTGAAGTCGCCGCTGAAGACCCGGGTGTCGTCGCAGTTGCCCCCGGGCTGGACCGGCGCGGACGCGGTCTGGGGGGCTCGCCATTGGAAGGTCCCGTCGCCTCGGGATATGCCGACCCGGAGATTGAATTGCTGGACTCCGTTGGTCAGGGGTCCGCGCTCGACGATGATGAGATCCGCCAGGCCGTCCGCGTTCACGTCGGCGCTCGACAGCATCGAGGTCGCGCTGAACGTCAAGGCGGTGTTGTCCGCCGAATTCAGGAAATGGCCGCCCCCGGTGGAAATGGCCTCATCGATGATGAAGTGATCGAACTGGCCCTGAAGGTCGACGGGTACGAGACAAATGTGGTCCGACCGGCGGTCACCGTTCAGGTCCGCGATGACGCATTGATCGCCGCCGTGCAGGTTCCAGGTCTGGAACGCCGTTGAGAGGGCGAAGGTGCCGTCGCCCCTGGAGAGCGCGGAGACGAGGTCGACCCTTGGCAGGATGGCGTTCGGCAGCTTCGCATAGGTCTCGAACAGCAGGTCCGTGCGACCGTCCCCGTCCAGGTCGGCCGTGTGCATCTTGTACTCGCAGAACCCGTTGTTGGACCCCGTCCAGGCCACAGTGACAGCCGCGGGCGGCGTCGCGGTCGCCGGCTGGCTGGTGAGCTCCGCGGAGGTCGAGAACAGCGCGCAATTGGAGTCCACGCTGAAGCCGACGACGTCGAGTCGGCCATCCCCATCGAAGTCGCCCGTGGCGATCTGACCCGGCGGTCCGACCCGGTGGTCATAGGTGACCGGAAGCGTCTGCTGGACGACGGTGGACGGCTGGATCGGCAGGAAGTCCTGACCCATCGCCACGGTCTGGGCGGTCGCGCGCGCGGGCGCAAGCACCTCGGCAGGCGCCCGGAACGTGGTCGCGGGCAAGGCGGTCCCGGACGTGACCCGACCGCCAAAGGTATGAATGGCGTCCTTGCCGAACTGCTGGACAGAGGCCAGCCATGACACGCCGCTCTGGACGTTCGCCGCGGCGCCGGGCCTCTCGTCCTGGTAGGTCAGCTGGTAGACGCGGGCGAGCTTACCGCCGTCCGTGACGTCTATCGTCCGCAGCCGCCAGTCGATTTCCTCGAAGGCTCCCCCGATGGCGACGGTCAATGGATCACCACGTCGGACCCAGCTGAACACCACCTTCACGCCCGGAACCTGGGACCCGACGGGCTTGTCTCCCTGCGGCTTGCAGCGCTTGCCACCGCCGTAGGTGATGCTGGCGAGGTAGCATTCGCGCGCGCCATCGCAGGTGTAGCTGTACGTCGCGCGATTGCCGTGGGTGTCGATGACGTCGGTCAAGGCCCAGCGCAGGGTCTTGGCGGGCGTTGAGGTGTCGCCGAGTTGCGGGCCGTAGACAAAGCGCGACCCATCACGCTTCCAGACGGTCCAGGTGTTTGTGGCCAAGTCCTGGGTGATGCGATTGAAGCCCTCCACGCGGGTGGTGTGGCTGCCGCCCGTCCGGCAACTGGCGCTTTGGAGCGCCTGGGCGCACGGCGTCAGCTCCATGCCGTCGAGCCACAGCTGGTCGGTGGCGTCGTAGTGGGGAACCCCTGTCGCCGCTGAGGTGCGGCTGATGCGGGACCCTGCCTGCAGCGACCAGCCCAGCCCCAGGGGCCCGTTGCCGCCGTTCGAGGTGTAGACCAGGCGAATGGAGGGCGCGATGGCGTGGAACGCCGGCGCCTCGATACTGACAGACGTCTGATAGGCGCCCAAATCACTGACATCGGCGCGGGCCGGGTGGGCGACCGAAATGATGCAGAGCATTCCCGTAAGGCCGACGGCGCGCCCCGCGCCACGACGCAAGAAGGCCAAAGCCCTTTGGCTGAACATCGGTCGCTCCAAGGCTGTCGTTGGGAAGCCGGCCGAAACAGGCGGCCGGAAATACGCGACGACACTGGACGCTGTTCGACCAGGTGGATCAGGGCCGGAACTGGCGCTTTCAAGAGTCCGCAACGCGGCGGACACACGCAGCCGTAGAACTGGAACACTCTGCAGTTGAAATGGTCAAGGCTGTAAGCGCCGGCCGCGGGGACTGGCGGCGGCGAGGCCTGGAGGGTGCATTGCCGGCTAGCATGCGGTCGGCCGCGCCGCCTACAATGGCGGCGATCGCCCACGTCGAGGATTCCATGGACGGCGCCCAGACCCCCGCGGTTCCTGACCTGATCCTGCCGGAGTCCACCCAACTCTATTACGGCGGCCAGTGGCGCGCGCCCCTGGCGGGCGGCCGCGCGGATTGCCGCAATCCAGGTACGGGCGAGGTGATCTGCGCTGTGGCCGAAGCGTCGCCAGCGGACGTGGACGCCGCGGTCGTGGCTGCGCGGGCAGGCTTCAAGGTCTGGCGGGACGTGGCGCCGCGCGACCGGGGCCGGATCCTGCGCGAGATGGCCGCCCGCATCCGCCGGCATGGGCGGGAGCTGGCCATGCTGGACGCCGCCGACACCGGCAATCCTTACGGCGAGATGATCGCCGACGCCGAAGCCGCCGCCTCGCAGGTGGAGTTCTTCGCGGGCCTGGTCACCGAGATGAAGGGCGCCTCGATCCCCATGGGGCCGGACGTCGTGAACTTCTCCGTGCGCGAACCGCTGGGCGTGGTCGCCCGCATCCTGCCCTTCAACCACCCCTTGATGTTCGCGGCCGGCAAGACCGCCGCCATCCTGGCCGCCGGCAACTCGGTGGTCGTCAAGCCGCCGGAGCAGGCGCCGCTGTCGACTCTGCGGATCGCCGAGCTGACCGCTGATCTATTCCCAGCCGGCGTGTTCAACGTCCTGCCGGGCGGCCGCGAAGCGGCGGCGCATCTGGCCAGCCATCCGGGCGTGGCCATGGTCGCCCTGGTGGGCAGCGTCCCCGCCGGCCGGGCGGTGATGCGCGCGGCGTCGGACACCCTCAAGCCGGTCCTTCTGGAACTCGGCGGCAAGAACGCCCTGATCGCCTTCGCCGACGCCGATCCGGACGAGGTGGCGGGCGCCGTCATCGCCGGGATGAACTTCGCCTGGTGCGGCCAGTCCTGCGGCTCCACCAGCCGCGCCTTCCTGCACGAGGACATCCACGACGCGGTGATCACGCGCATCAAGGCGGCGGCCGCCCGCTTCCGGCCAGGCGCGCCCACGGACCCCGCGACCACCATGGGCGCCATCGTCAGTCCCGCCCAGCACGAGCGGGTGATGCGCTACATCGCCTCGGCCAGGTCGGAAGGCGCGCGGCTGGTCTGCGGCGGCGGCCCGCCGGACGATCCGGCGCTCAAGGGCGGCCTCTTCATTGAGCCCACCGTGTTCGCGGACGTGACGCCGGACATGACCATCGCGCGCGAGGAGATCTTCGGCCCGGTGCTGGCGGTGCTGACGTGGCGTGATGCGGACGTCATGCTGGAGCAGGTCAACGCGGTCGAATACGGCCTGACCTGCTCGATCTGGACCAACGACATCTCCGTCGCCCACCGCACCGCCGCCCGCGTCGAGGCGGGCTTCGTCTGGGTCAACGAGGTGGCCAGGCATTTCCTTGGCGCGCCCTTCGGCGGCTACAAGCAGTCCGGCATCGGCCGCGAGGAGTGCCTTGAGGAGCTTTTGACCTACACCCAGGAAAAGAACATCCACATCCGGCTGAGGCCGGCGCCTTGACCCGTCCCTTCCCCGACACCCTGACCTTCACCGGCTTCAACGAACCCTCGCGGCTCGAAGCGGATGTCATGGACCTGGAGGTCGAGGGCGAGATTCCCGCGGGCATCGAGGGGACATTTTACCGCTGCGGGCCGGACTTCCGCTTCGCGCCCAGGTTCGCCGACGACATCAACCACAACGGCGACGGCGTGGTCTCGATGTTCCGGTTCACAGGCGGGCGCGTCGACTACAAGAGCCGCTACGTCCGCACCGAGAAGTTCAATCTGGAGACCGCCGCGCGCGAGGCGCTGTTCGGCATGTACCGCAATCCCTTCACCGACGACCCGACCGTCGCCGGCCGGGACCGGACCCTCGCCAACACCAATGTCGTCTGGCATGGCGGCAAGCTGCTCGCCATGAAAGAGGACGGGCTGCCCTATGCGCTGGACCCCGACACCCTGGCGACCACAGGCCGGCATGACTTCGCGGGCAGGCTGAAGAGCGAGACCTTCACCGCCCATCCCAAGATCGATCCGGCCACCGGCGAGATGATCGCTTTCGGCTACGAAGCGCGCGGCCTGGCCACCCGGGACATGTCGCTGCAGATCATCGCCGCGGACGGGACCCTGGTGCGGGAAGAGTTCTTCGAGGCGCCCTACGTCAGCTTCCAGCACGACTTCGCGGTCACCAGCGAGCACATCCTCTTCACCCTGATGCCCACCACCACCTCCCTCGCGCGGATGAAGGCGGGACAGACTCACTGGGTGTTCGAGACCGGCCTGCCCATCGAGGTCGGGATCATGCCGCGCGACGCGAGCACAAAGGACATCCGCTGGTTCAAGGCGCCCGGCCGCGGCGTCGGCCACATGCTGAACGCCTTCTCCGACGGGCAGAAGGTCTATCTCGACACCTTCGTCTCCGAGCGGAACCAGTTTCCTTTCGTTCCCAACGGCGACGGCTCGCCTTTCGACCGGAGGGCCGGCACGCCCCGCCTGACCCGCTGGACCTTTGATCTGGCCTCCAACTCCGAGAGCTTCGAGGAAGAGACCCTGTTCCCGGACTTCATGGAGATGCCGCGGACGGACGACCGCTACCAGATGAACCCCTACCGCTGGGGCTTCTGCGCCATCATCGACATGGCCCGGCCGACGGCCACGGCCGGGACCCTCGGCCCAGGCTGGAACACCCTGGCGCGGGTCGACATGGCCGGCCGGACGCTGGACCGCTGGTGGGTGGGCGAAGGCGCCGCCTGCCAGGAACCGCAGTTCGTCCCCCGCTCGCCGGGCGCGGCCGAGGGGGACGGCTGGCTGCTGTGCGTCCTGACCCGGGTGCGGGGCGCCGCCTATTCAAGCGAACTGGTGATCCTGGACGCCCAGCGACTCGCGGACGGACCGGTCTGTACGGTTCTGATGCCAATGCGTCTCAGGGGCGCCATCCACGGAAACTGGGTCGCGGCCTGACATCAGATGGGGGAAACACCATGACCGACGAACTGCCGCCGGACCTGCAGCCGATCAAGCTGCAAACCATGCTTCCGAAGTTCGAGTACGCCTTCCAGACGCGGGTGCTGACCGGCTACGTGCACCGCATCCCCTACGCCGGCGGTCACCGGCTGATGGTGAGCTGCGAGGGCGGCGACATCGACGGGCCGATGCTGAAGGGCAGGATCCTCAACGGCGGCAATGAGTGGCCCCTGATCCGGCCGGACGGGGTGGGCATGGTCGACGCCCGCTACACCTTCGAGACCCACGACGGGGTGTTCATCAACATCCGCAACATCGGCTACCGCTGGGGCCCGCCTGGGGTGATCGACAAGGTCAATGCGCTCGAGGAATTCGTCGATCCCGAGACCTACTACATGCGCACCACCCCGATTTTCGAGGCCCCGCCCGGCCCCTACGACTGGCTGTCGCGCCACTGCTTCGTCGGCGTCGGCGAGCGCCAGAAGGAATGCCTGTTCATGCGCTATTACATGATCGTCTAGTCCCTCCCCCCTCCAGGGGAGGGGCCTTCTCTTCAGGATTTGAAATCACCGTCCCGCCGTGCTTTGTGCGCGGCGCTTCAGACGCCGGTCCAAGGAGAGTTCCGCATGGCGAAGATCATGGTCACCATCGCCCCCACGGGCGGCATGTCGATGAAGAGCGCCAACCCGGCCCTGCCGACCCAGCCGGACGAGATCGCCGACGACGTGACCCGGTGCTGGAAGGCCGGCGCCTCCATCACCGCCATCCACGCCCGCCGGCCCGACGACGAGGCGACCTGCAACGCCGACATCTATCGCGCGATCAACGGCAAGATCCGCGACCGCGGCTGCGACATCATCCTCAACAACTCCACCGGCGGCGGCAATTCCGGCGACATGCTGATCGAACGGCCGGACGGCCTGTTCGAGTCCGATTTCGAGGAGCGGCTGAAGGGCTGCGACGGCGGCGCCGAGATGTGCACCTTCGACGGCGTCACGGTGGTCGACACCGTCAATCCCAAGCGCGAGGTGGTGGTGATCACCCCGCCCAGCCGCTGCGAGACCCTGGTGAAGCGCATCCTGGAAAAGGGCGCCAAGCCGGAGTGGGAGGTGTTCGCGCCCGAGCACATCCTGCAGGACGTCACCCGCCTGATCCAGAAGGGCTACGACAAGCCGCCCTATTATGTGAACTTCGTGCTGGGGGGCGAAAAGGGCTTCCAGGGGGCCTCGCCCTACTCCCCCGAAGTGCTCCAGTACATGATCAGGTGCCTGCCGCCGCAGTCGATCTGGTGCATCTCGGGCATCGGCCCCGCCCAGCTGCCGGCCACGACCCAGGCGATCCTGCTGGGCGGCCACGTCCGGGTGGGGCTGGAGGACAATCACTATTACGGCGCCGGCCAGAAGACCAACAACCTGGCCCTGGTGGAGCGGCAGGTCCGCATCCTGCGCGAACTCGGCCACGAGCCCATGGGAACCGGCGAAGCCCGCGACCTGCTGGGCCTGACCCCCGTGCGGCTGAACTAGCGACTCCTCCCCGCGAGGGCGGCTTGCCACCGCCAGCCCAACCGTGCCTGATGCTGAAAACGGCATAGGGAGCGCCGGCGCATGAACGGCAAGGGTTTCTGGCGGTACGAGACGCTGTTGATGCTGCTGCTCAGCCTCAACTTCGGCATCGTGTTCTTCGACCGCAACGCGATGAGCTACCTCGGGCCCTATGTGCAGAAGGATCTGCACCTGGCCAACGCCCAGATCGGCCTGATCGCCTCGGCCTTCAGCCTGGCCTGGGGCCTGTCGGGCTTCATCGGCGGCACGGTGATCGACCGGATCGGCCACAGGAAGCTGTTCCTGGTGGGCGCCACGGTGGTGTTTTCCGTCTGTTCGGTGGTGTCCGGCGTCGCCGCCACCTTCGGGGTGCTGATCGCCGCGCGGATGGTCATGGGCGTATTCGAGGGCCCCATGAACCCGGTGCAGCAGTCCTTCGCCGCCGCCGAGTCCAGCCCCGAACGCCGGGGCCTCAGCATGGGCTTCGTGCAGAACTTCGGCTCCAACGCCATCGGCTCGGGCCTCGCCCCCCTGATCGTCATCCCCCTGGCCGTGGCGTTCGGCTGGCGCCAGGCCTTCTTCGTCTCGGCCGCGCCGGGCCTTATCATGGCGCTTCTCATCTTCCTGATCGTGCGGGAGCCCAAGATCGAGAAGGGGCCCGCGGCCGTCCAGGAGGCGCCGCGGATGTCGCTCATCCAGATGCTGCGCCACCGCAACGTCTGGCTCTGCATGGCCATCTCGCTGTTCATGGTGCCGTGGATGATCCTCGGCTGGACCTTCCTGCCCCTGCTCTACGCCAACGTCAGGGGCTTCTCGCCGGACGTGTCCAAGTGGCTGATGGCCACCCTCGGCCTGTCGGCGACCGTGGGCGCGTTCGTGCTGCCCGGACTGTCGGACCGCATCGGCCGCAAGCCGGTGATGATCATCGGTTCGCTCATGGGCGTCGGGGTGCCGATCGCGGCGCTCTATTGGGGTGGCTCGCCCTGGGCGCTGGCGGCCCTGCTGTTCGTGGGCTGGCTGGCCTCGGGGGTCTTCCCGCTGTTCATGGCGACCATCCCGTCGGAGACCATTTCGGCCCGCTACGTAGCCACCGCCGCGGGCCTGACCCAGGGCCTGGGCGAGGCGGTCGGCGGGTTCCTGGCCCCCTGGGGCGCGGGCAAGGCCGCGGACCTCTACGGCCTGCCCGTCGCCATGTGGATCATGGCCGCCTGCGCCCTGATCGGCGGCCTCCTGGCGCTGGGACTGAAGGAAACCGCCCCGGCCAAGCTCGGGGTCAGCGCTCATGCGTTGGCGGAGGGGGCGGGGCCTTAGACCCCTCGCCCTCCGTCGGGAGCTGGAATTAGTTCGGCAGGCCCAGCGCCTGGCGGGTTTCACCTGGCGTGGCCGGGCGCGATCCGAGGCGCTCGACCAACTCCACCGCCTGCATCACCATCGAGGCGTTGGACGGGGCCTGGCGACCCTTGCCGAGGTAGGTGGAATCCTCGAAGCCGGTCCTGACATTGCCGCCAAGGATGATCGACTGCGCCGCCATCGGCCAGGTGTGGCGGCTTATGCCGAAGCCCTGCCAGACCGCGCCCGGCGGCAGGTTGTTGCGGCAATAGATCATCGCTTCCGGCGTGGCGTGGACGCCGTACTTGGTGCCCATCACGATCGAATACATGCCGGGACCGTCCAGCGCGCCCTCGGCGATCAGGTCCTCGGCGAACACCAGGTCGCCGGTGTCGAAGCACTCGATCTCGGGTTTGGTGCCGCAGTCGCGGAAGATGGTGGTCATCTGGTGCATCATCTTCTTGGTGTTGATCGCCACCTGCCCGTTGAACTGCATGGTGCAGATGTCGAGCGTCGCGAGCTCCGGCCGCAGGGCCTGGATGTGCTCGGTGCGGCGGTCGGCGGTCATCATGTTGGTGCCGGGGCCCGGCATCGAGGGATCATCGTCGCTCTGGCGCCAGCCGCAGCCCGGACCGGTGGTCAGGTTGAGGATCAGGTCGTTGTTCTTCTGGCGGATGCGGTTGAAGACCTCGGTGTAGTCCTCCAGGTCCGTGGACGGCCGGCCGTCAGGCTTGCGCACGTGGATGTGGATGATCGAGGCCCCGGCCTCCCCCGCTTCGAGCGCCGCGTTGGCGACCTGCTCGTTGCTCTTGGGGAAGTTCGGATGGTTGGCCGCCGGCGAGGCGCCGGTCACCGCGCAGGTGATGATGACTTTGTCTCTTACCGCCATGCTTTCCTTCCCTGGCCGAGCACGGCCTTGCCCTGATTGTCGCCCTTTGCGCCAATGGTCAGCCTGGACGGCCCGCTGTCAATCCGCGGCCAGGCCAGCGAGCTTCCAGCTGAGATCCCAGAGCCTTTGGCGTGCAACGGGGTCGCTGGCCTGGGCGTTGGCCTGTCCCAGGACCTGCTGGTTGTAGAAGACCCCAGTCTCCCCCTCGACCTCGGGCGATACGGCCATGCGCACCGTGGCGTCGACGCCCTCCTCAACCGGCGTCTGGGGCTTGAAACCACCGGCCGTGACCATGTTGGTGTTCATGAAAGTGCCCGGATGCAGGGCCGTGACCGTCACTCCGGTCCCCTTGAGCTTCTGGGCCAGATCGATGGTGAACATGATCTGCGCCAGCTTGGACTGGCAATAGCCCTGCATCCCGGAATAGGTGTGCTCGAGCATCACGTCGTCGAAGTCGATGGGCGCCTGGCCCATGGACGAGACATTGACGATCCGCGCCGGAGCGCTGTTGCGGATCGTTGGCAAGAGCAGGTGGGTCAGGAGGAAGGGCGACAGATAGTTCACCTGGAAGTGAAGTTCCTGTCCGTCGCGGCTCGACTGCCTCCCTCCGGCCCCGAACAGCCCGACCCCGGCGTTGTTGATGAGGACGTCCAGGCGCGGATGGGCGGAAATGACCGCGGCGCCCAGCGCGCGCACCTCGGGGAGGTCGGCGAGGTCGGCCCGGTAGAACTTCAGCTTCGAATTGCCCGTGGAGGCCTTCAGGTCGGCCAGCACGGCCTCGCCCTTGGCCTGGTCGCGTCCGTGCAGCAGCACCTCGGCGCCGTCCGCGGCCAGTCTCGCCGCCGTCAGCCTGCCCAGGCCGTCGGTGGCGCCGGTGACGAGGATGGTCTTGCCGTCGAGGGACATGGCGGGGCTCCTTGCGTGCGGAGCAATAGGCAAAAGCGGCCGGAGTGGCCAGCGGGGCCGCGGATCACTTCAGGCCCAGCGCCAGGCGCGTCCCTTCGATGACGCCGGTGATCGGACCCGACGCGTCGACGACCGTCCAGCCTGGCTCCAGGCCCGGTTCGGCCTGGCCGGCGGCGACAGCGGCGTCGGCGTCCGATGCATCGCCGGTCCGAGACGTGACGCGGGCGACGCGGACGGCGGACGGGGCCCGCAGCCAAAGCTTCTCCCCGGCCAGGGACGCGCGGGCGGCCGCATCCTGGAAGGTGGCGTCGGCGATCACCGAACATCCAGCCGCCAGGGCGTCCAGCGCCCGGAGCGCCAACTGGCGATAGACCTCCGCCCTTCGCTCCGGCGCATATGCCTCGGCGCCCAGCGGCAAGTCTGGATCCGCGCCGACCTTGCGGATGACGTCGGTCCTGAGCAGGCGCGCGCCGCAGACGCCCGGCAGCTCGGGCGCGATCCGGCGGGCGACGGCGGACTTTCCCGAACCAGACAGGCCCCCGATCGACACCAGGCGCGGCGGGGACGGCGTCAGGAGTTGAATCCCTAGGCCGCGATACGCCTGGGCCTCTTTCGGATCCCCGGCCTCCATGGCCACGGCCATCCGCACGGCCGCGCGCAGGGCCATGAACAGGGGCAGGAGGGCGAGCGCCGGCTCCAGCGCTCCTGACACATCCCAGTAGCGGTTCATCGCCACGTTGGCGGCGCGCCCCAGGCCACGATGGCGAAGGTCCATCAAGAGGAAGGCGAGGTCGTAGAGCACGTCCGCCGTGGCCAGGGCGGGGTCGAACTCCAGGGCGTCGAACGCGGTGGCCTTGCCTTCGAAGAGGCAGAGGTTGCGCAGGTGCAGGTCGCCATGGCCCCGCCGCACCCAGCCGGCGGCGCGGCGGGCTTCGATCAGGGGCGCCGCGGCCTCGATCGCGCGCTCCAGGCCGGCGAAGAGGTCATCGGGACCGGGCGGCAGGCCGTGGGCGGCCGCGCCATCCGCTTCGGTGCGGCGCAGGCCCTGCACGATGTCGAAATAGTCCCGCGCCAGTCCGGCGTCTGGGACGGGTGCGGCGGCCGCATGGAAGCGCGCGATGACCTCGGCGGCGTCCTCGACCTGCTCGACGGTCAGCCGGCCGTCCCGCGCCATGTCGTCGAACAGGGCGCCCGGCGGGAATGGGCGCATCACCACCAGCCAGTCGGCCAGCTCCCCGTCGCCGCCGAAGCGGACGCCGCCGTCCGCGGCGCGGACCAGGGGCGCGACGCCGATGTAGAGCCTGGGCGCCAGGGCGCGGTTGACCTCAAGCTCGGCCTCGCATGCCCGGCGCCTCAGCTCGAGGGTCGAGAAATCCACGAACGGCAGCCGTACGGCGCGCTTGAGCTTGTAGACCCGGTCGCGGCCCACGAAGACGTGGGACATGTGGGTGTCGATCCGGCGAAGCGGTCGGTCCTCGCCGGTCGCCCGGCCGCTCTCCAGCGCGTCGACGATCGCGGTTTGATCTTCAGCCATGCCCGATGGTTGACCTTGTCAATGTTTGGTCTGGCCCCACGGCCGGTCTTGATTCTATAGTTTGCCCCATAGGGGCCAGCGGACAACGAGACGCCCCATACAGGGAGGACGCGGTGACTCTGCGCAACTCGACTCCTGACGCAACGGCCTACGGTCGGTCTCGGGCCGTTCCCAATGACCTGTTGACTCAGGTCGGCCCCGGTACGCCCTGCGGCGAATTCATGCGCCGCTACTGGCAGCCGCT
>FTIH01000383.1_pt4 | contig 26663 bp, 22 predicted proteins | sample 1658451 | NCBI WGS metagenome assembly FTIH01 (sample SAMEA3914826, study PRJEB12502) | metagenome | biome: forest; material: soil | place: Canada | collected 2011-07-03 | depth 0.3 m
GCGTCCGTCATGATGATGATCTTGTGGTAGCGGATTTTTTCGGGATCGAAGTCGTCCCGGCCGATGCCCGCCCCCAGCGCCGTGATCAGGGTGCCGATCTGGTCTGAGCCCAGCATCCGGTCGAAGCGGGCGCGCTCGACGTTCAGGATCTTGCCCCGCAGGGGCAATACGGCCTGGTTCTCGCGGTTGCGCGCCTGCTTGGCCGAGCCGCCGGCGGAGTCGCCTTCCACCAGGAAGATCTCGGACTTGGCCGGGTCGCGTTCCTGGCAGTCGGCGAGCTTGCCGGGCAGGGACGAGATGTCGAGCGGCGACTTGCGGCGGCTGAGTTCGCGCGCCTTGCGCGCCGCTTCGCGCGCCGAAGCCGCTTCGGAAATCTTCTGGACGATGAGCTTGGCTTCCGCCGGATGCTCCTCGAACCACTGGGCGATGCCCTCGCCGACCAGGCCCTCGACCGCCGGCCGCACTTCGGACGAGACGAGCTTGTCCTTGGTCTGGCTGGAGAATTTCGGGTCGGGCACCTTCACGGACAGGACGCAGGTCAGACCCTCGCGGGCGTCCTCGCCGCTGACCGAGATCTTGTCGCGCTTGGTGGCGCCGGAACTCTCGGCATAGCTGGTGACGATCCGCGTCAGAGCCGCGCGGAAGGCCGACAGGTGCGTGCCCCCATCCCGCTGGGGGATGTTGTTGGTGAAGCACAGCATGTTCTCGTGGTAGGTGTCGTTCCACCACAGGGCCAGGTCGATCTCGACCTTTTCGCGCCTTCCGCGCACCACGATGGGCGTCTTGATCAGCGGCTGCTTGGCCTTGTCCAGGTGACGCACGAATTCCTCGACCCCGCCCTGGTAGGCCATGGTCTCCTCGAAGGCCTCCGCGCCGCGCAGGTCCTTGAAGCGGATGGTCACGCCCGAGTTCAGGAACGCCAGCTCGCGCAGCCGGTGTTCAAGCGTCTTGCGGTCGAACTCCACCACGTTGGCGAAGGTTTCCAGCGACGGCAGGAAGGTGACGCTGGTGCCGGTGCGCTGGCGCTCACCTACCTGTGGCGCGGGGCCGGTCACCTTGAGCGGCGATACCGGATCGCCGCCCTCGAAGCGCATCTGGTGGGTCTGGCCATTGCGCCAGACTTTCAACTCCAGCCATTCCGACAGGGCGTTGACGACGCTGACGCCCACGCCGTGCAGTCCGCCGGACACCTTGTAGGAGTTCTGGTCGAATTTCCCGCCGGCGTGCAGCTGGGTCATGATGACCTCGGCCGCGGAGACGCCTTCGCCTTCGTGAATATCGGTGGGCACGCCGCGGCCGTCGTCCTCGACGGTCACCGAACCGTCCGCGTTCAGGCACACCTCGACCGCCGAGGCGTAGCCGGCCAGGGCCTCGTCGATGGCGTTGTCCACCACCTCATAGACCATGTGATGCAGGCCCGAGCCGTCGTCGGTGTCGCCGATGTACATGCCGGGGCGCTTGCGCACCGCGTCCAGGCCCTTCAGCACCTTGATGGATTCGGCGCCGTAGTCGTCGCCGTTGGGAATGTGGGTCTCGTCGGTCATTGGCCGTCCGTTCGGGTCAGGACCCCGCCGTCCACGTGGACGCCCTGGGCTCGGCCCTTGAGATCTGCAAACAGCGCTTCGTCCACGCCTGTCAGAAAAGCCTGCAGGCCGAGCGCCTCTATTTCGTCGAAGAGACCCGAGCGCCTCCGGGCGTCCAGATGCGCGGCCGCTTCGTCCAGCAGTAATATAGGGTTTGGCGACGATTCTGCACGTGAAAGCCGCGCCGCGTGGGCCAGGACCAGGTTGATGATCAGGGCCTTCTGCTCGCCGGTGGAGCATTCCGCGGCCGGACGATCCTTCTCGCGGTGCGTCACCGCCAGATCGCCGCGGTGCGGACCGGTCAGCGCCCGTCCGGCGGCCGCGTCGCGCGCCCGCGCCCGCGCCAGCGCCTCGGCGAGGCGCGCCTGGATCTCGGCGGTCTCGATCCCCTGGCCCGCCATCCGCTCCCAGTCGCCGGTGAGCTCCAGCGCCGCCTGCGGGAAGGGGCGGTCGGACCGGCCATCGATCTCCTCCTGCAGGGCGTTCAGGGCGCGCGTCCGGGCCTGGCTGATCAGGGCGCCGCACTCGGCCATCCGCGCTTCCAGCGCCGCCAGCCAGGCGGGGTCGGCGGGCGGCTCCGACAACAGCCGCGATCGCTCGCGCAGCGCCTTGTCGTAGGCGGCGGCGTGGGCGGCGTGCGCCGGCTCGACGGCGAACACCAGCCGGTCGAGGAAGCGACGGCGCTCCGAGGCGCCCTCCATGAACAGCCGGTCCTGCGCGGGGGTCAGCCAGACCAGGCGCAGGTGATCCATCAGGCGGGCCGGCGCCGCGGTCTCGCCATCCACGCGCACCAGGCGGCGAGATGCCGCAGGGCTCTCGACGCCAGTCCCGAGGCGTTCGCCGCTTCCCAGCGCGACGGACACGCTCCAGGCGCGGCCCTGCGGTTCGCCCGGCGCCCGGCGTCCCAGCTCCGCCATCGCCGCGCCGCGCAGGCCCCGGCCAGGGGACAGGAGGGAAATGGCCTCCACAAGGTTGGTCTTGCCGGCGCCGTTGGGGCCGAACAGAAAGACGCCGCGCCCATCCAGCTCCAGCTCCGCGCGTCCATAGGAGCGGAAGTCGGCGAGGGTGAGACGCGTGATGGCGGTGCGGGTCAAATTGAGCTCTGCGCGCAATCGCGCGGGCGTGTCCTACACCCTCAGGGGCATCAGCACGTACTGCACCCCGCCGTCGGTGGGGTCGATCACCAGGGTCGGCGAGGCTGGGTCGGCGAAGCGGAACTCGGCCGTCTCGCCCTGGATCTGGTCGGTGACGTCAAGCAGGTAGCGGGCGTTGAAGCCGATCTCGAAGGGCTCGGAGTCGTAGTCGACCTCCAGCTCCTCGACGGCCTGGCCGGCTTCCATGTTGCGCACGGTCAACACCATCTTGCCGGGCTCGATGGCCAGCTTCACCGACCGGGATTTCTCGGCCGAGATGGTGGCCACGCGGTCCACCGCCTGGGCGAACAGCTTGTTGTCCAGGGTCATGATGCGGGTGTTGTCGCGCGGGATCACCCGCATGTAGTCCGGGAAGGAGCCGTCGATCACCTTGGAGGTCAGGGTGGCGCTGCCGAACTCGAAACGCACCTTGGCCTGGGAGATCTGCAGTTCGACCGCCTCGCCGCTGTCGTCCAGGAGGCGGCGGGCCTCCTGCACGGTCTTGCGGGGAACGATCACCCCGGGCAGGCCGGCGACGCCTTCAGGCGCGGGCATCTCGGCGAGCGCCAGGCGATGGCCGTCGGTGGCCACGGCGCGCAGGCGCGAAACCCCGTCCTCGGTGACGGTGTGCAGGTAGAGTCCGTTCAGATAATAGCGCGTCTCCTCCGTGGAGATGGCGAAGCGCGTCTTGTCGATCAGCCGGATCAGGTCCTGGGCGTCCAGCGAAATGCGCGACGACAGCCCGTCGGGGGACATCACGGGGAAGTCGCCGGCAGGCAGGACCGGCAGGTTGAAGCGCGAGCGGCCGGCGGCCACGGTCAGACGGGGATCCTCGCCCGTGTAGCGCAGCTCGACGTCAGCGCCCTCGGGCAGCTTGCGGACGATTTCATAGAGCGTGTGGGCCGGCGCCGTGATCTGGCCCGCGCCGCTCACCTGGGCGGGGGCCTGGTCCAGGATCTCCATGTCGAGGTCCGTGGCCGAGAACGACAGGGTGTCCCGGTCCGCGGCCAGCAATACGTTCGACAGGATGGGGATGGTGTTGCGCCGCTCCACGACGCTCTGCACGTGGCCGAGGGCTTTCAAGAGCGCCGCGCGCTCGATGGTCAACCTCATCTCGCCGTCCGATCCCTTTAAGAAAAGCCGCTCGACTCGCTTCGTCCGCCGTCACCCCCGCGTACGAAGGGGCGCGCAGATTATCGCAAAAGGGGGCCGTGTCACGGGCAGAAGCGGCGACGCCGCAGGATCGTGGGCCAAGCCTTGTACACAAAGGGAAAAGCGCGCCGTTTGGCTGTGGAATTGCGGCGCCGGTCGCCCTTCCGGACGTGCAGTCCCGCCTCCCGCCCCCTCACGCGCCTGCAAACCGGATGCTCAGCTTGCCGCGCCGGTGGCCGAAACGCCATCCGTCGGCGGTCAGGATGAAGTGTTCGTCGATTTCCCCCGAAAGGGGTGGTCCGCTGGCGACGGCCTTGGCGATGTCGGGCTCGTTGCTCAACAGGACAAGCAGATAGCTGCGCCCGCGGGCTTCGGTCCTGGAGATCACGTCGATCACGAGATTCGTCACGAAATGGCGCGCCGAAGCGCTCGAACGCATCTTCAGCACCTCCAGGATCGCTGCCCGGCCTGCGACAGGCTCGGGCGTTGCGGGTGTCTGATAGGACCCGTCTTCGGCGAAAAGCGCCGCCGCCTCCTCGAACCGGTTGGCGTCGTTCAGCAGGTTGTAGCGATTGACGAGCTTCGAACATTCCCACTCGATCATCAGCCGCTCGAGCGCGGCAGGCGTCTCAGCCATCGGTCTTCCACTCCTCAGGTCCCGGACCTACCGTCGCCGCCCCGGACGATCGATAACAGAACCCGCCCTGCCGCGAGACGCAATCGGCGGCGCCGCCACGGCGGTTGCTTTACCCCCGCAGCCCATCCGCTATTGCTTGGCCGTACCAACGGCGCGTGAAATGTCCGACATCAAACCGTCACGTCCGCGGCGCAGCAGGCTGACCCCCACGGCCGGCACACGCATGACCGATGTCGCGGAACTCGCGGGCGTCTCGGCCATGACCGTCTCGAGGGCGCTGCGCAATCCGGGCGTGGTGACGCCCGAAACGCTGGGCCGAATCCAATCGGCGATCACGACCACCGGATATCTGCCCAACCGCGTGGCCGGCAGCCTGTCCGGCCGGCGCTCCAGCGTCGTGGGCCTGGTGTTGCCCAGCCTCAGGAACTCACTCTTCTTCGAGACCATACAGGGCGTGGCCGACGCCCTGGACGGGGAATTCGACCTGATGATCGCCAACAGCGGCTACAGCCATGGGGGAGAGGAGGCGGCCGTCACCGCCTTCCTCAGCCAGCGGGTCTGCGGGATCATCCTGCACAACACCCGCCACTCGCGCCGCACCCGGCAGATGATCACGGAGATGGACGTTCCCTGCGTGGAGACGGGCAATCTGCCGCAGCGGCCAATCGACATGGCCGCTGGATTCTCGAACATCGCCGCCGGCTTCGCCATGACGCGCCACCTGATCGAGCAGGGCTATCGCAGGATCGGGTTCGTCAGCCTGCCGGTCAAGGAGAACGACCGCGCCAGCGACCGGCGAGCTGGCTACCTTTCCGCCTTGCAGAGCCATGGCATGACCGCGGATCCGACCCTGATCCTCGAAGCCCCGCCGGGGCTCGCCAGCGGCGCCCAGGCGCTGGTGCGCCTCATGGAAAGCGGCGCCGGCGTCGACGCCGTGTTCCTGACCGGCGACGTCCTCGCCATTGGCGCCGTGCTGGAGGCCAACCGCAGGGGCTGGCGAATTCCGCAGACGGTCGCGATCGCCGGCTCGGATGACAACGAGTTCCAGGAACAGTTGCTGCCGCCGATGACCTCGCTTCGCTTTCCCCGCCATGAAATCGGCCGCCTGGCCGCCGCGATGCTGATCGCCCGCGTGCGCGGGGAGTCTCCCGGTCCCGCAATCGTCGACCTCGGCTTCGAGATCATGCAGCGCGCCAGCACCTGACCACGCGCTCACTTGCCGAGACCGCCTCCCGCCGCATAATGTTATCGATAACCTAGAACGGCCCCGCGAACAGCGTGGTCGCGCGGGCGCAAGGCGTGGAGGACGGCATGGCGGCCAGCCACATCAAGCATTGGCGCATCGGCGCGGTCGAGGTGATCCGCATTGTCGAGATCGACGGCCACGAGGACGAGGTCTCCATGCTGCTGGCCGGCGCGGACCGGGACCTGATGCGGCGGCACGATTGGCTGTGGCCTCATTTCGCCACCCCCGATGCGCGGATGAGACTCTCGTTCCAGTGCTTCCTGGTGCGATCCGAAGGCCTGCAGATCATGGTGGACACTTGCATCGGCAATGATCGCGAGCGGGCGATCCCGGTCTTCCACCAGCTGCAGACCGATTTCCTCCAGGACCTGGAAGCGGCGGGGACCACGCCGGACGCGATCGACGTGGTGCTCTGCACCCACCTGCACAACGACCACGTCGGCTGGAACACCCGCCTGGTCGACGGTCGCTGGGTCCCGACCTTCCCGAACGCCCGCTACCTGTTCGCCGCCGACGAGATGGAGCACTGGCAGGCCGTGCTGAAGGCTGGCGGCAACCACGACACGGCGCACTTCCCGGACTCCATCGATCCGGTCGTGGAGGCCGGGCTGGTTCAGCTGGTGTCGTGCGACCATCGCATCACCAGCGAGGTCCGCCTCACGCCGACCCCGGGACATACGCCTGGGCATGTCTCGATCGCGATCTCGTCCGAAGGGGCCGAGGCGGTCATCACCGGCGATATGATGCACCACCCGATCCAGATCGCTCGTCCGGACCTCCACGCCAACTTCGATACCGACAGCGCCTGGGCCGCGCGCACCCGCCAGGCCTTCGTCGAGGCCCAGGCGCGGAGCGGCGCCCTGGTCATCGGCTCGCACTTCGCTGACCCCACGTCAGGCCGGATCACCCGCGACGGCGACGGATGGCGGCTGGACGTCGCGGACTGAACGCCGACGTCGAACGCCGGTCCCGCTGCAGGAGGAGTTCATGGTCGACAAGGTCATTCGCATCGCCGGCGCGTCGGCCTGCGAGAACGACTGCTCCATCGCCGTCCCCCAGCTCCTGAGCAAGGGCGGCCGCATCGACTACATGATGTTCGACGAACTGGCCGAGGTGAACGTGGCCAACCTCGCCGGCGGCGTGGCGATGAACACCGGCATGGCCGCCGACCCGTCGGCCGGCTACGTCAAATCCTTCGTTGAGTTCCAGGTCGCGCCCTATCTGCGCGAAATCCTCGGGCGCGGCGTCAAGCTCCTGGCCAACGCGGGCGGTCTCAACCCCCGAGGCTGTGCGGAGGCCCTCGCGGAGCGGGCCCGGTCGCTCGGTCTCAATCCCAGGATCGCCTACGTCGAGGGCGACAACCTGATCGGCCGCGTCGATGAGGTCGCGGCGACGATTTCCAAGGAGCTGACCTCCGGCCTCGCGCTGAGGGATGTGCTGGCCGGCGCTGACCGGCCCCTGACCCTGCTCGCCTACATCGGCGCCCTGCCCTATGCCCGGGCGCTGGACATGGGCGCGGACATCGTGATCGCCGGCCGGGCCGCCGATAGCGCCGCGGCGCTGGGCGCGCTGATCCACGAATTCGGCTGGTCTCCCGACGACTTCGACAAGATGGCGGCGGGCTCGCTGGTCGGTCATCTGATCGAGTGCTCGCTGCAGGTCACGGGCGCGACCTTCACCGACTGGCGCGACGTGCCGGACTGGTCCTCGCCGGGCTATCCGATCGCCGAGTGCCACGCCGACGGCTCGGCCGTCATCACCCTCCCCGAAGGGACGGGAGGACTTGTTTCGGTGGGGACGGTGTCCGAACAGCTGCTCTACGAGGTGGGTGATCCCCAGGCCTACATCCTGCCGGACGTCGTCTGCGACTTCAGCCAGGTGCGCGTGGTCCAGGAAGGAAAGAACCGGGTGCGCGTCTCCGGCGCGCGGGGGCATTCGCGGACATCGACGTACAAGGTGCAGGCGACCTTCGAGCGCGGCTGGCGCGCCAGCGTGCTGGCCCCGATCATCGGCTTCGACGCACCGGCCAAGGCCGAGCGGGTGGCGTCATCCCTGTTCGCCCTGATCCGCCAGCTGCTCGCCCAGGGCAATCTCGGTGAGCCCGAGGCGCTGGAAGCCCAGCTGTTGGGACTGGGAGGCGCTCTGGGCGCGCAGGCGGACGGATCCCTCCGCGCCGCCTCGCGCGAACTCGTCCTGCGGATGATCTGCGACCACGCCGAGCGAGCAGGCGCGGAGCTGTTCCTGCGGGAACAGGCGATCATCAACATCGCCATGGCGCCAGGCACGGCCATGCCCCTGGGGCACGCCTTCCATCCGATCGTACGGCTGAGGTCATTCCTCCTGGACAAGTCCCAGGTCCCGCTCACCGTCGTCATGGATGGTCAGGCCCACCCGGTTCCGGCGCCGACCAGTGGCGGATTCGACGCCGGCTCGGTCGTCCGGCCGCCGGAGCCGCCGGCCCCGGCCCCGAGCCCTGACGATGTGGCCGTGCCTCTGATCGACCTCGCCTGGGGCCGCAGCGGCGACAAGGGCGACCTTGGCCTCGCCGCGATCATCGCCCGCGATCCGGCCTTCCTGCCCTGCATCGGCCGCGCGCTGACCGAAGCGGCCGTGAGCTCCTTCATGGCGCACCAGTTCCCGGCCGGCGGCGAGGCCCGCGTCGACCGTTATTTCTCGCCGGGTCCTTCGGCCTTCAATTTCGTGCTTCACAAGGCGCTTGGCGGCGGACAGATCGAGTCCCGCCGGCTGGATCCCATGGCCAAGAGCTTCGCCCAGCAGCTGCTGGCCTTCCCGGTCCCGGTCAGCCGACAGATCGCCGAACGCCTGGGGCGGACACCATGAGGCTGCTGGTCACCGGCGCCACGGGCTTCGTGGGTGGGCGCCTGGTCGACCGGCTGACCGCGCAGGGCGGGATCGGCGGGGGCGCTGCGCCATACACCTCGCTGACGGTGACCGGACGCACGTTCAAGACCGCGCCCATCGGTGCAGGGATCCGGACCGTCATCGGCGACATCGCCGACCCGGATACGATCGCCCGCGCCACCGAAGGCGGCGTCGACTGTGTGTTCCACCTCGCGACCGTTCCGGGCGCGGCCGCGCAGAAGGACTTCGATCTCGGCGTCTCAGGCAACATCCACGGCCTGGAGCTGCTGCTGAACGCCCTCAGGGCCCAGGGCCAGGCGCCAAGGTTCGTGTTCACGAGCTCGGTCGGGGTGTTCGGCGACATGCCGTCGCAGGTGGATGACCAGACCCTGCCCAGCCCGAACTACAATTACGGATTCCAGAAGTACGTGGGCGAACTCATGGTCGCCGCCTGGTCCAGGAACGGCTGGATCGACGGACGTTCGGTGCGGCTGTGCGGCATCATCGCACGGCCTGAAGGCGATTCCGTCGGCCTGATGACCGGCTTCTTCAGCGACGTCATTCACGCCGCGCGCGTGGGAAGGCCTTACATCCTGCCCATGTCGGACGCTGCGACGAGCTGGCTGATGTCCGCGCCCTGCATTGTCGACAACCTGCTCCATGCCGCCCGAATCCCGGCCGAACGCCTGCCGAACGCACGCGCCTGGATGCTGCCCGCGCTCAGGGTTTCGATGCGCGACTACGTCGACACCTTGGGCGACCTCTATGGCGCCGCCGCCCGGATCACCTTCGCGCCCGATCCAGACATCGAGGGGCGGTTCGGCCGGCAGGGCCCGATCTCGACCGAGATCGCCGACCGCCTCGGCTTCGTCCACGACGGCTCGACGCGGGTCCTGCTCGACCGGGCCACCTCGCTCTAGGAACCGCCGAACCGGCGCTGGCGGACGAGGGCGTCCTCGGTCCCGATGAAGTTGTTGAATTCCTCGAAGGTGGTCAACCGGTCGGCGATGGGATCGAGGTCGCCCGTGCGCAGGATCTGTTCGAACACCACCTTCAACGCCTTGTGCATGGCGAACAGCGACTCGATGGGCGCGATGGCGAAGTCGAAGCCGAGCTCATGGGCGGTCTTCAGCGACACGAAGGGCGTGGAGTCCGACCGGGACAGGATGCACAGAAGCGGCTTACCGAGCGGCTTCAGCCGCCGCGCGGTCTCCGCGAGCTGGCTGACGGTCATGGGGGAAGCGACGAAGAGGCCGTCGGCCCCGGCGTCGGCGTAGGCCTCCATGCGGCCCATGGTCTCGTCGAAACTCATCGCGCCGAACGAGTCCGTCCGCGCGACGATGAAGAAGTCCGGGTCGCGCCGGGCCTCCAGCATGGCGCGCAGCTTGTGCTGCATCTCCTCGACCGGGACGATCTGCTTGCCCTGGAAGGCCCCGCACTTCTTGGGCGAGACCTGGTCTTCCACGTGCAGCGCCGAAGCCCCCGCCTCTTCCCAGAGAACGACGGTGCGTTGCGCCTCCAAAGGACCGCCGTAGCCGGTGTCGGCGTCGGCGAAGACCGGAAGCGTGGTCGCCCGGCAGATGCGCCGGATGTGCTCGAACATCTCGGTCTGGGTGACGAGGCCGAGGTCCGGTTGGCCCGCGGCGACCGCCGCGGAGGCGTAGCCGCTGACGAACAGAGCCGACGCGCCGGCCTGCTCGGCGAGCCTGGCCGCGACAGGGTCGTGGGCCCCGAGGCAGAGCAGGGGAGGGGCCTTCAGGGCGGCGCGAAAGCGGGCGTTGCGGGTCATCGGAAATAGACGAAGCTGCGGATCTCGTAACTCTCGCGGGGCTGGGCGCCGGTCACCGTTGGATCGGCGAAGGAGACGTGCGGACAGCGCCAGGGGCCGGTCTCCGTCGAGTCATAGAGCTTGAACAACAGCACCTCGTCGGCGGTCATGTCGGGGTAATAGTACCAGCGGTGGGCGGGGTCGAAGTGGAAGAGAAAGCCGTTGCGCGAGGGCTCAAGGTCCGGCTGCTGGGTCAGGATCTCGTCCGGTGACGGCATGGAGTCGACGCGCATCAGGCCGTTGAGGGTCCCGCTCTGGGTCATGACGCTGCGCGCGTCGCAGACGGCGAGCGGCCGGTCCTGCGGCGGCGGGGTCAGGGCGCGCCAGATGTTCACCGCCATGAAGCGCCGATAGGGGACGCCATTGGCTCCTTCCTCGCCCAGCAGGGTCTGAGCGATCACCCTGGAATCGGGCGCGGCGTAGTCGACGTGGACGTCGGACGCCGCCTGCAGGACCTCGCCGCCGGACTTGGTGAGATGGCGCCGGCGCGGGCCGAACAGCACGGCCTTGTCGGCGCCGGTGAGTTTCAGCAGCAGGGGCTCGATCTCGCGCGCGTAGGCGGTCTCGGCGTGGGCGTCATCGTAGAAGTCGACCGCGCTGACGTGGCGGGCGAGTTCAAAACCGCAGGTCTGAAGGGTCAGCGGTTCGTGCGACAGGCGGGCGTTGCCCACGCGCACCGCGTGCTGATCGAACACCCCGGTATTGAGCTCCTTGCCGTCGCCGACGTAGCGGAGGTTCACTTTCGACTGTGGGGAGACGTAGTCGAGCGTCGCCTGGACGCCGCCGCCGTCATCGGCCATTCGGGTCATCACCGCCTCCCTTTCGCGTCTTCGCCCCGGACGCCCTTCGATCGCCCCGGCAAGAGACCACGCGCTCGACGGCGTGACCAGCGGCAGGACCTCCGCCGATCTTCCAGGTCCGGCGATCGCTGTCGCCTCAAGGTCGAAGCGCGGCGCACAGGCGCTCTTCCAACGCGTGCACCAGGGGATCGCGACGCGAGGACCGCCGCGAAATCTGGCGGACCTGGAGCGCGGGAAGGACGGGGTCGAGCTCGAGCCGGCGAAGGCCGTCAGTCTGGAGCACCTCATCGTCCGGGCCCCGGAACATACAGACGAAGCCCAGCCCCCGGCGCACGCTGCTGAGGATCAGGCCATAGTCGTCGGTCTCCAATCCGATGGGGCCGCCGGCGAGGCCGGCCTGTTCGAACAGGCGGTCGATCGGTCCGCGCAGGAGACTGTTGGCGGTGAGTTGGATGGCCGGAACCGCCCGCAGTTCGGCCGTCGTCACGACCTCCCTGGCGGCCAGAGGGTGGTCGCAGGCCACGAACGCCGCGACCGGTTCGTGGCTCACGACTTCGCTATCCGGCGCTTCGCGTCCGTCGAAGGAGAAGAAGTAGGCCAGGTCCAGGGCGCGGTTGCGGACCCGTTCCTGCAGGACGGCTGGGGTCGCCGGTTCGAGATCGATCTGGAGATCGAGCTCCGGGTGCAGGCGCCCGAATTCGGCTGCGGCGCCCTGCAGACGGTCCATCAGGAAGGGCTGGGCGGCCACGGCCAAATGGCGGCCAGACGACCGCCGGTCGGGATCGAGCTCCCACAACAGGTCGGTCACGTCCGAAAGGATGTCGACCACCCGGCGATAGGCCATCTCACCTTCGGCGGTCAGACGTGCGGGTCCGCCGGCGGGCCGTTCGAACAGACGCCGGCCCAGACCGGCTTCAAGGGAGCGGACGTGGTCGCTGATGGCGACCTGGGAGACGCCGATATGCTCGGCGCACCGCCTGAACGAGCCGTGCTCTACCGCCTGGGCGAAGATTTCGAGTTGTCTCAGGGTGACGGCGGCCATCGCGCGCCTCCGATAAGGTCAGGCTTCTCAGGTGATAAGGCCATGGGTCCTTCCGGGCCCGCAAGGGGCATGGCTTGGTCCGCCTCGTGGAGGTGGCGAATGCCCGACACGATGGCCCTGCTGCAACGCATCGACGAGCTGGAGCGCCGGCTGGAGATCGTCGAGGACGAGCGCGAGATCGCCCGGCTCCAGAACATGTACGGCTTCTACCTCGACAACCGGATGTGGCTGGAGATCGCCGAACTCTTCGCCCCGGACGGAGAGATCGAGATCGGCCGCCGCGGGGCCTACCGCGGTCGAGAGCGGATCCATCGGTTCCTGGAGGACGTGCTCGGCCAAGGGCGCTGGGGCCTCGAACGCGAAGAGATCATCAATCACGTCCAGCTGCAGATGGTGATCACCGTGGCGGCGGACCGCACCAGCGCAAGGATGCGCTCGCGCGCCCTGATCCAGGGCAATTCTCCGCCCGGGCGGGGCGTCATGATGCAGGCCGAAGGGCTCTACGAGAACGAATACGTGCGCCAGGATGGGGTCTGGCGGATCAGCCGCCTGTGGTGGGTCCCGACCTTCTATTTCAACGTTCCGGGTTTCGACACGGCCGTGTTCGAGAGCGGCCCGGTTTCGGAGAGCTTCCCGCCGGACACGCCGCCGCGCGGCAAGGACGAGCGCCTGGGCCGGGACTTCCCGCCGTTCCACTACGCCCATGCGATGACGGGGCGACCGGTGCGGATCCCCGCGTCGAAGGCCTAGCCCCGCCGTGTCGGCGTGAGCGTGCATGACGTCATCATCGTCGGTGCGGGTTCGGCCGGCTGTGTCCTGGCCGACCGACTGTCGGCGGATGGCGCGACCTCGGTGTTGCTGCTGGAGGCCGGCGGCGAGGACCGCCACCCGATGCTCGGCCCGCCCCTGGCCTATATGTCGGTGAGCGCCGACCCACAATTCGGCTGGCCCTACGTCACCGAGCCGGAGAACGCGACGGGCGGCCGGGTGTTCCCTCAGCCGCGAGGCCGGCTGCTCGGCGGGACTTCGTCGATCAATGGCATGATGTACGTGCGCGGCCACCGGCTCGATTACGACCGCTGGGCGGCGGCGGGCCTTGCCGCCTGGAGCTATGCTGACGTGCTGCCCTACTTTCGACGGGCCGAGCGGAGCTGGCGGGGCGCCGGGCTCTACCATGGCGGCGACGGGCCGCTGTCGGTCTCGCGCCATCCGGACTTTCCGCTGCTCACAGCCGCGATGATCGAGACCGCCGCGCGCCTCGGCTATCCGGCCACCGACGACTTCAATGGCGTCCAGCAGGCGGGCTTTGGGGTGCCGGACTTCAACTTCAGGAACGGCCGTCGGCAAAGCACAGCCAAGGCCTATCTGGGGCGGGCGCGGGGGCGCCCCAACCTCGAGGTGCGGACGCGCGCCGCGGCGCATCGCGTCCTGATCGAAAACGGCCGCGCGGTCGGCGTCGAATACCGACAGTCCGGCCGGACGCAGCAGGCCCGCGCCGCCGAGGTGATCCTGAGCTGCGGGGCGTTCGCCTCGCCGCAACTCTTGATGCTGTCCGGCGTCGGGCCGGCCGACCACCTGCGGGACATGGGGATCGCGCCCGCGCTTGACCTGCCGGGGGTGGGGCGCAACCTTCATGACCACCCCCATCTGGCGGCGGTCTACGAGGCGGCGGGACCCTACGCCTTCCACGAAGAGCTGCGCCTCGACCGCCTGGCTATTTCGGCCGTCAAATGGGGCCTGACCGGCAGGGGCCCGCTCGGCGGCATGCCGATCGTCGGCCAGGGCTTCGTGACCCTGGACCCGGACGAGGCCCACCCGGATGTGCAATTCCAGATCAGCGCCGTCGCCATGACCGCGCGGCCGTGGCTGCCCGGCTGGCGATCGAGCGCCGGTCACTATTTCACGGCGGCGGCCATGCAGCTTCGGCCACGCGGACGAGGGGAGGTCACCCTGCGCTCCAGCGACCCGGCCGACACGCCGCGGATCCGCCATGGCCTGCTGTGCGATTCCGCCGACCGCCGAGCAGCGCGGGAGATGATGACCTTCATGCGCGGTTTCCTCGCCGCGCAGCCTCTGTCTGACCTGGTCCGCGGGGAAGTCTCGCCCGGTCCACAGGTGCGGACGGACGCCGAGGTCGACGCCTATGTCCGCGGCGGCCTGCACACCAGCATGCATGCGGTGGGGACCTGCGCCATGGGAGTCGACGACCAGGCCGTGGTCGACGCGGAGCTGAAGGTCCAGGGGATCGAGGGCCTGCGGGTCGTCGACGCGTCGGTCATGCCCACGATCGTCAGCGGCAACACCAACGCGCCGGTGATCATGATCGCCGAGAAAGCGGTGGACCTGATCCTCGGCCGTCCGGCGCCCGCGCCAGCGTTCGCCGCCCAACTTTTCGCAGCGGCCTGAGCCGCAGACGTCTGGAGCCGCCATGTCATCGTCGCTACAGCCCGTGCAGGTCCGGCTCTCCCATCCGGACGAACTCTATATCGACGGGCGCTGGATCGCCCCCCAAGGCGGCGGTCGTCTCGAGGTCGTGTCCCCCCACACCGAGGAAGTCGCCCACAGCGTTGCGGCCGCCTCTGCGCGCGACGTGGACGCCGCCGTCGCCGCCGCACGCCGCGCCTTTGACCACGGCCCCTGGCCTCGCCTGACGCCGCAGCAGCGCGCCGCCCACCTCAGGAAATTCCAGGCCGCCCTGGCTCCGCGTGCGCCTGAACTGGCGCGCGCCTGGACCGACCAGATCGGCTCTCTTGTCACCCAGGCGCCCTTCGTTATCGGGGCCGGCCTGCAGACCCTCGACTATTATCTTGGTCTCGCGGACACCTACCCGTTCGTCGAGCGGCGCCAGCCGGCGGACGGCCGCGGCGAGGCGATGATCGTGCGTGAGCCGGTGGGCGTGGTCGCGGCCATCGTTCCGTGGAACAACCCCTTCGGCATCATGATCAGCAAGATCGCGCCGGCGCTTCTCGCCGGTTGCACGGTCATCATGAAGCCCGCGCCAGAGACACCGCTGGACGCCCATATCATCGCCGAGGCGGCCCATGCGGCCGGCCTGCCGCCGGGGGTGCTGAACCTGGTCCCCGCTGACCGGGAGGCGTCCGATCACCTCATCCGAAACCCGGGTGTCGACAAGGTGAGCCTGACCGGTTCAGTCGCCGCCGGGCGGCGCGTCGCCACGGTCTGCGGCGACCGGCTGGCCCGCTACACCTTGGAGCTCGGCGGCAAGTCCGCCGCCATCGTGCTTGACGACTACGACGTGGGCGAGGCGGCCAAGGCGCTGGCGGCGACCATCACCCTGTCGGCGGGCCAGGTCTGCGCCGCCCTGAGCCGGGCCATCGTCTCCAGGCGCCGCCAAGGGGAGCTGGTCGAGGCCATCGCCGCCGAGATGAAGGCGATCCGCGTCGGCGATCCATTCGATCCCGAGACGCAGCTTGGACCGTTGGCCATGGAGCGGCAGCGGACGCGGGTGGAGGACTACATCGCGATCGGCGTCGCCGAAGGGGCGCGGCTCGTCACGGGCGGCGCCAGGCCTGCCCACCTGAACCGAGGCTACTACGTTGAGCCGACCCTGTTCGCCGACGTGACGTCCGACATGCGCATCGCGCGCGAAGAGATCTTCGGGCCGGTATTGAGCGTTTTGGCCTGTGATGACGAAGACGAGGCCGTCGCCATCGCCAACGACACGGACTTCGGCCTCTACGGCGCGGTCTTCACCCATGACCGCGACCGCGCCTGGACCATCGCCCGGGCCATACGGGCAGGAACGGTCACTCACAACGTCTTCCGCTTCGATCCCCATCTGCCCTTCGGAGGGTTCAAGCAGTCCGGCGTCGGACGCGAAGGGGGCGAGGCGGCGCTGGACGCCTTCATCGAACTGAAGTCCGTCCTGCTGGACGGTCCGCAGGCGAGCTGACCGCGCGGGGATCAGGGAGGAACGCCATGACCATCGTCCTGACCGGGGCCTCGGGCCAGTTCGGCCGCGCCGCTGTCGAAGGCCTGCTTGAACACACCGGGCCAGGTGAAATCATCGCCATGACCCGCCAGCCCGCCAGGCTGGCCGAACTGGCCGACCGCGGCGTGCAGGTCCGCCAGGGGGACTTCGATGATCCGCAGTCGCTGGAGCGCGCCTTCGCCGGCGCCGAGGTGATGCTGCTGATCAGTGCGAGCCTTGTCGGCAAGCGCCTGCCCCAGCACGCCAACGCGATTGCCGCCGCCGCCAAGGCGGGCGTGAAGCGGGTGGTCTACACGTCCTATGTGGGTAAGGGGGACGACGCCAACGCCTCGCTGGCGGTGAGCGAGCATCGGGCCACCGAAAAGATGCTCAGGGACTCCGGCCTGGAATGGACCGTGCTCCGCAACACCCAATACATCGACGCCGTTGTCGAGGCCCAGGCGCCGCACGCCCTCAGGACGGGGCGTTGGCTCGCCTCGGCGGGGGACGGGAAGATGGCCCAGGTCGCCCGCGAGGATTGTGTGCGCGCCGCCGTCGCGGTCCTGAGCACGCCCGGGCACGACAACGTGGTCTACGACATCACCGGGCCCGATCTGCTGTCGTTCCGTCAGATCGCCGCGATGATCTCAGAAATCGCCGGCAAGCCGATCGACTATGTCGTGGTCGACGACGAGGGCATGTACGCCTTCTTCGACTCCCTCGGCATTCCGCGGGACGCCTCCAAGGAAGAGGTGGTCAGCGGCATTCCCTGGTCGAGCGACGACATGGTGTCGGTGGAGCGCGCCGTTCGGCTCGGACAGATGGAGGTTCTTACCGACCATGTGCTGAAGTTGACCGGACAGCCGCCGCGATCGCTGCGGAGCTTCGCCCTGGAGCGCGCGGCCGACTTGCGGCGAGCGTGACGAGGTGTCGGGCTCCTGGTCTCGGCCTTTCGCGCCTGCGCCGTCCCGGCCCTTCGCTCGCGCTGCGGGCGTTCGTCGGGGCCATCGCCGCACCGCGGCGATTTCATCGCGGGCGCAATCGCGCCCGCGCCCTTCTCACCCCTTCAGTTTCCGGATCAGGATTTCGATGTCCGAGAACAGGGTCGGTTCGACGACCTTGAGTTCTTCGATCCGGCGCACGGCGTGCAGGACCGTAGTGTGGTCGCGGCCGCCGAACCTGCGGCCGATGTCGGGCAGGGAGCGGGTGGTGAGTTGCTTGCACAGCCACATGGCCGTCTGGCGGGGCCGCGCGATGGCGCGGTTGCGCCGCTCGCACAGCAGGTCCGCCTGCTTGAGGCCATAGTGCTCGGCGACGGCCTTCTGGATGTCGTCCACCGTGATCCGCTTCTCGGTGGTCCGCAGGTGGGGCCGCAGCACCGCCTGGGCCTCGTCCAGCGTGACCCGCGCCAGGCCCTCGCCGCAGCGCGCCACCAGGGTGTTGAGGGCGCCTTCCAGCTCCCGGACGGAGTCGACGAAGCGGTCTGCCATGAATTCCAGCACGTCCGGGCGGGCCGTGATCGGCCTCAGGCCCTGCTGCTGGCAGAGCACCACGAGCTTGCGCTCCAGGATCGACAGGCGCAGCGACCGGTCGGCCGGCTCAATGCCGCAGACCAAACCCGCCGCCAGGTGTGAGCGCAGGCGCGCATCCATCTCGTCCAGGGCCGCGGGCGGCCGGTCCGAGGACAGCACCACGCGGCGGCCGTCGCCCACCAGGGCGGTCAGGGTCTGGAACAGCTCTTCCTGGGTCGAGGACTTGCCGGCGACGAAGTGCGCGTCATCGATCAACAGCAGGTCCGCCGCGCGCAGCTCGTCCTTGAACGCGGTCGTGGACCGCTCCATCACCGCCTTCACGAAGGTGGCCAGGAACCGCTCGGCGGTCAGGTAGATCACCCGCTTGTCGGGCCGCGCGCGGGCGGCCTCCCAGGCCAGGGCGTTCATCAGGTGCGTCTTGCCGAAGCCGTAAGGGGCATGGAAGAGCACGGGATTGAAATGGCCGTCGGCCCAGGACGCGACCCGGCGCGCGACGGCGTGAGCGAACTCATTGGTCGGACCGGGCACGAAGGTGTCGAAGGTGAAGCGCTCCTGCAGCCCTGACGGGCGCGGCGCCTTCGGGGCGCGGTCGATCGCCGCCTGTGCGGCTGCCGCGGCGATGTCGAGCGGCGGTTCGAGGTCGGCGCCGGGTCGGGGCAGGTCCACGCCCACGCCGCAGGCTTCGAATTCACCCTTGGACTTCAGATTGAGCCGGCGGCCTTCGGGATCGTTCTCTTCCCAAAGCTCAAGCATGCGCCGCCAGACATTGCGGCGGATCCAGTCGGCGGCGAAGCCTGTCGGCGTGACCACGACCAAGGCGCCGCTCGGCTCTTCCAGTAATGCCGTCTGTGCGACCCATGACCCGAAGGTCGCGTCGCCCAGTTCGTGCTTGAGCGCGGCCCTAGCCTTGCCCCACAATGCGCCGACCTGAGTGGATTGCATTTCGCCTGCGTGTCCCGACTTCGTCACTGGTTCCGTCCCCCAAACACAGCTCCGCCGTCCACCGCCGATACTTCCCGGCCGCGGTAAAAATCGAACAAAGACAGTCTGTTAGTGGCGGCGCAACTTTAGCTGCGCTCGCCGCTGCTTTCGTCCGTGATAAGATGGATGAACCCTCTGAAATGGACACTAGTCGGCGCCATTTTGGGGTCAATCATTAAAACTCGACGCTCCGGAAATTAACATGCTTGACAGTTCTGGAGCGCTCGCTCGCCAAGGGAAACGGCGGCATGCGACATTCCGTCTCCCGATCAAACCGCCTTCCGCCCCGCGTTTCACACAGTGCACAAACGAAAACGGCCCCGCCGAGGCGGGGTCGAAATTCTCTTACGATTACAGAGTATTAGGAGGGTGCGGCCGTCAGGCTGCGGACAGTCTCTTCAACTGAGCCGCGAGCCGCGACACTTTGCGCGAGCCCGTATTCTTATGCACCACGCCCTTGGAAACCGCCCGCATCAGCTCCGACTGAGCCTCCACGAAGGCGGCCTTGGCGAGGGCGGCGTCGCCTGCGGCGAGCGCCTCGTCAAACTTGCGCAGATAGGTGCGCACACGCGAGCGGCGAGCGGAGTTCACCTCCGTGCGGCGTTCGATCTTGCGGATCGCCTTCTTGGCGCCCGGCGTATTGGCCATGGACTGTTCCGTCTCAGGGTCGCGCGGCCGGAGTGCCGGCGCGGATGAATTTCAGGAGGCGCGGGATATAGCCAAACCACCCTCCTGGGTCAAACCCGAACTCGTCGCCTCGGACATTTAAGGCCGAACCCTGTCGGACAGGCCACAGCGCGCGCCTGCAAGCGGGCCTCTAGAGGAAGCTGTAGGGGTCGACGTCGATCACCACCCGCACGGCGGCTGGCGGCCGCGCCCGCGCCCTCCAGCTGGCCAGGAAGGCCTGCAGATCGACGGTCCGGTCGGCCCGGACAAGGAAGCGTTTGCGTCGGCGGCCACGCACCAGGCCGAGCGGTGCGTCGGCGGGCCCATAGACCTCGACCCCTTCGGCGTTGGGCGCGACGGCGGCCAGGGCGCGGGCGTAGGTCTCGAGCGCTTCGGGATTGGCGCTGGACATGATCACCGCCGCCAGCCGGCCATAGGGGGGCAGCCCCGCAGCCTGCCGCTCGGCCATCTCCGCGTCCAGGAAGGAGTCTCGATCCTGGGACTTCAGCGCCTGCATCACCGGATGGTCCGGCGCCCAGGTCTGCAGCAGGGCCCGCCCGTGCCGGTCCGCGCGGCCGGCCCGGCCCGACACCTGCGCCAGCAGCTGGTAGGTCCGCTCGCCGGCGCGCAGGTCCCCGCCCCGCAGCGACAGGTCCGCATCCACCACCCCCACCAGGGTCAGCTTGGGGAAGTTGTGACCCTTGGCCGCGGCCTGGGTCGCCACCATGATGTCGATCTCGCCCTGCTCCATCCGCGCGATCAAGAGGCGCGCCGCCTCCGCGTCCATCACCGTGTCGGACGAGAACACCGCCAGGCGGGCGTCGGGGAACAGGCCGGCGACCTCCTCGGCCACCCGCTCCACCCCGGGTCCGATCGAGACCAGGGAGTCCTCGGCCTCGCAGTGGGGACAGCGCTTGGGCTTGGGCATGGAAAAGCCGGTCAGGTGGCAGACCAGCCGGCCGGTATAGCGGTGCTCCACCAGCCAGGACTGGGTGTCGGGGGCGCACAGCTTCTCGCCGCAGGCCTTGCACAGCACCAGCGGCGCATAGCCCCGCCGGTTCAGGAACAACAGGCTCTGTTCACCCCGCCCATAGGCCTCGCCCATGGCCTGGATCAGCGGCGGGGACAGCCAGCGCCCGTGGTCGGGCGGGCTTTCGCGCAGGTCGATCAGATCCACCTGCGGCAGGAGCGCCTTGCCGTGGCGGTCCTTGAGCTTCAGCCAGCGGTAGCGGCCCTGCTCGGCGTTCCACAGCGTCTCCAGCGACGGCGTGGCCGAGGCCAGGATCACGGCTGCGTCCTCGATCTTCGCCCGCGCCACGGCCAGGTCGCGCGCCTGGTAGATGAAACCGTCCTCCTGCTTGTAGGAGCTGTCATGCTCTTCATCGACGATGATGAGCCGAAGGCGCGGGAAGGGCAGGAACAGGGCGGAGCGGGCGCCCACCACGATGCGGCACCGCCCGGTCGCCGTCGCCTCCCAGACCCGCCGCCGCGCGGGCGGCGACACCGCCGAATGCCATTCCCCCGGGGCTGCGCCGAAACGTTCGGCGAAGCGGGCGATCACCGCCTGGGTCAGGGCGATTTCGGGCAGCAGGATCAGGACCTGGGCCTCGGGATCCCGCTTCAGCACGTCTGCGACCGCTTCGAGATAGACCTCGGTCTTGCCCGAGCCGGTGACCCCGTCGATCAGGGCGGCCTGGAAGCCGCCCTCGCCCAACATGACCTTGAGCGCCGCCGCCGCGGCGGCCTGGCTGGCGTTCAGCGGCGGTCCAGGCAGATCGGGGTCTGGCGGCGGGAACGACGCGGGTGTCTCCCGAAGCTCGATCGCCAGCACGCCCTCGTCGATCAGAGCCTTTATCACGCCGGAGGAAACCCCAGCCTTGGCGGCCAGGGCGGCGGGTGACAGGGCCTCATCGACGGCGGCGAGGATCCTCTGACGCGCGGGCGTCATCCGGGCCGGCGTCCTGCCCGTGGCGACCACCAGCCGATCGGGCCGGGGCCGCGGCGCGCGCGCGCCGCGGAGCGCGATGGCGAGGGGCATGCCGGGGCTGTCCACGGCGTAGCGGGCGGCCCAGTCGATAAAGGCGAGGGTGGTCCGGGGCAGGGGCGGCTCGTCATAGCGGCCGAGCAGTTCCTTCAGCGGCCGGTTGTGCCCCTTGGCGTCCTTCAGCCCGACCACGACGCCGCTGACCACGCGTGGGCCCAGCGGCGCGGCGACCAGCTGGCCTTCCTCCAGGTCCATGCCCTCCGGCTCGGCGTAATCGAAGGCTTCCGGCAGGGGCAGGGGCAGCAGCACCTGGGCGATGCGGCTCATCGGATCGCTCTGCGGCTTGCGCCCGGCCGAGGCGCCGCTAGAACCCCTGGGCAAGCCGAGGAGCCCTCCATGCAGCTTTTCCTGGACACCACCGACACCGCCATCCTGCGCGAACTGGCGGCCACGGGCCTGGTGGACGGCGTCACCACCAATCCGTCGCTGATCATGAAGTCGGGCCGGCCCATGCTGGAGGTCATCGCCGAGATTTGCAGCATCGTCGAGGGGCCCGTCTCCGCCGAGGTCGCCGCGGTCTCCGCCGACGACATGATCGCCGAAGGCTCACGCCTCGCCCTGGTGGCCCCCAATGTCGTGGTCAAGGCGCCCCTGACCCCCGAGGGCCTGATCGCCACCCGTGAACTCGCGCAGCAGGGCGTCCAGGTCAATGTCACCCTGTGCTTCACCGCCGTCCAGGCCATGCTCGCGGCCAAGGCGGGCGCGGCCTACATCTCGCCCTTCGTCGGCCGGCTCGACGACCTGGGCGAGGACGGCATGGACCTGATCGCCGAGATCCGCGCGGTCTACGATAACTACGATTTCGACACCGAGATCCTGGCCGCCTCGATCCGCAGCGTCGACCACGTCAGGCGCGCGGCCCTCATCGGCGCCGACTGCTGCACCATTCCGCCCGCGATTTTCCGCGAGCTTTTCAAGCACCCGTTAACCGAAAAGGGGCTTGAACAGTTCCTCAGCGACTGGGCCAAGACCGGACAGTCCATACTCTGAGAAAAGGTGCGCGATGGGGGCGAAAGACACCGGCCAGACGAGGTCCGATCCCGCTCCCAGGCCCGCGCTCGACTGGGGCGAGGTGCGTGAGTTCCTCAAGACCGACCCCGGCCTTATCCGCGACGACGAAGACCTCTTGGGCGAGCTGGGTCTGCGCCTGCACGCCGCCAATGTGGTGGACTTCGTGCCGCCGGCCCTGGCCCGCCGCGCCCTCGCCCACGTGCATGAAGCCGCCGCCCGCAAGGAGCTGGAGGCCATCGCCCGGGCCAATTTCTCGGCCCAGGCCCAGACCCACGCCTCGGTGGTCGACCTCCTGGAATCGCGCAACCACGCCGACCTGGCTCGCCGGGTGGACGACACCGCGCGGCTCAGGTTCGATCTCGTGGCCGGAACCATCGCCCTGGAACAGCCCGGCCGCGCGCCCGCCGGCTGGCGCGACCTGCCCGAAGGCATGACCGACGCCCTCCTGGGGCCTCAGGGCCTGTCCCGCATGGGCGCGCCCCTCTACGCGGAGTCCCTGTTCGGCGAAGCCGCCCAGCATGTCCGCAGCCTCGCCCTTGTGCGCCTGGCCATCTGGGAGCCGGCCCGCCAGGGCGTCCTGGCGTTCGGCTCGCCGGACCCGGAAGGCTTCACCCGCGACATGGGCGCCGAGCTGGTCGCCTTCCTCGCCCGGGTGGTGGAGCGCACCGCGGAACGATGGCCAGTGCTCTAGACGCCCTCTCGGCCTGGCTGGGCCACCTGGCCAACGAACGCCGCGCGTCGCCGCGGACGGTGGAGGCCTACGGCGACGCGGTTCGCCGCTACCTGGTCTTCCTGCAACAGCACGGCGGCGGGCCGGTGACCCTGCAGGCGCTTGGCCAGGTGTCCGCCGCCGACGTGCGGGCCTATCTCGCCGTCCGCCGCCAGGGCAAGCGGCCGCTGGCGCCGCGATCCATTTCACAGGCCCTGTCCGCCATCCGCGGCTTCCATCGTTACCTCGACCGGCGCCTCGGCGTGCCCTGTCCGGGGCTTGAGCTGGTGCGCGGTCCGCGCGTCAAGCCGTCCGTCCCCCGTCCCGTCAGCGAGGACCAGGCGCGCGGCCTGATCGCCGAAGCCGAGGGCGACCCCGATCGGGCGGCCTGGGAGGCGGCTCGTGACGCGGCCCTGCTCACCCTGCTTTACGGCTGCGGCCTGCGGATCTCCGAGGCCCTGTCCCTGACCCGCGCGGACGTGCCGCTGGGACCCACCCTGAGGGTTCTCGGCAAGGGCTCCAAGACCCGTCTCTCCCCGGTGCTGCCGGTGGTCCGCGAGGCGGTGGACGCCTATGTCGCCCTGTTGCCCTTCGGGCTGGCGCCCGGCGAGGCCGTGTTCCGCGCCGTCCGCGGCGGCCCCTTCAGCCCGCGCCACGCCCAGGCCCTGATGCAGAAGCTGCGTGGCCGCCTCGGCCTGTCCGAGCGCGCCACACCACACGCCCTTCGCCACTCCTTCGCCACCCATCTGCTGGGCGCCGGCGCCGACCTCCGCTCGATCCAGGAACTGCTCGGCCACGCCTCGCTTTCCACGACGCAGCGCTACACAGGCGTCGACGCCGCCGGCCTGCTGGCGGTCTATGCCAAGGCGCATCCGCGCGCGTGACGATTGGGGTGAGGTTCGAGGGCGACGGCTGTGCGGCCGGCTCATGATATCAACCAGCGTATGATCGAATCGGCGCTCGACCGGTTCTTCGCCGGAGGTTGGCGCGGACCCCTGTTTGCGGCCCTGGTCGCCCTGGCCGCGGCCCTGCCGGGGCTGTCCGCCATGCCGGTGCTGGACCGGGACGAGGCGCGCTTCGCCGAGGCCAGCGCCCAGATGCTGGAGTCCCGGGACTTCGTTTCCATCACCTTCCAGGAGGAACCCCGCTACAAGAAGCCGGTGGGCATCCACTGGCTGCAGGCCCTGGCGGTGACCATGGTCTCTGGAGTCGAGACGCGCCAGATCTGGGCCTACCGCCTGCCGTCGCTCCTGGGCGCCATGGCGGCGGCCGCCGCCTGCGCCTGGGGCGCCGCCGCTTTCTTCGGCGCCCGCAGGGGCGCCCTGGCGGGCGCGATCCTGGGCGCCTGCCTGATCCTCTCCACCGAGGCCTTCATCGCCAAGACCGACGCGGCGCTCTGCGGCTGCGTGACCCTGATGATGGCCGCCCTGGCGCGGATCTACGCGGCCAGCCGGGGCGAAGCGATCGCCGGGGCGGGAACCAAGACCCTGTTCTGGCTCGGCCTCGCCCTGTCGGTCCTGATCAAGGGCCCCATCGGCCCCCTGGTGGCGGTCCTGACCATCCTCGCCCTGTGGATCTGGGACCGGCGCGCGCCATGGCTGAGGGGCATGGGCTGGACCTGGGGCCTCGTGCTGGTCCTGCTTGTGGCCGGCCCTTGGGCCCTGGCGGTGACGGTGGCCAGCGACGGCGCCTTCTGGTCGGGGGCGGTGATGGGGGACATGGTCTCCAAGCTGCAGCGGGGCCAGGAGAGCCACGGCGCCCCGCCGGGCCTGCACCTTCTGCTCGCGCCGCTCCTGCTGTTCCCGGCGACCGCCCTCTTGCCCGCCGCCCTCGTCAACGGCTGGCGCGAGCGCGCATCATCCGGCGTCCGCTTCGCCCTCTGCTGGCTGATCCCCGCCTGGATCGCCTTCGAGCTCGCCCCCACCAAGCTGCCCCACTACACCCTGCCGCTCTACGGCGCCCTGGCCTGGCTGATGGTCGCCGCGCTGGACCGGCCCGTCGGACGGATCAGCGGCGCCCTGGGCGCGGCCCTCTCGGGCCTCGGCGGCGTCGCCCTCGCCGCCGCCGGCGCGGTCCTTGCCATGCGGTTCGGGACGTCCGCCAGTCTCGTGTGGGCCATCGTCGCAGGCGTCCTGACGGTCGCCGCGGCCGGGGCCGGAAGTCTGTTGATCCTGAAGAGGCCCGCCTCCGGCCTCGTGCTTTGCGCCGCCCTGGGACTGGGGGCGCTCGCCCACGACGCCCTGGCGGCGGGCCTCGCGCCCACGCTTTCGCCGCTGTGGGTGTCGGACCGCGTCGCCGACGCCCTGCGCCAGGCGGGGATCGATCCCCGCAACGGCGTCACGCCCGGGCCGGTGGCCGTCACCGGCTATGAAGAGCCGAGCATCGTCTTCCGCCTGGGCGCCCGCACCGAGCTCGGCGAGCCGGACGACGCGGCCTCCGCCATCGCCGACGGCCGCCCCGCCATTGTCGAGGGGCGCCAGCGCGCCGCCTTCCTCGCCGCCCTCAAGACCCAGGAGGCTGCGGCCACGCTTGCCGGGGAGGTCAAGGGGCTGGACTATTCCAAGGGCAAGTCCGTCGATCTCTTCCTATATCGTTCGCTGGAGAGCGCTGAAGGTCCGTCATGAGCCGCAAGGTCGAGATCGTCGAGGTCGGTCCGCGTGACGGGCTGCAGAACGAAGCCGTCGTCCTGTCCGTGGAGGAACGCCTGGAATTCATCGCCAGGCTGGAGGCCGCCGGCGTCCGGCGCATCGAGGCGGTCTCCTTCGTCAATCCCAAGCGGGTGCCGCAGATGGCGGGCGCCGAAGCGATCATGGCCGCCCTGCCGCACACCAAGGGCCGCTCGCGCATCGGCCTTGTGCTCAACGAGAAAGGCTGGGAGCGGCTGAAATCCACCCGCTGCGACGAGGCCAATGTGGTGGTCTGCGCCAGCGACAGCTTCGGCCTGAGAAACCAGGGCGCCGACATCGCTGCGCAGATCGCGGCCATGCACGTCATCGCCGCCGACCATGCCGCGCACGGCGGGCCGCCCCTCAGCCTGACCATTTCAGTGGCCTTCGGCTGCCCTTTCGAGGGCGAGGTTCCCCTCGAGCGCGTGGTGACCATCGCCCGTGAGGCCGCCGCCGCCGGCATTCCCGAGATCGCCATCGCCGACACCATCGGTGTCGCCGATCCTTGGACGGTGCGCGCCCGCATGCATGCGGTGCGCGAGGTCTCGGGCGACGCCAAGCTGCGCCTGCATTTCCACGACACCCGCAACACCGGCCTGGCCAACGCCGCGGCGGCCCTCGAGGCTGGCGCGGACGTCCTGGACTCCAGCTGTGGCGGGATCGGCGGCTGCCCCTTCGCCCCGGCCGCCACCGGCAATATCGCCACCGAGGACCTGGTCTACATGCTCCAGCGCGCCGGCTTCGACACCGGCCTGGACCTGGACGCCCTGATCGAGACGGGGCGCTGGATCTGCGCCAGACTCGGCCGTCCCCCCACATCGGCCCTGGCCCGCGCCGGGG
>FTIH01002908.1_pt1 | contig 26579 bp, 31 predicted proteins | sample 1658451 | NCBI WGS metagenome assembly FTIH01 (sample SAMEA3914826, study PRJEB12502) | metagenome | biome: forest; material: soil | place: Canada | collected 2011-07-03 | depth 0.3 m
CTCGCCCTGGCGATGGGCGAGCATGTCGGGGTGGGTGAAGACCGCGATCGACATGACGCAACGCTCCTTGGCCGTCCGGTCCGCTCAAGCTAAACGGCCTCAATGGTCGATTCCAGCATCAGACGGGCGGGCCCCGACGACGCGCAGACCCTGGCCGAGCTCGGCCGGGACACCTTTGTCGCGACCTTCGCGCATCTCTATCCGCCCGAAGACCTGATGGCCTACATCGCCGAGACCTATACGCAGGACGTGTTCCGGGCCGCCCTTGAAGACCCGGCCCATGGCCTCTGGATCGCGCAGGCCGGCGATCAGGCCATCGCCTACATTCATGCCGGACCCTGTTCATTGCCCCATCCGGACGTCACGCCCGGCTGCGGCGAGGTGAAGCGGCTCTATGTGCGCCGCGAACACCAGAGCGGCGGCCATGGCGCCGCCCTGTTCACGACGGCCCTGGACTGGCTGGTCCGACCCGGCCGGAGGCTGTGGATCGGTGTCTGGTCGCAGAACCACGGGGCCCAGCGTTTCTACGGGCGCTTCGGCTTCGAGAAGATCGGCGAATATATCTTCCCAGTAGGAAACACGCGGGACCATGAGTTCATTCTGCGACGCGGCTGAAGGCTGGACGGCGCGCCCGTCCGGACCGGTCATGCCATGAGCCCGAGTCCTTCCACTGCGGACGAGGTCCGTCTGCGACGGTTCGAGCGGGCGTGCGCGGCGGCGATCACGGTCCGCTACCGTCAGCTTCGCCAGGACGACCCCGCGGAGTTCCCGATGCGGGCCAAGCGCGACGCGAAGGCCGCCATGGGCAGGGGCGATCTGAAGACCCTGGTGGGGATCTTTGACGTGTGGCCGGAAGATCGGCCTGCGCCGGCCGGGTACGACCGCGCCTATGTCGAAGCGCTCATCACACTCGAGCGCTGCGAGGACGCCCTCGCGGTGCTGGTCGATCCGCGCCACGGGTTCGAGCCCGACTACGCCTATTTCCACGCTCTGGCGCTCGCCCAGGCCGGCATGGGCCGGCTCGGCTACGCCCTCGGTTCGGCGGTCAAGGCGGTCCAGGCCCTGCCGGCCTTCGATCTCACATGGCGGTTCGAGCATATCCGCGGCGAGCTCGACCATGCCCCTTCGGCGCTGGACCGGGCGATGATGTGGCCCGAATACAGCGCGGCCATCGAGCGGCAGCTCGCCAAGGGCAAGCGGGCGAACGCCATGGCGCTGCTGAAGCGGTTCCTGGCCGAACGCGCCGAAGCGCTGCAGGACGCGCTTGCGCGCGGCGCCACCGCCCAGGCGGGCGGGCGTCCGCCAGCGACCTGGGGCGACGCTCAGAGGCTGGCCTGTGACTACCAGAGGCTGGGCCGTCCGGGCGAAGCTGCGGCGGTCCTGGTCGCGGCGCTCGCCAGTGGGATGACGCTGTCGCCCGGCGAACGGGCGGACCTGTTCGCCCTGCCGGCCACGCTGGCGCCGCGTCTGGCCCCGGAGGCGCTCGCCGCCCTCGCCGAAGCGCTTGAACCGGCCTGCAAGGGCAAGGCTGAACGCCTGGCCATGCGCCAGGTGCGCCGCAGGCTGGCCGGAAAGACCCCGCCTTCCGATCCCGACGCGCCCGATCCCGGGCGCCTGCGCAATGACGCCCGCGCCTTCCTCGGCCTGGCCTGCGCGGCCATCGAGCAGTGGGACGCCGCCATCGCGATTCTGGGCCCGCTGGCCGACCGCGCCCGGCCGGGCGCCCCCTATCTGGCCGAGCTGGCCTTCTGCACGGGCCAGGACATACTGGGCGGTTTCCGCTCGGAGCCGAGGCCCCGCGCCGAAAGGCGGGTGTTCGACCTTTTCCCTTTCCACGGCGAGCAACGGGCCCTCGAGATCAAGCTGAATGAGATGGGAGACTGGATCGACCGGTTCGTCATCGTGGAGGCGCGCCATTCCCGCGCCAACCAGCCCAAGCCGCTCATGTTCGAGACCATTCGCGACCGCTTCGACCGCTGGGCGCCGAAACTTCGCTACCTGACGATCGACGCCTTCCCGGAACATGCGACCACGCCGATCGCCAGGGACTTGCATCTGAGGGACCAGGCGATCTTCGGGCTGGGCGAGGACTTCGCCCCCGACGACCTGGTCTTGCTGACCGATCCGGACGAGGTCGTCGACAGGCGCGCGCTCGAAGGATTCTCGGGAGATTTCGCCAGCCTGGGCCTGCGCGCTTACAGGTATTTCCTGAATTACCACCGGACATCGCAGACCGAGTCCCGCCTGGGCGACCCTTCCGTCTGGCGGGCGGCGCACCTGCGACATCAGGGCGTGAGTCACGCCCGTCTTGCGCTTGCCCCCTGGTCGGCGGCCGATCGGATTGTCGACGCCGGTTGGCGCTTTGCGCTCCTGGAGGACGCGCCCGGCGCGGGGGTGGAGGGCGTGATCAAGGACGAGGCCGCCTTCGCGGCCCGGCGCGACCGGTTGCGGCGTGGGGAGCTGGAGCCCGGCTGGGAACGTTGCGAGATCGACGCACGCTTCCCCGCACACGTCAGGTCAGGCGCCGGGCCGCTCAAGGCGCTGATCCTCTAAGCCGGCCCGGCCGCGGCGACATCGCCGATTGAGGCTCGCGCCCGAGGGTATTAAGGCGGGGCGTGACGTCAAATCCCCCCCCAGCCGAGCCGGTCGCTCCACCCGCAGCAGCGGAAGACGGCATCGGGCGTCAGCTGGCGATCCTGGCGGTGGGCAGCGCCCTGTTCATGCAGTTCATCGACCAGACGGCGCTTTCGACCGCCCTGCCGACCCTGGCCGCCGCCTTCAAGATCGAGCCCATCAATCTGAAGCTCGTGCTGACCAGCTACATCCTGGTCCAGGCCGTGGTTGTGCCGGCGAGCGGCTGGGCCGCGGACCGCTTCGGCGCCCGGCGGATCTTCATCGCGTCCATGGCCCTGTTCCTGCTGGGGTCAGTCCTGTGCGGCCTGTCCCAGACCTTGGGCGAGCTCGTACTGTTCCGAATCCTCCAGGGCGCGGGCGCGGCGATGCTGATGCCCGTCGGACGCATCATCGTCGTAGGCCAGAGCCCGCGGGAACACCTGGTGCGCTCCATGGCCCTGCTCACAACCCCCGCCATGGTCGGGCCGATCATCGGTCCACCGCTGACCGGCCTCATTCTGAAGGTCGCCAGCTGGCCCTGGATCTTCTACATCAACCTGCCCGTCGGCCTGCTGGGCATGCTGGCGGTCTGGCGGTTCGTGCCGCGCAACCGCGTGCCCCATCCGGGGCCCTTCGACACCATCGGTTTCGTCCTGGCGGCGGTGGCCATTTCCTCGGCCATGGGCCTGGCCGAGACCCTCGGCTTCGACCTGATCCCCTGGACCGTGCAGGTGGCCGCCCTCGCCCTGGCGGTCGCCTCGACGGCCGGCTTCATCTACCACGCCCGGCGGGCGGAGCGGCCGGTGTTGGATTTGAGCCTGCTGCGCCTGAGCACCTTTCGCGCCAGCGTCACGGGCGGGACCCTGATCCGCATCGGCATCGGCGCGACGCCGTTCCTGATGCCGCTGCTCCTGCAGATCGCCTTCGGCTGGACGCCGCTGCATGCGGGCCTCCTGATGGTGGGGATGGCGGTCGGCGCCCTGGCCTCCCGGCCCCTGGCCAGCCACATGATGCGGCTGTTCGGCTTCCGCACCATCCTGGTGGTCACCACCGTGCTCATCAGCCTCCTGACGGCCCTGCCGGGATTCTTCCGCGCCTCGACGCCCATGGCCCTGATGTTCGCCGCCCTCGCCATGGGAGGTTTTGTGCGGGCCACCCAGTTCACGGCGTCCAACGCCCTGTCCTTCGTCGAAATCGACCAACGCTCAGTGACGCCCGCCTCGACCCTGCAGGCGGTCGTGCTGCAGCTGTCCATCAGCCTCGGCATCACCGTCGGCAGCCTGGCGCTCCAGCTGATGCGCGTGGGCGCGCATGGCGCTCCTCTGGCGCCCGATCAGTTCATCCTGCCCTTCTGCGTCGTGGGCGGCATGTCGCTGATGGCGACCCCGATCTATCTGCGCCTCAGCAAGGACGTCGGGTCCGACATGACCGGCCACAAGCGCCGGCGGGTCTGACCGGCTCAGGCCGCCAGATAGGCCCTGTCGCCTTCGACCAGGGGCGCGAACGAAGGGCGAGACAGCATGCCGGCCACGTAGGCGGCCGTCTTCGGATAGGACGCCGGGTCCGGGCGGATTCCCAGATAGTCAAGGTTCGGGAAGAAGCTGGCGACAGAGACGTCAGCCAACGTCAGCCTGTCGTCCACCAGGAAGCCGGAGGGCGGCAGGACACCTTCCAGATAGGCGAAGATCCCCGGGAGCTTCTGCTCGGCGGCGTCGGCGGCGGCGAGGTTCGGCTCGCGGCCGAAACGCTTGGCCAGCAGCCGGTTGAAGAACATGGCGACGGTGGCGTCGCCCAGGATGGTGTCGGCGAACTCGTCGAACCAGATGACCCGCGCGTGCGACCGGGCGTCCGCCGGGATCAGCGCAGGCTGCGGCCCGGTCTTGTCCATGTAGGCGACGATGGCGCTGGAGTCGCTGAGGGAGAAGTCGCCATCCTGCAACGCCGGCACCTTGCGGAACGGGCTGGCGCGCAGGAACGCGGGATCCGGATCAGGACCCATTCCGGGGCGCTGTTCGATCGCCAGCCCCTTCTCGGACGCAAACGCCAGGACCTTGCGCACATATGGCGACAGCGACGGACCGAACACGATCATGACGAGACCCCTGCATATGATGGGCCTTCGCTATAGCCAGGAACATGCGCACCGCAAGCGCCGCGTGGGCGCCGGCGGCCCGGGCTGCGCGAACACGACGCGCGGGGCGACCCGGCCTTTGCCGGGTGCGCCTCGCCGCCGACTGGACTTGACCTGCTGGGGACGGGTCCTATTGATGCCCGCCCCGCATGAGGAGGCGATGGTGGCCGAAGATCCGACGCAATGGGAGCCGCAGACACGTCTGGTGCGCGGCGGCCTGGACCGGTCCAGCCATGGCGAGACCTCGGAGGCCATGTTCCTCACCCAGGGGTATGTGTACGAGTCCGCGGAGTCCGCCGAGGCGCGCTTCAAGGGCGAGCAGCCCGGGTTCGTCTACTCCCGATACGCCAACCCCACCAATCGCATGTTCGAGGAACGCCTGGCGTTGCTGGAAGGCGCGGAGGCATGCCGGTCGACCGCGTCGGGCATGGGCGGCGTCACCCTGGCCCTCATGGGCCTGCTGCGCGCCGGCGACCATGTGGTGGCCGGGCGGGCGCTGTTCGGATCCTGCCGCTGGGTCATCGCCCAGTGGCTGCCCCGGTTCGGCGTCGAAGCGACCCTGGTCGACGGACGTGACGTGGAGGCCTGGCGGGCGGCCATGCGGCCCAACACCAGGGCCGTGTTCCTGGAGAGCCCCGCCAACCCGCTGCTGGAACTGGCCGATGTCGCCGCCGTCTCGGCGATCGCGCACGCCGCCGGCGCCAAGGTGGTCGTGGACAACGTCTTCGCCACCCCGATCTTCCAGAAGCCCCTCGAACTGGGCGCCGACATCGTGGTCTATTCGGCCACCAAGCACATCGACGGCCAGGGGCGCGTGCTGGGCGGCGCGATCCTGGGCAAGAGCGAGCTCATCGACGAGTCATACCGGGATCCCATCCGCCATACGGGGCCCACCCTGTCGGCCTTCAACGCGTGGGTGCTGCTGAAGGGGCTCGAGACCCTGGAGCTGCGCGTCCGCCGCCAGGCCGAAACCGCGCTGCAGCTGTGCGACCTCTTCGCCAGCCATTCGAAGGCCAAGAGCTTCCTCTACCCCTATCACACCAGCCATCCGCAATATGACCTGGCCAGGCGGCAGATGTCCGGCGGGGGCACGGTGGTCGCCCTGGACCTCGGGTCCAAGGCCGCGGCGTTCAACTTCCTGAACGCGCTAGAGATCGTGGACATCTCCAACAACCTCGGCGACGCCAAATCCCTGGCCACCCATCCATCGACCACCACCCACCGGTCCCTCACCGACGAGGAGCGCGCGTCGCTTGGCCTGACCGACGGCTGCGTGCGCCTGTCCGTCGGCCTGGAAGGACCGGCCGACCTGGCCCGGGACATCGGCCGGGCGCTGGACAGGGCATGAAGACGCACGGCGTAAAACGCATCTCACGCCGACGGCGCTCGCGCGACGCGCCGATCTATGAGGCGCGCACCAACGATATCGTCGTGCGTGTGGTGGCCACCTACCTGCCCGACCAGTCCGACCCGGAGGATGGCCAGTACTTCTGGGCCTATACGGTGGAGATCGAGAACCACGGCCGCGAGACGGTGCAGTTGGTCACCCGGCACTGGACCATCACCGACGCCCTCAACCGCGTGGAAGAGGTCTCCGGCCAGGGCGTGGTCGGCGAACAGCCGGAACTGAAGGCCAGCGAAGCCTTTCGCTATACCTCGGGTGTGCCGCTCAAGACGCCGTCCGGCACAATGCGCGGCCGCTACCACATGGTGACCGCCGCCGGCGGTGGTCTGGCCGTAGACATCCCCGAGTTCTCCTTGCATCTTCCAGGCGCCGGCCGCGTGGTGAACTGACCGGCCGGTCGGCGAAGGAAATCCTCATGGCTAACCGCCTTGGCGCCCTGCTCCTGGCTGGCCTCGCGCTCACCGCGTTCACGGGCGCACCGGCAGGCGCTGCGGACGACAAGGCCTCTCCCCCGACCGCCGCGGACTGGGCCGCGCTGGGCAAATTGCCGGACTGGAGCGGGATCTGGGTCCCGGACGTCGGCGACCAGAACGCCCAGGTGACCTCCAACCCCACGCCCTGGACGCCGGACGCCAAGCGCCAGATCGACAAGATGAATGCCGACGAGGACGCCGGCGACCCCAAGGGCCTGTTCGTCGACTGCCTGCCCGAAGCCATGCCCAGCTGGATGCTTATCAGCCACAACGCCATGGAGATCCTGTTCACGCCCGGACGGGTGACGATGCTGGGCGAGGCGGACGGCAACCGGCTACGGCGGATCTACACCGACGGGCGGGGCCACCCGGCCGATCCCGACCCCAGTTTCCACGGCCACTCCATCGGACGCTGGGAGGGAGACGCTCTGGTGGTGGACACCATCGGCGTGCTGCCCGAAGCGTTGCTGGCGGTCAGCGAGGCGGCGGGTCTGCCCAACAACGGCGACCTTCACGTGGTGGAGCGGTTGCACCTGGCCGGCCCGGACGCCCTGCACGACGACCTGGAGATCACCGCGCCCCACCTCCTGACCCGGCCTTGGAAGACCACGCGCATCTACTACCGGCGGCGCGGGCCGCGGAACGACATCCTGGAGGGCGTGTGCCTCCAGGGGGCCTTCGCCGAGCGCAAGGACGAGGCCGGCAACGCGGTCTTCGAGCCCCTGGCCCACGACAAGGGCATTCCCGTGCCCCCGGGCCAGTAGCGTAACGCCAGGAGATAATCCCCATGTCCGCCAAAGCCGCCGTATTCGGCCTCGCGTTCGGCCTCGCCGCGGTCGCGGCCCCCGCCCTGGCGCACCACTCCTTCGCCATGTTCGATTTCAACCGGATCGTGACGCTGAAGGGCGCCGTCAAGGAATTCCAGTGGACCAATCCCCACGTGGTCCTGTGGGTCGAGACCGATCCGACCGCGAGCGAGCCGGCCGTGACCTGGTCGGTGGAGCTGACCAGCCCGGGCAACCTCACCCGCAGCGGCTGGAGCCGCACGTCGCTGAAGCCCGGCGACAAGGTGGAGGTCGAGCTGAACCCGCTCAGGGACGGCAAGCACGGCGGCGGTTTCCACAAGGCGACCCTGGTCTCCACCGGCCAGGTCCTGACCAGCTCCGGTCCCGGCGCCCTGCCGCAGGCCAAGCCCTGAACTTCAGCTCTTGGCGAGTTCGCGCGACCGGCGCGCGGCGGCGGCGACGGCTTCGCGCATCAGGGGCGCGAGGCCCCGTTCACCCATCAGGACTTCGAGCGCCGCCTGGGTGGTGCCGCCCGGGGACGTGACCTGACGGCGCAGGTCCGCCGGCTCCTCGCCGGACTGCATCATCAGGGCCGCCGCGCCGGCCATGGTGGCCCGCGCCAGGGTCCGGGCGGCCTCGGGTGAAAGACCTTCCGCCTCGCCCGCCGCTTCCAGCGCTTCGGTGAAGGCGTAGAGATAGGCCGGCGCCGAGCCGCAGACGGCGGTCACCGCGTCCATCAGGCTCTCATCGTCCACATCCACCATCCGCGCGACCGGATCGAACAGGGCGTGCGCGGCGGCGGCCGCGCGGGCGTCCGGCGCATAGATCGCCCCGGCGCCCTGAGCCACGGCCACGGCGGTGATGGGCATGACCCGCGCCGCTGGACGGCCGCCAAATGCCTGCGAGATGTCGCCGGCGCGCACGCCGGCGGCCACCGAGACGATCACCGCGTCCTGGGACAGATGCGGCCCGAGCGCCGCTGCGGCCTCGCGCCAGACCTGGGGCTTGACGGCCATGAGGACGGTCCGGGCCCCCGCGAGGTCGGCGGCGGGCGGATTGAGCCGCGCGCCCGCGGCTTCGGCCGCACAGGCAAGGTCGCCCGGCTGGGGATCGCGGATGATCAGGTCCGTGGGCTTGAACGCCCCGGTCAGGGCCCAGCCGTCCAGCAAGGCGCCGCCCAGGCGTCCCGCGCCGAGGAGGAGGATGGGTGTGATCGCGGCCATGGAGCGCAGAGGGGGAGGCTAGGCCTGCCCCACCGTATCGAACATGCAGGCGGCCATGGCCTCGTCCGGGGTCTTGCCGCCGGTCAGCAGGAAGTTGAAGGCCGGGTAGAAGCGATCGGCCGCCTCCACCGCCGTGTCGATCATCGAGGCGGCCTGGGCCATGGTCGGGCGCTCGCCGTGCGGCAGCGACATGGCGTTGCGGAACACCACTTCGCCCTCCTCGACCCAAAGCTCGAAGTGGCCGAGCCAGACTCGCGGATTGATCAGGGCCAGCAGGGCGTGGGTGGCGCCGCGCTTTGACTTCGGCGCGCGCAGGTCCAGCGAGACGCACAGCTGCAGGCAGTCGGCCTCGGGCCGCCAGGCGAACCACAGCTCGTAGTCCTTCCAGTCTCCGGTCAGGGAAAACGCCAGGTCCCCATCGTCGGAGCGGTCGAAGGACAGGTTCTCGGCCGTGAGGACGCGTTCGACCACGTCCAGCGGATCGAGGGCGAATTCGACGTCTTCTTCCGAATGGGACATGTCCATAACGCGGTCCTTGATCGACGCTAGGGCGGCATACTCCCGCCGAATCGTCCCTGTGAGTACCTAACCTGCTTCGGGCCGGTGGTCTCAACCAGCTTCTTGCGAGGCGCGAGCTTAAGCTTTGTCTTCGCCCTTCAGGCGGGCGATGTCATCCCGCAAAGCCGAGATCTCGGCCTTCGCGGCCTCGAATTCGTCCCGGCGCACGAAGTCCATCTCTGCCGCCAGCTTGTCCAGCTGCGCGCGGACGGCCGCCTTGGCTTCCTCGCCGGCCGCCTGGGCCAGGCCGATGGCGGCGGTGGTCAGCTTGGAGACTTCGTCGAGAAGGGGATTCTGCGTCTGCATGGAGGCTGGCCCGGTCTGCTGGTTGGGCCTCTATATGGCAATGATGGCTGGATTGCGAAAGGAGAAGGCGGCGGCGCCCTCCCCACCGCGCGTGCGGCCTGCTAAATCACCCACGACGCGACAGGAGCCGCCGTGCAGTTCCCCGACATCAGTCCCTACGTCCCCCTGCTCGGGCCTTACAGCTTCAGCCTCGGCGCCTGGCATGTGGGCCCGATCGGCGTGCGCTGGTACGCCCTGGGCTATATCGCCGGCATCGTGTTCGGCTGGCGTTACTGCCTCGGCCTGATCCGCAACAACCGCCTGTGGGGCGCCCGCGCGCCGACGGCGACGCCCCTGCAGATCGACGACCTGGTGCTCTGGGTCACCCTCGGCATCGTGGGCGGAGGACGTCTGGGCAGCGTCTTGTTCTACAACACCTCGGTGATCTGGAAGGACCCCTTGGACATCCTCCGGATCTGGGACGGCGGCATGTCGTTCCACGGCGGCATGATCGGGGTCGGCCTGGCCATCTTCTTCTTCGCCAGATCCCAGAAAATAGACCTCTTGCGCCTCGCGGACCTGATCGCGCCCTGCGCGCCCTTCGGCATCGGGGTGGTGCGCATCGCCAACTTCATCAATGGCGAGCTGTGGGGCCGGGTCACCGATGCCCCCTGGGGCATGGTGTTCTGCAACAACACCATCCAGAAGGCCTACGGCTCCTGTCCCGCCGGCATTCTGCCGCGCCATCCCAGCCAGCTCTACGAAGCGTGCCTGGAGGGTCTGGCCCTCTTCATGGTCCTGCGATGGGCGACCCACCGGGCGCTGTGGCTGCAGCGGCAGGGCGCGATCGTCGGCCTGTTCCTGACCTGTTACGGCCTGTTCCGCATCTCCCTGGAGAATGTCCGCCAGCCCGACGCCGACATGCCCCATTTCCCGCTCGGCCTGACCATGGGGATGATGCTGTCGGTCCCGATGGTGCTGGCCGGTCTTTGGCTGATCCGGCGCGCGTTGCGCCAGCCGCTGGCCGCGCAAGCGGCCGAATGAGCCTGATGGCGCGGCTGAGCGCCGAGATCGCGCAGACCGGCCCCCTCACGCTCGCCCAGTTCATGACGGCGTGCCTGCACGATCCAAAGGACGGCTACTACGCGACGCGCCCGGCGCTCGGGGAAGATGGCGATTTCATCACCGCGCCCCTGGTGTCGCAGATGTTCGGTGAGCTGGTCGGCCTGTGGTGCGCGGAGGTCTGGGCCCGGATGGGGCGGCCGGAGCGGGTGCTGTGGGTCGAGGTCGGGCCAGGCGACGGAACACTGATTCAGGACGCCTTGCGCGCCGTCTCGAGGGCGGCGCCCGCCTTCGCCCAGGCCGCCGAGCTGATGCTGGTGGAAACGAGCGCGCCGTTGGCCGCCCGCCAGCGCGAACGGCTGGGAGGCGCCTTCGCGCACTGGATCCAGAGCCTGTCGGATCTTCCGGCGGACGCGCCCGTGATCCTGGTCGCCAACGAGGTGCTGGACTGCCTGCCCGTCCGCCAGTTCGTCAGCACGGGCGGCGGCTGGGCCGAGCGCATGGTGGGCCTGGACGCGGAGGGCGAGCTCGCCTTCGGCCTGGCCCGTCGGCCCCTTGACCGGGTCCTGCCCGTCACGCCGCCGGACACGGTGATCGAGGTTTCCCCAGCCCAGGAGGCTTTCGGCGCGCAGATCGGCGCCCTGGTCGCCCGCCAGGGCGGTGCAGGCCTGCTCATGGATTACGGCCGCGCGGAGGCCGGATTCGGCGACACGCTGCAGGCCGTGAAAGGTCACCGGAAGGTTCCGCCCCTGGAGGCGCCGGGCGAGGCGGACCTCACGGTCCACGCCGACTTCCCTGCGGTATTGGCCGCCGCCGTCCGAGCCGGGGCGCAGGCCGCGCCCATCCTGGCCCAGGCCGCATTCCTCGGCCGACTGGGCGTCGAAGCGCGGGCGGAAGCGCTCGGCCGCGCCCACCCCGACAAGGCCGACATCATCGCCCGCCAGCTCCACCGCCTCACCGCCCCGGACCAGATGGGCGAGCTCTTCAAGGCCGTCTGCATCCATGCGCCGGGCCTTGAACCCCCGGGATTCGAACATGGCTGAGGTCCCGACGATGCAGTCACGCCTGCTGGCGGGCCTGCCTGGGGTGCGCCACGGCTTCTTCACCCGCCAGGGCGGAGTCTCCAGCGGCGTCTACGCCAGCCTGAATGTGGGCGTGGGCTCGCGGGACGATCCGGTCGCGGTCACGGAGAACCGCGCGCGGGCGGCCGCGGCGTTCGCCGTCGCGCCGGAGCGGCTCCTCACCTGCTACCAGATCCATTCCGCGACCGCGGTGGTCGCCGCCGCACCCTTCGCCGAGCGCCCCGAGGCCGACGCCGTGGCCGCCGCCGCGCCGGGCCTGATGTGCGCCGCCCTGGCCGCCGACTGCGCGCCGGTGCTGATCGTGGATCCACAGGCCCGCGTCGTCGCCGCCGCCCACGCCGGCTGGCGGGGGGCGCTGGGCGGGGTCGTGGAGGCGGCGGTGGAGGCCATGACCGGCCTGGGCGCGGACCGGAAGCGGATGCGGGCCGCTGTCGGCCCCTGCATCGGTCCCCGCTCCTACGAGGTCGGCCTGGAATTCCTGGAGACCTTCACCTCGACCAGCACGGACAACGCCCGCTTCTTCCAGCCGGGCGCGGGGCCCGACAAGCGCCTGTTCGACCTGCCCGCCTTTGTCCTGGGCCGCCTGGCCGGCGCGGGGGTCGCGGAGGCCGAATGGATCGGCGCCGACACCTACGCGGATGAGGACCGGTTCTTCTCGAACCGCCGGGCGCTGCACCGCGGCGAGGCCGATTACGGCCGGCTTTTGTCGGCGATCATGCTGTCGCCCTGAAAGGCGGCGGCGGCCGCCCCCGTGTGTGCCCCTGAAGCTGCATCCTCCGTCTGCGGCGTTTTGCGACGTGAACCGGGCTTGCAGGCTGTGACCCGACTGTTAGAAGCCCAGGCGTCGGGGCCGGGGAAAACCAAGATGAAGCTGATCGCCGGCAATTCGAACCGCGGTCTGGCGGAGGCGATTGGGGACCATCTCGACCTTCCCCTGTGCAAGGCCCAGGTCCGGCGCTTCGCCGACAACGAGGTGTTCGTCGTCATCGAGGAGAACGTCCGCGGCGAGGACGTCTTCGTGATCCAGTCGACGTCCTATCCGGCCAACGACAATCTGATGGAGCTGCTGATCTGCATGGACGCGCTGACGCGTGCGTCCGCCAAGCGGATCACGGCGGTGATTCCCTATTTCGGCTACGCCCGACAGGACCGGAAGATGGGAGGGCGCACCCCGATCTCGGCCAAGCTGGTGGCCAACCTGATCACCCGCGCTGGCGCAGACCGGGTGCTGACCATGGATCTGCACTCCGGCCAGATCCAGGGCTTCTTCGACATCCCCACCGACAACCTGCTGTCCACGCCGGTGCTGGCGGCGGACATCCGCGAGCACTACCTGCGCCCCGGCGAGCTGATGATCGTGTCGCCCGACGTCGGCGGCGTGGTGCGCGCCCGCGCCCTGGCCAAGCGGCTGGACGCCGACCTGGCCATCGTCGACAAGCGCCGTTCCGGTCCCGGGGTCAGCGAGGTCATGAACCTCATCGGCGACGTCAAGGATCGCCGCTGCGTGCTGTTCGACGACATCATCGATGGCGGCGGCACCCTGTGCAACGCCGCCGAAGCCCTGGTCAATCAGGGCGCCGCCGAGGTCTCCGCCTACGTCAGCCACGGCGTGCTCTCCGGCAGCGCGGTGACGCGCCTGGAGGCGTCAGCGCTGAAGGAGGTCGTGGTCACCGACTCCATCGAGGCGCCGCAACAGGTCCGCCAGAGCGCCAAGGTGCGTCACGTCACCGTTGCGCCCCTGATCGGCGAAGCCATCCGGCGCATCGCCAACGAGGAATCGGTCTCCAAGCTGTTCGACTGATCCCTGCCGCGCCGTTCGGCCGCGCCGGATCACGAAATTGTCTCCTGGTTCGGCGCGCCGTCCCGACCTACTATGGCGGCTTCGAGTGTCCTCCCCGGGGGGTTAGGGTCATGCAGTCCGGCCGGGCGCGTCATTACATCGGCAAGTTGGGCCTGACGTTCGCGGCCCTCGCCTTTGTGTGCGCCCAGACCGCGCCGGCCGCGGCGTTCTCGTTCGGCAAGAAGCACAAAGCGCCGGAGGTCGTCGCCGCGCCCCCGCCGCCTCCGCCGCCCGAACCGGAGATTGCGGTCGGGCCGCCGGCCCTCGCCGGATATGTAATCACCACCGCGGGCGCCTACGCCGCCTATATGCAGAGCGCGGCGGGCATCGGGAACCGCTTCACCAACGGCGGCTCGGTGATCGACGCCCTGCGTCTGGGGGTGCATTCCGAACAGCACCAGATGCAGCAGGGCGTGGTGGCCTACGCCGCGATCGTCGCGCTGCAGGATCCCGACTTTGTCGCCGGCGTGCGCGGATTCGCCAGTCACGCCTCCACCCGCGACGCCATGGTCCGCTACATCCTGGCCGACCCCAACTACGTGATGACCCTGCCCGGCCACGACAGCGCCGCCGGCCTCATCGTCGCCACCCTGAACGGCCAGGGCGCGCGCCTGCAGGCCGCCGGCGAGCTGGTGCAGCAGGCTTCCCTGGATATCCAGCTGAAGGCCGCATGGTCCAAGAAGGCGGCGCCCAACCAGGCGGGGACGCTGGAGGAGGTCAAGCACCTCTCCGCGACCACGCTGGATCCCCCCGAGGACGTCAAGGCGCGTCTGACGCAGGCCTCGACCGGCGCCGCGCCCCTCGGGCTCGCGGGCGGGATGGCGGCCCAGCAGCCCTACAGTCAGACCGTCGCCCGCGGGATGGCCATCGCCGCCCTGGCGATTCTGGGCAAGGCCGGCGACCAGGACATGCCCTATGTCATGGCGCTGCTGGTCAACGACGGCGACGGCTTCTGCTTCAACATGTCAAAGCTGAACCTCTACCAGTGCCTGTCGGTGGCCCGGCCGCACTATGAGAACATGTACTGCCTGGGGCTGCACGCCATGGCGGACACCGGAAAATGCGTGCGCGCCGCCGTGGGCGAACCCGCGGGGTTCAGCCCCGCGCCACACCCCCTGGCCACCGTCGGCGGCCCTGTCGCCGCCGCCGCGAGCGTCTCTGGTTTCGGGGAAAATGCGGCCGCCGGGGCGACGCCTCTGCAACGGTGACCGGAGCCGGTTGCGTGGGCGTGGGGATACGTGTAATTAGCCGCGCCTTCCCGACCGGGTAATGCACGCCGCGCCGCTGCGCGGCGGCTTCGTTTTTGAGGCATGGCCATGGCCGACATCATTCTGAACGTCGAAGTCCGCGAACACGCAGGCAAGGGTGGCGCGCGCGCTGTCCGTCGCGCTGAAAAAGTGCCCGGGGTGCTCTACGGCGGCCCGCTGGGCCCCGTATCCGTCGCGGTGCGTCGCAACGAGTTCCGCAAGGCGCTCTATACCGGCAAGCTCCTGGGCCACCTGGTGACCCTGAAGCATGGCCAGGAAACCCAGCAGGTCATCGCCAAGGACGTGCAGTTCCACCCCGTGAGCGACGAGCCGATCCACTTCGACCTCTATCGCGTGGACGAGCACCAGCTGATCCGCATCGCGGTGCCGCTTCACTTCCGCCACCAGGAAGCTTCTCCCGGCCTGAAGCGCGGCGGCGCGCTGAACATCGTCCGCCACGACATCGAGGTCATGGCCCCCGCGGACTCCATTCCCGAGGAGCTGGTCGCCGATTTGACCGGCCTGGACATCGGCGACACCGTGCGCATCTCGAGCCTGAAGATGCCGGAAGGCGTCAAGCCGGCCGGGGGGGATCTTGAATTCGTCATCGCCACGATCACCGGCGCCTCTTCGCTCGAAGCGGGCGCCGAGGCGGAAGGCGACGAAGCCGAGGCGGCGTCGGAAGGCTGAGCCCGCGCAGGCCCGTGGCCTCCAAGTCCACGGGCCGGGTCAGGCCGGCTGCCCTCCGCTGAGACGTCGTCACTGAGGGTGCAGCCATGCTGATCCTGGCGGGTCTCGGCAATCCTGGGGTCAAGTACGCGGGCAATCGCCACAATCTCGGTTGCATGGCCGTGGACGCCATCGCCGACCGATTCCGCTTCCAGGCCGAGCGCGCGCGCTTCCTGGGCCTCACCCGGCAGGGGACGATCGACACGCCCGCGGGGCCGGCGAACGTGCTGGTCCTGAAGCCCCAGACCTTCATGAACGAGAGCGGTCGCTCGATCGCCCAGGCCATGAAGTTCTTCAAGGTCTCGCCGGGCGATGTGGTGGTGTTCCACGACGAGCTGGACCTGGCGCCAGGGCGACTGCGCATGAAGACGGGCGGAGGCGCCGCGGGTCACAACGGCCTGCGCTCGACGGCCCAGTGGATCGGACCCGACTTCCGCCGCGCGCGCCTGGGCATCGGCCATCCCGGCGACAAGGACCGTGTCCTGGGCTACGTCCTGGACAACTTCGACTACGGCGAACGGCCCTGGGTGAAGGACCTGTGCGGCGCCTGCGCCGAGGCGGCGCCCCTGCTGGTCGCGGGGGAAGACGCGCGCTATCAGGCTGAGGTGCTGAGACTCGCGCCGGCCGAGAAAGCCGATCCTCGCCAGCCCGCCGGAGGCGGCGCATCATGAACTTTCTGATGATGTTCGGCATGCCGGGCCTGGTGCTGGGCGTCCTGTTCCTCGTGGCCATGTGCGTCCACGTGGTGCGCAGCGGGCGCGAGCTGTTCTGGCTCTGGATCATCCTGCTGGGCTTCCCGCCGATCGGCGCGCTCGTGTATTTCTTCGCCCTCGTGCTGCCCGAGGTGCTGGGCGGCTCGACCGCGCGCAAGGTCGGCAAGGCGGCGCGCGAAACGCTTGATCCCGCGCGCAGCTATCGCGACGCCAAGGCGGACCACGACCTGGCGCCGACGGTCCACAATCAGATGAAGCTGGCGGCCGCGGCCTCTGAACTCGGCCGCCACGCCGAGGCCGAGGCCCTCTACGGCGAGGCCATGCAGGGGGTCCACGCCGACGATCCCGCCCTGCTGCTCGGCCGCGCCAGGGCGCTGATCGAGCTCGGCCGACACGGCGAGGCCATGCCGCTGCTGGAAGTGCTGTCGAACGAGGGCAAGGACGGGCGCACGCCTCAGGCGGTTCTGGCCCTGGCCCGCGCCCTGGAGGGCCTGGGCCGCGTCAACGAGGCCGCCGCAGCCTTCGAATGGGCGGCGCCGCGGTTTCCCGGATTGGAAGGGGTTGCGCGCCACGCCGCGTTCCTGGCCAGGACGGGGCGGCGACGCGAGGCGGAGGAGGCGCTGGCGGAGATCGACCGGCGGATCTCACGGGCCAATCCTCACTTCCGCAGGGAGGCGCGCGCGTGGCGGGACCTAGCGGCCCAGGCCATCGCGCAGGCCCAGCCGGCAGGCTGAGCCTAGTATTCGGCCTCGTGGCCGATCCTCCGACACTTGCGGACGCTGGACAGGGTGTCGAGGCCCGTATCGAGATTGCGCAGCCAGCAGCGGTCATCGCGAACGATGATCACAGAATAGAGCTCACGCGACTCTTGATCCAGTGAGACGAGGTCGCCATCCTTGATCGGCACGTGCCTCAACGCGGCATATTCATTCGCTTCCAACATGGTCCTCTCCTTGGAGCCTTGTCGTCATCCGCCGGCCCATGCCGCCAGATATTGCAAGCCTAGAGTTTGAGGCTTGAACTGGTTCTGAATGGTCAATGTGAGGTGCGGTTCATCGTCGCGGTCGGTTAACGCCACAAAGATGCGCGGATGACACGGTCCTGCCCGCTTTAGCGGCAGCCGCGCTTGTGACGGGAGCGTCCCGCGCCTAGGTTAGGGATGGCGGGTCTTGCTGCGGCTCGCGTCGAAGGCATCACATCCCGGGGACCTTAATCACTCTCGAAGGGAGCTGTCCCTGGTCGGGGCCCTGGCCCCGGACACACGGCGCCCACCTGGTCTACCAGGTCCGAGGGGATTGAAACGCCTTCACGGCTTTCGCGGCGCCGCCACCCTTCCGCCCTGGATCGGCGGACCTCAGAATATCTTGGTGAGGGTGAACCGCGCCGAGCGCGGCTCGAGCGGATGGATATGCAGATCCGCGACGCCGGCGGCCGGCTCCCCCCGCAGACGCGAGACGTAATAGTAGTCGGCCGCGTCATCCTTGGAATCGAGGATGTTGAACACGTCCACTCGCAGTTTCAGGCTCGGCGCCAGCTTGTAGCCAAGGTTCACGTTCCACTCGGAATCGCCGTTGGAGCGGACGCTGTTGTCCTCGATCAGTGGGTGTGGTCCGAGGTCCCTGAGCTCAACGCCCGCGGACCAGGGGCCGAGGTTGTCGATCAGCATGCCTGCCGAAGCGATGAAGACGGGCGCATCGGGAATGTAGGGACCCGCCGGGTCCGCGTCGCGGTAACGGGCGTGGCTGAAGGCGAAGTTGGCGTTGAGCTCGATCCAGGGCCAAGGCCGGTACTGGCCGGTGATCTCGATTCCGCGACGGCGGCTGGGACGCCCGGCGGAGGTCTGGCCGACGTCCGCGTCATAGGTGAGTTCAGAGGCGAAATCGATCTGGAAGGCGGTCGCGGCCAGTTGCACGTGAGGGATGATCGTGGTCCTGACGCCGACCTCCTCGGCCGTGGACTTCGCCAGCAGGGTCGCGGCGCCGCCACTTCCGGAGCCAAGCACCACCGCGCGCACGTCGTTGGAATGAAAGCCCCGCCCGGCGCTGAAATAGACCTCTGTCCCCGACCATGGCCCAAGCACGAGGCTCGCCTTGGGCTGGAACAGCGCCAGGCTTGTCGAGCCGGACGCGCCGCCCAGGATATCGCGGTCGACGCCATTGAAGTCATCGACCCGGGCGCCGACCGTCGTCCGCAGCCAGGGTCGCCAGTTGACTGTCGCCTCGGTGTAGGCGCCGACGCTGCCTTCGCGAACCTTGTCCGCCTTCAGAGTGGACAGCGGCGCGCGCTGCAGGGTGTGGGCGAGATCGACATAGACGTCGTCGTAGCGGCCCTGCAGGCCGGCGCGAAGGGTGGCGTCCGCGCCCAGCAGCACCAGGTCCCGCTCGAAGCTGGCGGCGCCGCCGAGGGTGGTGCGGCGGTCGTTCTGGGCGTGCTGGTCGCCGTTGACCGGATCGTCCAGGACATGGGTGAAGTCGTTCCAGAGCGTCAGCTTGCTGTGGATCACATAGGCGCTGGCCCGCAGGCGCCAGCCGAAGCCGCTGCGGGCATAGCGGCCCGACAGGCTGTAGCGCAGGGCCTGGCCGCCGTCGGAGGGATCGAGCGTCCCGTAGCGGCCGATCAGCCCTTCGGTCATCGCCCGTTCCGGCTGGTCGGTCGTGGCGTTCCAAAGACCGCGATAATAGAGGGCGGTGACCGCGAAGCCGTCGTCGGCGTCGCCTTCGCTGTAACGCAGGATGGCGTTGGCCTTGCGGGCGTTGTCAGGGTGGTCCCAGGGACCGTTCAGACGCGAGAGCTCGCCCGCCGCCAGCAGCCGCCCCCGCCCCAGCGCCTGGGTGGTTGAAGCGAACAGCCGGTCGTCCCCGAGCGTGCCGGCGCTGGCCGATACCTGGTTCGGGAGCCGGTCGAGATAGTCGAGGTGCACGGCGCCCACCGTGCCGAAATCGCCCTCGGCGGCGAAGTAGGGACCCTTGGTGAAATTGATGCCCTTGGCCAGTTCCGGCACGAAGAAGTTCAGGTCCGAATAGCCCTGGCCGTGGGCGTGGGTGCGCTCGTTGACGGGCATGCCGTCGACGAAGACGGCGATGTCGGTGCCATGGTCCAGGTTGAAGCCGCGCAGCAGATATTGGTTGGCCTTGCCTTCGCCGGAGTGGGCGGTGACCACCAGGCCCGGCACCGTCTCCAACAGCTGACCCACGCGATAGACCGGCCGCAGCGCCAGCTCCTGCTTGGTCACGACCCCCTGGCTGGAGGTCAGGGCGCGGCCGATCATGTTCTCGGTGGACGCCGTGACCACGACCTCGCGGACGGCAGCGGCGGCCGGCTCTGGCGCCGCCTGGACCGTCCCACCCGCCGCCAACGCCACGCTCGTGACGGCGGTCACCAGAATGAGCCGCATTCTCAAATACCCCACGGGACGGAACTGACTTGCCCGGCCTGTCCGTTCAAATACGTGGTAAGGTCGATGTTCACTCGGTTTCTGATCTGGCAGCGGCTTTCGGACGCCTCGCACGGCGCGCCAAGGCGTGCCATTGACCGGGATCAAGGGACGGGTTCGCCCGCAACCATCTTGGGAGGCTGAGGACCGCCTGATGCGTCTGGCTTTTTTCGGGGATGTCGTCGGCCGGTCTGGCCGCGAGGGGATCGTCCAACATCTCCCCGGACTCCGGCGCCGCCTGGGCCTCGAGTTCGTCGTGGTCAACGCCGAGAACGTCGCCGGCGGCTTTGGCGTCACTGAGGCGACCGCCAAGGAGCTGTTCGCTGCGGGGGCCGACTGCCTGACCCTGGGCAACCACTCCTGGGACCAGCGCGAGGCCCTGACCTACATCGAGCGGGAACCGCGCCTGATCCGGTCGCTCAACTACCCGCGGCTATCCCACGCTCCCGGACGCGGGGCGGGCCTTTATGAAACCGACGCCGGCCAGCGGGTGCTGGTGGTCAGCCTCCTCGGCCAGCGCAACATGGAGCCGATCCTGGACGATCCCTTCGGCGCCGTGGACAAGGAGCTGGAAGCCTGTCCGCTCGGTCAGGCCTGCGACGCCGTCGTGGTGGACATGCACGCCGACGTGACCTCCGAGAAGATGGCGATGGGTCATTTCTGCGACGGCCGGGCCAGCCTGGTGGTGGGCTCCCACTCGCATGTTCCGACCGCCGACGCCCAGATCCTGGTCGGGGGCACGGCCTATCAGACCGATGCGGGCGCCTGCGCCGACTACGACAGCGTGATCGGCAACGACAAGGAGGAGCCGCTGCGCCGCTTCACCACGCGCATCCCGAGCGCGCGGCACAAGCCGGCGGAAGGGACCGCCACCGTCTGCGGGGTCTTCGTGGAGACCGATCCCAGGACCGGCCTCGCACGCCGGGTCGAACCGATCCGCATCGGGGGCCGGCTGAAACACGCCATGCCCGACCTCTCGGCCGCGCCGGCAGGAGCCGCCTAAGCCGGCGGGCCCTTGAAGGACCTCACCGTCAGCTTGTCGATGTGAAGCTCACGGATGTGCGCCTTGCCGACGGCGAGCCGTCCGATCGCCAGCGCGCCGAGCGCCAAGGCTCCAATGGCGAAAGCGCCCAGCGCCGCGGCGCCGAGGGTGGCCGCACCGAGGGTCAGGGCGCCCACGACCGAGGGCGGGCCGTGGCGGCGCGGGTACCAGTGTACGATTTCGGGTTCGCCGTCGTCGGCGATGGGCGGGGCTTCGGCGTGGGACATGGGAACGCCTCCTGTTGATTGGACCTGAACCGCGCCGGACCGGCGGAGTTCCAAATTCCCGCCCCCGGACATCATATACCCACGCTGAGGCGTCCCGCCGGCGGACGCCTTGATCCAGCTCATTCCGCCCGGGAAAGCACAGGTCGCAGCCTTCGCTCCCTCCTGTCGGGCGGTCGGCCGGTGACTTATGCGGCGCGTCTGGCTAGAAGCGCCGGGAACGCCCGTCGCCCGCAAGGTTCGCTTGATCTACTTCATCCGCCACGGCCAGACCGAGTTCAACCGCGAAGGCCGCATGCAGGGCCAGCTGGATTCGCCGCTCACCGACCTCGGGGTCGAACAGGCGCGGCGGATGGGACAGCGGCTGAAGTCGCTCGTCGATGATCCCGCGCGGTGGGCGATTATCGCCAGCCCCCTGGGACGCACGCTCCGCACCGCGCAGATCGTGCGCGAGACCGTTGGACTCACCTGCGAAATCGAGCTCGATCCACGCCTCGCCGAACTCAGCGTCGGGGAATGGGAGGGCCAGACCCGGGCCGAAATCGGCGCGCGCCATCCCGGCCTGCTTGACGGTCCTGACTGGATCTACGGCGCCCCGGGCGGCGAGAGCCGCCTGGCGCTGGAAGCGCGGCTGTCCGACTGGCTCGCCGGGATCGACGAGGGCGACGGACGGCGCCGGTTGGTCGTCTCGCACGGCGCCGCCGGCCGCGTGTTGCGCGCGCTCTACGCCGGAGGCGATCCGGCCGGCGCCTGGCGGCCTGACCCGCCGCCCCAGGACGCGGTGTTCCGCCTGCATGGCGGCGTGGTCGCCCGCATCGACGTTGCGGGGGCGGACGCGCCTTAGGCTGGCGTCGGCGCCTTCTGAAGGCTAGAAGCCTGCGCCCTAGAGCACGATGCGATCAGACGGAATCGTCTGATCGTTGAATCGTGCTCTAAATTCAAGAGTTTGAGCGCGTTCTTACCGCAAAACCGGGTTCCACTTTTGCGGAACGCGCTCTAGCTCCTCCGTCGGACCTCGACCATGGCCGGACATTCAAAGTTCAAGAACATCCAGTTCCGCAAGGACCGGCAGGACAAGATCAGGTCCAAGCTGTTCTCCAAGCTGTCGCGGGACATCACCCTCGCCGCGAAGAACGGCCTGCCCGACCCGACCGCGAATTCACGCCTGCGGCTGGCGATCGCCGCCGCCAAGGCCGAAAGCATGCCCAAGGACAACATCGAACGGGCGATCAAGAAGGCGTCGTCCGGCGAGACCGACACCATGGAGGAGATCCGCTACGAGGGCTTCGGCCCCGGCGGGGTCGGCATCATCGTCGAGGTCCTGACCGACAACCGCAACCGCGCCGCCGCCAATGTGCGCACCGTCTTCGGCAAGAACGGCGGCAACATGGGCGAGACCAACTCCGTCGCCTTCATGTTCGACCGGGTGGGCGAGATCGCCTATCCCGTCGCCGCCGGCGATGAGGACAAGGTGATGGAGGCGGCCATCGAGGCGGGGGCCGAGGACGTCGCCTCCGACGCCGAAGGCCATGCCATCACCACCGCGTTCGAGGATCTCTCGGACGTGGTCGAGGCGCTGGAGGCCTCGCTCGGGACGCCCAAGTCCACCGCCATCATCTGGAAGCCCAAGACCACCACGCCGGTCACCGGCGATGCGGCGGCCACGCTGATGAAGCTGATCGACGCCCTGGACGACGACGACGACGTGCAGAGCGTCTACGCCAACTACGAGATCGACGAGCAGGAGCTGGCCAGGCTGGCCGGTTGATCCGCGGGGTCTACCTGAAAGCCGCCATGACCTGCGCTGCGGCGGCGACAAGCCCGACCAGGCCGACGATGTAGGCCCAGTAGCGGGTCGGCACGAAGAAGAACGATCCCGCGCTTGGCTTGACCGTGAACTGCCGGTTGGTCGCGGCGTCGATCAGGACGCGCCCGGGCTTGGACTCGATCCTTGTCGCCACGAGCAAGAGTCCGCCGCCCGCCAGGAGGCCCGCCAGGCCGAGGCCGATCGCACTTTCGACGTGCTCGGGAAATCCGAACTGCGCCTTGAGAACCCCCGCGAGCACGACCCCCGCGATGAAGGCGGCGACCGTAAACAGCGGGACGAGAATCCCCAGCCCGCGCCAGACGATGAAAAACATGGACGTCCCTCCCCTGCCTGCGGCTGGACGCGCCCCGCGGCCAATCCGAAAGCCCAGGTAAAGTTACCAAGGTTTACAACCCTGACAAGCCATTCGGCGCCTGTTTCGCTGCGACGAGGACGTGGCCCCGCTAACCCCATGGAAACCCTTTCCCCCTGAGCGTCCGCAAGCGATGCTGCGGAACACATGATGAACGCGATTCGGATTCTGGGGCTGGACCCCGGCCTGCGGCGCACGGGATGGGGCGTCGTCGCGGCCGAGGGCTCGCGGTTGTCCTATGTGGCGCACGGCGTGATCGCGCCCAGGGACGCCCTGCCCTTCGCCGAACGGCTGTTGGCTCTGTTCGAAGGCGTCGCGGCGGTGGTCGAGGCGCATGCCCCGCATGAGGCGGCCATCGAGGAGACCTTCGTCACCGCCAACGGCTCCTCAACGCTGAAGCTCGGACACGCCCGCGCGGCGGCCATGCTGGCGCCGGCGCGCGCCGGACTGCTGGTCGCCGAATACGCCGCCAAGGTGGTCAAGAAATCCGTCGTTGGAACCGGAGGGGCCGACAAGGACCAGGTCGCCTTCATGGTGCGCCGGATCCTGCCAGCGGCCGGCGATGTCTCGGCCGACGCGGCTGACGCCCTGGCCGTGGCCATCGCCCACATTCACGCGCGGCGGATGCGCCGGCTGGGGGACGCGGCATGATCGGCCGGCTGCGCGGCGTGCTCGCCGAAATCGCCGAAGAGGACGCCCTGATCGACGTCGGCGGCGTCGGCTATGTCGTGCGCTGCGGCTCAAGGACGCTCTCGCGCCTGCCGCCGGTGGGCGATGAGACCCTGGTGCACGTGGAGACCATCTCCAACGAACAGACCGGAACCCGCCTCTACGGCTTCCTGACGCGGGAGGAGCGGCGCGCCTTCGTCGTCCTTCTGTCCGTCCAGGGCGTCGGCCCGAAGGCGGCGCTGGGGGTGCTGGACGTGCTCTCGCCCCAGGACCTGGCGGCGGCGGTCGCGCGCGAGGACAAGGCCGCGGTCGGGCGCGCCCAGGGCGTCGGTCCCAAGCTCGCCCTGCGCATCGTGACCGAGCTCAAGGACAAGCCCATCGCCGACGGCCCCGTCGCCGCCTTCCACGCCCAGGCCCATGCCGCGGCGGAGCCGCCCCGGCCGACCGCCTCGGGGGAAGCCGTGGCCGCCCTCATGGGGCTCGGTGTCGCGGAGGTCACGGCGCGGCGGGTGGTGGAGCAGGCGTCCCTGAGGCTCGGCGAAGGTGCTGAGGTCCAGGCGCTGATCAAGGCCGCCCTCCAGGAGCTGGGCCGGTGACGCGGCTGGTGTCGGGCGAGAGCGCGCCGTTCGAGGCCACCGACAAGGCGCTGCGGCCCCAGACCCTGGCGGAGTTCGTCGGCCAGGAGCAGCTCAAGGGCAACCTCAAGGTCTTCATCGAGGCGGCGCGCGGCCGCGGCGAGGCCCTGGATCACGTCCTGCTGTTCGGTCCCCCGGGCCTGGGCAAGACCACCCTGGCCCAGATCATCGCGAGGGAGCTCGGCGTCGGATTTCGCGCCACCTCCGGTCCGGTGCTGGCCAAGGCCGGGGACCTGGCCGCCATCCTGACCAATCTCGAGCCGAACGATGTGCTGTTCATCGATGAGATCCATCGCCTGGCGCCGGCGGTCGAGGAGATCCTCTATCCGGCCATGGAGGACCATGTCCTGGACCTGATCATCGGCGAGGGGCCTTCCGCGCGCTCGATCCGCATCGATCTGGCGCCCTTCACGCTGGTCGCAGCCACAACGCGGGCGGGCCTCCTGGCCACGCCCCTGCGCGACCGCTTCGGCATACCGCTGCGGCTGAACTTCTACACCCCCGCCGAATTGCAGAAAGTGCTGACCCAGGCGGCGAGGAAGATGGGGGCGGACCTGTCGGACGAGGGCGCAGGCGAGATCGCCGCCCGGGCGCGGGGCACGCCGCGCGTGGCCGGCCGGTTGCTGCGCCGCGTGCGGGACTTCGCGACCGCCGAGGGCGCCGTGCTGATCGACCGCAAGTCCGCCGCCCAGGGCCTGGCCCGACTGGAAGTGGATGAAGCGGGGCTGGACGCCCTCGATCGCCGCTACCTGCGCGCCCTGATCGAGAACTACGGCGGCGGGCCCGCCGGAGCCGACACCCTGTCCTACGCCATCGCCGAGGCGCGCGACGCGGTGGAGGACGTGATCGAACCCTTCCTGCTGCAGCAGGGCTTCATCCAGCGCACCCCGCGCGGCCGTGTCGCCTGCGCCAAGGCCTACGGGCATCTCGGCCTCGCCGAACCGCCGTCGGCCGCCAAGCCCCAGCCGGGGCTGTTCGAGGAAGACGATTGATGGAGCCCAGCGGGCTGAGGCGCCTGCTGGGCTGGCGGGAAGCCGCCCTCACGTCGCCCCTGACTCCGGGCGAGTGTCAAAGGCGGCTGCGCGAGGTGATCGATGGTCGCGGAACCCTGTTCGGCAACCGCCCGGTCATCGGTTCCGTGGGCGACGGACGGGCGTCCCTTCGCCGTCGCACCTGGTACCGCAACTCGTTCCAGACGGTTCTGGCCGTGAACCTCGAGGCGGACGGCTCCCACACCCTGCTGAAGTGCCGGTCCGGGATGAGTCCCTATGTCGTGGGGTTCATGGGCGTCTGGTTCGCCATTGTCGTCCTGATCGGCGCCGTCGCCGGGACGGCCGGCGTCGCGGTGCAGGGGACGCCGTGGATCATGGCCGCCGCGCCGCTCTTCATGTTCGCTTTCGGCGCTGCGATGGTCGTATTTGGCCGCTACCTGGCCAGGGGTGAACACGACTTCCTCATGGACTTCCTTTTGAAGACCACCGACGCCAGGCCGGCGTCATGACCGATCCCGCGCCCACCGCCGGCGTCTTCCAGGACGGTGAGCACCGGCTGCCGGTGCGCGTCTATTACGAGGACACAGACTTCACCGGTGTGGTCTATCACGCCAACTACCTGCGCTACTTCGAGCGGGGCCGGTCGGATTTCCTGCGGCTGGCGGGGGTCAGCCACACGGAGCTCAGGTCCCGCACCCAGCCCATCGCCTTCGTGGTGCGACACATGGAGGTCGATTTCGTGCGGCCGGCGCGGGTGGACGACGCCCTAGTGGTGCGGACCGCCTACGACCGCCTGAAGGGCCCGCGCATCTTCGTCCGTCAACGGATCGAGCGGTCCGGAGAGACCCTGGCGTCGGCGGAGGTCGAAGTGGCATGCATCCGACTTGATGGGCGGCCCGTTAGGCCTCCGGCCGACATTTTGCAGGCTTTGCGGTTGGAAGAGGCGCGAACCGCGTCATAGTTTCACCGCACCAGCGGGCAAGCTGAGCTGACGGTCACCAGAAGGGTCCTTTGCAGATGGACATCGTTTCCGCCAGCGCGCTGGGCGCCAATGACTTTTCGGCCCTGGCGGTGTTCCTGCGGGCCGACTGGGTGGTCAAGGCCGTCCTGATCGGCCTCGCCCTGGCGTCGATCTGGTCCTGGACCGTGATCATCGACAAGGCGTTCCGCTTCGCCGCCCTCAACCGGCAAGCCAATGATTTCGAGGACAAGATCAGCTCGGGCCGTTCGCTGGAGGACATCGCCGCCGAAGCCGGCG